>Ga0310696_10009752_pt1 | contig 11079 bp, 10 predicted proteins | sample AusTroGonzalo_MG_4_FD_203885 | JGI IMG/M metagenome (GOLD analysis project Ga0310696, IMG submission 203885) | Bovine rumen microbial communities from tropical cattle in Woodstock, Queensland, Australia - Gonzalo_02 (v2) (version 2) | ecosystem: Host-associated > Mammals > Digestive system >...
CCACCGCCACCCCGAGAAGAACATAGAAAACTGTTGCGTTCATTCCTCCAGAATTTTGGATGCAATTTACAAAAAAAATCCTAACTTGTGGGAAATTTGCCTGCATGAAAGCATCCGCCCGCAACTTCGGTATCCTGTTCGTCCTGCTGTCCGTGCTCGAAACCGTCACGCTCAGCCTGGGCGTCTCGTCCATCCACCCCTGGATCAAGCCTTTGCTCATTCCCTCCCTCGCCGCAGCCGCCCTGTGCGCGCTGCTGCCGGAGCACAAAGGCTGGCGGACCACCGTGCTGGCCGTCGGCATGGGCCTGCACACGGCGGGCGACGTCCTGCTGCTTTTCGACAGCCACGGCTTTGTCTGGTTCGCCGCGGGCCTCGCGGCTTTCCTGCTCGGGCATTTCTGCTACATCGCCGTCCTGATCGGCATCTACGAAAAACTGCACGGCTGGAAGGAGATCCTCCTTTGGTCAGCAGTTCCTTTGGTGGCCGCTCCGCTGATTGCATCCTACTTTGAGGTGAACGACACGCTGCGTGTCGTCCTGGTCGTCTATGCCGCCGCCCTCCTCTACCTGGCCGCCAGCGGCGGACTTTGGATTCTGCGCGGGCGCAAGCTGGGCTGGCGTGTCCTCGCCGGCGGCCTGTTCTTCATCGCCTCCGACGGCATCCTCGCCCTGCACGTCTTCAACGGCGTTGAATTCCCGCTGCGCCACGCCGTCGTAATGGGCACCTACCTGATCGCCGAGTGGCTGCTGGTCAGCGCCATGGTGCGGAACCGCCTGCAATCCGGAGAAGCGGCATGAGAAGGATCCTCTTTGTCTGCCACGGCAACATCTGCCGCAGTCCCATGGCGGAGTTCATCCTGAAAGCCCTGGTCCGGGCCCGCGGCATCGAAGACCAGTATTATATCGAATCGGCGGCCGTCTCGACCGAGGAGATCGGAAACGGCATCTATCCCCCCGCCAAGCGCTGCCTGACGCAGCATGGTGTGCCCTTCGACAGCACACGGGGCGCCCGTCAGGTCACCGCCGCGGACTACGGCCGCTTCGACCGCATCATCTGCATGGACCGCTCCAACCTGCACTGGATCCAGCGCATCATCCCGGACGACCCGGAGGGCAAGATCCACCTGATGATGTCCTACGCGGGCAAACACCGCGACGTCGCCGACCCGTGGTACACCGGCGACTTTGAAACCACCTTCCAGGACCTGCTGGAAGGCTGCGAAGCGATGCTGAAGAGCCAACCCTAGATATTAAACCAATTAGTTAGTGTATTCCGGAATATGAAGAGAATTATCAAAATCGTCCTCCTGACCCTGCTGGGGCTGCTTGTTGTCCTTGGCATAGGCGGCGGCCTCCTGTTCGGCCGGCTGGCTCTGGGGGCTCTGTCCGTCCAGAAACTGGACGAAGGCCTGTATTACATGGAATATCAAGGCGACGACGGTTTTGACGAGCTGGTGGCCGCCGGCGGCGTGCGTAACGCAAGCGAGCTGGCGGCGCACATCATGACGTTCCTCTCGCGGGGCTTTGCCCACGCCCCGGCCGCGACGCCCGACTCGACTGCCTACGGTTGCTCCGCCATCACGGCGCGCACGCCGGAGGGCAGCGTGCTGATGGGCCGCAACTTCGACTTCCCGTCCGCGACGGGCGTCATCCTGCACACCCGGCCCAAGCGCGGCTACGAGACGATCACCACCTTCAACACGGACTTCTTCGGCTTCGGCGAAGGCTGGCTGCCGGAAGGCTTCGCCAACCAGTACATGGCGCTGAGCTGCCTATTCTGCGCCCTGGACGGCATCAACGAGAAGGGTCTCGCCATCGCCGACCTGATGGCCGGCGACAACGCGGAAACGCACCAGGACACGGGCAAGATGGCCCTCACCACTACGACGGCCATCAGCTACCTGCTGAAGAACGCCGCCTCCGTGGACGAGGCGCTGGAGCTGCTCCGCTACATCGACATGCACTCCGACATCGGCGCGGCGCACCACTACGCGATCTCCGACGCCTCCGGCCGGAGCGTCGTCGTGGAATATGTGGACAACGAGATGGTCGTCGTCGAGTCGCAGGCCGTCACCAACCACTACCTCTGCGCGCAGAAGCGCGGTGTCGGCCTGGTCCCCGGCGATCTCCGCTACGACCAGCTGTGCGCGCAGCTCGCCGCAGGCGGCGGCCGGATGGACTGGGGGCAGCTGGAGAATGCCATCTTCTCCGTCTCCCAGCCCGCGCAGGAAGGCTTCCTCGGCACGGCCTGGACTGTGGTGATGGACCTGACGCACCCGTCCGTCACGTACTACGCCCGGCGGCACTTCGACCAACCCTTCTACTATCCCCTCAAACGGCGCGACTAACCAACTAACTTCATACAACCATGTGGTCTCTTTTCAAAAAAAAGAACGGCAAACTCATTGATTTGAATGACTATACGCTTTCCGGCGGCGGCAAGCTCGGCGAGAGCTACGTCCACCGGACCGACCCCGACATTCTGCTCAAGCTGTATCCGCAGAACCTGGAGAAGATGGGGCGCGACGAATACGAGCGCGCCTGCAAGGTCTTCGAGCTCGGCGTCCCCTCGCCCGAGCCGGGCGAGCTGGTGCACACGGGCGACGGCCGCATCGGCATCCTCTTCAAGCGCATCGCGGGCAAGAAATCCTACGCCCGCGCGCTGGCCGACAACCCGGAGCGCCTGGAGGAATACGCCGCGACCTTCGCGCGGATGAGCAAGGAGCTGCACGCCATCCGGCCGAAGGCGGGCACTTTCCCGAAGATCAAAGACCAGTACAAGGCGGCCATCGCACTCAACCCCTACCTGAACGGGAAAGAGAAAGAAGCCGTGCTGCGCTTCATCGACGGCCTGCCGGACGCCGACACCGCCCTGCACGGCGACCTGCACCAGGGCAACATCATCTTCACGGAGGACGGGAAGCAGTATTTCATCGACCTGAGCGATTTCTGCACGGGCAGTCCGCTCTTCGACCTGGGTGTCCTGATGGTACATACCTGCTGGCTGCCGGAGGAGGAGGAGCAGGAGCTCTACCACATCGGCCTCGACACGTCGAAGGCCTTCTGGAAAGCCTTCGTGCCCGCCTACTTTGGCCCCGACGCTTCTCTCGAAGAAGTGGAGGCGCAGCTGCGCCCGTACGCGCTGCTGCGCGTGCTCGTCGTCGAGCGTATCATCGGCGCTCCGCACCTGGAAATCCGCCCGGAGCTCCACAAGATGATCGGGCTGTAGCGGCGCATGCGCATCAACGGTCCCGGACAGACTGGAACAGATACAGGATCGGGAAGATCTCCAGACGCCCGACCAGCATTTCAAGCATGCTGGAGGCTTTGAGGAGGACCGGGAAGGACGCGTAGTTCGCCATGGATCCCACCGTGCCGAAACCGGGTCCCACATTGCCGATACAGGCCACCGAAGCCGTGACGCCCGTGGTGTAATCCAGGCCGAAGGCGATGTTGACGGCCGCGAAGAGCACCACGACCAGCAGGTAGCAGAAGATGTATCCGTAGGCGTCGTTCACCTGCTCGTCCGGCCGGATCCGCCCGTCAACGCGGACAAAATGGATGGCGTGGGGCGAAACGGTCTGGGTCACCTTCCGCTGGATGCCCTTGATCGCCAGGATCGCCCGGTCTATCTTGATACCGCCGGAAGTGGACCCGGAGCACCCGCAGATCAGCGAACAGACAATCAACACCGCCACGCTGAGCGATGGCCACAACGTGGTGTCCTCCGTGGCGAAGCCCGTGGTCGTGGAAATGGATACCACCTGGAAGGAGGCATCCCGGAAGGCCGACCAGAACGAACTGTAATTCCCCCGGGACAGCAGGTCCGCCGTCACGATGACGATGGCGACACCAACCAGCGAGACGAAGACCTTGATGGTCTCGGATTTCCAGAGATAACGGGTCCGGCCCCGGAGCAAAGCCAGGAACAGGATGCCGAAGTGGACGCCGGCGGCGAGCATGGCGACGGTCAGCACGACTTCCGCCGCCGGATTTTCATAGGATGCGATGCTGGCATTCCGGGGAGAAAACCCGCAGGTACTGCAGGCCGACATTGCGTTCGCGGCGGCATCGAACCACCCCATGCCCGTTACGCGCAACAGGAAGAAAGTCACAAGCGTCAGCGCAACGTAGGTGATCAGCATCCGGTTGACAAAACGTCCCGTCCCTTCTCCCGAGAAGGGCTCCCGGGCCATGGCGGAAATCTCGGCAGCGGACAGCGTCGATTTATCCGCACTGCCCGTCATCATCGAAAAGAGCGTGACGATCCCCACGCCGCCGACCCAGGCCGTCGAGATGCGCCAGAACTGCAGTCCGCGCGGGAGCGCCTCAACATCGTTCAAGATGGAGGCACCGGTCGTCGTGAAGCCGGAGACGCTCTCGAAAATGGCGTTGATCGGCGTGAATTCCCGTCCGTAGAACAGGAATGGCAGCATCCCGAAAAGACAGGCCAGCGCCCAGGCACCGACCACGATACAGTTCCCCTCCCGGAAGCTGAGCCGATGGAATCCCTTCCGGACAAAGATCATCGGATAGGAACCGACCAGGATGGTCAGGATGGTCGCGTGCAGAAGGGGCATCCGGCTTTCATCCCCGGGTGTCAACCAGGCGACCATGACCGAAACGGCCATCAAAGCCGCTACAGACAGGAGCGAGATGCCGATAAACCAGGTGATGACTTTCCAATTCATGTCCATTCGTCATTTTGACGGCGCAAAGATATTTCCGCAAAATTCATTTACCAATACAATAATTTTTATCTTTGCATTGATAAAATCAATGATATGACACTCCAGCAACTGCGATATATCGTTGCCATAGACGATTACAGGCATTTCGGCAAGGCAGCCGAAGCCTGCGGCCTGACCCAATCCACCCTGAGCCTGATGGTCAAAAAATTGGAAGATGAGCTGGACGTACGGATCTTTGACCGCGACACCCACCCCGTCGCTCCGACGGAGATCGGGCGCAAGATCATCGAACGCGCGCGGGTCGTTCTTTTCAACGCAGACCAAATTGCAGAGATGACACGCTCAGAAAAAGAGACACTGTCCGGACCGCTCCGCATCGCCCTCATCTCGACGGTCGCCACGGTGCTGATCCCCGGTCTTTTCAAGCACATCGGCACGCAATTCCCGGCCATTTCCCTGCAAACCGAGGAGATGCTCACCAGCACCGTGAAGGAAAAGCTTCGGAGAGCCGAAGCGGACATGGGCCTGCTGGCCGGGCCGGTCGACGACACGGACCTGCTGGAAATCCCGCTCTACCACGAAAGGTTCCTGGCCTATGTGTCACCGCAGAATCCGGCCTATGCCCAGGAAAGCATCCGTTACGAAACGGTGTTCAACCAGCCCGTCTGGATCATCCGGGACGGTCTCCGGCAATTGGACCCTGCGGAGTTGGAGCGTGGCGAAAAAGTCTCTTACGAACGCTTCTTCGAGGGGGGCCGCGTGGGCACGCTGATCCAGGTCGTGAACGACAACGGCGGCCTGACCATCATCCCGGAGACGCACAGCAAGCTGATTATGTTCAGCCAGCAGGCATGCCTCCGGCCCATCGTGGATCCCGTCCCCAGCAGGACCATTTCCCTGGTCGTCCGCGCAGACTACATCCACGAAGCCAAGATCAACGCCGTCGTCGATGCCGTCAAAAGCATCATCCCCGGCAGCATGCTTGACAACGTGATCCGGAAAGGGCCCCTGACCCTGTAGAAGGGAGTATTATTCGCTGTAGTTGTGGTCGACCACGACCATGACGGTCTTGCCCGGGATCAGGGCGGACAGCTCCTGCGTCAGCTGTTCGCAGAGCGCCTGGTTGTCATGGACCGAGACATCCGGCACGACGTCCACCGACACCAGGTTTTCCTTCTCGGAACAATAGAATCCGTGCACCTGGACGATTTCCTTGTGCGCGGCGAGCGTGCGCGCGACTAAGGTCTGCAGCTCCCGCCGCTGGTTCTCACCCGTGGCCACGGCATAGACGCCCACGGTCATCACGATGCCGTGCTTCATGTACATTTCGATGGAGATCTTGCGGGTCAGACCGTGGATCTCCAGCGCGGTCAGCGTGTCGTTCACGGCCACGTGCAGGGAGCCGATCATCACGTCAGGCCCGTAGTTGTGCAGGATGATGTCGTACACGCCGTGCACCTCGTCGAAGGCGAGGACTTCCTTCTTGATGTCCGCGACCAGCTCCGGGGAAACCCGGGCGCCGAGCAGCTCGCCGACCGGCGAGGACAGCATCTCGATACCGGCCTTGATGATGAAGGCGGAGATGAGCACACCCAGGATGCCGTCCAAGGACACGTTCCAAAGCAGCATCACGCCGGCGGAAATCAAAGTCGCCACGGTGATGATGGCGTCGAAGAGCGCGTCCGAGCCGGAGGCGATCAGCGCGTCGCTCTTCAGCTTCTCGCCCTGCTTCTTCACGTACCAGCCCAGCAGGAGCTTGACCACGATGGCCACGATGATGACGATCAGCGTGCTCGCCGTATAGCTCGGTTCCACCGGATGGAAGAGCTTCTTGCCCGACTCCGCGAGCGAGGTCACGCCCGCGGAAATCACGATCACGGCGATGATGATGGCGCTGAAATACTCCACGCGGCCGTGGCCGTAAGGGTGCTCCCGGTCGGCCGGCTTCTGCGACAGCTTGGTCCCGATGATGGTGATGACGCTGGAGAGCGCATCGCTGAGGTTGTTCACGGCGTCCATCACGATGGCGATACTGCTCGCCAGCAGGCCGACCAGGGCCTTGAACGCAGCCAGCAGCACGTTGGCGACGATGCCCACGACGCTGGTCCGGATGATTTCTGCGCTACGGTTCATAACAGAAGGATCTTTGTACAAAGATAGCAATTTTAGCATACGCTTTGCACAAAGATCCTTCGGGGAAAGGGTCGCCTATTTCAGGACCGCGGCCGGCTTCTTCAGCGCGCGCTCCGCCAGGCGCATGGCCCAGAGGGCGACGGGCACGGTCAGGACCAGGACGACGACCAGCACCGGGATGTTGTCGATCACGGGGATCATCTGCTGGTCATAGCCTTCGCGCATCTCCTCGACGGCCGCGGCGAGCGAGCCTTCCGTGTCGGTCCACCAGTGGGCCGTGTAGGCGAAGAAGGAGAAGGCGAACGGCAGGAAGCTGCGGCGGACGCCCTTCAGTGTGTGGTAACCGGTGAAGTAACGGATGACTTCCGCCAGCGCGGTCAGCACGACCAGACCGATGATCAACGCGATGTCCGCCTCGCCGGCCAGCACCAGCACGAGCAGCAGGAATCCGTTCAGGATCGTCGCCACGCCGAAGCCGAGGATGACCGAACAGGATTTGAGATAGATCAGGGCGAAGAGGAAGGGCATCAAGGCGCCCACATAGGCGTAGCATGCGGGATGAATCAGGCCCGTGGTGGAGCCAAGGAAGATCGAGGCCATGTAAGCGAGGGCCATCAGGATCATGGTAACTGTCTTATTCATAAGCGTATTACACTAAAAACTGTATTTCAATTTCAGCCAGACTTCGCTGTTCCGGGCATAGGTGGTGAACAGCCCGGCCTTTGCGTAGAAGTAATCATAGCCCAGGATGGCGTGGAGCTGGTCCGTGGCGGCCCAGTCGGCGCTGAGGCGGTTGAACACGCCCAGGTCCCGCACGTCGGCATAGGCGAAGGTCGAGAGCGTCAGGGCATTGTTCAGCAGCGCTTTGGAGATGCGCAGCGTCGCCAGCGACTGGTGCTCCCCCGCCCCGAAGGTCTGATTGTACTGGACCGACAGGTTCCAGTCTGCACCCGGATACCAGTCCAGGCCTGCCAGGGCGTTCCCCTGATGGGCGCCGTGGTCGTCGATATTGTCCGCGATCTCCCCGCGGAAAACGAAGCTCCCGAAGGGCACGGAAAGGTCGCCGCCGATCACGGTCAGGCGGTGGTAGCCCAGATGGTCAACGACCAACTCGGGCATCTTGCTCCAGGTGCGCAGCGCCATCAGCGAGAAGTCCACGCCGCCGAGGAAGCAGCTGAAGCGGACGCCGAATTCCATGTTGGCGATCTTCGCCTCGGGACGGACCTCCGGCGGGAGCGCGCCCACCGACCAGGGATTGGCCGGATCTGTGGGGAGCTTGAAGAACTCCGCCACGGGCACGGCCACCGCTTCCAGCGTCCAGGTGTCGTGCAGGTAGCGCACGCGCAGCGCGCCCACGGGGACGCGAATGTCGTCGTAGTCCTGTGCGAGGAATTCCGTATAATCCATCGGGGAGATGAGGTCGGTCACGCGCAGGCCGTCCGCCACGCCCCAGCTGATGATCTGCCTGCCCGCCCGGATGTCCCAGTGCGGATTGCCCCAGTAGGCATACGCTTCCCGGAGCCGGAACCCGGACTGGTCCTTGAGCAGGGCGTTGTAGATCAGGTTCGCTGACAGGAAAATGCCGCCGCCGGATTTCTCCAGCCGGAGCTCTCCCCGCGCCCGGGTGCGGGACGACATCCAGTCGCCCGGCGCGGCCGTGCGGACGGCGTGGTACGTGTCCACAAAGCCCTTCACGGACACTTCAAGCCCGTCCTGCGCCGGGAGGCGGCCGGCCGCGCAGAGCAGGGCCGCCGCCCCCAACAACAAGATTTTCAGGTTTTTACTCATATTCCTTTCTCCAATTTCGCCACGGTGAACAGACTCTTGTCCACCGGAATGTCGTACTTCGGCTCTGACACGACGATCTGCGTGCTGTGCCCGCTCTGGACGTTCTGCATTTCCATCTTCATGATCGTCCAGAAGCCGTCGACCTGCTTGAGTTCCTGGACGGTCATCACGCGATGCAGCTTGTTCAATTTGTCATAGAACTCTACGTACACCGCCGTGGCGCAGTCCTGGCGGATCCAGCTGACCTTGCGGCTGTAGATCTCCCGGGCGTCGACCGGAACGGACTCCACCACCCAGCACTTGTGGCCGTCGCGCTGCTCTTCGCGCAGCAGCGTGTGCTTGTCCTCGTCCACGCCGCGGCCGCCCATGTCGTCATAGGTAAAGTCGGTCCCCATGAAGAAGTCCGTCTTGGACGAGGAGCCGCTGATGCGGCGCGTCTTCTTCATGGCCGGGAGGTAGAGCCACTTGTCGTCTTCCTTCCCCGTCTGGTCGTAATCCCAGGTCAGGAAACCGGTCCCCTTCACGTCGCCCGGATAGGTGAAGAACATGATCTTTTTGGTGTCTTTCCCCTCGTCCATGGCCCAGGAGACCATCTTGCGCTCGCGCTTGTCTCCGTTCTTCTTCACCAGGGTAAGTTGCATTTCCGCGTAGCGGGTGTTTCCGTCCGGACGGTTCTTGACGCGTTCGACGATCTCGCGCCCGGTCTGGGCGTTCGTGGATGCGGCAGCCAACAGCAGGGCCGCCATCAGGATAACGGTTCTTTTCATGATGATATTATTTTTCTTTTCCATACACTTTGAATTTCTTGACCAGCAGCGGGGTGATGAACAGGTCGGCCAGCAAGGCCGACAGGATGCCGATCACCGCCAGGATACCGAAGTTGAGGCACATCGCGCACGCGGACGTCGCGAAGCAGGCGAACACCGCGGACGTGATGATGGAGGTCGTCACGATGGCCACGCCCACGACCCGGAAGGTCCGCCGGATGGCGTCAGAATAGTCCTGCGAGCGGTCAAACTCCAGCTTGGAGTGGTTGAAGAAGTGGATGGTGTCGTCGACGGCCATACCCAGCATCATCGGGATAAGCGTGGCGGTCATCATGTCCAGCGGGATGCCCGCCCAGCCCATGAAGCCGCCCACGAAGATGGCGGGCATCAGGTTCGGGATGAGGCCGATCAGGCCGACGCGCACACTCTGGAACGCGATCATCAGCAGGAGACCGATGATCAGCACGGAGATGAGGAAGGACTGCATCTGGCCGCGGACCAGGTATTGCATCATGGCCGTGTACTGCGGGATGTTGCCCACGGCGGTCACGGTCACGCCCGGGAACAGTTCGGCCGTCCGGGCCATGATGTCGGCCAGTTCGCGCTCCACCTCGGCCGAGTTGAAGTCGGAGATCTCCACCATCAGGCGCAGGCGCTTGTAGCCGTAGTCGATCCAGTATTCCGTTTCGGAGCCGCCGGCGTTCTCATAGAGCATGAGCATCTGGGCCACCTCCTCTTCCGTCTCAGGGATGCGATAATACGCCGGATCGCCGCCGTTGAGCGTCTGGTTCAGGTCCTTGAGGATGTCGAGGATGGAATTGGTCCGCTTGGTCAGCGAATAGTCTCCGACCAGCGTCTCCAGCCGCTCCAGCTTGCGCAGGTTCTCCGGCTCCTTGGCCTCGTCTTCGTCCGCGAACTCCATCACCAGATCGTAGGAATACAGGGCGCCCAGCTCACTGTGGCCCACCTTCAGGACGTCCTGGACATACGGCACCTTGATGCCCATGGTCTTCTCGATGTCGAAGGCCGGCTCGATTTTCCACAGGCCGATCCCGAAGCCCACGCACGCCACGACGAACACCGCCACGATGGCCTTCGAATGCTTGAACGTAAAATCGTTCAGGCGCTCCATCGCGCGGCTCAGGCGCGTGCCGCCTTCGCCGTCGATACCGGGCTTGGGCTGCCGGTCCCTGCCGAACGAGAGCAGCACGGGCGCGATCAGCAGCGTGGTGAGGAGCACGAAGAGCACCGTCATCGAACTCATCAGGCCGACGCACTTCATCGGGCGGATGGGGATGACCATGAAGGAGAGCAGGGAGATGACGGTCGTCAGGCCGCAGAACACCACGGACCAGCCGATCTCGCTGACGGTCTCCACGACCGCCTGCTTCCGCTTGCCGTGCGCCCGCATGCACTGCCGGAAGTAAGCGAAAATATGGATGTTGTACGCGATGGACACGGCGAAGGCCAGGATGGCCGGAATCATCAGCACGGTGCTGTCCACGTACATTTGCGTGTAGCCGGCGATGCCGAAGGTCATGGCCACGCCGCCCAGCACGGACAGCAGCGGACAGACGATGCCCCGCAGGGAGCGGGTCATCAGCAGCATGACCAGGATGCAGATGATGGCGGCGATCATCACCAGCCGGCCCATCTCCTGGCCGATGTAGACCGTCTTCTGCTGGGTCACGTACGGCATGC
>Ga0310696_10009753_pt1 | contig 11079 bp, 13 predicted proteins | sample AusTroGonzalo_MG_4_FD_203885 | JGI IMG/M metagenome (GOLD analysis project Ga0310696, IMG submission 203885) | Bovine rumen microbial communities from tropical cattle in Woodstock, Queensland, Australia - Gonzalo_02 (v2) (version 2) | ecosystem: Host-associated > Mammals > Digestive system >...
CTGAAACGCGGCATCTATAAACTGAAGAAACGATTGGTAAGCAATATCATTGCTATCGGTATATCGCCATTCCTGATGAACGTTACATCGTGTGTAATCGTGATTTTCATGAACAACCAGTTTGTTCGCTATGGTGGCGATATGGCTGTGGGTGCCTACTCGATAGCCAACTCGGTGGTGATGATGTTCTTTATGTTTGTAATGGGTGTGTGCCAAGGTATGCAGCCTATCGTGGGCTATAATTACGGTGCCGAGAAGTACGACCGCATGTTGCGATGCCTGTTTATGGCCATCGGATGTGCTACAACTATCCTGCTGGTAGGTTGGATACTGTCGATGCTCTTCCCCCGCGAGATTGCTCGCATCTTTACCACCGACGAAACACTTATAGAACTGTCGGCCACGGGTATCAAACTGGATATGCTGGTATTCTTCGTGGTAGGTGCGCAGGCTACCATCACACATTTCTTCCAGAGCATCGGAAAAGTAAAGGTTTCGATATTCCTCTCGCTGTCGCGACAGCTCTTCTTGCTGCTACCGATGGCGTATGTGTTCCCGCTGATATGGGGGCTCGACGGTGTGTGGTATTCGATGCCAGCCAGCGACTTCCTGTCGTTTGCGATGACAATACCCATGCTGATGTGGTATATGAAGAAATTTAAAGCTGCGAATGCGAATAACTAAAGAATAATGAAACATATTATTATTAACGTAGGCAGACAGGTTGGTGCTGGCGGACAGGAAATAGGACGCATGCTGGCCAAGGACTTTGAAGCGAAGTATTACGATCGCGAGTTGCTGAATCTGGCTGCTAAAGAGAGTGGATTCTCAGAGAAGTTCTTTAAACAGAACGATGAGAAGAAAGGCTTTTTGCGTGGATTGCTGAATGTGCAAACACCACATTTTATGGGTGGCAACTTGTACGGTTCGAACTTCTCGCAGGAGAGCCTTTTTAAGTTTCAGAGCGATGCCATCCAAAAGGCAGCCAGCGAGGGCAGTTGTGTGTTTATGGGCCGTTGTGCCGACTACATTCTGCGAGATTTCGAGAATGTGGTGAACGTGTTTATCACCGCCACGATGGACTTCCGTGTAGATATAGTATCGAAAGTTAAGCAGTTGGATGCTGAGCATGCCCGTAAACTGATTGAGCATGTTGAGGCCCGTCGCGCGCAATACTATAATTATTATACTGGAAAAAAGTGGGGCGCTGCCGAAAGCTACGACCTGTGCGTGGATGCCAGTTTGCTGGGACTTGAAGAAACCGAAAAACTGATTGCCGATTTTATTCGCAAGCGTTTTGGATTATGAAGAGAATAGGCATACTGAGCGATACTCACAGCTATTGGGACGATAAGTATCTGCACTACTTTGAACCCTGCGACGAAATTTGGCATGCTGGCGATATCGGTAGTGTAGAGGTGGCCGAGAAGTTGGCTGCATTCCGTCCCTTCCGAGCTGTATGTGGAAACTGTGATGGGGGCGACTTGAGACTGATGTATCGCGAGCTGAACCGATTTAAGTGCGAGGATGTAGATGTGCTGATTAAGCATATTGGCGGTTATCCTGGCAACTACGATCCCAGTGTTCGCTCTACGCTCTATGCCATGCCGCCACAGCTGTTTGTGGCAGGACACTCGCACATACTGAAAGTGAAATATGACAAAACCCTGAATCTGCTGCACATAAACCCAGGTGCCGCTGGAATACAGGGATGGCATAAAGACAGAACCTTGATACGACTGACTATCGACGGGAAGGAGTTTAAGGATCTGGAAGTTATTACATTAGGAGATTAATTTTATATGAAATCAAACTGGAAGAAATTTATCAGTAAAGCTCTCGTAAATGCAGTAGGCTTCTTTGTGGTATATTGCATTTTGGATTGGTTGTTTGGCCGTGAGAAAGGTTATGGTGAGATTGCATTGACGGCTATCGTTTATGGCCTGATCATTGTGCCTGTAATTAATAAAACGTTTAAAGATAAATAACATTAGATATATGAAAAGAACTATCGTTATTACTGGAGGTGCAGGCTTTATTGGAAGTCATGTAGTACGCCTGTTTGTGAATAAGTACCCTGAGTACCACATCATTAACCTCGACAAGTTGACCTATGCCGGTAACTTGGCTAACCTCAAGGATATCGAGAACAAACCTAACTATGAGTTTGTGAAGATGGATATCTGCGATTTCGACGCTTTCTACAAGCTCATGCAGGATAAGAAGGTCGATGGTATCATCCACCTGGCTGCTGAGAGTCATGTAGACCGTTCTATCAAGGATCCATTCACCTTTGCCAAGACCAACGTGATGGGAACCTTGTCGTTGCTCCAGGCTGCTAAGCTGTATTGGGAGTCGCTGCCTGAGAAGTACGAGGGCAAGCGCTTCTACCATATCTCTACCGATGAGGTTTATGGTGCACTCGAGCTTACCCATCCAGAGGGTATCGAGCCTCCATTCACAACTACCGCATCGAGTTCAGAACATCACCTGGCTTATGGCGATAAGTTCTTCTTGGAGACTACCAAGTATAATCCCCACTCACCATATTCGGCATCTAAGGCATCTAGCGACCACTTTGTGCGTGCTTTCCACGATACCTACGGCATGCCGGTAGTTGTAACCAACTGCTCAAATAACTATGGTCCTTATCAGTTCCCCGAGAAGCTTATTCCTCTGTTCATCAACAATATCCGTCATCGTAAGCCTCTGCCTGTATATGGTAAGGGCGAGAACGTACGCGATTGGCTATATGTAGAGGACCATGCGCGTGCTATCGACGTGATTTTCCACGAGGGAAAGATTGCCGATACCTATAATATCGGAGGCTTCAACGAGTGGAAGAATATTGATATCATCAAGGTGGTGATTAAGACCGTTGATCGTCTGCTTGGACGCAAGGAGGGCGAGGATATGGATTTGATTACCTTCGTAACCGACCGTGCTGGTCACGATCTGCGTTATGCTATCGACTCTACCAAGTTGCAGAAGGAACTTGGCTGGGAACCATCACTCCAGTTCGAGGAAGGTATCGAGAAAACCGTTCGTTGGTATCTCGACAACCAGGAGTGGTTGGACAATGTAACCTCAGGCGATTATCAGAAGTATTACGATAACATGTATGCCAACAGATAACTTAACTAAAGAACTCCACTCGTATCTGGTGCGTGTTGGTATCAATCCCACCAGCGTCACTCCACAGATGGAACACTATCTGGAGCATCTGCTCTATTTGTTGCCACCTGAGGAAGAGGAGGCTGTGACGCATTATTATGGACTTTTTGGCTCCGAGCGTAAATCGCTTCAGGAGATTGCTAAGGAGTTGGGGATGAGTCAGGAAGACGCTATGGCGCGTATCGACCAATGCGTACGCAAGTTGGCAGTAACCCCCGAGTGGCAAATGTTGAAACAAACAATTTAATCGGTATGAAGAAAATACTATTACTTGGCTCAGGTGAACTCGGTAAGGAGTTTGTGATAGCCGCTATGCGTGCAGGACAGTATGTAATAGCCTGCGACCGTTATGACAATGCGCCAGCCATGCAGGTGGCCGATGAGCGCGAGGTGTTCTCAATGCTAGATGGCGATGCGCTCGAGGCTGTGGTTAACAAGCACAAGCCCGATATCATCGTGCCTGAGATTGAAGCGATACGTACAGAGCGACTGTTTAAGTTTGAGGAACAGGGCATCCAGGTGGTTCCATCTGCCCGTGCCGTCAACTTCACAATGAACCGTCGTGCTATCCGCGATTTGGCTTCTAAGGAGTTAGGATTGCGCACAGCCAAATATTTCTATGCAAAGACTTTCGATGAGTTCAAGGCTGCTGCTGATGAGATTGGTTTCCCATGTGTGGTAAAGCCTCTGATGTCATCATCAGGTCATGGTCAGAGCTATGTTCACAACGACGATGAGCTGGAGCAGGCTTTCAAGGAGGCCATGGAAGGCTCTCGTGGCGATGTGAAAGAGGTGATTATTGAGGAGTTTATCGATTTCGACTCAGAGTTTACCCTGCTTACCGTTACTCAGAAGAACGGATGGCCTACTTTGTTCTGTCCTCCTATCGGACACGTGCAGAAGGCTGGCGACTATCGTGAGTCATGGCAGCCATACAAAATTTCTGACGAGGCTCTGAAGCAGGCTCAGATGATGGCCGATAAGGTAACAAAGGCACTTACAGGTGCTGGTATCTGGGGTGTTGAGTTCTTCCTCACCAAGCAGGGCGAGGTTATTTTCTCAGAGCTCTCTCCACGTCCACACGATACAGGTATGGTTACGCTCGGACATACCACTAACCTCAGCGAGTTTGAACTCCACTTCCGTGCTGTTATGGGAATGCCCATCCCAGCTATCCACTTGGAGCATGCTGGTGCATCTGCAGTTATACTCTCACCTAAAGAGGCTTCAACACCAGTTGACCGCTCACTGCTCGACTATAATTTCGATGAGGCACTGAAGGAAGATCGCACGCGTATCCGTATCTTCGGAAAGCCCGAGGCTCATAAGGGCCGTCGCATGGGTGTTGTACTTTGCTATGGTGAGGTTGGCGATGATGTTAATGCTCTTCGCGATAAGGCAAAGCGTTTGGCTAAGACCGTTCTGGGTACCGACCCTTACACTAAGTTCGAGCACTAATCTTTAGGGATGGATAAAGTTCGAACCATAGACTTGCCAAAGATTGTTGACCCGCGTGGCAACCTAACCGTGGCCGAGGAGATGAAGAACGTACCGTTCAATATCGCCCGTGTTTACTGGACTTACGATGTGCCATCGGGTGAGCGTCGTGGTGGACATGCCCATCGAACCTGCGAAGAGGTGGTAGTGGCAGTTAGTGGTTCTTTCGATGTTGAGGTGTTTGATGGCAAGGAGCATCAAACTTTCCACCTGAACCATCCCTATCAAGGTATATATATAGGTACAGGCGTATGGCGCACACTCGAGGATTTTTCGAGTGGCGCCGTTTGCTTAGTACTCGCTTCTGAGCTTTTCAATGAAGATGAGTATATCTACGATTACGACGAGTTCTTGAAGCAAGCGAGATGATTACTATAAGGCAATATCAGTTTACGAGCCAGGATTTTGACGAGTGGAATGCGTTTGTAGCCCAGTCGAAAAATGGTACTTTCCTGATTGACCGTCGATATATGGACTATCATCTGGAGAGGTTCAATGATTTTTCGATGATGTTCTACTCTAAAGATAAGTTGGTGGCTGTAATGCCGGCTCATCACGATGACGACACTCTGTATAGTCATTGCGGACTGAGTTATGGAGGACTGATACTTAGCCGTAAAATCTCTGCAGAACAGGTTTGCGAGTTGTTTCGCAATTTAAATTTTTGTCTGCGAGAGATTGATCAGTTTAAGCATGTGGTGTATAAGTCTATCCCTTGGATTTATCATAGTCTGCCTTCCGAAGAACCGCTTTATGCACTCACCAAGGTTTGTGGTGCCAGCATCAAGTCGCGCGATGTGGCATCGGTGGTCATGCTCGATAATCGCCTGCCTCTGTCGCAGTTGCGTCGTCGTGGTGTAAAAAAGGCCGTTAAAGCTGGTGTGCAGGTGGTCGAGGAGGCTGACTTTGCATCCTTCTGGCAACTGCTCGAGGCCAATCTCATGGCTCGTTACCAAACCAAACCCGTGCATAGTCTCAATGAGATTAACCTCTTAAAATCGCGCTTTCCTCAGAATATCCGATTGTTTTCTGCTTATTGTGGCAGTGAGATAGTGGGTGGAACCGTGCTATATATCGATGGCGCCGTGGTAAAAACGCAGTATATATCGGCCTCAGAGGCAGGCAGGCATATAGGCGCACTCGATTTTCTCTTCTCATCTCTACTCGATAGGTTTGCGGCTGAGGGCTATCGATATTTCGACTTTGGTACATCCAATTTCAAGACCAGCGACGATCTCCACACATCGCTCATCTTTCAGAAGGAGGGGTTTGGCGGTCGCGCCGTATGTTACGACACTTACCAGTACGATTTATGATCAAGTATCTCGACCTGAAAGCAATTAATGTACCATTCCAGCACGCCGCTGACAATGTGCTGCAGAGTGGGTGGTACCTCAAGGGCGAGTACACCCGTAGGTTCGAGGAGGCTTATGCTAACTATATTGGCACCAAGTATTGTATAGGTTGCGCTAACGGCCTTGATGCGCTCACATTAATATTTCGTGCTTATATTGAGATGGGGGTAATGCAGCAAGGCGACGAGGTTATCGTTCCTGCTAATACTTATATCGCCAGCATACTTGCCATTACAGAGTGTGGTCTAACCCCGGTATTGGTTGAACCATCAATCGATACGCTGCAAATAGACGATTCGCTGATTGAGACAACCATCACCCAGCGCACTCGCGCCATCTTGATAGTTCATCTGTATGGTCGCTGTGCTTATACTGAAAGGATAGGGGATATTTGCCGTCGGCATGGCTTGAAGCTTGTTGAAGATAACGCCCAAGCCCACGGCTGTAATTATCAATTATCCAAGACTGGTAGTCTTGGCTCAGCTGCCGCCAGTAGCTTTTATCCCACCAAAAACCTCGGTGCTTTTGGCGATGCGGGTGCTGTTACTACCGATGATGAGGCTCTGGCAGAGGTTTTAAGGTCTATCGGCAATTATGGCTCATCGCACAAATACGTTTTCGATTATATTGGTCGTAATAGTCGTATTGACGAAATTCAAGCAGCCATCTTACTTGAAAAGCTTAAAACACTCGATGTATCCAATGCCCGTCGCAAGGAAATAGCTTCCTTATATATTAATAAGGTAAAGAATCCGTTAATTCGCATCCCTAAGTGTGATGATAGTGATTGTGTGTGGCATATTTTTCCTGTCTTTTGTGAGCATCGCGACCTATTGCAGCAATATCTGCAGGATAATGGTGTAGAAACGCATATTCATTATCCCATCCCTCCACATAAGCAGAAGTGCTACTCGGAATGGAATCAACAGTCATTCCCCATCACCGAAAAGATTCATCATGAGGAATTGAGTATACCTTGTAATCAGACTATGACACAAAAAGAGGTCGATGAAATCATCAACCTCCTTAATGCTTTTACTCTGGCATAAGTAGTACTGTAGCGCTACGGGCGGCTTGGGCACCCATTACCAGCACTTGTGCAATATCTGCCGTTTTTGATGGTCCGCTGATAAATGTACCATAACCATTATACTCCTTATCAAACTCAATACGTTTATATGCCTCGTGCATGTTGTTTACAATCTGACTCTTGGGTAGGAGAATCACCAGATTCTCGGAGATGAAGCAAACGGCTTTTTCCTTCATGGTTTGTGGCACCCAAATGCAGGCATTTTCTGCAACGCCGAAAGCGCCTCTGATGATGCCGATATCCGTTCCGTTCAAGTCGCGAGCACGTCCTACTGTGTCAGGATTTCTTGTGGCAATCGTAATCTCAGGTAGGTTAGATGCTATCTCCTTGGCATCCGGAAACAGTTCTTTGATAAGCACGTTGATATCTCGTCCAGGGTGAACCTCTATCGCTTGTCCGCCTACCATCTCAGTCATTTTTATAAACTGTAATAGTGGGGTGGGATAGGTGATAGCTTTGATGTCACTCAAATCGGGCATGTCAAATTTCTCTCTTACATTCGCCCTGTATTTTTTCAGAATATCTTCCTTGTTACTCATAATGCTCAATGTTCAATTACTTAATATCTTTCCACAGTTTATGGAATGGCTTCTTGGGGAACTCCATCATTTTGTGTCCCTCTGCCCACGGGTTCAGTCCGCAGTTAATCAGGGGCGATGGGATGATGTTGGCCCAATGAGCCAAAGCTGTGCCTAAGTTGTACATTCCTTCACTGCCATAAACCATGCTCATGCTCTTACACATCAACTTCTTCTGAGGGTTGGCAGTGCCGAACTCATCCAGCTGCTGGCGCCACATATAAATCTGATCGCCCAGATTAACTTTCGAAGGACATACTGTCTGACAAGAGTTACATAGTGTACAAGCACTCACGTTGCCCGAGTGTTTCTGTGGATCACGTAGCATGCCGAGGTTGATGCCAATAGGACCAGGAATAAAGTAACTATACGAATATCCACCACTGCGGCGATATACAGGGCAAGTGTTCATACACGAACCACAGCGGATACATTTCAGCGCTTCCCAGTGCTCGGGATTGCCTATCCATTCGCTGCGTCCGTTGTCAACCAAGACAATGTGCATAGGGTTGGCAGTAGGACGTGCCTTACGGAAGTGAGAGGTAAACGTCGTGGTAGGCTGGCCCGTTCCTGCCCTGCAAAGCATACGCTGGAACACGGCTAAACAGTCGTAGTTAGGAATTACCTTTTCCAGTCCGATAGCGGCTATGTGTAGCTTGGGACATGACGTCGACATATCGGCATTTCCTTCGTTGGTACAAACTACTATATCACCTGTTTCGGCAATACCAAAGTTGGCTCCCGTCATACCCGCATCAGCCGTTAGGAACTCGTTACGGAGACTAAGACGTGCTACATATGTCAGATACGTGGGGTCGTGGTTGCCCTTCTCACTACCCAATTTCTCTTCGAACAGCTCGCCCACATCATCGTGGTTCAGGTGGATAGCGGGCATTACAATATGACTTGGTGCCTGTCCCTTTAGCTGGATGATGCGTTCGCCTAAGTCGGTTTCAACTACTTCAATACCATGCTGCTCCAGATAGGGATTCATTCCGCACTCTTCTGTCAGCATCGACTTCGATTTTACAAGCTTCTTTACGTTGTGGTTCTTCAGAATGCCATACACTATCTCGTTAAACTCGTTTGCATCCTTGGCCCAGTGCACAATACAACCGTTCTCCTCGGCCTTGGTGGCAAACTGGTCCAGATACTCATCCAGATGGGTGATGGTGTGGCGCTTTATGGCACTGGCCTTTTCGCGCAACTGTTCCCATTCCTCAAGTCCGTATGCCATATTGTCACGTTTGGTACGTACTGCCCAGAAGGTGGCATCGTGCCATTTTGCGTAGGTCCGGTTCTTTAAGAACTCCTTCGCTGCATTACTATGTGCTGTTCCCATAATTTAATCATTAATGTTAAAAGTTAAATATCACAGACCGGCAGCAAGAATCTCCACCACATGCTTGAACTCTACATCCAGCCCTTGTTTCTTGGCCACACCAGCCATGTGCATTAGGCACGAACAATCTGGTCCGGTCACGTATCGCGCTCCTGTCTTCATGTGGCGCTGTACTTTGTCAATGCCCATCTGCTCGCTGATGGCAGTCTCCTCAATCGAGAACATTCCTCCAAAACCACAGCATTCGTCGGGACGCTCAGGTTCTAATACCTGTATACCCTCTACCAGTTTCAGTAGGTCCTTGATTTTGTTGTACTTAGGAATGTTCTCCTCGCTGGGCGAACTCAGTCCTAATTCTCTCACACCGTGACATGAGTTGTGCAGACTAACTTTGTGAGGAAAGGTTCCCAATGGGTGGTTTACCTTTACCACGTCGTGTAAGAACTCCACCACGTCCATTGCCTTTTGGGCAGTTTTACAGTCCGTCTTGCCTTTTAGCAATCTGGGATAGTTCAGCTTGATAAATGCGGTACAACTTACCGAGGGGGCTACCACATAATCGAAATCCTTGAATTTCTCTTCGAATTTCTCGGCGAGTGGAATCGCTTGCCCCTCAAATCCCGCATTAGCCATTGGCTGTCCACAACAGGTCTGGTTAAGTGGATAATCCACATCCAGCCCTAAGTGCTTTAATAGTTTGTAAGTGGCTACTCCTACCTGAGGATAAACCACGTCTACATAGCAGGGAATAAATAGTCCGATTTTCATATTGCTTGTGTATTATTATAATCTTGATTTTAGTTATTCATGGGTACAAATATAGTGAAAAATCTCCAAAAATACTAATAAATAGATATTTTGTGTCGCTTATTTATGTTTTATTAAAAGTAATTGCTTACCTTTGTGGCATTATATTTGCGGTATAAATAATGTATAACGAACAAAATTTTAGATTATGAATTATAACGAATTAGATTTTAATCTGTCGAGTCGTGAGCGCGAGCTCTCGATGTCGGCTGCTTTTCCCGCTTTAATGCGGAAAGTGTATGTATGGATGACGCTGGCTCTTGTACTTACAGGTGTTACTGCGTATGGTGTGGCTACAAGTCCTGGTGTTCTTACAGCCCTGTACTCAAATAGTGTGCTTCTTTGGGGATTGGTTATCGCCGAGTTTGCCATTGTGTTTGGGGTTAGTGCTGCCATTAACCGCTTGTCACTCACAACGGCTACGTTGCTATTTGTACTATACTCGGTGATTAATGGTGCGCTGTTCTCGTCTATCTTCATCGTTTATACCATGTCGAGTATCGCCAGTGTGTTCTTTATCACAGCAGGTACCTTTGCGGTGATGGCCCTCATCGGCTATACCACTAAGACCGATCTCTCCTCGATGGGAAAGATTCTCTTTATGGCGTTGATAGGTATTATTATCGCTACTATCGTGAACATTTTCCTCAAGAGTTCTGGTCTCGAAACAATTGTTAGCTATCTGGGTGTATTAATCTTCGTTGGTCTTACTGCTTACGATTCTCAGAAAATCAAGAAGATGCTTCTGATGGCACCCGATGCAGGAGAGGCTGCTCAGAAGATGGCACTTTTGGGTGCACTGACCCTCTATTTGGACTTCATTAACCTCTTTATTTATCTGCTGCGTATTTTTGGACGTCGAGAATAGATTTTACGCGTACCTTATATATAATAAGAAGATAAAAACTCAATTATGTAAATATTCCCGAAAACTTTCATGTTTTTGGGAATTTTTTTCGGAAAATATTTGGAGGGTATTGAAAAAAGTCGTACCTTTGCACCCGCTTTCGCTCAAAAACGATAGCGCACTAAGAAAGAGTTCTTTGAAAGATTTACATAGACAGAAGTAGTACAAGAAGCGAGTACATTTTTAATGTACTTGGGTAAATGAACAAACCGTTTAATTTCTTGAAAACTGGATAGTCGTTCTGAGACAGATATACATCTTTTTAATAAGATGAAACAAAACAATTTTTTACAATGAAGAGTTTGATCCTGGCTCAGGATGAACGCTAG
>Ga0310696_10009758_pt1 | contig 11077 bp, 10 predicted proteins | sample AusTroGonzalo_MG_4_FD_203885 | JGI IMG/M metagenome (GOLD analysis project Ga0310696, IMG submission 203885) | Bovine rumen microbial communities from tropical cattle in Woodstock, Queensland, Australia - Gonzalo_02 (v2) (version 2) | ecosystem: Host-associated > Mammals > Digestive system >...
CAACACCAGCACGAAGGTAGTGGCCAAGCCCATCGACATGCCGTTGATGGCACTGGTGGTGGTAGCCAAAGTCGGGCAGCAGCCCAACAGCAACACTAAGATGGGGTTCTCTTTGACGAGGCCTTTGGTAAAGGTTTGCAGATTGTTACTCATTGTCTTGTCCTCCTTCCATGGTTTCATTGTTCTCCTCAGCGGGAGCTACATCTGCATCAGGCGTAACTTTCTCGACGGGAGCATTGTTCATGAATTGTGCCTTGTTGGCTTCAAAAGCCTTGTATGCCTTGTCCACCGCTTTCGAGAAGGCTCTCGAAGTGATGGTGGCTGCAGTGATGGCATCGACGTCGCCGCCGTCTTTGGTGACGGTCAGTTTGTACGACGCAGGATTCTTGTCGACGAACTGGTCCTTGAACTTGCCGGTCATGTTGGCGCCGAGACCAGGGGTCTCAGCGTGCGATAGTACCGAAGTGCCTTTGATGGTGCCGTCAGCGAGGAAACCGACCATCATGTCGATTTTGCCGCCGAAGCCGCCTTCACTGGTCTTCACGGCAGCACCAAGGAAGTTGCCGTTGGCATCGTAGGCCAAGTTGCAGGGGAAAGTCAAGTCGGCACCTTCATAATTGTATTTCAAGGTGTCAGCCTTATAGGTAATCTCGCCCTCCAAAGGCAACACGGCCTGGATGGCTGCTTCATTCTTCTTTTGGTCGACCAAGGCGATGGCGTCTTTAGTCATTCCGTAAACTAATCCGAGCACGCCGCCCGACACCGCCGTAATGACGAGCAGGGCAACGACCATATTGATTAAAGTAGATGGTTTCTTAGCCATGGCGATTACTTTTTAGAGGGTTTGACGACACCGAAAACTTTAGGCTTGAAGGCCTTGTTGATGAGCGGCGTGAGGGCGTTCATAATCAGGATGGCGAACGACACGCCTTCGGGATAGGCACCCCACAGACGTATCACCACAGTGATGACACCGACACCGAAGCCAAATAGGAGCTTGCCTCGGATGGTCATGGGCGAGGTCACCATGTCGGTAGCCATGAAGAAGGCACCGAGGATGAGACCGCCATACACTAAATGGTACTGTGGCGAGATGTACATCTCAGGATTGATGAGGTGGCAGATGCCTGTGAACACGTACACGGTGAGCAGAATAGACAGCGGCGTAAAAACTTCGATAACTCTACGGCAGATAAGGTAGATGGCACCGAGTAACAGGGCAGCGGTGCACACTTCACCAAAAGCACCTCCACGGTTACCAAGCACCATGTCAAGGAATTGGAGGTCACCAGCTTCAGCCAACGAACCAACGCCAGCTTCTTTCAAGAGACCGAGTGGGGTAGGACCCGTGACAGCATCGGCGAAGAAACCTTTGTCAAATATGGGAGTGGCTTTCGGCCAGGTGGTCATGGCGGTCGGGAAGGACACGAGCATAAACACACGGCCTACCAATGCGGGATTGAAGGGGTTCTTGCCCAAACCGCCGAAGGCCATCTTGCCGATGCCGATGGCGACCACGGCACCCACGATAACCATCCAGATGGGAAGGTTGGCGGGCACGTTGAAGGCCAATAGCAGACCTGTCAGCGCGGCCGAGCCGTCGTTGATGGTCAAAGGCCCCTTGATGAGGTATTTCTGAATGAGCCATTCGGTCAGCATGCAGGCACCCACCGAGACGATGGTCAGGCGGAGGGCATACCAGCCGAAATAGTAAATGGCCACAAGCAATGCGGGAACCAAGGCGAGAAGCACACGATACATGATCTTCTTCGTGTTTTCCGTCGAATGCACATGCGGCGAACCGGATATTGTATATTTATTCATAATTTCAAATTTAAGATTTAAAATTTAAAATTCATTTCTGATTACGTGCACGGATGATGGCACCGGTCTTGGCCTTGCCGTAACGGATGTAATCCAACAGCGGGATGTTGGCGGGACAGGTGAACTCGCACGAGCCGCATTCGATGCAGTCCATGACGTGGTTGGTCTCGGTCTCGTCGAAATTGTTCTGCTTGGCCAATTTGTGGAGCAGGAAAGGCTGCAAACCCATGGGGCAGGCTCCGGCGCAGCGACCGCATCGGATGCAGTTGGTCTGACGACGGTCTTGTGCCTCGTCTAAGGTCATCAGCAGGATGCCAGACGTGCCTTTGATGCAGGGGAAGTTGGTGACCGACACCGACTTACCCATCATGGGGCCACCGTTGATGACGTCGGTGATGTCGTCAGGCAGACCGCCAGCAGCCTCGATGAGGAGGTCGGCAGGCGTACCGAAGCGCACACGGAAGTTGCCAGGGTTCTTGACCGATTTGCCTGTGACGGTGACGATGCGCTCAATCAAAGGCTTGTTCTTCTGCACAGCCTCATAAATGGCGTAGGTCGAAGCCACGTTGACCACGACGCAACCTGTCTCAATAGGCAACTTGCCAGAGGGCACCTCGCGTCCCGTGATAGCCTTGATGATTTGTTTTTCACCACCTTGCGGATATTTGGTCTTCAAAGGTTGCACTTCGATGCCAGCGTAAAGGTCTTGGTGCTCGTTGATGGTCTTCTCCAACAACTCGATGGCGGGCATCTTGTTTTCCTCGATGCCGATGATGCCCTTGTTGGTGTTGACTGCCTTCATCAGAATTTTCACGCCGATGAGGAACTCTTGCGTCTTCTCAAGGAGGAGGCGGTAGTCGCAGGTCAGGTAAGGCTCGCATTCAGCGGCATTAATAATAATGTATTCGGCTTTCTTGCCTTCGGGGACCATCAACTTGACGTGGGTGGGGAAGGTGGCGCCGCCCATGCCAACGATGCCGCATTCTTTCACCTTGTCGATGATTTGTTTGGAGTCCAATTTGATGTCGGTAAGGAGTTCATCCGTCTGGATGACGCCTTCGACCCATTCGTCTTGCTCTTCGCGGTCGATGAAGACGGCAGGCTTGTAGTAACCTGTGTGGTCCATCACCACATCCACCTTGGCAACGGTGCCAGTAGCGGGTGAATGGACGTTGGCCGAGACGAAACCCTTGGCCGTGCCAATGAGCTGACCCGTCAGCACGCGGTCGCCTTTCTTGACGATGCATTCAGCCGGTGCGCCGAGGCATTGTCCCATCGGGACGATAATCTGCTTGGGCATCGGAAAGTCTTGTATGGGCTTGTCAGCCGAAAGCTTGTTCTCTTCCGGATGGACGCCGCCCCTTGGAAAAGTCTTTATCGGGTTCATGCTGTGACGGTGTTTTCAGGTTTGACTTCAGTTTTCACTTCAACAGGCTGAGCTTCAGGTCTCGGCTGAGGCTTCACGGCGGGTTCAGCACCTTGAAGGGCAGGCGTTACTGGCTTGGCCATGGGGAAGTTTACCGCATGGATGCTGCCACGCGGACACACTTTGGCGCACTTGCCGCAGGCCTTGCACTTGGTCGGGTCGATGTAAGCCAGATTGCCGCGCATCTCGATGGCCTCAAACGGACACTCTTTCAAGCACTTCTGGCAGCCGATGCAGCCCACCGAGCAGTTCTTGACAACCAAGGCACCCTTGTCGGTGTTGGAGCAGCACACATAGACGCGGCGGTCTTTCTTGCCACGCGGACGCACTTCGATGATGCCACGCGGACAAGTTTTGGCGCAAACGCCGCAACCCACGCACTTGTCGGGGTCGACGACAGGCAAGCCCGTCTCTTTGTCGATGTGCAGCGCGTCGAAGTTGCATTTCTTCACGCAGTCGCCGAGGCCGAGACAGCCTTTTGAGCAGCCGCCTTTGCCCGCATAGAGCGTGTTGGCGAAAGCGCAAATGTCGGCACCTTCGTAATGCACCTTGGCGGGTGAGTTTTGGCAACTGCCGTTGCAGCGTACCACCGCAATTTTCGGCTCAAAGGCGGCGGCAGTCAATCCGAGGACAGCGGCCACCTTGCCCATGTCAGTGCCAGGGCAGGCCAGACCGTCGATGTTGCCTTTCTCGGCAGCTTGCTTCACACAGGCCTCGGCCAAGGCACGGCAGCCCGCAAAGCCGCAGCCACCGCAGTTGGCGCCAGGCAGACAGGCCTCCGCCTCATCAATCAATGGGTTCTCTTCCACCTTGAATTTCTGCGCCACAAAGTACAGAATCACGGCCAAAATGCCGCCCAAGATTCCAAGAACCATGAGGGAAATAAATAAAGTATTACTCATTAGTAATAGAATTTTGAGTTTGTTTTCAATTTTTAGAACCTGCAAAAATACGGATTCTCCTTTTTTTGGCAAAGGAAAAATTTAGGTTTTTTATTCCACGATGTATTCAAACTTCTGTCTGAGTTTTTCGCGCCGCAAGTAGAGTATAATATAATAAGGTATCAGCGCGACGATGCTGATGAGGGCGGAAAGGCCTTCGCTTAATCCCAAGCCGAGGCAGACGAACAAGACTGCCAGCAACAGGATGATAGGAATAAGATAGGCCAGAACCGCCGCTTTGTTGCCTTGCCCGATGGCCATTTTCACGTCCACTTTTTGGTTGAGTACGAAGTCTTTGCCTTTTGGCCGTGGCACTATGAGGATTTTCTCAGCTTGCTCGCCCATGCCGCAGGCACTTTTGGCGTGGCAAGCCGCACAGGCACTTTGCGCCAGTATCTTGATTTCTAATTCGTCGTCGGTGATTTTGGTGACGACGCCCTCGTGGGAGATGGTTTCTGTGTCTTTCATGCGGCAAAATTACGTTTTTTGTGAGCTTGTTGCAAGAAAACCACTATTTTTGCCGATTCTTTAGATAGAAAAATGCCGACAAAAGAGAAGAAAGACGGAAAACTGAACATCTGGCTGCAAGCCAAAGTTCAAGCGGTGAAGGAGTGGTACAATCGCGACGACAACTTTCTGCGCGTGGTGCGTTTTCCAGGGACGAAGTTGCCGCTCATGGATGTGCTGATCAACTTTTTCAAGCTGTTCACTAAGGGCCGTACCGTTGACCGCGCTGCTGGCGTGGCCTTCAATTTCTTCTTGGCACTCTTCCCTCTGATTTTGTTTTTTTTCACGTTGATTCCTTACATCCCGATACCGAACCTTTATGAGCGTGTGATGTTGGTTCTTGATGACTTCCTTGTCCCCTCTGGAACAATGGATTATGTAAAGGAAACCATCGATGGCATCATGAACCAACCTCACGATGGCTTGCTCTCCCTCAGTATCGTTTTATGCTTGGTGTTTGGTTCCAGTGGCATAGTGGCGGTCTTCAACGGCTTCCGCAATGTCTATGCCGACTACCTCACTTCCAGGGATTTAGGTCTGAAAGGTTGGATTATCCAGCGTTTGTTCGCCATCATCATGCTTATCATCATTGGGGCGTTGTTGGTGGTTTCGGTGCTGCTGATTTCATTGGGTGGCACAGCTTTGCAATTTTTGGTCTCACATGACATCATCGAAGGCGGTTCGTTTACCTTCTTCTTGTTCAACGTGTTGCGATGGGTGATAGGTGTCTTTGCCTTGTGCTTCGCCGTTTCGTTGCTGTATTATTTCGGCAATGTCAGGTTCAACGAACATTACCGGAAGGAGCTTCGGGTTCCGCGAGCAAATGGCAAGAAATACCGCGAGTTTGTCATTTTCAGTCCAGGTGCCATTTTGGCCACCACCTTGTTCGTGCTGAGCACGGTGGCCTTCAACACATACATCTCCAACTTCTCTCGATACAATGTGCTGTACGGCTCCATCGGCACCCTTATCATTCTCATGCTTTGGATTTGGATTATTGCCATCTTGGTGTTGGCAGGCAATGACTTGAATTCGGGCATTCGTCGTGGGTATGACAAACTGAGTGATGCCGAGAACGAGATTCACCAACGCGAAATCGTCATTGAGGATCTGAAGAAGCATATCAAGTCCTATCAGACTGCCAATGAATACCGTTCGGAGCGCATCGAGGATTTGAAGAAAAGCATTGAGGAAAAGAACGCCATGGTTCAGAATCTGGAGGAGGAGAATAAGGATTATGAGCTGATTATCAAGGCATACCAAGAGTTTGCCGAGTATGAACGAAAGCGTTCTGATGATCAGTATAAGTTGGATTTTGAGCTGAAGGCAAAGATTGAAACGAAGGATGAACCATCCTAAACTAATGTTATGGGTATCGTAGCACGACAGAGTATCAAGGGAACTATTGCCACCTATATTGGAGTGGCTGTAGGTATTGTTACGACCTTTTTCATCCAGACGAAAGCCCTTCAGCCTGAGCAGATTGGTTTGATTGACATTTTGCTGCAATGCTCCCTTTTATTCGGAGGTTTGGCGCAATTGGGCACCACTTCGTCGGCCATGCGCTATTATCCTTTCTTCAAGGACGAGGAGCACCGCGACCACGGCTTCTTCGGCTGGACAGTATTGGTGCCGCTCATCGGATTTGTTTTCTTTTTGTTGGCGTTTTTCGCTTTCAAAGGGGCTATCGTGGATTTCTTTACGAAAGATTCCGAGGTCGGGACAGATTTGTTTGCCAAATATGTCAACTTCGTCATACCGTTGGCGTTTTTCATGCTCTACATCTCTGTTTTTGAGACGAATAGCAACCTCTTATTGCGCATCGTACTGCCCAAATTCATCCGTGAGGTAGGATTGCGTGTGGGAACTTTGGCCATCTATCTGCTTTATTACTATAAGGTCATTGACTTTGATGGCGTAATAGTTTCATTCTGCGTGCTATACGGTTTGGCCACTTTAATCAATATCGTCTATTTGCTTTCATTGAAACGGGTCTCGTTTAAGATTGAATGGGACTACATCAAACCCGAGTTGAAACGCGATTTTCTGTTTTACACCTTATTTATGATAACGGCAGCTTTGGCTGGCAATGTGATTCCGATGTTGAGCAAATTCTTCGTGGCGGGCGAGGCGGGTTTCCGCTTGGCGGGTGTGTTTACTATCGCTACCAACATGGCGGCCCTTGTCGAGATGCCCTATCGTTCCTTGGGTGCCATTTCGCGACCTCACATCTCTGAGGCTATGGCCAAACAGAATGTAAAACAGGCTAATGTTTTGTGCAAGACTGTTGCGTTGCATCAGTTCATCGCGGGTACATTCGTCCTTTTCCTGATTTGGATCAATATCGATTTCATCTTCGATTTGCTGCCCAATGGCGACATTTACCGTTTGGGCAAATGGGCAGTGCTACTTCTCTCGCTGAGCAGGCTCCTCTATTCCACCCTTAGTGTGGCTTCCACGGCACTCGGCTATTCGAAATATTATTATTACTCGCTGATATTCACAATTTTGCTCGCCACCACATCCATCATACTGAACCGATGGCTTGTGCCGAAATGGGACATCAATGGCGGAGCTTTGGCCAACGTGGTGTCGTATTTCATTTATTATATCCTGCTGTTGTCTTTCATCAGGTGGAAGATTGGAGTGAATCCAATCTCCGTGAAGATGTTTCCTGTGGCGACCATTGTACTTGCCATGTTCGGCCTCAATTGGCTATGGACTCTTGTGTTAACACCTTGGTTTGCAGGTCTTTTTGCCAACCCCATTTTCGGATTGGGCATCGATGCAGTGCTGAAGTCGGTTGTTTTCCTTGTTTTGGGTCTTGGGGCACTCTACAAACTGAAGGTCTCCTCCTCGGTCAATGACTTGATTGGCAAAGGGTTGAAGATGGTTCATCTGAAATAAATTTACCAAATCAGTACGCCATTTAGTGTCAGCGAGGTCTTGACTACCTTCTTGGTAGGGATTTGATGCTACAATAGTATGGATGAATGCTGCAATTGCCTCGCCAAGGTGTCCTTCCAGTTGTGTGCCGCACGAAGCATTATAGAACTGAAGCGTCTCAAGGGTGGGAAGAAGCGATTTCGGATTATGGATGAGTTCGATAAGTTGCGCCTCGCTGTCGGCCACCTTTACAAGTCCCGACTTGATGTAGGCGTAATGGTCAAGAATCGGATGCGTTGAGAAGTTGTAGAGCACCGTAGGACATTGCATCATGGCGGCATCGAGATGGATGGATGACTCGTTGGAGATCATCAAGTCGATGTTGCTAATGAAGTCGAACGAGGACTCCGCTTTCGGGTCGGAATAAGCTATGGCGTTCTTGGCAAGCCAAGCCGTGTCGAGGCTGCCATAGCGGGGATGGGGCCGCAATGCCAATTTGTAACCTTGTCCAACCAAAAAATCACAAAGGCTCTTGACCTTTTCAAAGTCATCCAGCATGTTGATGGCAATGCCGATAGTTTTGACCTCTTCAGTGTGCTTGGTCGGGTATTGTTGGAAGATGGGGTCGAAACGAACTCCTCCGGAGAGATATACTTTACCTTCAGGTTTACCCGCCTCAAGGTATTTGTCTAGGCTTTCTTGGCCATCGAGGAAGGAATAGGAAGCGATGAGTTTGGGGAATCCTTTGGCGACAGAGGCATGCTGCACATAGATGGTTTTTATGCCCATCTCTTGGGCTCTCATCAGTAGACAACGGTGAAACTCGCCTTGGTCACTTGAAAGGGCAAGGACTTTTACTTTGTAATGTTCTAGATATTCCTTGGCGAGTTGGTAATAGCCGTAGGTCGACCACATGCGTGTGAAATACCGTTTGATGACGGCTTTGGTGGGAGCATCTGCTTTTCTGTAAGTCCTGATGAGGTCGGGCAGATAGGGCAGTGACAGCCAATAGGCCCTGCGCTTATGAATGTCAGTAGTATGGTCTTTCAGATACAAATACTCGTCTTCTGCAAGGTGTTTGACAATAGGGTCCAACGACCGCTGGTTGTTGAGCGAAACGCCAAGAAAAACGATGCCCTTGTATTTGTCGGGAAGAGCTTTGTACTTGAAACGACGGATGAAGGTGTAATAAAAAAGTTGGGCGAAATAGATACAAAGCTGCATCGGCAAAGAGGGCTGCTTCTCTTTTGAGATAAAGGTGATGCTGTTGATGCCGACAATATCTAAGTCGTTGTATTTCATCGTTTCTGTTGCGCTTATTTGGCTTCAATGGGAAGTTGCATCCCGCACATTAGGATGATTCTTTCCACGAACTCCCGGAAAGCCCCTTCTCCGCCTTTTTTGTCTAAGGCGACTGTACGTAATGCCTTGATATAGTCTGGAGCACTAGCAGGGACACCAGCGATGCCGACGGCACGAAGCAGTTCGATGTCTCCAATATCGTCGCCGATATAAGCAACATCTTTGAGGTCGATACCCATCTTTTTGCACAACTCCATCGTGATGGACAACTTGTTCTTCGCTCCTTGAAACACATAATTGACTTTGAGTTTTTCGGCTCTACGTGCCACGATTTCCGTAGTTTCACCCGTGACAATGCCTACAGGGATGTTCAGCCTATGGGCGAAAATCACTCCTGCACTGTCGGAAGTGTTGAACTTTTTCCATTCGTTTCCAGTTTGGTCATAGTACATGCCGCCGTCAGTCCATACGCCGTCGATGTCGGTCAATATAAGTTTCGGTAGGTTCATCTTGTTATGGTTTAGTATGGATTAGGAAAGGTGTTGTGGATAAATGACTTCGTTGGCGGGAATGTCCGTCGTCAGCCGTTTTCCGACCACTTCGTTCAGTTGGCTCCATTTGAATCCGTCTCCTGGACTCAGCATGTGCAGGTCAGCTTCGGTGACGATGTCGCCTTTCTTCATGTCGTGCAAGGTGGCTATGCTGCGTTCCAGCTTCACTTTGGAAGCGGCCACGCTTTTGTCGATGTAGATGTCTTTTGTACCCAGCCATTTCTCGCAGATGCGGATGTCGCGCACCATACGGTTGACGCCATCCGGGCCTAACGATCCGGCTTGGTCGGTGCCTTTCATGCGGCGGTCGATGGTGATGTGCTTTTCGATGACTTCGGCTCCCATGCCCACGGCGACCACGGGTGCAGCAATGCCGATGGTATGGTCAGAGAAGCCAATCTTGTACTGTGGATAGTGCTCCTTCAAATACAGTATCGTGTTGAGGTTCAGGTTGTCGGGATGTGTGGGATATTGTGAAACACAATGGAGAATGGTGATGTCGTTGTGGTAACGGGTGATGACCCCCAGAGCATCATCGAGTTCCTTTTTTCCCGCCATTCCAGTCGAAACGATGATGGGAATCTTGGTCTCAGCCATAGCGGCCAGAAGCGGTAGGTTAGTCAGGTCGCGGCTCGCCACTTTCAGATAGTTGGGCGTGAAGAGTTTCAACAGCGACAAACAGCCTTTGGCGCAAAGGGTCTCCACAAACTCAAGGCCGAGTGATTTTGCGTATTTGTAGACCTCAAAATGCTCTTCGTCAGAGAGTTCCAAAAAAGCGCGGTGCTCGCCATAGGTCCTGCCGAATGAATTAGGTGAGTCGTAGATGCGGTTCATCTGCGAAGGTGTCATCTCCTCTTTCAGGTCTCTCTTGGTGAGCTTTACGGCGTTCATGGGCTTCAAGTCTATGTCGAACACATCTTCTTTAATGGGTCTTGACACCAATTCAGCGATGAGTTTGGCAATATCGACGGAGCCATTGTGGTTCTGCCCGATTTCACCGATAATGTATGTTTCGCCTTTTGTTATCATGCTATTTCGTGTTTTGTGTGATGATTCTTTTCATGGATGCTTTCATTTCTTCGTGCTCGTCAATATAGCTAACGATTTCTTCCAGCCCGAAATTGTGATTTGCTTTGGTCAGGTCTGCATAGACTTGTTGGGCATTCTTGAAATCTTCTTGGGTGTCAACGGTCAAGCGGATGTCGTTTCGCCCTTGGATGAAATCTAGACAATCGATCCATTCGCATGGATATTCCTCGGGATGTGAATAAATGTGTATGGTGACATGCTCGTGGGCTGGAAGGTCATCGGTTGAGGCAGCCACTTTTTTCAGCGCATCAAGTGTTACAAATTCGCCCCAGAATCCGAAATGGGTCTTGATGGAAGGCAGTCCGTTTATTCTGAAGCCGATATATTGAGCCTCGCTGTGCCGTGCTTTTTCGCTGAGTGTTTTGATTCCGTCTGGATCAATAAAGGGGTTGTCGGAACAGATTCTGATGACGCCATCTACATGGAATTTCTCAGCCGCCTTGATAAAACGGTCCAGAACATCGTTCTCGGAACCTCTGAAAAAGAGTTCTCCGTTTCGTTTGAGATGCTCCACAAGTGCGTCGTTGTCTATGGAGGTAGATGTCGCGACG
>Ga0310696_10009759_pt1 | contig 11076 bp, 4 predicted proteins | sample AusTroGonzalo_MG_4_FD_203885 | JGI IMG/M metagenome (GOLD analysis project Ga0310696, IMG submission 203885) | Bovine rumen microbial communities from tropical cattle in Woodstock, Queensland, Australia - Gonzalo_02 (v2) (version 2) | ecosystem: Host-associated > Mammals > Digestive system >...
CGACGAACTCTATGCCACGAAGCATCAGATGTTCTCGGGCAGCGACCGCGAACTCAACCGCGCTGTGGTTGACGACGCCGGCTCAGGCTCCTACAACAGCATGTACAACAACGAAGGTTACTTCGGCCGTGTGCAGTACGACTTTGACAACCGCATCTACGCCAGCGCCAGCATCCGTCGCGATGCCTCCTCACGCTTCGACCCGCAGTATCAGTGGGGTACCTTCTGGAGCGCAGGTGCTGCATGGCTCATCAGCAAGGAAGCCTTCATGCAGGATGCCAAGTGGATCGACGAACTCAAGCTCAAGGCTTCTATCGGTTCGCAGGGTAACGACAACATCAGCAACTTCCTCTACACCGACCGCTACAGCATCAGCAACTCCGACGGCAGCGTGGGTGTCGCCTTCTCAGGCAAGGGTACTCGCGACATCACCTGGGAGACCAACACCAACTTCAACGCTGGTGTCGAGTTCGGTTTCCTGAAGCACATCAGCGGTAGCATCGAGTACTTCAAGCGCAACACCACCAACATGCTTTACAGCTTCTCCGTCGCTCCGTCAGCCGGTTACACCAGCTACTGGGACAACGTCGGTGACATGTACAACAGCGGTGTCGAGCTTGAACTCAACTTCAACATCATCAACACCCGCAAGGTGCGCTGGGACATCTTCGCCAACGCCACCACGCTGAAGAACAAGATCACCTATCTGGACGAAGCCAAGAAGACCACCCACTTCTGGGATCTCGACGGCAACAAGTACTTCGGCTACTCCAGCGGCAACATGGTCATTGCTGAAGGCTCCGGCCTCTACAGCTGGTACATGGCCAGCTATGCTGGTGTCGATAAGGAGACCGGTGAAGCCCTCTGGTACAAGAATACCGCTGTTTATGACAAGACGACCAACGATGCAGGTGAAGAGTACGAACCCTACTACGTAACCTATAGCGGCGAAGGCAACTTCGTCACTGACGACGAGGAGGTCAAGTTCGCCGTTGACGCCAATGGCAACAAGATTGAGACCGACAAGGACGACACCAATGGTGCCAAGTTCCAGACCGGCCATAAGGTGGAGACCACCAGCAAGTATGCCGACGCTACCTACTACGTCACCGGCAAGAGCTCTATCCCCGATCTCTACGGCGGTTTCGGAACCAGCCTGCAGGCTTATGGCATCGATTTCAGCATCAACTTCAGCTACCAGGTTGGCGGTTGGGGCTACGACGGCACCTATGCCCGCTTCATGTCTCCTCCCACTGGCAGCAACGCCGGTTACAACTTCCACGTCGATGCCCTCCAGGCTTGGACGAAGGATAATCCCAGCGAGACTATTCCCCGTTGGCAGTTCGGCGACACCAACACCGGTTCTACCTCTACCCGCTTCATGACGAGTGCCAGCTATCTCAACATCGAGAACGTTGCCCTGGGTTACACTCTGCCCGCACGTTGGACCCGCAAGGCCCTCATCAACAGCGCCCGTTTCTATGTGGCTGCCGACAACCTCTGGTACTGGTCCAAGCGTCAGGGCTACGATCCCCGTCAGGGCTACAGCGGCTCCAACGCCACCAACTACTCTCCGATGCGTTCCGTCTCCGGCGGTGTAACGCTTAAGTTCTAATCTGACCGATTATGGTATAACGAATAAACAGAAATAGAATATGAAAAATATAACGAAGATTTTCACCGTCCTTGCCCTTGCCGGAATGGCATTCGCAAGCTGTATCGAGGAACCCGTGCTTCAGTCCTCAACCGCTACGGCTGAGCAGATTGGCGCCTCCTCCTCGGCATTGGAAGCATCGGTCGCTGGTATCCCTGCCCAGATGAGCGAGGGCTACCTGGTCTATGGCGATCAGGAAGACGAGACCGATATGGCCTATCCCGCATTGATGATTGCCCAGACCGAGCTCCTCGGCGATATGTATCCCCTCGGCTCCAACTCGGGCTACGACTGGTATCGTAACTACAACACCTTCGTCAGCGGCACGGGTTATCAGTACGTCCGTACCTATATCCCCTGGCGTACCCTCTACATGTTCGTCAAGAGCGCCAACGACGTCATCGGCACCGTTGACCTCACGGACGAGGGTCTCAGCGACGAAATCAAGGGTCTGGCCGGTATCGCTTATGCCAGCCGCGCACACGCCTACTACCTTCTGGGTGTGTTCTACGAGCCCTACGAGAACATCTACACGGACTGCTCTGCTGTCCTCGGCCTCACCGTGCCTATCGTGAAGCCTGAGACTACGGGTGAGCAAATCAAGAACAACCCCCGTGCCAAGCACGACGACCTCATGAAGTTCATCCTCGAGGATCTCGACACTGCCGAGAAGTGCCTGGAGAACTACACGCCCGCTTCGAAGTACTATCCCAATCTGGCTGTGGTCTATGGTCTGAAAGCAAGAGTCTATATGTGGGACAAGAAGTATGCTGACGCTGCCACCTATGCCCGCAAGGCTATCGAGACCTCCGGCGCTACTCCTCTGACAGCTGCTGAGCTCACCGATCTCAACACCGGCTTCAACACAATCAAGAACGCCTGGATGTGGGCTTTCAAGTATTCTCCTGAGAACATGCGTAACCTCGCCAACTTCACGGGCTGGATGTCCGGCGAAGCTGACTGGGGCTATAGCTCACTGACCCAGCCCGGTATCGATGCCAGCCTCTACAACAAGATGAGTGACACCGACTACCGCAAGAAGATGTGGCTCGACCCCGACCGCAGCAAGTTCCAGTATGAGACCTGCCGCAGCCAGGAGTGGCTCGCCACGATGCCCGACTACCTCTCTCTCAAGTTCCGCTGCGTTGGCGGCGATTGGGAAGCTTACGGTACCGGCGGTGCCTGCGACGTGCCCGTCATGCGCGTGGAGGAAATGTACCTCCTCGAGGCTGAGGCCGTTGGTCTGACCCAGGGCGTAGGTGAAGGTATGGCGCTGCTCAACACCTTCATGAAGACCTATCGCGACCCCGAGTACAACAAGAACATCACCGACCAGCGTGAATTCCAGCTTGAGGTCCTCACTCAGGAGCGCATCGAGTTCTGGGGCGAAGGAAACGCCTTCCCCAATGCCAAGCGTCTGCGCCCGGGCATCATCCAGAACTACGACGGCACCAATGCTCCTGCCGACATCTTCAAGATTAACTGCAAGGATATTAAGCCTAACTGGAACTTTGTCATCCCCCGCAGCGAAATCGAGAACAACAACGCCATTTCCAAGGCGCTCAACAATCCTGATCCCGCCAGCACCGTTGTAGGTCCTTCACCTCTTGGTGAATATGCTCCGGGTAATAACTAATTCGACGAACAGATTCGATAAACCATTAAAAGTACAAAAATTATGAAGAAAATCAATAAATATCTGTTTGGAGCATTCGCAGCCCTTCTTACCGCAGGTCTTTTCTCCTGCGTGGAGACGGCTCCGGAGTATGTGCCCGGTGCGCCTGAAGTGGCAGGATGCAACGGCGTCTATTTCCCCACTCAGGAAGCCAGCGGTGAGCACACTTTCGACCCCACGATGGCTCGCGTTATCTCCGTCACGCTTCAGCGCGACAGTCTGAAAGGCGCTACCAATCCTCTTCCCGAGATTGAAGTCGCTATTACCAGTTCCGATACCACGGGCGTTTTCGTAGTCCCCGCTACGGCTAAGTTCGCTGACGGCCAGACTGAGACCACTATCGACATCACTTTCGACAAGGCTAAGGACGCAACGAAGTATCCCTTGAACCTTTCCATCGAGGAAGCTCAGAATAAATCCGTCTACAACAACACGGCAAATTATCTCGAGCTCTCCGTTTTCTGCGTGAAGTGGGAATGGTTTGGCGAGAAGGATCACAAGTTCGCCGTAGTTGAAACTGAGAATGAAGCTGCTATCTTCAACGTCACCTTCGATTGGTTCGAAGTGGAAACTCCTGCCAAGGTGAAGTTCTACGAAGTTGGCAACTACCGTACAGGCGTTCTTATCGCTCAGAATGAAGCCGGTTTCTTTGGCACCAAGGTCACGGAGCTTAACTTCACCTGGAACACAAAGAACAACGACGTCTACGTGTCTGAGCAGTACATGGGCTGGGACTACGATAATCAAGGCGAAGGCGACATTCCCGATGCAGTTCCCTTTGAGGATGCGACAAGTCCTGTGTTCGTCTATGACTGGTTCTCCTATTGGGTCATGCGTGGCCAGATGAGCGGCGCACCCGAAGATTTCTACAGTGGTTATCGTGGCAACTATCCTCCCTCCTACTATGACAAGAATGGAGGCTTCATGTTCAACCTGAAGTATTACATCAAGGGCTTAGGTGGTTGGACTAGCTTCGAGTACGACTTCCGTGCTCTGGCTGAAGGCTTCATTCGCGTTGATTATAGCATCAGTGTCGATGCTTATGAGACCGAAGAAGGCGTAGCTCCCGTTGAGTTCGAACTTGGTGCTGACGTGACCTCCGTGAAGTACGTCATTGCTGAAGGCGAACTGAGTGCCAAGGAAGCTGGCAAACTGGCCGACGCTATTAGCAAAGGCAAGGCTGAGAATGTCCAGACAATTGCAGTGGAGTCCACCGACACGATTATCGGTGTTTCTCCCGCTGCTTCCGGCATCTACACGCTTGTGGCTGTTTCCTATGCAGGTGAAGACGCCAAAGAGAGCGACTTCGTTTCCTTCACTTATGTGGCAGCTGAGGACGCAGAGGAATATGCTGTTGTCTTCTCCATCGGCGTAGAACCCGTTTCGTCGATGTATGAGCGCTTAGACATCAATGGAACCAACGCCATCCAGTACTTCATGTATGGTGAAGACGTGACCGAAGCTACGATTGGTGTTTACAAGACATCGGATGTTGAGAAATATGGTGCAGAACTTTGTGCCAAGTCATTGAACCCCGTCAGCGAAGATGCTTTGGCAGCTATCAATGGCGTTGGCTACAATGACATCGCGACTAATCTCAACCCGCTGACCTCCTACACGCTCGTAGCCTATGCGAACAACGGCTACAACAGCGCAGTCAAGTCCGTTGAGTTTGTCACCGAAGGTGTTCCCTACTATCCCACGGTTGATGAAGTCGTAGGCACCTATGTCTATGAAGGAAAGAGCTACTGGGAAGGTTCCGATGAGGTTGATACCCTCGTCATTGTTCCCAGCGACAATCCTGAACTTGGCAACGTGATGTTCACCACCATGTTCGGTATCGCGTGCGAGAAGAACGTCTATGCTACGGTTGATACGGAGAACTCTGCTCTGATCATTAAGGACGAGCAGCCGTTCCTGTTCAACCAGCAGTATGATGGATGGATCTACTTCATGCTTAATGGTGCTACTGAAGTTACCCTGACATTTGTCGAAGAAGGTCACTTCAATACTCCGTCCGCTTGGCTGGGTTATTACATTGATGGTACAGCAGGCCAAGGTTGGTTCAACCTCTTCACCGACTTCGATGCCAAGAAGGTTGAGGAAGCTAACGGTGTTGTCGCAAAGCGTGCTCCCTCGTTCACGAAGTACTTCAACGAGAGCGTGAAGACCAAGCCTATTTCCGTCGGCAAGAAAGCTAACCTCAATGTTGAGCGCAATCCGCAGACGGTTGCCGTGAAAGCCGTGAAGGTTGAGCGTCCCGCTCGTCCCAACCGCTTCTCCGCTCCCGTGAAGATGGACAACTTCAAGTTCTGATTCCTCCATCTCTAAATTGAAAGCGGTCTCGGCAATGTCGAGACCGCTTCTTTTTTTATACTATCCAAAAAAACGAAGTTTTTCTTGTTTTTTCGCTCGGCTCGCCCTATCTTTGCAGTTCGATTATTTTGCAGTATTATGAAGAAACGAATTATTCCCTTTATATTGACGGCGGTCGTCGGGATGACGACAGCTTGCTCAGATAGTCTGGAAGTTGCCGTTGCAACACCGGAATCGCCTGTTACTCAAGCCACCCGCAGCGCCAAGATTGTCAATGACAGTGAGATTACCCGGCAAGGCATACTCCTGTTGAAGTTCGAATCGGCTCCTACGGACGAGGTACGGTCGCAACTGGCCTCCTGCGGCGTGACCGACCTACAGCCCGTGTTCCCTTCTATGCCTGGCAAGAAAGAGCTGGAGCAGCGCTTCGGCCTTGACCGCTGGTACGAGGCCACGCTCTCGGACGAGGTGACGACGGATGCCGCTGCCGATGCCATCTGCCTGTTGGCCGAGGTTACGACCGTGCAGTACGACAACGTTTATCACAACGAAGAGAGCGAGTTCGTTGTCCCCGTCTCGGAATCTGAACTGGGCTTGCGTGCCGCTACCCGTGCCGCCACAGATCTACCCTTCAATGACCCTTGGCTACGCTATCAGTGGGGTTACATCAACACGGGCGACGTCTCCTTAGCCGAGGACATCTACAAAGGAGCCGACATCAATGTGAAGAATGCCTGGAAGAACCTCACCGGCGGTGACCCTGAAATCATCGTAGCCGTCGTGGATGAAGCCGTGAAGTCCGACCATCCCGATCTCGCCGCCAACATGTGGGTGAACGAGGCAGAGCGAAACGGCAAGGAAGGTGTCGATGACGACGGAAACGGCTACGTGGATGACATCTATGGCTACAACTTCGTTAGGAACGGTGCGCTTCACTGGAAGAATGATCACCCCAATGATGAATATGTAAACACGGGCCACGGCACCCATTGCGCGGGAACTATTGCTGCCGTCAACAACAACAACCTCGGTGTCTGTGGCATCGCCGGAGGCACAGGCAACGGCGACGGTTGCCGCATCATGAGCTGTCAGATCTTTGACCAGAAAGAGGGTGGTGATTCAAGAATAGCCTCCAAAGCCATCAAGTATGCGGCCGACATGGGCGCTTCCATCATTTCCTGTTCGTTCGGTTACCCTGGAGGAACATACAAATCCGATGCTGCTTACCGCAACGGGAATAACAAATCCAATAAGATTGAATACGACGCCATCAAGTATTTCGAAGCCTCGAAGAACAACTCCGTGGTCGATGGCGGCATACCCATCTTCGCTGCCGGCAACGACGGTGACCCCTACGCCACCTACCCGGGTGCCCTCTACGACGTCATCAGCGTCTCGGCTTTCGGCCCCGACTATCTGCCTGCCTACTACACCAACTACGGCCCGGGCTGCAACATCGTTGCCCCAGGAGGCGAATACTACCATAAGGTGAACGGCAGTTATCCCCCCGAAGGCATGATTCTCTCGTGCTATCCGTCGGAACTGGGCGACGCCTGGGATGTTCGTGGCAAAGACTACGCCTTTAGCCAAGGTACGTCGATGGCCTGTCCACACGTGAGCGGCGTAGCCGCCCTCGGACTCTCGTACGCCAAGAAGCTCGGCAAGACGTTCACCGCCACCGAGTTCAAGGAGCTGCTTCTCAGCTCGGCCAACGACTTCGACAGCCGTCTGAAAGGCGAGAAGAAACTCTACAACAAGACGCTCAACCTCGGCAACTACCGCAAGCAGATGGGTACGGGCTCCATCGATACCTACCTCTTTATGATGCAGATCGAGGGCATCCCCTGCCTGACCGCAGAAACAGGGCGCAACCAGTGGATTGACGTGTCGCAGTATTTCGGCACATCGTCAGTCAACCTCACCTATCTGGGCGAGCCGGGTAAAGAGAGCGGGCAAGTGCTTTGCGAAATCTCCGACGAGGACCGTGAATCGCTCGGTCTGCAGCAGGATCCCTACATGCAGTATGGCAAGCTCTACATCTACCCGACCAAGATCGGTTCGGGCAAGGTGATTATCCACGCTATTGCCGGCGGCACCATCGTCGGTGGCGACGATGCCATCGGCGGTATGCCTATGACGCAGGAAGTGACCATCATCTCACGCACCTTCAAGTCAGGAACAGGAGGATGGCTGTAGGTAATTAGGAATTGCAAAATTAGGAATTAGGAATTAAGAATGAAGAATTAGGAATGAAGAATAGATTGTTTCTCATAGCAGTGGCTCTGCTGGCGCTGGTCAGCTGCACGCCCTAGACTCCCACTGAAGACCCACAGGAAAAGATGGCTAAGGCACTTGCGGGCACGTGGAACCTCATCAGCATCACCGAAACACGCTCCGTCTCCATCGGCAGCGAAGAAGTCGATGTCTATATTGTCTTCGAGACTGACCAGCCAGAGGCTACCCGGGCAGAGGCCGCGTCCCCTGCAGAATCTACAGGCACGTTCACCCTCTATCAGATGCTGGGCACAGGACGTTTCCGCACCTTCCGCGGCCGGTGGACGCTGATCGGCACTCATCTGACGGGTGCCTATACGAACGGAACGCCCTGGGGAGCCGAATACGAGGTGACACTCGACGATGACGACACCCGTCTCACCCTTGCCGCCCCCAAAGAGACCTGTATCTATACCCGTACTACCCTTCCGTCCGGCCTGTAAATGAGGAAGAGGCTCATCAGCTACGTCTGCTTGGTCCTTGTTGCTTTGGCATCGAGGGCTGTGCCTGCCTATCGCACCCCGCTGACGCTGATGCAGCCCGACGGCACCTCCATCACGCTGACCCTTCAGGGCGACGAATGGTGTCACTACTATGTGCGGGAGGACGGCAAACCCGTCTATCGGAACGAGAACGGCTACTTCGTCCCCTACACCCCCTTCCAGTTGGCCTTGAAAAGGTCAAGAAGTCAACAAGTCAACAAGTCAACAGGTCGCAGAGCAGGCCAGCTACAGCATGTGGACTCGTGGACTCGTGGACTTGTCGACCCCGCCCGAGCATCTCGTGTGCTTACGGGAACGCGGCGTGTGCTGGTCATCCTGGCACAATTCGATGACCTGAAGTTCAACGGCAAAGACCCCAACGCCGCCTTCACACGGCACCTGAACGAGGAGAACTATAAAGAGAGTGGCTTTGGCAGCGCCCGCGACTACTTCAAGGCACAGTCGAACGGACTGTTCACTCCCCACTTCGACGTCTATGGCCCCTACACTGCCTCGAAAGAGATGAAGTATTACGGAGCCAACGACGAAGACGGCTACGACCTGCATCCCGGGGATCTCATCGCCGAAGTGCTCAAGTCGGGCAACAAGGACATCAACTACAAGGACTACGACTCGGACGGCGACGGTGTGGTGGATTTCTGCTACGTCATCTACGCCGGCTACGGCGAAGCTCAAGGAGCCAGCGAGAACACCATCTGGCCCCATCAATGGACGTTGGCCGATGCCACAGGCGCAGCACTGAAGCTCGACGGCGTACAGGTAAACGCTTATGCATGCAGCAACGAGCTGCACGGGCGTAGCGGAACGAAACTCGACGGCATCGGAACCATCTGCCACGAGTTCAGCCATTGCCTCGGCCTGCCCGACTTCTACGACACCTCCGAGGACGGCAATAACTTCGGCATGAGCGTCTGGAGCATCATGGACTACGGCTGCTACAACGAAAGCGGCAACACCCCCGCCGGCTACACCGCCTACGAGAAGGAATCCCTCGGCTGGATAGACATCACGACCATCGACACGGAGCAGGAGCTGACCCTGCGCCCTACAGCCGACGGCGGAAAGGCCTACCGGATTGTCAGTAACGAGAACACCGACGAATACTTCCTTATTGAGAACATCCAGAAAGAGGGCTGGAACCGCGGCGCCTACGGACACGGACTGCTCATTACTCACGTTGATTACAAGGAATCGGCCTGGAAGGACAACACCGTCAACAGCGGCGACATCCAGCGCATGACCATCGTTCCAGCCGACGGCACACGTGCGAAGACTAATCGCAGCTGGGGCGGCGACCTCTATCCAGGCAGTACGGGAAACACCGAGTTCTCCGACTACTCCACGCCCGCCTCGCTGACCAACCAGAACCTGGTGCTCAGCAAACCCCTTACCGACATCCGCGAGGAGAACGGCATCATCACCTGCAGCTTCATGAAGGGCTGCGGCGACATCACCACAGCGCTGGGCGCCGAGGCCATCACCCCCTACTCCTTCATGGCTCGTTGGAGAGAGCGTGCTGAGACATCGGAATATGTCGTCGAGTTCTACCGCATCAGCGGCACATGGCCATCGGACAAGAGCCTCTGGACCACCGAGCTCTTTACGGAACAGGCCGTGCTGATACAGACCCAGAACACCGCTGCACTGCAAGCGCCCATCAGCAACCTCGAAGCCGACAACCTCTACTGCTACCGTGTGCGCTGCCGCACGAACGGTGTACTCTCCGGTAACTCCAACCTGATCTTCGTCCTCACCCCGTCAGACGACGGCACGCTCGCAGCTCCCGTATTGGAGAACCCCGTACACATGGGCGACTCGTGCTTCCGCCTGTCGTGGAGCCCTGTGGAGGGAGCCAGCTACATCGTCGAGTACGAACAGACCAACCCCACCCGGGCCGAAGCTCCTCAGCCCGACGGCTCGCTGCTCCTCACGGAAGGCTTCGACCGCGTCAGCAGCTCTTGCGGCGAAATTACACGCGTACTTGACATGTACACCGACACCACCGACTGGCGAGGATCGGAGGTACACGCACAGAACGGCTGTGTGCTGCTGGGTTCGGAGAAGGACAACGGATTCCTGGCAACGCCCGTCCTACCGCGCACGGAGGGAATGGTGACGGTGGAGTTCTCCGTCCGTCGCTACAGTGCCGACGACAAGCAGCCCCTTTTCCACATCTGTCTGGCTACCGATGCCAATCAGGAGACTTATGTCGATCAGATAGGCGGCTACGTTCCCGACGAGGAGTTCAAGAACTACTACTGCGTACTCGGCCCGTTAGACACGGGTTCCTACATCGCCTTCATCAGCAACAGCGAGAAGAGCAGCGGCGACACCCCACGCATCTGCATCGATAACCTCAGCATCTTTTGGGGCGACCGCAACGAAGAAGCAAGTGTAAGTGAGCGGAGATCACTTATCACTAATCACTCCTTCAAAAGGGTCATCACCACTTCCACCCGGAAATATGTCGAGACGGCCGACACCTGCCTCACGCTGACAGACATGGAACCTGGGAACTACATCTGCCGCGTACGAGCCGTGAAGAACGGTATCTTCTCGCCCTATTCCGACGCCCACTCCGCCCTCGTCAGCACCTCGACGTTCGAGAAGGACGGACTGAGCTTCGAAGTCATCTCGCAGGATCATAGCACCGT
>Ga0310696_10009760_pt1 | contig 11076 bp, 9 predicted proteins | sample AusTroGonzalo_MG_4_FD_203885 | JGI IMG/M metagenome (GOLD analysis project Ga0310696, IMG submission 203885) | Bovine rumen microbial communities from tropical cattle in Woodstock, Queensland, Australia - Gonzalo_02 (v2) (version 2) | ecosystem: Host-associated > Mammals > Digestive system >...
ATATCGCTCGACGAACTGCAGAAACTCCTCGATGAACTCAAAACGCTCGATCCCGCCCCCGCCGCCTCGTTCCGCGCCGCCCCGGAAAGCTTCGTCGAGCCGGAGCTGGAGATACGCCGCGACCGCGACGGCGGCTACTCGGTGAAACTCCTCCGCGAACGCCGCCGCGAAGTCGTCATCTCGGAGCGCTACCTCAAGATGCTCGAAGACCCGACCGTGGACCCGGAGACCAAAAACTACGTCCGCGAACGCGTCCAGCGAGCGAAGGAGCTTCTCGCCGCCCTCGACCGCCGCAAGAGCACGCTCGAAAAACTCGGCGAAGTGATAATTTCCACCCAGCGGGACTTTCTCGACCGCGGCGTCAAGGCCCTCCATCCGCTGACCATGAAGCGGGCCGGAGAGCTGATGAACGTCGATGAAAGCACCGTCAGCCGCGCCGCCGCCGACAAGCTGGTCGTCACCCCGCAGGGGGTCTTCCCCTGCCGCTTCTTCTTCGGGTCGGGCTTTTCGCCCGCAGCGGCGGGAACGGAAGGCGGCGACGCCGGGGTCTCCAGCCGCGCCGTCATGGAGCGCATCCGCGAGATCGTCGCCGCCGAGGACCCCGCGCACCCCGTTTCCGACGACGCCATTTCCGCGCAGCTCAAGGCGGAGGGAACGAACGTTGCGCGGCGTACGGTGGCGAAGTACCGCGAAGCGCTCAAGATCCCCTCCTCCAGTCTGCGCCGCCGCTGGTCCGACAAGGCGTGACGCCGAAAAAACCGAAAAAAAAGTGCCATGCCTTTCTATTTTTGGGCATGGCATTGGTTTTCCGTTCATCCGCCCGTTTCGGGAACGGGGGGACTGAATCGGGAAAATTACAAAGCGGTCTGCACTCTGATCCGGCCGACCGCCGCTAAAGCCTTGCGGCGGACCGTCTCGGAACATTTGTGTCTGAGCACCAGGCGGTAATACTTCAAGGCCGTCTGGTTGTCATCCATCCGGTCGCAAAGTTCCGCCGTGGAGAAGATCAGATCCACGAGCTCGCCTTCGTCGAAGAATTTCATGCGCTCGGCGTGGATCACTGCCGTTTTGAAGGCCGAGACCGCTTTGACACGATCTCCCTTGCGGAGATACAGTTTGCCCAACCGGTTGTAGAGCATGGCGTCCTCCGGACTGGCGGCGATCTTTTTCTCGAGGAGTCCGATCTTCCGGTCCGTGATATCCGCGCTGCCGTCGGCTTGAGGTTTTTCCGCCGGAGTCGCAGCCGGAGCAGCCGGAGCAGCCGGAGCAGCCGGAGCAGCCGGAGCCGGAGCCGGAGTCGCAGCCGGAGCAGCCGGAGCAGCCGGAGCAGCCGGAGCAGCCGGAGCCGGGGCGGGTTCGGCCGCCGGAGCGACCGCCTGCCGTTTGACGACGACCTTTTCTTTGGGCACGAAAAGGACGACCGTATATACTTTCTTGTCGTTGAATCTGTACAGCACCGAGCAGTTGCTCATCGTCACCGTCGTCTCGGATCCCTTGCGGGTAAAACTTTCGTAAAAAAGTTTTTTGGCGGCAAGCGTGGCTTCTTCATACAGCTCGCTGTCTGATTCGGCGAATTCGCCGGAGAAGCACTGTTCGGCCTGTCCGGCGAAAACGTAGCAGTTGACGCCGTTGATATCAACGGATGAAACACTGCCCGGCACCAACAGATCCGGGCGTGCCTTGCGCACCGAGGCCAGCGGCCCCAGGTCTTCAAACGCAAAGACGGCGGAGACAAACACAAGAATTGTCAAAATGCCGGGCAGTTTCATTTTCATCTCCGTTTAGAAATCGGTTACGGCTTCCCGGGTCTCGGCCCGGTTACCGCCGACGCTGCCGGCAGCCCCGCCTGCGTTGCCGCCTTGGCCCTGTTCCGGAGTCGCATCGATCCCGTTCACCAGCTTGCCGACCGCCTTGAGGGTTTTGGAGCTGACGCCGACGGTCACCTGGATCTCGCCGGAGCTTCCCCTGCGCGGAATCTTCTGCTCCTTGAGGGTGATGACGCCCTTCAGTAGCGCATCGGCCGAGTTGCGGATGACCTGGGAGCTGTTCTTGACCGACTCCTTGGTGACGTTGGCCGTCTGGGTCTTGCCGTCGCTGGTGATGGATTTAACCTTTTTGCTGGCTTCGGAGAAACCTTCTTCCGTGGCGAGTTTTTCCTTCATGAATTTCGCCAGCGCGGCCTTGGCCTTGAGGGTGGCCTCTTTCCGGGCGTCGTTGATGTCGTCGACGTCGTCAAAGTCATAGGTCCCGGTCCCGCGTGCCAAGACCTGGAACGACCCGTCCGGCTTCAGGAACACCACGGCGCCGTCCGGCTGGTCGAATTCCCTCTGGGCTTCCGGGGCGGCGGCGGTTCTCTGCAGATCGGCGGTGTTCGCGTCCTGCGCGAAAATGGCGGTTCCGGCGAGGAGCGCGCCGCAGATCATGACAAAAGCGTTTTTCTTCATTTTAGATCCTTTCTGTTGTTATCCGATAATTGGTATCGGGGTTGACCGTTATCTCTGGGGGAGCTTTCCGTTGATGATCCCCGTGACCTTGCCCATCAAGGCCAGCAGCAGATCGGCGTCCTCGTCCTCGGCGAGCAGCGTCGCGATCTCGTCGCTGTCCAATGTCGCGGTAATGACCTCCGACATCATCGACTGGCCGGTGGTGACATTGGTGAGCTTGTAGTTCAGGCGGATCGACATCTTGTATATCGGACCGAATTTTCCGGTCTTTTTGTTCATGCCGATCTTTCTGGAATACTTGAGATCCTCAATCGTCGACGTCAGGATGTAATCGGCCGTGAGCAGCTGCCCGGCTTTCATCAGCTCCTGGCTGGGGGCGAGGCCGGATTCGACCATAGACTTCGCCATGTTCTGCTGGCCGATGACCTTTTCGAGATCCTCCATGTCCAGCACGAGGAACTTGTTGGCTCCGGAAAAGGCGCGGTTGAAGGCCTTGCCGACCACCGTGGCGATATCGCTGCCGGAGAGGCGGCGCTTGGGGCCGATGTCGTAATTTTTCGTGAGGTCCTCAAGCGGCATGTCCGGCTTGTAGAGCATCACGGCGACCGTGCCGCCCGCGCGGGGATTGGTGATCAGCGCGTAGATCCTGGCTTCCAAACGTCCGTCGGCGATCGGTTTGACTTCGATGATCCGGTATTCCTTCACGAAGCCTGCCGTCTTGGTCAGGGTGTCGCTTTCGGACTGCTTTTCGCTGGTCCTCAGCACGGAGGTGTTGGTCTTGAGCTTTTTCATCCGCTCCTTCATCTTGGAGTCGTTCTGTAGCGAAAGACCGTAGACCTGCTGGATGCCTTCGGTAAGAGCGGCGTACACCGCAGACCGGCGGTCGGAGCCGTTGCCGATGCACTCGATCCAACCTTCGGGGAGACCGGCCGGGGCCGCTGCCGGGGCAGCCGGAGCGGCCGCTCCGGCCTCGGGGGCGGGTGCCGCCTGCGGGGCGGTGTCGGCGGCGGCTATGCCGTCGACCATCTTGCTCGCGGCCTCAAGCGTTTTCGAGCTCACGCCGACCATCACGCGATAGGTGCCGCTGGTACCCTTGCCGGGGACCTTCGTCGTGGCGAGGACGATCACTCCCTTGAGCAACGCGGAAGACGAACTCCGTATGGAGGTCAGCGCGCTTTTTGCGGAATTCTTTTCGACTTTGGCAGTCGTCTTTCCGTCCTCGGAAGAGATCTTTTTCACCTTCGAGGACATTTCCTCGATTTTTTCATCCGTGCTCAGGGATTCGTTCATGAATTTGGCCAGATTCGCCTTGGCCTTCAGAGTGGCTTCCTTCTGCGCATCGGCGATGTCGTCGACGTCGTCGAGGTCGTAGGTCCCCGTGCCGACCGCGAAGATCTGGAATCCGCCATTGGGGAGCAGCCGGATGGTCACGCCGTCCGGAGCGTTTTCCAATTCCTGGGCGATCCCCTGTTTCTGGACCGTCTGCATCAGTTCCGCCTTCGAATTCTGGGCGAACGCGATGCCGGTGCCGAGCAGGCACGCGCAAAGCAGCAGCGTTTTTTTCATGTCGGACCTCATTCGACCACTTTCAGACGGAGTTTGAAATCTCCGCAGGACTTCCGCGGGGCGACAGTCGTGAGGGTGAGATCGTCGCCGGTCACGATGCTTTTGCGCTTCCACAGCTCGTTGTCCGGGCTTTCGACCTCGACGCCGTTTTCGTCGTACCAGTTGAAGCGGTACAGGATACGGTAGGTGTTGCCCGACAGGTTCTTGAAGAACACCTGGACCCGCTTGTACCCGTCGTTTGTGGTCGATTCGCGGATCTCCGTCAGGTAGAGCCGCTGGGCCAGACGCGGGTCGGTCTCGACGCGGCGGTCCGCGATCCGCTTGATCTGCGCGGAACTCTCCGCATTGGAGATCGTGTTGACGGACGGCTTGTGCGCGCATCCGGCGATAAGCAGCGCCGCCGCGAGGACGGCTCCCGTGAACAAAACTTTCATCGATTGTTACCTCAGGGTTTGATGGTCACGGTATTGCCGGCGTAGTTGACTTTGTCGTCGGCAAGTTCGATACCGATTTTTTCCAGGATGGGCGCGACGTGTTCCATATAGAGCGCGTCCGCTTCTTTGATGTTCGGGTTGTCGATGATCGCCGTCAGCGTCGTGTTGGAGGATTTGATCTTCGACGAGCTCGTAATCTTCTTCGCGATCAGTTCCTTTTTCAGCGTGTAGAGAGCGCGCTTGCGGATCTTGGAGTCGAACGCGGCCGCGTTGACGATCAGCTTCAAGGGGCCCTTCGGCATATTCTGGGCATTCTTGATCGACATCGCGATGCTGTTCAGCTTGGCGGCGGCGCCCTCGGCGTTCATCAAGGCGTTCATCGCGGCTTCGGCGCAATAGGCGATATCGTCCATCACACCGTCCTTCCCGGCACTCTGGGATTTGTAGGCGAAGCTCTGCGCGCCGATCGATTTAGTGACTCCCGTGTTGAGGTCCTTCATGTTGAAGGCGACCGTCGCGCGGACGTCGCGGGTAGAAGGCTCGAAGATCAGGGCGTCTATCCGGTAATACAGCACGAGCGTATCCGGATTGTTCTCCTTCACGGCCTTCATGAGGTCCCGGTCGACGGCGAACTTGTTGTTGTTCACGTCGAAGTACACGCCGACCAGCGTGCCGTCCTTGCTCTTGAACTTTTCATACTGGTCGTTGTCGGCCAGCAGCTTGACGTCGAAACCAAAGGTCCCCACCTTCTTCACGATGGCATCCCGGAGCCGACGCTGGAAAGTCGTGTAGTTCTGCATGAAGAACTTCTGGCCGTCGATACCGTTGCCGAAAGCCTCGTCCATCTTCATCTGGCCGAGCGACGGGGGTTCCTCCATGATGATCAGCTCGATGCCGCCCTGCTGGGCAAAGCCCTTTTCCTTCAGCCAGGAATTGACCTTGTCGGCCTCGACTTCCACGGCGAAATCGGCGGAAAGCTGCCCGAGGCTGGCGTCGATCTTCGTCCATTTGGCGTGGGACAGCGGCTTGGCGCGTTCGACGAAGGTGCCGTACTCGTTGCAGGCCTCCTCGATCAACTTCTCCGGGGTCTGGGAGTTCAGCTTGAGAATGTACTTCTTGATGGCGCTTCGTTTCGCCGCGATCTCCAGATCCTTTTTCAGGCCGAAGGTGTTCCTTTCCGCCTCGACCGCGACCCGCACCTGGATCTCCTCCGCGAATACCGCCGCTCCGCAGAGCAGCACCAGCAAAGTAAAGAATTTTTTCAGCATGTTCTACCTTTATTGTTATGAGTCGACCGGATCGGCCGGCCGGGTCACTTCAAACTGGCCTTTTTGCCGGCCTTTTTGGCGGCCGAGGCCGCATCCTGCAGACGTTCCGTCATGTTCAGGGACGTCAGGCAGCGGGAAATTCCGCGGGCATACTTTTCTTTGGCGGAGAACTTGAGCAGACTGCGGTAGGTCTCCAGCGCGTAATCGTACTGGTGGCAGGCCTCCTCGCAGATGGCCAACGCGTAGAGCTGATTCTTGTAGTCGTCGATGGCGTCCTTGACCAGTCCGTCAATGTCCTTTTCGATTTCGGCGCGGTCTTTCGCGTCCTTGGCCTTTTCCAGCTTGGCGAAGTATCTGTGATCCGCGGGGATCTTCACGTTGTCCTTTTCGCGCTCGTAAGCGGAAAGGGAACCGATCCGGTCGGCGACGCCGTAGCCCACGCCCTGGCGAATCTCGGAGACCAGACTCGTTCTGACCTTTTCGAACTGGCCCATGCGCATGGCGTTGAGCAGCTCCTCATTGATGGAGAAGTCACGCTTGACTTCGACGACGACGTCGCGCTGGGTCATCTTGCCACCCAGCGCGGCGGTGAGTTTCTGCCCCAGCATGATCTTGGTCTGCAGATCGGTCGGGATGGTGGTCGCGACCCGGTTGGCATCGATGTATCCGGCCTTTTCCGCGGCGGCCTTCTTTTTCTTCGCGTCCTTGTCCTCGCCTTGGGCGGCGATCTGCTCGAACTTGGAGGCCTTGGCGACGTCGTGCGGGACGAACTCGGTCGTGAACACGCCGTTGTCAAGCAGATAGTACTGGTCCGCGACCGCGAAGTCCTCGACGATCTTTTCGATCTCGCCGTTGTGGCCGAGGCGGTACAGCGTGACGGAGAGCATCAGCGTCGCGTTGAGCGCGCGGTATCTGTGCTCGGCCATGACGTCGGTCATGGTATCGGTCAGGTGCGCGACATTGTAGATGGGCTTGCCGTTGTTGGTACGCGCGGCAATGTATTTCTGGTTGTGCCACTTTTCGAGAGTGTGGACCACGGGGTGGATATTCTTGTACTCACCGGATGTTTTCCACCACACCCGACCGTACAGCACCGCGTCGAAGCGGTTGGCCAGCCGGATCGCTCCGCCGTTGCCGGAGGCGATGGTGTTTTCGATATCCAGATCGGTGACCTTGTAGGTCTTGCCCTTGAAGAACACGGTGGCGATCATGTCCTCCACGATCTGCTTCGTCGCGTCATCGACGGAGTAGACTCCCGTGACGGGGTCGTCGGGCAGCGTGTTGAAGCCGACCAGCGCGATCTTGCTCACGCCGGAGAGATTGTATTCGCCGGGAATGGTGTTGCTGAATTTGAGATACTCGGCACAGCCGGACAGCATGACCGTCATGACAAGCGCCGCGGCCAATATGGAAAATTCGATGTGAAGTTTTTTCATCTTTTTCATGATAGCATCTTTCCGAAAAGTTGTATACCGTCAAAAATATCCTCTGGATTACTTGATCTTGTCGAGCTTTTCCCGGGCGGCGATGACCGCCTTGATGCGCACCAGTCCGTCTTCGGCGATTTTCTTGTCGTAATCGAACATCCCCTTGTCCTCTTTTTTGACCTTCAGCGCGGTCTCGTAGCATTTCTGCGCATCCTCGTAGGCGCCCAGAACTTCATAGGTCACGCCGAGATTTTCCCAATCCGCGAACGTCCGCTTTTTCTCGTCGATGTTCTCAAAGGTGGAGACGGCTTCCGAAAACGCCAGAGCCTGCAGCAGATAGAAGCCTCTCTTGTCGCCGTCCTTGTTGATCTTGATCTGCTTGCTCTCCTTGTGCGGGGAAAGGTCCTTGACGATGGCGGCGATCGCGTCCTTGCTCAACGCGGAAAATACGCTGGCCTTGGTCGGCACGGCCTTCAGGCTGCTGTGGTCGCACTGGGCTGCGACGCTCAAGTTGTCGAATCTTTTCTGATAGACGACCTTGCCGTTCTTGTCGATGACTTTGGCTTCAAGAGCGCCGCGGGCGTTGATCCAGTACTGTTTGATTTTGGAGCGGGCCACGCTCTTTTCGGATCTGTCCGGAACGCTGTAGGGGATCTGGATCGTTTCCCGGTTCTTTCTTTCGCCGCTGCCCCAGGTGATCTCCTGTTTCCGGTAGGCGACCCGGTAAAAGACCTTCGTCAGCTTGGTGTCGACGATCTGGTTACGCTCTCCGGAGGTGACGTCGGCTTTGAAGTTCAGTTCGATGCGGGCGCGCGGGGTGACGGGGGGAGTGACCAGCCGGGCATAGCCGTGCCGGCTGTTTTTGGACTTCACCAGCGAAGCCAGCGCGTCGGCGCCGGCGGGATTGCCCCACACGGGATCGGTGGTCCGGAAAAATCCTTCGCGGCCGAAGCCGGCCGCCAGTCTTTCGCAGATCGCGGCGCGGGCGATGGCGCTGTCGGCTGCGTCACTGCTGTTGGGCAACGAGACGTTGACGACGATCTCCATCGTGTCGATGCCTTTGACGTCGGAGATGGCCTCGGGGGGCATCGTGTAGTTGGCCGTAATCGTCGGCACGCTGCAGCCGGCAATGGTCAGGATCGCGGCGGCCGATATTCCGCAGTACAAAAATTTTTTTCCGTTCATTTTAAACGCCTTCTGTTATGATCGATATGATTGATTGGTGTTGAATTCCGACTATTTCTTCTTGAAGATGATCTGATTCATCTTGGAGACGAATTCCTGGGCCACGGCGTTGTCCGAACGCAGAGCGGTGCTCTTGCCGCCGTCGACCATGTTGCTGGAATAGAAGGGGACGTCCATATTGACCATCGGCGTCAAGGTCTTTACCTCGTAAAGCGCGACGCTGACAAAGTTGGCGTTGGCGGCGGTCGAAAAGTTCCGGCGCACGAGGAATTCCTCCCCGCCTTGCTTGTTTTTCTTCACGGTTTTGCTGAAAATGATATTGTGCTTCACATCCTCGGGGGTGTCGTTCCGCATTTCCTCGACGCCGTAGATCACCAGCCAGTAATCGGGGTTGCTGTCAACGACTTGGCCGCCGTTCTTCTTGAACTCCTCTCCGATGCTGCCCGCCAAAATGTTGAGCATGGGGGCCTTACCGACGGTCGTGATCTTGACGCTCGGGTTGGCCTTGAGTTCCACGGTCGGGAGCGGGGGCTCGAAATTGGTGCTCTTGCTGGCGCATCCCGCGAGAAGCAACGCCGCAATGATCTCTCCCGCGATTATGAGTTTCTGGCTTTTCATTTTTTTCCTTTCGCTTTCACCCTTCGTGTTTCATTAAAATATTGCGGGTTCCGCATTTCGCGTCTCCCGCGACCCGAAAACAATCCCATGCGCGCCGGAACGACGGATATCCGATCCGTTCAGACACGGTTCCCTCTCCGGATGGAGTAAACACTTGTCCCCGTTCGGCTGTGATAGTAAAAAATATATCATGCGCCAGCCGAAAAAGCAAATGGGGGAATTATATTATTTTGCCGCGATATCGATTCTTATTTATTATTTCGCCCCGGTATGGAAATCTGTCGCTGAAGTTGCGGAAAAATTAAGAAAACACCATCCGGTATGCGCGACTAACTGCAGCGCGGGACGAAAATCCCCCCGGAGACCGTGCGACATCCGGGGCAGGTTTTGCAACAGCCTCTTTGTCTCGCGACCGGGGGGAAGGACGCCCGCGACGCCATTGACAGAAGCCCCTTCGCGGTGTATTGTTGGTGCGGACACAACAAAAAAAGAGGGAGCTCGGCAACATGAAGGAACGACTGCATCTGGTCGGCGTCGGCGGCATCGGCATGAGCGGACTGGCGGCGATGGCATTGGATATGGGCTTCGAGGTGAGCGGGAGCGACCGGGGTTCCGGCAATCCGGAAAACCGGCGGATCTTCGACGCGCTGGTCAAAAGCGGTCTGGAACTCTATCAGCAGGACGGTTCGTTCGCCCGGTCGGGGCGCAAGACGGACTTTCTCGTCTACTCGACCGCGATCGAGGAAAGCAACCCCGACTTCGCGGCGGCGCCGGATACGCCGCGGCTCCACCGTTCGCAGCTTTTGGCCAAACTGCTGGGCGAACTCCCCGCCGGGACGCGGAGCGTCGCCGTAACGGGCAGCTGCGGCAAGAGCACGGTCACCGGCTATGTCGCGGAAACGATGGTCCGGATGGGGTTCGACGCGGGGTGTCTCAACGGCGCGCTGGTCAAGAGCTTCATCTCGGAGACGCGGGCGGGCAACTACCGCTCCGGCCGGGGCGGATACTTCGTCTTCGAGGCGGACGAAAGCGACAAGAGTCTGCTCAACTACGGCTGCGACTACGCCGTCATCCTGAATCTCGGCACCGACCACTACGCCAAGGACGAGTTGGTGCGCGTCTTCGGGGCGTTCCTCGGCAACGTCCGTCGCGGCGCGGTGCTCGAATACGAGGTGTACCGCGAACTCGCCGCGGCGAAGCTGCTGCCGCGCGGTCTGGAGCTCCGGGTCTTCGGAGAAAGCTCCGCGCCCGGGGTCACGGGCGGGCTGGCCGCCTACGCGATGGAGGAGACGCCGGAGGGGCGGCGCCCCGTCGCCAGTTTCGCGGACGGGACGGAACTCCGGCTGCCGTTGCCGGGGCACCACATGGCGCTCAACGCCCTCGCCGTGGGCGAACTGATGAAGATGCTCGGCGCGGACGAGGGAAAACTCTCCGCGGCGCTTTCCTCGTTCGGCGGCGTGTGGCGGCGCAACGACTTCGCCGGCAGGTTCGGCGGGAACGGCGGGCTCGTCTACGACGACTACGCCCACAACCCCGAAAAGATCCGCGCCAACCTCGCGCTGATGCGCGAACTCGTCCCCGGCAAAGTCGTCGCGGTCTTCCAGCCCCACGGCTACGGCCCCTTCGGGTTCATGGAGCAAACGCTCTTCGAATATCTCGAAGCCGACCTGCGGGAGGGCGACTTTTTCATTTTGCTCGAACCGTACTACGCCGGCGGCACGTCGAGCTTCAGCCCGCACGCGGACGAGGTGTGCGCCAAGTGGAAAAGCGCCTCGAAGCACCCGGGGCGCTACCTCGCGCTGCCCGACCGCGACGCGGTGAGGGAGTTCCTGCGCGAACATCTGACGTCCGCCGACGCGGCGGCGGTCATGGGCGCCCGCGACAACACCCTTTCGGACTACGCGAAGAGCCTGACCGAATAAGGTATCGACCGCCGTCAGTCGAGGCGGATGTCCCGCTCGAAGCGGCACTCCGCAAGCTCGGGGGCCGACGAATCCTCCGCCCGCAGGGCGTACTTCCAGAGCGGCGAGGCGTCGGGGCTCCAGCGGACGCGGACGCGGTCGAAGGAGCAATCCTCCATGTGCTTGAGATGGAACGCCGCCGGGGAGTTTTTCACCCCGAATTCGCCGTAAGA
>Ga0310696_10009762_pt1 | contig 11073 bp, 10 predicted proteins | sample AusTroGonzalo_MG_4_FD_203885 | JGI IMG/M metagenome (GOLD analysis project Ga0310696, IMG submission 203885) | Bovine rumen microbial communities from tropical cattle in Woodstock, Queensland, Australia - Gonzalo_02 (v2) (version 2) | ecosystem: Host-associated > Mammals > Digestive system >...
GTCTGATGTTCTGATATGCGTCGAAGGAAGCGACTGCCTCCTCGGTGACGTCCCACTCGGGGATGATGACCGCTGCCTTGGGGTACTGGGGCCAGATGGAGAGGTATGCGTTGTAGACCTCGGCGGTCTCCTCGGTGACGTCCCATGCAGGAATGACCACAGCCGCCTTGGGGTACTGGGGCCAGATGGTGAGGTACGCGTTGTATGAATCCGCAGTGTCTGCGGTTACGTCCCACTCGGGGATGACGACCTGTGCCTTGGGGTACTGAGGCCATATGGTGAGATATGCGCCATAAACCTCTGCGGTCTCCTCGGTGATGTCCCACTCGGGAATGATGACCTCTCTGATCCAGTACTCCTCCTCGGGGATCATGGCGAGATAGTCGGGGTATGCCTCTGAAGCGGCCTCCGCGACATCCCACTCGGGGATGACCACAGCAGCCTTGGGGTACTGAGGCCAGATGGTGAGGTACGCGTTGTAGACCTCGGCGGTCTCCTCGGTGACGTCCCATGCAGGAATGACCACAGCAGCCTTGGGGTACTGAGGCCAGATGTTCATGTAGGCATCGAAGGCATCTGCTGCCTCCTCGGTGATGTCCCACTCGGGGATGACGACCTCTCTGATCCAGTACTCCTCCTCGGGGATCATTGAAAGGTATGCGCCGTAAACCTCGGCGGTCTCCTCGGTGATATCCCACTCGGGGATGACGATCGCTTTGGTCCAGTACTCCTCCTGAGGAATGGATGCGATGAAGTCCGCGAATGCTACTGCGGCCGCCTCGCTCACATCCCATGCCGGGACTGCGACTACAGCGACCATTGCCGGTTCGGTAAGCACGGGGAGGGCAGTTGAGATGCCGTCGAAGAAGAAGTCCTCGATCTTGGGTACCTCCCTCTCAACGTAGAGCGCATCGTCGTCCTCGGATTCCGTCTCGACGGCAGGGGCGACGTAGGGTCTGATCATCATGACCTCTTCCTCGGTCTCTGCTTCTGCCGCGGGAGGAACGAAGGGTCTGATCATCATGACCTCTTCCTCGGGTAGCGAATCGACGGTAGGGGCGACGTAGGGTCTGATCATCATGACCTCTTCCTCGGCCTCTGCGCTGGTGGTGACCTTCTCGATCGGCTTCAGGGACTCCATGATGTTCTGGATCTGCTGGTCCAGGATCTCGAAGCACTCGATCTCGGTGTCGGCCACGCGGATCTCCTGCGGTTCCGCGATCGGAGCTACCTCCTTGGGGACTGCGTCCGCGACCTCCTTCAAAATGCCGTCGTCGACGAAACCGATGTGGGTGTCGACCTCTCTCTGTGTTCCGCGGGGTATGTTGCCGAACAGTGCGAAGGGCTCGATGGCATCCGCCTCGCCGCTGTCGGCTTCTATATGAATTGGTTCGGGCTCGGGTTCCGGTTCGGGTTCCTGTGCCTTGACCTGGGGCTCATCCACCTCGGTGTTGGGGTGGAACACCTCTATCGGTTCGGGCTCGGGTTCCGGTTCCTTTACGGGTTCGGCCTCGATCTCCTTCACAGGTTCGGTCTCAGGCGTGCTGACGAACCTGTCCATCTGAGCCTGCACCGGGATCTGGATACTGACTACCCTGTCCTTGAAAGCAGGCGTCTGAGTGTTAGTGACCGGGCCTTTGGGGGCGAACGTCTCGATCTTGGGAACGAGCTCCTCGTCCTTTACCGGAGTGAACACCGGCGCGTCATCCTTGAAGACATCCTTCTTGTCCTCGCGGCTGACGTAGATGTCCACGTAGTTGTCTACGTTGTACTTCTCGAAGCCGTAGCTGCTGAGCTGGTCAACAGCAGGCCTGATTCTGGCTTTAGGGGTGGTCGGGAGGTCCCTTGAACTGTCCCTCTTCCGCTCACCCAGCTTCTCCATGCCGTTGCGAACGGACTCCGTTATGGCCGTCCGATTGATCTTCGGTAGCCTCATCGAAGCAAATACGCTACGAGAGCCTACGCTAGCTTTGCGTGAGCCATCACTCATGCTATCCCATCCGGAATTGACTATGCGTTCAGAGATTATAAAGGTCTCGCCTTAACAAAGAATCGTAATCTCTTTACTGCGCATGCGCCGCCGTAGTGCGCACGCGTTCAGAATGGAATGCTCTGGACAGAATCGGATGTATAATCCGATGTCCCGGAACCGCCAAATTTAACGGACAATGCGGTCGAACCTGCCCGTTGATCTGATTCGGATTTCTTCATGCTGGCACTATTGGATGATAGGCGGTCAAGACAGCCTATACAAGGGCCTAACGGATGTCAATGAGGAATGATGCAGCATCTCTCCTCGATCCCGATAGAGAATAATGTCGCTAGGTCCACTTTATATAACTGTTACTTGATGGAAGTGCCCGGTGCACAGATGACCAGCATATCCCAGCGTCTAGAGTCCCTTCCGATGACGAAGGTCACATGGACGATCATGTTCTTAGTCGGGATAGGCTGGATGTTCGATGCCATGGACCAGGGTATGGTCAGCGGCGTGATCGCCGCCATCGGCACGGACTGGGACCTTTCCAAGTACGAGCTGAGCTGGCTTACAAGCTCGGGAATCTTCGGTATGATCCTGGGTGCGGCGCTCTCAGGGGCCATATCCGACCGCCTGGGAAGGCGCACCGTCGTGATGTACACCCTGCTGATCTACAGCGCAGGGAGCTTCCTCTGCGGGGTGTCCACCGAATACTGGATGCTCCTGGTGTTCCGCTTCATCACCGGATTCGGACTGGGAGGCGAGCTGCCGGCCGCATCCACGCTCGTGAGCGAGCTTTCGCCCCTCAAATCGAGAGGGAGGAACGTGGTCATCCTCGAGAGCTTCTGGGCATGGGGATGGATCGCCGCCAGCCTGGTGGCGTTCCTCGTGATCCCCTACTACGGATGGCGCATGGCCTTCATCATCGGTGCGGTCCCCGCCCTGTTCGCCGCTGTCCTGAGGTTCAAGGTCCCGGAGTCCCCGAGGTATTTGGAGCTGAATGGGAGACGCGAGGAGGCCGAGAGGATCGTATCGCAGATGGAAGCGGCCGCTGGCGTCGAGAGCGTCCCCGACGACTCCCCTGTCGAGAAGGTGGAGAAGAAGCCTTGGTACGAGGAGTTCAAACTGCTCTGGAAGAAGGACAATCTCCGCACCACTGCCGTGCTCTGGGTGATCTGGTTCGGCATAAACTTCGGGTACTACGGATTCGTCCTCTGGACCCCGAGCCTGCTCACGGAGCAGGGATTCGACATCGTCAAGAGCTTCGGATTCACGGTGATAATGTGCCTGGCCCAGCTGCCCGGATACTTCAGCGCCGCCTATCTTGTGGAGAGATGGGGGAGGAAGCCGACCCTGATCGTCTACTTCTTCGGCACCGCGGCGGCCGCATGGTTCTTCGGACATTCCGGATCGGAGACCGAGATCCTCGTGTTCGGCTGCCTGCTGTACTTCTTCGCCCTGGGGGCATGGGGTTGCGTTTACTCCTACACCCCGGAGGTCTACCCCACGGACGTCAGGGGGTCCGGGAACGGATGGGCCGCAGCGTTCGGCCGCATAGGCGCGTTCATCGCCCCGTTCGTGGTCCCTGTGCTCTATTCCAGCTTCGGCTCCGAGAACGGATTCATGCTCGTCTTCGCAGTCCTGGCCGCGGCCTTCCTGGCCGTAGCGATCGTGATAGCCGTGTTCGGGAAGGAGACCAAGGGCATGAGTCTCAAGGACGTCTCTGAGTGAATCAGAACAGCCTCTCGCCGTCGTAGACCAGGAACGTTCCCTTCAGCCTTCTGCGCAGGACGATCAGGATTAGAGCCGGGATGCAGAACACGAGCATCTCTCCGATGCTGAACTGATCCTGTATAATTGTGAAAACGACAGCGCATACCGCACAGACGAGGGATGCGATGGTGGCGATGTCCGCAGTGTATCCCCAGTCATGCATCAGGAACGCGGCTGCAAGGGCCGAGACGATGCTCAGGACCAGCATGACGACGGCGCCATGGTTTATCTCCAGGATAGCGGAGATGTTCAGAAGTATCAGCGCCAGGCAGAAGAGGTAGTTCCCCATCGTGCTCATGTAGCCCACATCCACCGCCTTCCTCCAGAAAACCGCCTGGATCAGCATGGACACCACGATCATTATGGCGGATATCAGGGGGAACTCATACGGGTCGACCGAAGGGAATGCGAATACCATGACGATGGCGACCGCGGTCGGTACCGCAGATAGGAAAGAGAGTATGGTGGATACTTCCCGCAGCCTTATGCACAGGTTGGTATCGGGCCTGTAGAATATATCGCGCTTCCTGTAGAGATACAGCGCGAGCAGACCGACGGCCGCGCCGGCGACCATGGCTCCGAGAGAGGCGTATTGCCTCGCGGCATTGCCGTCGAGGACGAAGCACAGCGCCACCGACATGATGATGGAGACCGCGATCGCCGATACCAGCATCAGAAGATATCCTTTCATCGATGCGTCCGTTCTTCCTCCCCTCCATAGGCTTGTTGCCGACCTTTCTTCAGTGATGGCAGCTGTGGGAACCGTGGTTGTGGCAGGCCGCATCCGGATCGTACTCCAAGGTGCCTGCAAGGTAGTCCTCCACGGCCTTGTCTACGTTCCCCTGGACACCAGCCACCAGCTTGATGCCGCGGGAGGTTATCATGTCCCTAGCGCCTCCGCCGATGCCGCCGCAGATGAACACGTCGACTTTCTCCCTCATGAGGATCTCCCCGAGGGCTCCGTGAGAAAGACCGTCGTTGCCGATGACCCTCGATGAGACGACCTTCCCATCCTCCACATCGAAGACCTTGAACTCCTGGGTCCTACCGAAATGCTGGAACACGTTGCCGTCCTCATAGGTCGCTGCTATCTTCATGGTACCCGCAACCCAGTCCAGATAATAAAGGATGCCGAGATTCTACTCGGTCTTCTGTTCTGACGAAGAAGATTAATAATATTCTGTGTTGATGTTATTAACATATTGGCATCCATAAGATGCATCCGGGGATCTGGACATGACGATAATCAGTGTTTCTTTGAACGATGAATACGAGGGCATGCTCGACATGATACAGTCCTCATACGGGCTGAAGGGCAGATCGGAGGCCGTGAGGGCGTCCATCAAATCCGCGATGGGGGAGATCAAGGACCTCGATTCCATGAGCGGGATGGTGGAGGGGGTGCTCATAATCGTCAGGGGCAACCATGCGGACCCATGGATGATCCGCATACAGGCGAAGTACCAGGAATGCATCAAGACCCAGATGCACTCCCACCTGAGGGACCAGAAGTGCCTCGAGGTCATGGTGGTGTCCGCCGACGCCAGGATGCTGAAGGATATGATATCCAACATCAAGGCTGAGGGCAAGGCCGATTACATCAGGTTCGTAAAGGGATGACCGCGGGGACTTTGGACGACGGCCTCCTATCGTCCCTGGCCAGGGGCTGCATCCTGAGGGACACCCTGCTCCTTATGGAGGACTGCGTACAGCGCGATTCGCTGGAAGCCGCGGTCTGCTCCCTCGCCCTGGAGGAGGGGAAGGTGCTGATACTCGTGCGCGGATACGAGGACGGATGCACTCTGGCCGATTCGCTGGGGAGGCATCTCCCCGAGAGTGCCGTCTGCAGGATGAACGGAGAGGTGTACGGCTATCGCAGGCCGGATCTCGTGAGGGACCACGGGGTGCTGATCTCGTCCCCGGGATCGGTTTTGACCGACATATCGAAGGGCAGGTACGGTCTGGACTCGTTCCGGATGGTCATAGCGCACGATGCGGAGGACTATTCCTGGAGACCTGGATATGTGAAGCTCTCCGGATCGATACCTGGTCACGTCAGGAGGATGGGCATAGCCTCCGGGGGCGACAGCAAGGCGCTGCTCAACGCATGCGCTAATCTCGGCCTTAGGTATGCGGTCGGACTGGACCCATCCGTTCCGGAGGTCACGGAAGGCTCCGAACCGCTGTCAGAGAAAGCGGAATGGATCAGAGGCAGGCTCGGTACCGGAGATATAGTGGACGTCCCCCTCGCCCAGAAGAGGATGGACGATTTCTGAGGGTTCGGCCGGGGCGGGGATAACGCACCCGGCCAGGGAAGGAGTTTAGATTCTTGTCGACCAGGTCGATGTCGCGCCGTGTTGGTCCTCCACAGCGCATATGGTTACGGTAAGCCCCGTCGGGATGCCTTCTGGCATCCATCCGGAGAGCTTTATCATGCTCCCGCTGGCGATGTCGTTGAGAGAGAAGTAGCATCTGCGACCGTCGAATTTGGCGCTCTCGGTATCGAGCGTCAGATCCGATTCCATCCCCAGTATGAGCGTCTGTCCCGTCAGGGCCATATCGGCCTGGAAAACGAGCGTTATGTCAGCGGTGCCGCCGCCGAGATCGTAGTAGTACAGCCAACAGCTCTCCAGCCCGTCGAAGCGGATCAGCCCGTTGGCATCCACGCTTATCTGGGATGAGTCGCAGTCGACCGTGCAGTACTCGTAGGACAGGCTGTTCCCCCCGATGGTTATCTCGAAGGGCAGGGCGGCAGGCCCCAGCAGGGAGGCCAGAGCCAGAACCATGAGGGGATTCATGATGACCCCAGCACTACGAACGACATCTCGAAGGACGCCGAATAGAACCTGTCCACAAAATGCGTCTTATCGACGTCACATCCTATGGTGTACCCGTCGCTGACCCCGTCGGAATCCATGAGGATGAGGACGGTCAGCGCGTACGATCCGGCGGTGATGACGGCCTCCTCAGTGTCCAGCTGGTATTCGTCCTCGTCTACCATCTGGTAGAACTTGTAGAGCGAGCCTTGGGTCGGATGCTCCCCTGATGTGTCCAGGGTCGTCACTCCATATACCTTCGAATGGTCGGTCGTCTTCTCGAGCTGGAACATGAACCTGCACCAGCACCCGGGATCCTCGTCGTCGCTGTTCAGAAGGACGGGCAGTGCCGCATTCAGCCTGAAGTTGTATGTCTGCTCGGGGTCGTGCCCGCTGATCGCTATCGGTATGGGTTCCTCGTTCAGCCGAACGTAGGATGTGGTGCCGACGGTCTGGACCCTGTATATCGTCTCCCCGCCGACTATCTTTGTATCGAACACCTGGACGTGCTCGAGCACGCTGCCACCGCTGCCTCCGGCATTGACCGTCACATACTGGTGATCCAACGTGTTGTCGCTGGCAGTGTACAATGCCTGATAGGCGTAGCCCGTGCCTACGGTCAGCACGCCTATGAACAGAACGGCCATCGCCAGCGAGTATATCTTTCTCTTTCTCATTTAGAATACCTCCAAGGACCGTCCTCCTGACGGTCCCTACGGATGAGGAAGAGTGCCGGTATGGCCACCGCCGCGGCGATGGAGAGGATGAGGTTCTCCCGGATCAGGACCACCATGTTCCCGAGAAGGGGGTCGACTCCCACCACCTTGCCCATGACCCATCCGGCGGGGATCTCCTCTGCGAAAGGTACGTTGTCCCCCTTGACCGTGAACGTTCCCTTCGCATGATCGATGGAGACAACCCTGTGGAAAACAGGGAAGCCCGCGATGCCCGACACATAGCCTATGACATCCCCCACTTCCACCGAGTCCGGGGAGCGGTCCACTGCGACCAGGCTCCGGACGGGTATGGTGGAGATTTCATAGTCCCGGGGCTCCCCATCCATGGAATCGGTCATGACGACGTACAGTTCCCTGTCAGTCAGATCGAGCGACCATCCGTTCAGATGCAAAGCGAACAACGATACAGGTATGATAAGAGCGACGACCAATAGCACCTTAGGATCAGCCAATTCTCTCAGCCCCGGAGGGCAACGTATGCCCGGATAATCATCCGGAGGTGGGTATTTGACCGACAGAGCAGCAATTTAAGGTTTGGTGACTAAGCACTGTTAATCTTTCACAGCGATTCGATATGGAACCGGACCTTATCGGGCGGTTATTCCTTCTTCCGGCCGACCGGACAGCCGCACTTCTTGCAGAACGCATCGTCGTTGGAAAGTCTGGAGCCGCACTGTATGCATCTCCTGGAGCCCGCCTCGGTGACGTATCCCGAATCCAGCATCTTCTTCACACGCTTGTAGCGGCGGTGCCTGCGGTACAGTATGAGGGCCCCCAGAAGGATCAGTACAGCGATGAGGATCAAGAGGTTCTGCAGGGAGAACAACGGGTTCTTCTCGGTGGTCACGACATACGATCCCACCTCCTCCAGCTTGTACTCGTTGCCTGTCTGGATGAAAGTGCCGTCCGGATGGTATATCTTCGTGATATGCAGCAGGGGCCGGTCGGTTGCGGGGAAATGGATCTCGAACTCCTTCTGGAGATCGGCCTCCGAGAGAGTCATCTCCTCGCTGTCCAGGAACATCCTTATCTGGTACTGCGAGGCAGATATCGCATCGGGCATCGAGTCGAGATCGGCCTTCGTTATCACTACCGACCAGTACTCGTAGCCGCCCGACTGCATCTCCCTGGCGAGGGTCCTCATGGATTGCTGGGTGAAGTAGAGCTCCGTGTCCAGGATCGTATAGTACAAGCGCAGGGTGGAGGGACTGAACGAGTTGCTGAGAACGGTATCGTAGGACAGCGAGATGAAATCGGTATCGCTCACATCGGGGTAGTAGGGATACGCCGTGGCGGATACATCGATGCCGTAGTCGTAATCTGCATGCCGGACGACCGAGAACTTCCCGGTCGGAGTGGATGTCTCCGAGCCGATCAGGAAATAGTCGTATTCTACGGATATGGGGGACCTGGGGTCGTCCCATGTGAGATCCATGTAGTACCATTTCCCGTCATCCATCCGGACTATGTTCCATGCATGCCTGGCCTCCTCGCCCCGGACATCCCCCGAAATGTAGATCGAGGGTATGCCGTGCATGGAGCACATGTAGTTGAGCGCGTAGGAGTATCCCTCGCACCTCACCTTGCCCTCGACTAGGGCACCGTAGACGTTCCCCGAGTTCTCGGTGGTCAGGTCGTAGGATATCCTCTTGATCAGCCAGTCGTGGATGGAGCGGACCTTCTCGACATAGGATGTCCCGGACGGCGAGAACGTGCCCGCTATCGCCGAGAGCGATTCCCTCATGGAATCCAGCTTCTTTGTGTCGAGCGTGGTTACCAGCTTGACCTCCGTGGCCATCCCGGTCTCCGGATAGTAGTACATGCTGTAGGCGTCCTTGAACCAGAAATACTCGGGATGGTCGGACATGAAGGCGAACATCGCGGTGTCGGCATCGTCCAGGGTCAGGGACTGGACCTGGATGCTCCTCGCATACTTCGGAACGCCTTTGCAAAGGGAATCGTATAGGGCCTTCTGACGGTCGGACAGCGTATCGTAGGCCGGATGGACCTCCGTATCGTCCGCATCCATCTCCTGGATGCAGACCATGGGCATCAAAAGCATGCAGATGACCGCTATCAGGGCTATACGGGCGTTCCTCATGATTCAGGAATGGCATCTGGCATATTTCTGTATTACCGGCTGGGTTGCCATCCGCAAACGGCATACGGACATATCTCGGCAGGGGCTAGGAACGGCTCGGAACGACACTCATTTTTACCACAAAGTAGTGTCACATCCCATCATACAGGAAGGTATACGAAATGGACAGCAACGTACGCCCGGAATCCATGGAACGTATCACGACACCCGCCCTCGCGGATGCATTCATCAACGAACAGGTCGCCGCTCTTCAGAAGCAGATAGGCGACGGGAAGGTCCTCCTCGCCCTGTCGGGTGGAGTGGACTCGTCCGTCGTGGCAGCACTGCTCATCAAGGCGATCGGCAAGAACCTCACATGCGTGCATGTCAACCACGGGCTCCTCCGCAAGGGAGAGGCCGAGCAGGTCATCGAAGTGTTCCGCAACCAGATGAAGGCCAACCTCGTCTATGTCGACGCGACGGACCGCTTCCTCGACAAGCTCGCAGGAGTCTCCGACCCCGAGCAGAAGAGGAAGATCATCGGAAAGGAGTTCATCGACGTCTTCGAGGAGGAGGCCAGGAAGATCGAGGGAGTCAAGTTCCTCGGACAGGGTACCATCTACCCCGACATCCTGGAGAGCCACGGCGTCAAGGCGCACCACAACGTCGGCGGACTCCCCGAGAAGTTCGGATTCGAGCTCGTGGAGCCCGTCAAGCTCCTCTTCAAGGACGAGGTCAGAGTCGTCGGCAAGCAGCTCGGCCTCCCGGACAACATGGTCTACCGCCAGCCCTTCCCCGGACCCGGACTCGGAGTCCGCTGCACCGGGGCCATCACCCGCGACCGCCTCGAGGCTGTCCGCGAGTCCGATGCGATCCTCCGCGAGGAGTTCGCCAACGCCGGTCTCGAGGGCAAGGTCTGGCAGTACTTCACCGTGGTCCCCGACTACCGCTCCACCGGCGTCAAGGACGGAAAGCGCCTCTGGGACTGGCCCGTCATCATCCGCGCGGTCAACACCAAGGATGCCATGACGGCGACGGTCGAGGAGATCCCCTGGCCGCTCATGAAGAAGATCACCCAGAGGATCTTGACGGAGGTCAAGGGAGTCAACCGTGTGCTCTACGACCTCTCGCCCAAGCCCTGCGCCACCATCGAGTGGGAGTGAAACCCAAACCTGGGGGCGACCCCAGGATTTTACTTACTATTTTTCACGACACCGTTTTATCCGCACCCGTCAATCTCTTCCCTGATACCATGACGGAAGAAGATATCCGCAAGGAGCTGGGGCTCGTTCAGATCTACACAGGGAACGGCAAGGGCAAGACCACCGCCGCTCTGGGCCTGGCGCTGAGGGCATCCGGAAGGGGATTGAACGTTCTCTTCCTCCAATTCCTGAAGCCCGACGCGGGCTACGGGGAGCAGATGGCATGCTCCAAGATGGACAACATAACGATGGTATCGATGGGATTAGACCATTTCGTCGGGAAGAAGCCCAAGCAGGCCGACATCGACGCCGCACACGAGGCCCTGAGGAAATCCGAGGAGCTGATAGGCTCCGGGAAGTACGACATAGCCGTCCTGGACGAGGCCATGAACGCTGTCAGGCTGGGCCTCATAACGTCCCAGGAGCTCATCGAATCCCTGGACAGGAGACCGCCTCACGTGGAGATCGTCCTGACCGGAAGGGGCCT
>Ga0310696_10009764_pt1 | contig 11072 bp, 3 predicted proteins | sample AusTroGonzalo_MG_4_FD_203885 | JGI IMG/M metagenome (GOLD analysis project Ga0310696, IMG submission 203885) | Bovine rumen microbial communities from tropical cattle in Woodstock, Queensland, Australia - Gonzalo_02 (v2) (version 2) | ecosystem: Host-associated > Mammals > Digestive system >...
ACCCCACCTCGGGTTCGTATGCGTCGGCGCGATTGAACTTGTAAGGCTCGCCGACAAGACGGGCACTGGTTCTTTTCGCCAACTCGTCCAGCCTCGACAATACCGCACTCGCCTCGCGCCTGCGCTTCAGTTCGTCCGCAAGGCAATCGAGGAACATGCGCCCGATCTCTGTTCCGCTCAGGTCGGCGTAGCCCTGCGCCTCCTGCGCCATGGCAGGAGGAAGATCGATAGTTATGCTCATCTACATCGCCTCCTTTCTTTCATTGTCGGCAAGCCTCCGCAAGACACCCGCCTCGCGAAAACGCCGCATATTGTACCAAAAAGGCACAACGGAAAGCAAGCGGAATCTTTATGTCTTCACCGCGCTGGAGAGGCCTTTCGCGTACTCGAGGTACTTTTTGCCGGTGCGGGAGACGTTGGAGTCGACCTCCGTGAGGCTCTTGTAGCCCGCGACGCCAGTGTTGTACTCCTGCATCTCGAGGTTGCCGGACTGGAGGAATATCTCGCGGTGGAGCGCCTTCTGCTCGGCCGTGAGCTCGGCCCCCGGCTCGGGGATGGGCTTGCCCATGGCCGCCAGCGTCGCGATGAACTTGCACTCGACGTCCATGACGCCGGTGCGGTCCTTGCCGCTCTTGCAGTTCCAGGCGGGGACGCCGCCCAGGAGGTGCGTGAGAACCGCGATCCGCGCGGGGGCCTTGTAGGCCTCGTTGTGGTCGTTCTTGTACGTCTTGCCCTCCATGATCTCGTTCAGCTGCCTGAAAAGCTGCTCGCACGCCCGCCGCTTGTTCGCTTCGGCCGGGTCATTCCTCTCGGCCATCTCCGCAAACTTGCGGTTGACGAACTCGCAGAAGCTTCGCCAGCCCTGCGTGTTGATGTTGCCGGACGTGTGCCAGCCGCCGGTCAGGGTGCTGATGACGTGCGTCTGGGCGAGGCCGTTCACGCCGAAGTTGAACGTCGAGATTTTCGGCTTGATCCTTATCGTGCGCGTCTGACCGTTCTCGTCTACCACCGGCATTTCAATCTCCCGGTTGTTGAAGAACTGGTAGGCGGCGTTCTGTCCGCGCAGCATCCTCGCTTCGTTGGAGTGGTTCGACCACCCCCACACGCCCGGCGTGAGGAGCGAAAGCGACGCCATGTCGAACTCGATCGCGGCGTCCCCCGCCCTGAAGTTCCTCGCCTTGTGCATCAGGTCCGATCTGCTCGTGAACGCGGCGAATATCGCCTCCTTGGCGCGGTTCTTGTTCGCCTGCGCGAACTGGGCCTCGTTGCTTATGTCCACCGCCGCGTGCACTCCGTGGCGGATGCCGTTGAACGCGACCTTCTCCCGTCCGTCCATGGTCACCGTCATCTTCGAAGACGCGAGGTTCACCGCGTGGTTGCTCTCGCTGAACGAGTGGCACATGAAGCCCTTCTTGCCTTCCGCCGCATACTGCCTGCCTATGTAGCCGCCCATCTGCGACGCCGGCTTGATCACGCTCTTAGCCGAGAACGAGGTCCCGTCCATCGAAAAGGTAATCCCCTTCTCGATCGTATTCCAGCCCGTCGTGTTCAGGACGTTCTTGAACTCGTTCTTGATGCCCTTCTCGAACGACTTGAGCATGCTGGACTCCTTCAGCCCCTGCAGTGCCGCGCCGCCCATGAAGCTCTTCACCGAATCGAGGCAGAACTTTGCGAGGCGCGACTGGAACTTCTTGTCGATCCACTTGCCGACGTTCTTGCAGACGTCCGTGTCGCTCGCGCCTTCCGGACGCTCCGGCAGCATCGCCTTGAATATGTTGCGCAAGGCCGGATTGTTTATCTGGAACAGCTTGAGGATCCCCTTCGCGTAGCGGACCAGATTGTCCAGGACTCCGCCCGCCTTCTTGAGATCTTCCAGCGCGCCGGATATGGCGTTTTTGGCGGCATCGGTCTTGCCGAACCTGTTGCACTTCCGGGTGTTGTCGCTTCCAATCCCCAGCAGGCCGGACATCACGTTCTTCGCGGCGGCGGCCATCTTGTCGACGAACGAGACGACCTTGCCGTACGTGTTGGGGGCCTGGCGGCAGACGGCCTCCGCCTCGGCCATCTTCGCCGGCATCAGGGCGAGGCGGTTTTCAAGCTCCTGCCTGAGCCGCTGCGCCGGGCCGTTGGCGCCGATTCCGAAACCGGTCTGCAGGAGCGCCTGCGCCTCGGTGCGGATCTTCTCGGCGCGCGCCTTGAAGTCTTCGAGGCCAAGCGCGTCCATGGGCAGCTCGTTCAGATGGTCGTTTATGTCGCAGATGATCTTCGCGGCATTCTTCATCTGCGCGCGCGCCTCAGGAGTAGCCTGGTTTTTGAGGACCGTCAGGTTACCCGTCGCACTTCTGAGCGTGAAAAGCGCGTTTGAGCCTTCTGGCGGCTTGAGCCGCGCGGCGACCATTATGTCCGCAGTGGCCAGCGCGAGGCGGACCTTCGCGGAAGACAGCGCCTTGCCGTTTATTCCGTCGGCGCACCCGAGATGCCGCTTGAAGGCCGCATCGGCGATCTGCTTGCCGTACGCGCGCACCATCGCGCGGTGGAAGTCGGCCCTCACCTCGTTGTTGACGGCTTTGCTGGACGACGTGTTGAAGAAACGGGCGAAAGAGCCCACGCCGCGCGCCTCGGCGCTCGTGATGTGGGTACCTTCCGCATTCGTCTCCAGCGCGAGCTGGTCTATCCCGCGGATTCCGATCTGCCTGTAAGCCTGTATGTCAAGCGGCATGGGCGGTCTCCTTTCAGGGTGCGAAGATTACTGCCGGATTGCCGTCGCCGGACGGATCGCCGTCCGGGGGGACGGACGCTTCGCCCGCCGCTTCGGCCTCGTCGACGAGTTCGCCGAGACGGGCCTTCCACTCTTCGGCTACCGTGAAAAAGCCCTCCATCGTCTTCTTGAGGCGCTCCTCCGTGAGCGACAGCGCGTTTTCCTCGTACTGGAGAACTATCTGCCCGCTCTCGGGCTCGAGCGCGAGCGTCGCGCCGCGGGTCTCGGCCCAGTAGAAGTTCGACGCGAGAAGCGCCCCGTAGACGCCGGCCCTCTTCTCCTCGGGGACGCTCCCGAGCGGGACGGTGAAATCGAGCTCGGGAATCTGGGGCCGCAGCTGGACGCGCACCATCATTCCGTCGCCGAACGGCACCGTGCAGCCGTCGTCCTCCGAAAGGTCGAAGCGCGGCGTTCCTTCCGCAGACGATATTTCGTCCAGCATTGCCTGGATCTGTTCCTTGATGTCCTGCATCCCGTTTTTTCCTTTCTCGCTGTTTGATAGTTCCATTTTGTCTACACTCCTTCCTCAGGAAGGTTACATCTTTTTCACACGTTTATCTTCTGTCCGAGGTGGACATCGACGACGCGCGGATTGTCGCCGGTGAGATCGAGCGTGATCGTCTCCACGGTCTCGAGGTCGCCGTAGACCTTCATGTTGTCCATGTCCATCTCTACGCCGACGTTGATCTTGGCGGTCTTGCGTATCTTCACTACGGCGGTGTTGCCGTCCTCCGAAACCTGCAGTTCGTTGCGCGATTTCGGGCTCATGGCGATCTCCGGCGCCGAGAAGATAGAGTAGTCCCGCGTGCGGTTGACGAACTTCTCCGCGCCCGGCGCCATGAACGACGGCGGCGGATTCGGCCGCGTGTCGGTCGGGGCGGTCGGGGTCTTGCTTTGCAGGCGCATGATCCTCACCGCCGACCCTTGCTGCATGAGCGAGGAGATGACGGCCTGGGCCTTCGGCTTGCCTTCCAGCGCCTTCTTGAAGTCGTCGATCGCCTTCCCCTTGTCCGTATGCCCGAGGGGGTGCTCCTTGCCGTTGATGACGACCGTCGAACGGCCGAGATCGACAACGAACGTGTCGTGGAGCGTCGGATAGGGCTCTTTGTAGTTTTGGGCCCGCTTTTCGGGCTTCGTGTACTGCGCAATGTCGTCCACGACCTCCTCCTTGATGAGGCGCTCGAGCTCCGCGAGCGACTGGTCGCCCGGCTCAATGTCGCGCCACTGGCGGATGGAGTTCGCCATAGCGACCGCGCGCCGGATGTCCTTTTCGTTCCCGTCGAGCGGCAGCTGCACGATGAAGTTCGCGAAAAGGCCCGCGTTCTTGACGTTCATCTCGACGCAGTGCGTCTCGATGAGTTCCGCAGCGCGGGCGAGCTGGGCCTCGCTCAGGACGGAGTTCATCCTTCTCGCGGCGTCGGTGGCGAGCTTGCGGGCGTTCTCCGCCGTCAGCCGGTCCACCTTCGCCTCGAACGGCGTCGAGACGGCCTTGCCGTCCGTGTCGATCGTCGTCTCCCACGAGAACTTGACCGGGAAGCCTTCCGGCTCGGAGTAGCGTATCGTGATCGCGCCCGTCTCGGCGTTCTTCGAGAGGGTGTAGGTCACGGGCATGTGCTCGGACGTGAAGACGCCGAGGGCCATGAAAGCGCCGTAGACCGGATTCTCCGCGCCCTGCGTGAACGCGAAGTACACGCTTTCGCACTGCGCGTGGTGCGCGGCGCCGCAGAACTCGGCGATCTTGTCGGCGATCGCGTTCGCCTGGCCTTTGTTGCCGCTCGCGAGCGTCGTGCCGTCCGGGAACACGGCCTTGAAGCGCATCCCGTCCGGGGAAACCGCCGGAACGGCGCCGTCCTTGCCGAAGGTCGGGTACGCGGGGCGGAGGAGGTCGAGGACGGCCTGGTCGCGCGCCTCGCCGGGATTGCCGAATTCTGTGATGGAGCCAGTCGCGGCGGCCACGTAGGGCGCCTTCGGGACGATTCTTCCCGCCTTTACCGCCTCGACCGCCTCGGTTGCCGTGAGACCGCATTCGTTCACGAAATTCGCGGCCGCGCCGAGCATCGGCGGCGACCTCATGAAGCTCGCGTATGTGATGTTTTCGGAAGCCTTTATGATCTCGCGGTTCGTCATGTTCGCGGTGCCGGGGACGTCCGGATAGAGCTGCGCGTAGAAGTTTTCGCGTGTGAGCGTTCCGTTGCGGTCCATTTCCGCGACCTTGTCGTAGTTCCTGAGAAGGCGCGCGAGGATCTCCACCGAATCGGACGAGCCGAATCTGCGCGCCCGCACCTGCATGGGATCGTTCCCGAGCGGAGACAGGATGTCGAACACCTTGTAGACGAACGAGCGCTTTTCTGGCGGAATCTGCGCGACCGTAGCGATGCAGCCGTTGGTGTAGCCGCGCCCGACGAAGCGCGTCGCGGGGTTCGCCTCCATGTCGAAGACGGCATGGGGATTTTCCGCATCGAGCGGAATCGCGGGATTGAGCGCGATTTCCTCGAAAAGGAACTTCTCGAAGGCGAAATCCGCCCCCTTCGTGAACAGGTTGGAATCCGCGTTGATCGCGGTGACGCTGGCGCCTTCCGGATGCGTCTTGGCGGCCTTGACCTGGACGACAGAGGTGGCGAACCACGTCTTGAATTCGCGCTGGAGCCTGAGGCCGGCGGCGAAATTCTCCGCCGATTCGACGAACCTCCCGCCGAAGGCGAAGAGGCGCCTGGCGTCGCTCTTCGGGTCGAGCGCGGCGATGTACGCCTCGGCGTCCGTGCAGCCTGTCGCCTGGCGGTAGAAGTCCGCCACCTGCTGGAGCTTCGGGAGCTCCGCCGGGGCGTATCCGAGCGCGAGAGCCTCGTTCGCGGCGGGGGAGCCCTGGGTCGTGAAGCCTTCGCCCGCGATCCGGAACTCTATGACCTTCATCCTGATCGCCCATTCGCTGCCCGCAAGCGCCTTGTCGCGCAGGTCGAGAGTCGCGATGAACGCCTTGAGCGCCGCCTTCAGGTTGGCGTCCAGCCCGGCGGAGTGTTTCGCGAAGAGTCCCGGCCCCTTCTTGACGGACGCCCGGACGCGCTCGTTAAGATCCTCGTCATCGTTCAAGGCGTTGAACATGCCGGCGATTTCGTCGGTCGTCCAGTCATTGACGAGATTCGTATGCGCGATGTCGAAAAAGCGCTTCGCGTAGGCGGCGTTGTCGCCGGCCTTCCCCGCCGCAAGGTTTTCGATCTTGTCGAAGCGTCCGTCCGCGACGAGTTTTTCCATCATGGCGGTGAACGGCTCCCCGAGCCGGTCGACGACGGAATAGGCGATGATTTCGCGCACGGCACCCGCCATTTCGGCGCGTCTCTCCTGCGGGATGGCGTTCCCGAGCGCGTTGTTCACCGCAGTTGCGAAGAGCTCCGCGAAATTCAGCAAATCGTCGTCCTGCAGCTTCGCCAGGTTCTCCGGCTTGAACACGTTCCCGAGCACCGCGATCTGCGTCTGCATGGCCTGGTTGGCGAGAACGTCGCGCGCCGCGTTCACGAGCGCGGGATCGTTCCAGGCGCGGTTGGCGAGCGCCTTGCTGGCGAGTTCGCCCTTCATGGCGTCGCTCACCGGCAGCGCGTCGATGGCCGCTATGACGCCGGCCTTCTGGTCCACGAACCTGTCGAGTTCTTCGGCGCAACGCGTCCGTATGCCATCGATGTTGTAGTCGTTCAGCGTGTCTAGCGGGATATCGGGGTTGGCGATGTCGTTCGCTATGCCGTCGCGGATGTTCGCGAGCACCCCTTCGCCGTTGAAGCGGTACGCCCCCATGTCGATCCTCGCGCGGACGGTGTTTTCGTCGAGCCCGGTCCTGTCCGCTATTCTGGCGGCGGCGGTGTCGAGCGCGCGGGCGTCGGCGAGCGACACTTCGCGGAACGCGCGGACCGCGATCTCGGCGACAGTGGCGTACGGCTGCAGCGCGGCGTTGGCCGCGACCTGCACGTTTTCGCCGCGGGCGGCGGCGCTGGACACCGCTTCCGCCACCTTGTCGGTCAGATTGGGGTAGCGCCTGAAGAGCGCTTCCTGCGTTCTTGACGCGGAATCCGCGTCGGCTCCGAATCCCAGTGTCTGGCCGATGGCGGCGGCAAAGCGCTTCGTCGCCTCGGCCGCGGCCGCGTTCGAGAAATGCATCCGCGCGAGGTCGCGCAATATGGCGGGCGTGACGGGGAAGTTGAGCTGGCGCACCTGGTCCGCGAGCGCGCGTCCGCCGGCTCCGGAAAGGAGCGCCGCCTTCGCCCCGGCGGAGATGTTCCCGAGCCCGAGGTCTTCGAGCGCGCGGTTCAGCGCCTGCGCCGCGAGCGGATGGCATCTGCCGTTCGCGATGCCGTCCGCGATCGCCGCGTTGTCGGCGGAGAAACCGTCCGGCGACACTATGGACATGAAGACGTTCGCGTCGACCGCATTCTCGGCGAGGCCCTCTACCTCGAGCAGCGTGCCGATGTTCACATTGGCCATGTCGGGACGGTTCAGGAACGCATCGAGCATGGGCCTGAGCACGGGCTGTTCGCAGACGGCGAACACGAGCATGAGCTTCTTGGCGGCGTCGAAAAGCTCCGGCGAGCCGTTATGCGCGTTGACGAACGCGTGCGCGGCGTTCTTGATGCGCTCGCCGGCGGCCCCCATCGCGTTCAGGATGCCGTTGCGGTCGCCGTTGGCCGCGAGCGCGGCGGTGAGCTCCGCGATGTGAAGGTCTCCCATGGCGTCCCTGACCTCGGCGAGGTCGATCCCGGTCACGACGTCGAGCAGCAGGACTTGCTTCTTTATTTCGTCGCGCGTCTGCTGCGAGAGGCCTTCAAGCGCGTCGGCCTGGGCGAGGAGCGCGGCGCGCTCGTTCGCGAAGTTTACGGCGAGTTCGCGGAACTTCGCCTCGATCTCCTGGTCCGTGTTCGCGGGGTCGTCGCCTCCGCAAATGCGCTGCGACAGCCTGTTGGCCTTGGTGTCGATGCGGTTGAAGGTGATGTCGTTGCCCTCGAGCGTGGACACCGGAACGCCCATGAGCCGCGCGAGTTCCGCGCGCGCCCAGTCTTTCGCCTGTGCCATGCAGCGCGCAACGGCCGTCCGGCGGCGCATCGCCTCGCCGATTTCGTTCTTGAACTCGCCCACGGCGGCGGCGGCCTCGGCGGGATTCCGCGCCTGCGAGATGCGCTCCAGGATGTTCGGGTTGCGCTGCGTGACGTTGCTCGCGAGTCCCGTTGCGGAGGTCTCCGGCAGCCCGTAAAGCTTGAGCATCGGCTTGAGCGCGGACACGAGGAAACGCCTTGCGGTTTCCTTGACGGCTTCGGGCATGATGCGCGCCTTGAGCGCTTCCGGCGTGGCGTAGTCCGCAAGCCTGCCGTTCCCCGAAAGCGCGCCGTAAAGCGCAGGGGTCGAGACGGCCTCGGCGAACGTCATGTTCGCGGGGGTTGCGTCCGTGCCGAAGCGCGCGACGAGTTCGCCGCGGATCCCGTCGGCCATGTTCTTGAAGCGGAGCGGAACCTGGTCGAGACTGCCGCGGAGCGAATCGTCGAGCGCGTGGTTGAATTCCGCCGGCGACTGGACCGGGATGTACGCCTGCATGTCCCGGGGAACCTGCACGTTCGCGGCGGCCTGCTGCGCGAGGCGCTGGAACGCGGCGCTGTTCCGCAGCGTCTGTCCCTTGAGCTTCTCCGGGTTCACCATCAGGAACGAAAGGAAGGTGATCGCATCCCGGTCGGAGACCCTGTTGAGGAGCGAGAGCGACGCATGGTCGCCGATTCCGAGTTCGAAGAGCATTCCGACGGCCACGGTGCGCGCCTTGAAGCCGCCGCGCGGATCGTCCGGCAGCGACGTGATCCAGTTCGTCGTGCCCGCCGCGCCTGCGGCGCTGGCGCGGACGTATTCCCTGCGCGCCTCGGTCGTGGACTCCGGCGCCTGGCGCTCGGAGCGCAGCTGCAGCAGCATGTCGTCGAGCTTGCCGATGAACTCCTTCGGGCTAGTGCCGAGGGCGAACGTGACCTTGACGCCGCCGCGCTTGCGGAACGAGAGCGTGTACAGCGGGTCTTCGGAGAGGTTCCCGCCGTCCGAAAGCTTCAGGATTTCGGAGCGCAGCAGTTCGGCGGAAGTGACGAGGAGCCTGCGGTCCTCGTCGGTGCGGAAGTGCACGTCGCCGGCTATCACGCGCTGGATGTCGAGGAGGCGGCGGTCGATGTCGAGGCTGCGGTTCTTCATGAACGCGGCGTTCGTCGCGCGGCGCGTCTGCTCGTATTGCCGGATCGCCTCGGCCCCGTGGCGCGCGTATATCTCGGCGTGGGTGCGGATCGTCTGCCTGCCCGTCGCGAGGTTGATCGTCTCCTTGTGCTCGTCGAGGATTTCGCGGATCTGCTGCCGCGTGAGGGGCTTGATGCTGCGCTCCGCGAGGGCCTTCGGCAGGGCCGGGTCGGGCGCAAGGCCGATGCGGCGGCGGATGTCGTTGATGGCCACCAGGCCGACGCCGCTCTTCTGGAGCGCGCGCACGAAGGCTTCCTTGATGGCCAGCACCTCGTCGTGCGAAATCGCCTTGACGTTCGAGTCCCAGGAGCCTACGCTGTCGTTGATCTTGCCGAGCGACGTTTCGCTCGTCAGTCTGACCTCGCCGGCGTTGTACTTGCCGGACGCGATGTTCTGGAACTGCTGGATCGTGATGTTCACGTTCGCGAGGTTGATTGAACTTGCCATTTTCCTGTCTCCTTTTTTATATGCGGCTTACCATGGTTTTCATCCTGCATACACCCCGGGATGCGAAAGGTTACGGCTTTATGCAGCGCTGTCGCATCTATCGAAACGCCTCCTTCCGGACTATTCCTCGTTCAGGTGCATGTGGTAGGAGATGTCGACCGTGCCGGTGAAGCGGAACTGCTCGGGGATGAGCGCGTTGCGGTCATCGACATTGCCATTGAAGCCGTTGACGGCCTCGCGGTTGTACTGCGTCCAGTCGGCGTTGGCGAGCGTTTCGAGGTTGGCCTCGGGGAGCGTGATCTCCATCTCGTACGCCAGGTAGCTGCCGTCCTTGGCTTCGTTCAAGGCAAGCGGCTCGTTGTTCTCCCCGAAGGTCGCAAGCGTGTGGACGCCCATTCGACTCGTGGTGAGAATCTTGATGTCGCCGTTAGCATCCTTCGACAGCCTGAACTCAGGGGCAGGGGACTTGTCGCCGTGGACGCCGGAGTAGGAGAAGCCTCCTGCAGAGCCGGGCAGCGCGAGCGCGCCCGACACGGTATCGGTCACCATGGTGGTGGTGTACTGCGTGAGCATGGCCATGAGGACGCCGACCTTCCGCTTCGTCGCCTCCGAGGCGGTGGCGAAGACGGCGTTGCCGTCGCCCGTCACGAGCCGGACGAGATGGTCGCGGTTCGTGTTGTAGTCGCTGGAACTTCCCTCGACGCCCGGGAAGAAAATCTTGTAGCCGCCCGCCAAGTCGCGGTTGAACTGGTAGTTGACCGAGTCAAAGTCCATCCGCTTCTGCCCGCCATTCTCCTCTACGAGGTTCTTGGAGGCGACGAGCGCAATGTTGTAGACCATTTCCTTTGCGCCGAGCACGTTCACCTTGTTGGCGAACGCCTTGGCCTTTTCGTCGGGCGGGGCGTTCTCCGGCGCGCCGCTGCGCGTGTCGATCAGGCTCCGGAACGCGGTGGCGGCGGGGCCCTTCCCCGGCGCGACCGTGTTGGACGTGAAGAGCCCGTCGTTGCCGGGGCCTGCGAGCTTCCTGTAGCCGGGGAAATCCTTCGGCGCGTCAACGACGACCGGCGTCGTCGTCGAAGTGCCGTCGAGCGCCACGGTGGTCTCCCAGCTGAACTTGAACGGGAAGCCCTTCGGCTCGGAGTAGCGGATCGTCACCGCGCCGGTATCGCCGTTCTTCGTGATCGTGTACGTGAGCGGCATGTGCTCGCCGCCGGAGATGCCGTAATGCGGCAGGATCGACAGGAGCGGAAGGTGCGCGCCCTGCGCAAGTCCGCGCATGACGGTGTTCGCCTGCTCGACGTGCACATTGCCGCACAGGTTTTCGATCTTGTCGGCGATTGGGGCGTTGGCATTCGTGCTGCCCTTGGCGCATTTGATGGTTTCGCCGTCGATATTGACGGTGAAGTGGCATTCATCGCCCTTGAGGATCCTCTGATTCGTCCCGGAGTACGCCGGATTGTTCGTGCGACACAGGTCTCCGAGCATCATTTCGCGCCCGCCGCCGGTCGTGCCGTTGATGTCCTCGATCCTCATCGTGGTGGAGGCCATCTCGGGAAGGTATGCGGGCTTGTTGCCAGTCTCCATGGCCTGCAGGATCTCGGTGGCGGTGCCGCCCGTGTAGCCCAGGAGG
>Ga0310696_10009765_pt1 | contig 11072 bp, 8 predicted proteins | sample AusTroGonzalo_MG_4_FD_203885 | JGI IMG/M metagenome (GOLD analysis project Ga0310696, IMG submission 203885) | Bovine rumen microbial communities from tropical cattle in Woodstock, Queensland, Australia - Gonzalo_02 (v2) (version 2) | ecosystem: Host-associated > Mammals > Digestive system >...
GCGGTGGGTTGCTCCTTCTCCGCGAGGAGAGCACGGAGTTCCTCTTCGGTCACGAGCTCTTCGGTATTCCTAGTTACCAAGGCCAGCCTTTCGTCTACATTCATGAGTATCGATTTCGGCAACGGGCCCCATATATTAATTACTTAGCGGAACACAGTTTGTCACGGTGGATGGAAAAGTCAATTACCTGCAATAACGTCCTTTAAATCTCGGATGACTAACAATAGGGTCCGATGGAACCGCTCGTCATAGCCATGTGTGTACTGTTCTCCCTGATAGGCTGTGCCATAGGGACGCTGACAGGCGTGATTCCCGGGATCCATGTCAATACGTTGGCCACCATCCTTCTTGCGGCATATCCGTCGATAGAATAGCTGATGACAGGCGTGATTGACGAGGAATTCATCCCTATCTCCGTCTGCTGCACCATCATGTCAGCGTCTGTGGTGCATTCCTTCCTGGATTTCGTCCCCTCGGTCTTCGTCGGTGCACCTGATGGCGAGGATGCGATATCCGTCCTGCCCGGCCACCGCCTCCTGCTGAAAGGAAATGGCATGATGGCAGTGAGATCTGCTGCGATAGGCAGTCTGATAGGATGTTCTGCAGCGATACTTCTGGCCATCCCGTTGCAGTTGCTGATGCTGAACGGTCTTGCCGATGACCTCAACGGCTATACCAAGTACGTGCTGATCGCCGTATCATTCCTGCTGCTGTGGAACGAATTCAAACGGCACAACATCATCTTCGGTACCATCGCTTTCGTACTGTCCGGTATTCTGGGGTGGATCGTCATGAAACTCCCAATCCCGATAGATTCCGTGCTGGATGGAGGAACTCTACTCATGCCCATGCTATCAGGATTGTTCGGGCTTCCTGCGATGCTAACGGCCTCCAAGGGATCCCCCTTCCCAAAACAGGTGGACAAGGTCAAGGATCCGGTCGGTTCCATCCCCGGCCTGAAGGGAGTGATTATGGGTACTGTCGCAGGATGGTTCCCCGGGATCACATCCACTGTCGGTGCGACGATATCCACCACAGTCATGCCGGACCGCAGTCCGGAACGCTTCATATCCACGGTGGCATCCATAGGAACAGTGACCGCCGTCCTGTCGTTGGTCACCCTTTCGGTGTCCGGTGGTGGAAGGTCTGGCACTGTCATAGTTATAGGTCAGATCCTCGGCGATTCCATAAGCGGTCCTGTTACCATTGCCTTCAGGATGATGCTGCTGGCGGCGGCCATCGGTTCATTGCTGGGGTATGTGCTGACGATACAGGCCGGGAAGATGGCATCCAGAGCACTATCAGGAAAGGACCCTTCCACCTTGAACAAGCTGATCATCGCTCTGATCGTCGCCATAGTACTGCTGACAACAGGTCCGTGGGGTCTGTACATACTGATACTTGCGACACTTATCGGTTTCATCCCGGTTTCCAACGATACTGGGAAGACTGTGTTGTGCGGATGCCTGATACTTCCCGTCCTGTTCATGTAACGTTGAAATACGTCGAACATATGGATGGTAATCATGGAACTGACGAAGGCCGAGATACTTGCACTTCTGGCGATGGCCTTCGGCGTATTCATGGACGGTGTGGATGCCAGCATCGTGAACATAGCCCTGCCTTCGATAGCTGAATCCTTCGGTACGGACACCAATGCCGTCGCATGGGTCACTATCACATACTTCATGATGATCGCAGGGCTTATGCTGACCTTCGGCAGGATTGCCGATTCTGGCCACATCAAGAAGGTATACATAATCGGGTTCGCCCTTTTCAGCGGTGCGTCCCTTCTCTGCGGGCTGTCCCAAGACCTCGGGACACTGGTATTCGCAAGGGTGATCCAGGGGATAGGCGCGGCAATGCTGGGTGCGATAGCCCCGATGATCTGCGTCAAATTCATCTCCAGCAGCAAGCTGGGATTGGCCATGAGCATCCTCATGTTCAGCGGTGCGATTGGTTTCGGATCCGGGCCCGCCATAGGAGGATTCATAGTAGATATGGCATCCTGGCAATGGGCATTCTTCATCAACGTCCCCATAGGGATACTGGCCATACTGTTCGCGATGCGCGCACTTCCTAAGGACGAGCCCACATCGAGATCCAAACTGGACCTCAAAGGGAGCACACTGATGTTCATCACCGTCATCAGCGGAGTTTACGTCCTGGAGATGTTTTCGCAGGATGGCCAAGGCATCATCTGTGCGATTATGGCGGTCGTCATGGTCGTATCCCTGGTCGCATTCATCAGCGTCGAAAGAAGGGCGGAACACCCTATGCTCAACCTGAGGATGTTCAGGAATTGGCAGTTCGATTCGTCCGTGATGTGCTATCTGATCATAAACGTGGCATTCGTCGGGATAAGCTATGTGGTCCCGTTCTATCTGACGAAGGAACTGGGGCTCAGTTACACTTTCGCAGGACTGCTGATCCTGGTGCCGAGCGTCGTCACGATACTCCTGAGCATCCCTGCAGGGCATTACGGCGACGTCCATGGAAGGAGGACCGTATGCATAATCAGCGCTGCCAGCATGGTAGTGGCCTCGATCGGCTACTATCTCGTGAATCCCGAGATGGGGTGGCTTCCGTTCATACCGATAGGGATAATGGGAGGTGTTGTCTGGGGGCTCTGTGGCAACGTGGCCAGCCGTATCGTCGACCTGTCGATCGATGAGGAGAAGGGCATGGCCTCCACACTCTCGAACTTCCTCTATTACACCGGAGGTTCCATAGGTACGGCGCTGTTCGCATCGCTGGTGACCTTCGGTTCGGATGCAGCGGGGATACCTATAGGGGACCTCTCGCCAGAGACATTCATGAAAGGATATACATTCGCGATGATGTTCGCGATCCCGCTGGCACTTGTGGCCCTGTTCTTCGCTTGGATTGTCAACGAGAATAAGGTCAGGACCTCTTGAGCTCCGCCTTCTGCATGAACTTGGCTGAATCTACGATGAACCTCTCATGCGTTCCGGAACCGACCTCTGCGGCGGAATCGTACACCCTCACTTTGAAGACAAGTCTCCTGCGGTCTATCTCGATGAGCTCGGTCTCGCACACCACCGTCATCCCGATGGGCGTTGCCGAAGAATGTGCCACATCCAGATGCGTGCCTACGGTCGATGTTCCGATCTCGAGGTATGGGACCACGCTCTCCGAGGCCGTCTTCTCGATCAGTGCTATCATGGCAGGCGTCGCGAATACCGGAAGGTCCCCGCTGCCCATCGTCGATGCGAGATTAGATTCGTCAACAACCACCGACTGTGCCCCTTTGATACCGAGTTCCATCATGATATGGCGACGATGTTTTTACTACTAATAACTAGATACAAGGGACATGGGATTGGAAGAACAACTTTACAGCGAACTCTACGAGCTGAGGGAGACCCTCAGGGATCAGGGTCAGAGGATCACGGGGAGGATTCCCAATGTGTGCCCCGACGAGGCCTTAGAGGAGATGTCCAAGCGCATCCCCACCAAACCGGAGGACCTCATCGCCATACCAGGCATAGGTCAGAGGTTCATCGACGTCTATGGTGATGATTTCCTAAGGGTCACCAAGAAGTACGCAGTGACAGCGGCCAAAGGATCCGGATTGGAGAACGAGACGGCGAAGACGCTCAGGGAACTGGAGAAGAAGCTGATCAACATCAGCAGAGGGAACCGTCTGCTCTATCAGGGCAAGATCTCCATGAAGAACACCTTCGACCTCATGAGGATACCGGACCTGGATGTGCTCGGACTGCTGTTCGGAAACACCAAAGTGCTGACCCTGTGCGACATATCCGAGAGCAAGGAGGACGAGAAGGTCTACAAGCATCTGAACCAGGTGATACGTGAGGTCAACAGAGAACTGAGGGAGAAGGGACAGTACGACCTGTACATAGGATATCCGTTCGTTCAGGGAAAGATGCCGAACGACGATTTCGACATACGTGCCCCGCTCGCATTGTTCCCGGTTACGCTGGAGAAGGATGCTCGCACGATCACCCTTAGCTACGACTCGTCTCGCGATGCGATGTACAACAACACCCTGATCCTGGCGTACATAAAGGCCACAGGACAGAACAAGCCGCTCCCCAACAACATCCTGGAGGATTACGACCAGGAATGCTTCATCCCGGAGCTGATCAATTTCTTCGACATGAACGGCATAAGGATCAAGGTAGAACACACCGACCCCATCGAATTCGTCGACTACAAAGCAGGGGAGTTCCCCGACTATCTTCCTGGGGATATGGAGCTGGTACCTAACATCGTCGTAGGGAAATATCCCACATACTCGAGCTCGATACAGAGGGACTTCGATTCGATCCTGTCCGGTAAGGAGATCAACGGTATCCTGACCGATCTTGTACAGAACCTCGACAAGACGGACTTCCTTTCGGACAAGCCGGAACCCCTCAGTCTGGACGAGATACAGGACAAGGGCCTGGAGGCTTCGGAGAGGGATCTGATTTACATCAACTCACTCAACAGCGCCCAGGAGAACATCCTGACAGCAATCGACAAGGAGGATGAGATCGTCGTGCAGGGTCCGCCCGGAACAGGCAAGTCGCAGGTCATAACAGGATTGATCTCATCGGCCATCGTCAAGGGGAAGACCGTCCTCATGGTATCAGAGAAGAAGACCGCGCTGGATGTGGTCTATTCCCGTCTGGGCCATCTCGCCAAATACTGTCTCCTCATCGACGACGTCGGTAACAAGGACCTCTTCTACAAACAGCTGGAGCGCATGCTGGCATCCGAAGTCCCGAAGAAGGGAACGGATATCGAATCCATATCGGACAGCATCGACAACGATGTGATGGTATTGAACCACATAGCCGATGTGATGTACAAGCCAGGATCCTTCGGGATTGCACCGTACAAGCTGTACGGCATGGACAAGGTCAATCTGAACGACGAGAGGACGTTCGGCGAATACAAGGTGATGAAGGACAACATCAACTCGCATCTGATGGATCTGAAGTATCCCGACGTCACCGAACTGCACAGGATGTTCGGGAACGACAGCCTGATGCGCAACTTCAATTCATACAAGACCATGGAGCTCAGGCATCCCTGGCTCCCGAAGATGAAGCCCGACCTCTCCGAATACAACATCGGTGAGATGAAAGCGGACCTCATGGACATGGAGATGCAGATGAAGGAGTTCAACTCCAAGGGATTCATGGGAAGGCTGTTCTCCAAGGGCAAGGTGAACCGCGAGGCCACCGCGATGGCGGCGAAGTACTTCACCGACTACGGACCCTATGTAGTGAACAGGGTCATGGACGATCCCCAGCAGATCATCAACGGACTGGACGATTACGAAGAGTTCTCCTCGCTCGCCACCATGTACAGGAAACTGGACGGGACCCAGAAACTGTACGGAGAGAACATACTGAACATCTCGGAGAAGACCGAACTCCCGTTCAGGGACACCAATGACAGGATGTACAGGTGGATACTGAACGAGCATCTCATGAAGTTCGATGCGGAGCACAAGGAGATCATGCAGCAGATCTGGGACTTCGACAGCATCATGAACGACATGGACAGGAAGATGGAGCAGAAGCGCATCCTATGCAAGGACAGGGTCGAGGAGATACTGCAGGAGAACCTCAGATACATAACGGAGTCGAAGAGACGCGGGGACATCAGCAGAATAATCGAATCCAAGAGGAAATGGAACCTGAACAAGTTCATCAACCGCTATTCCTACGAACTGTTCAAGGGCGTCCGCGTATGGCTGCTCACACCCGAGGTGGTGTCCGAGATACTTCCTCTGGACATGGGTGTGTTCGATCTCCTGATCTTCGATGAGGCATCTCAGATGTACGTCGAGAAAGGTATCCCTTCCATCTACCGTGCAAAGAAAGTTGTGGTCGCAGGCGATCACAAGCAGCTTCGTCCCTCCAGCCTCGGAGTCGGAAGGATTGAATGGGACTCCGACGAGGACGATCTTGACGATGACGTGTCCGCGGCACTGGAGGAGGAATCTCTTCTGGACCTTGCAAGGGCCAGATACGATTCCATCCTGCTGAACTTCCATTACAGGTCTAAGTACGAGGAGCTCATAGCGTTCTCCAACTACGCGTTCTACAACGGACGCCTCTACGTATCGCCCAATGTTATGGAACCTCCCAAACCGCCTATCGAGGTCATCAGGGTAAAGGGAGAATGGGAGAACAAGTCCAACAAGGTCGAGGCCGACAGGGTCGTAGAACTTCTAAAACAGATATTCCTCGATAGAAAGAACGACGAGACCATCGGAATCATAACGTTCAACGCATCTCAGAGGGATCTGATCAACGATGTGCTGGATGACGAATGTTCCAAGGACCCTACCTTCGCCAAAGTGGTAGCCGACGAGATGAAGCGCTACGACAACGGAGAGGATGTTGGATTGTTCATAAAGAACATCGAGAGCGTACAGGGGGATGAGCGTGACATCATCGTATTCTCCATCGGATACGCGAAGAACAGCGAGGGCAAGCTGATGCAGAGGTTCGGATGGCTCAACAACCGTGGAGGGGAGAACCGTCTGAACGTCGCGGTCTCCAGGGCTAAAAAGAAGATATACATAGTATCGTCATTCGACCCCAAGGACCTGCAGGTTGAAGATAATAAGAACGATGGCCCCCGCATTCTCAAGAAGTATCTTCAATACGCCGATGCCGTCAGCAGCGGCAACAAAGAATTGGCCGACACTATCCTCCATTCGTTCGGAGACGAGCGCTGGGTGGAGAAAGAGGAGTTCGATTCAGGACGTATCGCCGACAAGGTGTACAACGCACTGCTGAGGAAAGGCTACACGGTGGAGAGGAACGTCGGTATCGGAGGGTACCAGATCGACATGGCGGTCAGACAGGACGACAGGTACATCCTGGGAATAGAGTGTGACAGCCGCCTCTACGAGCTCTCCGGATCGACGAGGGAGAGGGACTACCACAGGCAGAAATACCTTGAATCCAGAGGATGGAAGATCCACAGGGTGTGGACACCCGGATTCTGGAAGAACCCGGACAAAGAGATCTCCGGAATAATAGATGCAATAGAGAGGGTTTGAGATGAAGACCACATTGAAGATAGAGGGAATGATGTGCGAGGGCTGTGTCAAGAGTGTCACCGAAGCATTGCAGAAAGTGGATGGTGTCACAAGCGCGGATGTGAGCCTGAAATCCAACAAGGCCGTCGTGGAGCACAACGGAGTCAGCGATGAGACGCTGATCTCCGCAGTCGTCGACGCCGGGTTCAGGGCATCCGCCAAGCATGGCCTGTTCTCATGATAACACATGTATTCCGCATAGGAGGGATGTCCTGTGCGGCCTGTTCCAACAGGATAGAGAAGGCGATCGGATCCATAGACGGAGTGAGCTCCGTCACGGCCAATTTCGGTAACAACACCGCCATGGTCACATACGATGAATCGATCGTATCGGAAGCAGATATCAAGAAAGCTGTCGATTCGGCAGGCTACACGCTGATCAGCGATGACCACAACGAGGCCGAGAAGCAGGAGATCGCTGCACTCAGGATCCAGAAGAGGGACCTCATCATAGCGATAGTATTCGTCATACCTCTCAGCATCATAGCCATGGGCCCTATGTTCGGCCTGGAGATGCCATGGGATACGAAAACGGACTGCGTGATACAGATACTCCTGTTCGCCCCCATAATGTACTCCGGTAGGAGATTCTACAAGAAAGGATATCCCGCATTGCTATCGAAGAGTCCCACCATGGACTCTCTGGTTGCACTGAGCACGACCGCTTCCATAGTCATGGGATTATACTACACGTACGTGGCCTTCACAGGAGGCCATGTGCACTCGCTGAGCTTCGACTCCGCCGGTATGATAATCGCATTGGTCAGCGTTGGGAAGTATATCGAAGCACGTTCCAAGCACAACACCAACGATTCCTTGAGGAAGCTTCTGTCTATGGCACCTGCGAAGGCTACACTGATCGTGGACGGGAAGGAATACGAGGTCGAATCATCATCGCTCCTCGTCGGAGATGTCGTCCTGGTACGCCCCGGCGAATCCATTCCATCCGATGGTGTGGTCATAGAGGGAAGTTCATCGGTCAACGAATCCATGCTCACAGGGGAATCGATTCCCGTATCGAAGACCATCGGATCGATCGTATACGGAGCAACCGTGAACTGCAACGGGAGCATGAAGATTAAGATCGAGAAGACTGGGGACGAGACAGTATTATTCCAAATAGCCAGGATGATGGAAATGGCTCAGGGGACCAAGGCCCCTGTCGCACATGTTGCCGATAAGGTGTCGGCGGTGTTCGTACCGGCCGTCATCCTAATGGCGGTGGTCAGTTTCGTCATATGGATGCTCGTTGGAAGAGGTTTGGAATTCAGTGCCACCATAGCGATCTCCGTTCTGGTCATATCATGCCCGTGCGCACTGGGATTGGCAACCCCTTTGGCCATAGTGGTAGGCACTGGAAACGGTTCAAGACATGGTATACTCTTCAAGACCGCTTCCTCGCTGGAGGCAGCCGCTAACGTGGATACGGTGATTCTCGATAAGACCGGGACCATAACCCAGGGGAAACCTACGATCACTTCCATAATCACCGGACTGGACGAGCGCAAGTTCATCTCCATCCTAGCCTCGGCGGAAATGGATTCGGAGCACCCGATCGCAGGTGCTATAGTCGAATATGCCAGAGATAACGACATCCCTCTCTTGGACCACACGGATTTCGAATCCCTCACAGGACGCGGGATACGTTGTACCGTCGACGGAAGCACCGTCCTTGCAGGCAACCGTGCCCTGATGGAAGAAAACGGTATTATGTTCGACAGCCCAGGGATCATGATGGCCATCGAGGGCATACCGTCAGGTTCAATCATAGTTTCGGATCCGATCAGGCCGGAATCGCGTTCAGCGGTTGAATCCCTGCAAAACATGGATGTTCACGTGATGATGGTCACGGGGGACCGCCCGGACACTGCCCAAGCGATTGCTAAAGAGGCGGGGATCACTGATGTTCTAGCCGAGACGAAACCCCAGGATAAACTGAATGTCGTTAAGAGACTGCAGGTCCAGCAGAAGCATGTAGCGATGACCGGTGACGGAATCAACGATTCACCAGCTCTCACCCAATCCGATGTAGGGATCGCGGTGGGATCGGGAACCGATATCGCCATAGAATCCGCGGACGTCATAATGATGAACGACGACCTGAGAAGTGTGCCAGCGGCGTTGGAGATAGGAAGGGCCACACTCAAGAATATCAAGCAGAACTTGTTCTTCGCACTGGTATACAACGCAGTCTGCATACCGATTGCCGCCGGATTGCCTGTGGTGTTCGGTTACGAGGACCTTGTGATGGTAATGCCCATGCTGGCCGCTGCGGCCATGTCATGCTCATCCATATCCGTCGTAACTAATGCGGTAAGGATGAGGGGATTCAAACCCAAGTCACTGGCCGAGACGAGCTGACGTCACATTCAGAGTGCCGTTGTCACGTTTCCAGATCACTTCAGAAGAAACAATTTCAATGGGACGGGAATGCATCGGGGACGAGATCGTCATCGACTCGTACTCCCCTCCCTCCCCCATTATACTTATGCCGGTCTTCTCACGGATCACCTTCAGTTCGTTGACGGCCTGCTCGTCTATGACACGACCTAACCATTCTTGACCAAGACCTTCAGCGTAGCATCCTACGATTATCGCCTTGATTCCCGATTGCAGAAAAGCGTCCATGACGAGATCCTGATCCTTCCTCCAAAGAGGTGAGAAGACCTTGAGACCCAGATCGTGACATACAAGATTCATCCTGTCCCACTGGTAATCGGACCAGACGGCCCCGGTGATGACACCGTCGACGTCCAATCCGTCTAACGCCATGGTAAGGCCTTCCATATCCCCTTCCTCGGTACCCGTGCTGTGAGCGGTTACCAGTTCCTTGCCCATGGCCTGTGCCATCAAGGGGACAACACTTAGATTCGGGGTGTGGAAAATCCAGGATGCGGAATCCTCCGGCATGATGTTCACAAGATACGGCACATCGTGCCCCATCTGCTCCTCCAGATAGAGGGAGAATGTCGAATCCTTTCCGCCCGAATAGAGGGATGCTAGCCTCATGTTACTCCAATCGGCTATCTGATATTTAGACAGATTTTTTATCATGGCATGCATGCAGTTAAACAGAGGAGACTCAGATGACCTTAGACGCCAACGCGATGAAGAAACTGGTTGCCGAAGAAGCCGTTAAGAGATGTGTCAAAGACGGCATGAACGTAGGTCTCGGAACCGGATCCACCGCTAAATTCATGATCGAGAAGATCGGAGAACTGGTCAAACAGGGTTACAACCTCACCTGCGCTGCCACTTCCGTGCAGAGCGAGGAACTCGCGAAGAGCCTCGGTGTCAAAGTGGTGGATATCGACGAGATCAGTCATCTGGATGTCACCATCGACGGTGCCGACGAGGTCGACCCCGGCATGCAGCTCATCAAGGGTCTCGGAGGCGCTCTCCTGAGAGAGAAGATCGTCGCCGCCGCCACTGTCAAGGAGATTATCATAACGGATGAATCCAAGATCGTGGAGAAGCTGGGTACCAGGGTGCCCCTTCCAGTTGAAGTGCTTATCTTCGGACATGAGCACACCAAATACGCTCTGGAGAGACAGGGATGCAAGGCAGAGCTCAGGATGAAGGATGGGAAGCCGTTCATAACAGACAGCGGAAACTACATCTACGACTGCAAGTTCGAAGCGATCGAAAAGCCCTTCTTCCTGGAATCCAGAATAGATGTCATCCCCGGAGTCGTGGAGAACGGCCTTTTCCTTAACACCGCCGTGGACGTCCTGATAGCCAAATCCGATGGTTCCGTGGTGAGTATGGCAGAAGAATCCGCTAAAGACAACGCATGAGAGAACTATATACGCGTATATTCGCGCGTATGGACTCATCGATTTTTTATATAAGTTCGATAATAGCACGTCCCGATTCAATTCAGGTGAATACCATGAAAATGCCCAGAACAATCAAAAGATACTGCCCTACCTGCAAGGCCCACACCGAGCAAGAGGTGGAGAGGGTCAAGAAGAAGAAG
>Ga0310696_10009766_pt1 | contig 11071 bp, 5 predicted proteins | sample AusTroGonzalo_MG_4_FD_203885 | JGI IMG/M metagenome (GOLD analysis project Ga0310696, IMG submission 203885) | Bovine rumen microbial communities from tropical cattle in Woodstock, Queensland, Australia - Gonzalo_02 (v2) (version 2) | ecosystem: Host-associated > Mammals > Digestive system >...
GTCCTTGACATGACCGAGGATCGCGAGTATCTGAAGACAAACGAGTACGCTCTTGCAAAGGGCCGAGCGGAGGACATACTCAAGTCTCACCCGCGCAGGAACTGGACGGTCATCCGTCCGTATGTGACATTCAGCGAGCAGCGACTCCAGCTCGGCACTCTAGAGAAGGAGAATTGGCTTAAGCGCGCTCTCGACGGCAAGCCCATTGTTTTTTCGGAGGATATCGTCGACAGGACGACGACGCTGACGTACGGCCGCGATGTAGCGAGGGGCATGGCGGCCGTGATAGGTAAGCCGCAGGCCATAGGGCAGACATACCATATCACTAGTCCGCGGCAGGTCACTTGGAGGCGGGTGCTTGAAATGTACAGGCGCGTCATCGAGGAGGAGACCGGCAGGCCATGCGACGTAGTCCTGACGCAGGAGTCGTGCCAGCTGCAGACGTCTGGCAAGTACCAAGTTCTCTGCGACAGGCGGTTCGATCGCGTTTTTGATAACTCTAAGATAGGCGAGTTCATAGACGTTTCCACGTTCCGGGAGCCGATGCAGGCTCTTGAGGAGTGCCTGCGGGCTTTTCTGTCCGCGCCGAGTTTCCTCAAAGTCAACGACGAGCTGGAGGCGCTCCATGACGCGGCATGCGGATTTGTGCCCCAAGTGCCTGACAAGACGCCTCGCTACACCGTAGAGCGGAATGTCCAGATACTCATTGCGGCGCTAAAGGCGCACGGCATTCGACAAGTGGTGGCCTCTCCGGGGACGACAAACCTCACATTTGTAGCGAGCCTTCAGTATGACAATTCGTTCAAAATCTATTCTGCGCCAGACGAGCGTTCTGCGGCATACATCGCCTGCGGGCTTGCCGCCGAGAGCGGCAAGCCAGTCGTCATAACCTGTACAGGGGCCACGGCGAGCCGCAACTACCTGCCGGGGCTGACAGAGGCATACTACCGCAAGCTTCCTGTGCTTGCGGTCACTGGTACTCTATACGAGCCACGCAGCGGGCATTTGACGGCCCAGTTCGTCGATCGTTCGTCCCAGCCTCCGGACACCGTGCGCCTTAGCGTTTCAATGCCGCTTGTTCGAGCCAAAGACGACGAATGGCACAACACAATTGCGGCAAACCGTGCGATACTGGAGCTCATGCGGCATGGCGGCGGACCTGTGCACATAAACCTTGAGACGGGTCACAGCCTAGATTACAGCGCCACGAAACTTCCGCCGGTGCGTATCATCAAGAGACGTTTCCTTGGCGGCGACATGCCTGCATTGCCGGAGAAGGGCCGGATTGCGGTGTTCGTCGGCGCACACGTTCCGTGGACTGCCGAACTGACGGCAAGGGTCGACGCCTTCTGCGAGAAGGAGGACGCCGTAGTCTTCTGCGACCATGCCTCAAACTACCGCGGACGCTATGCCGCGTACTTTTCGCTAGCCTGCTACCAGCAGAGCCGTTCGTACGAGAAGTTCCGCCCGGACCTCCTCATACACATCGGCGAGGTCTCAGGGGACTACCCGTCGTTTCGCATCTGCGGCGCCGCCCAGGTATGGCGGGTCAGCGCGGACGGGGAGATCCGTGACGTTTTTCGACGTCTCACCAATGTGTTTGAGATGGAGGAGTCTGCGTTCTTCGAATGGTACGTCCAGCATGGAAACGGGCGAGAGGGAACTTACCGCGCAGAGTGCGCCGCGCATACGGCGGATATTCTCTCGCGTGTTCCGGAGCTTCCTTTTTCGAACATCTGGGTGGCGTCGCAGGGAAGCAAGTCCATCCCGGACGGCAGTGTTCTGCATCTTGGAATACTGAACTCCTTCCGCAGCTGGACGCTGTGGCCTATTCCGCGAGGTGTAATAGCCTCTTGCAATACTGGCGGCTTCGGTATAGACGGCTGCCTCTCGACTGTTCTTGGCGCATCGCTTGCTGCGCCGGAGAGACTGCATTTTGCCGTACTCGGTGACCTTGCGTTCTTCTATGACATGAACGCGCTTGGGAACAGACATGTAGGCCGCAACCTAAGGATACTTCTTGTAAACAACGGAAAGGGCGTCGAGTTCCGTAATTTCAACCATCCTGCCGCGCAGTTCGGCGATTCGGCCGATTGCTACGTCGCTGCGGGCGGGCATTACGGCGCGAAGTCGAGGACGCTTGTAAAGGGCTATGCCGAAAGTCTTGGATTTGAATATCTTTCGGCGGACAACAAGGCTGCCTATGACGTTGCGGCGAACAGGTTCTGGAGCGCGGAGATGGCTTCAAAGCCAATGGTCTTCGAGGTTTTTACGGACAGCGCATGCGACAGTCAAGCGCTTGAGCGGATGACGCTGATAAATGGTCCGTCACCTGCCGCCGAGCTCGTCAATGCGACTGCGGCGGCAAAGTTGCCGCCTAGCCACGGAGCTCATCCACCCGCCAAGCCGATGGCTCCGTCAAAGAGATTGATGGCGAACCGTAAGATAGCCATCTTGACGTTTCACACTGCATTCAACTGTGGTGCGCATCTCCAGGCGTGGGCGCTCCAAACTGTGCTGCGAGGGCTAGGATTCGACCCGGAGTTCCCGGACTGCATAAACGTGGGCTTCTCCCCTCGTTTTGACAAGACGCGCAACAAGAATCTGACAAGGGGCCAGGCGTTTGTCCGTGAACTGAAGGCTCTTGGCGTGGAAGATGTCAAGCGACATCGCTTCAGGATGTTCGCAAAACACTGCCTAAACATCAAGCCGATGGACAAATCGGACGTCGCAAGGCGCTACGGCGCCGTCATCGTCGGCAGCGACCAGGTCTGGAACAGCGGAATAACGCGCTCGGAGTCGAGCTATTTCCTGACTACATGCTTCAAGACCCCGAAGCTCTTGCGGTATTCGTATGCCATCAGCATGGGCGACAGGACGCCGGCCAAGGACCGCATTCCGGTTCTCGCAGCGGCGGCTCGGCGGTTCGAGAACTTGTCCGTCAGGGAGAACATGCTTCCCGGGCTAAGGGACAGATACGGGCGAAGGGCGGTGGTGGATCCAGACCCAACTCTGCTTGTCGACGCCAAGAAATTCAGCGCCATAGCATATCCGAAGCGGCTTGTCAGGGGCCGGTACCTTCTCGTTTATTCGCTTATGTACAGCCCCGCTACATGGGCAGCTGCGCGCGAAGCCGCCAAGAGGCTTCGGCTCAAGCTTGTAATTGTCCAATGCTACCAGTACGGACATTATGGGCAGAAAGAGGGCAAGGGCGTGCACATAGCGACGTCCCCTGACCGGTTCTTGGCATATTTCCGTGACGCAGAGGCTGTCATTACGTCGTCGTTTCACGGCACGGCATTCTCGATTATCTACCGCAAGCCATTCGTAGTGTTGCCGAACCACGAGGGAAAGCCGCCGCTGAGGAGCGCGAACCTTCTTAGGCAGTTGCATGAAGAGAGTCGCATCGTCGCTGACGCGGGCAATTCGGATGCGATAGATGCAGCGCTCAAGGCGCCGCCGCGTGATTCGACAATGGCGGCGATTGCCAGGCTTAGGTCCGTTACAGTCAAGCGCCTTAGGGATACGTTGCCGGACGTGTCCCGTGCTTCGGCAGTTCCCGAACAGAAAAGACACAGTCCTTTGACATGGCCGTTCAGGAAGGCGTGGGGTGGCGTAAAGTGCGTTCGCGAAAACGGCGTCACGTATACCGTTAAGCACGTTGTTGGCAAGGCCCTTAGGTTTGCGGGGGTTAGAAGTCGACTATGACGTCCATTTCAATTGTAGTTCCTGTCTTTAACGTAGAACCATGGCTTCGACGATGCCTTGATTCGTTGCTAGCACAGACGTTTCCCGATTGGGAGGTTATCTGCGTCGACGACGGGTCAACGGACGGTTCGTCCGCGATCCTAGACGAGTATGCCGGAAGGGACGGACGCATAAGGGTCGTGCGGCAGGAGAATCGCGGTACGCATGTCGCACGCAAGGTCGGGGTTTTCGCAGCTGCCTCTGAATGGTGCTTTTTCCTTGATCCGGACGACTGGCTTGAAGATGACGCATTGTCCAGGCTGTTGCCTGTGTTGTCCGAGAATGGCACCGACATAGTCGGAGTAGCCTTTTTTGTTCATGCCGAAGAAGAACGTTTGCGCTCGACGGTCGATCTTCTCGAGCGCCAGTTCGCCCTCCCGTGTCAGTCATATAGCAGAGACGAATTCTTTGAAGCCGCGTTTGTGTCGCGTAAGGTCTCTGCACATCTAATTGGCAAAGCCGTTCGGGGAGAAGTCTGCAGACGGGCTTTCGGCTCTATGGCGGACAGGCGGTTTGTGTTTCAGGAGGACATCTGCGCATTCTACCGGATAATTGCGGAGTCTGCATCGGCGCGCTCTATGTCCGATCGTTTGTACCATTACCGTGTCGGGCCTGGCATCTCCTATCGTCCGTACATGCGGCCGGAGGAGTTCTTCGGCTCGTTTACCAAGTTCGACGAACTCGATGACATCAAGGCGTTTTGCATGGCGCGTTTCCCGGCGGATTCGGCGGCGGTGCGTGCGTTGGAGAAACTGGAGGTGCGTCTGGCCCTGGCTTCTGTTTCCGAGGCTCTTGGCAGACTGGAGAGCAAGTCGGACGGGCGCGAGGGAGTCCGCCGACTGAGGGACGTTTGTTCGGACGAAGTCTTGTCGGCTGCATGTGCCGAATGGTTCAGGCTCAAGGGCGAGAAGTTGGCGGACGCCGCACGTTCATATGGCCTTGGGGATATTCTGGGTGACGTGGCGCTTCGCCAGCTGGACTACGTGTGGCGCGGCCATAACGCCAAGTTGCGGTGTCTTGAGAAAGAGATCGATGGCCTCCGCCATGAAGTTGCCGCGCTTCGCAAGCGTCTTGACCATCCATGGAAAAACCTTTTGGGGGAAGGGAAGTGAAAAAAGTAATCACCTATGGAACGTTCGACCTGCTGCACTACGGGCATATCAACCTGCTCCGCCGAGCGCGGGAATTAGGCGATTATTTGATTGTCGCGCTGTCAACAGATGAGTTCAACTGGAACGAGAAGCACAAGAAATGCTACTTCTCGTACGCCGAGCGCAAGGTGATGCTCGAGGCGATCCGCTACGTCGACGAGGTCATCCCCGAGGAGAACTGGGAGCAGAAGAACACCGACGTTGAAAAATACGGAGTGGATGTCTTCGTGATGGGCGACGATTGGAAAGGCAAGTTCGACTTCCTTCATGATAAGTGCGAAGTGGTGTATCTGCCCCGCACGCCAGAGATATCGACGACTCAGATCAAAGCTACGCTGAAGGAAGGTCGCAAATGAGTTTTTGGGATACACTTCGGGTGGCGTGGCATTCGCTTAAAGCGGCGAAGGCGGCGGCCATCACTACCTGGCATGGAGAAAAAGACGCTCTTTCAAACATAGAGCTGGTGCGCAACTCTGAGTTCTTCGACGCCGCATGGTACCTTGAGAACAACCCTGACGTCAAGACATCTGGCATGGATCCGGCGCGCCACTACGCGCTCCATGGGGTGTCGAGCAATCGCAATCCGTCGCCGTACTTCGTGAACGAGGAGTACTATGCGCTACACAACGACGTGCGCGCGTCGAAGATGAATCCGCTCGTCCATTATGAGATATATGGCAGGCGCGAAGGGCGTCAGATATCGCTCACGGAGGCCTCTGACCCCGTGTTCCCAGAGGGGTGTGTCGAGACGGAACGCTGCTTTGTACGTGTGCCGCGGCGTCACGGACGGACCGCGATCGTCGCATCATACTTTGGAAAGGGCGTGATCCCGGAGACACTCATCTACCTCTTGCGCGGACTCCGCGAGGTGGTGGACAATATCGTTTACGTGGCAGACTGCCCTGTGTTTCCGGACGAGGTTGAAAAACTGCGCGGCCTTGTAACGATAGCGAGGTTCAAGCGTCACGGACAGTACGACTTCGGCTCCTATCGCAGGGGGCTTGAAATAGCACGCGCAGAAGGGCTGCTCGACAGAGTTCTAGCCGATGATCTTGTTGTGATCAACGACTCGAGCTATGGCCCGGTGTACCCGTTCTCGGAGTCGTTTGACAAGATGGCCGCCAAGGAATGCGATTTCTGGGGATACACGGGCTACAACGCCTTTGGCAACATCCACATATCGTCCTACTTCTACTACTTCAAGCGCAATGTCATAGATAGCGGCGCCATCGATGAGTTCCTTTCAGGTGTCACTGGCCGCTTTGAGCGCGACAAGGTAATCGTAAAATTCGAACTTAAGATGACAGCGTTCCTGGAGCAACGCGGTTTTAGATGGAAGACATATGTGCCATTCGGTTACTTGTACAGTTCGCCGACGAAACATCCTCTGTCCATCTGCCGCAACTTCCGCGTGCCACTTCTCAAGGTAAAAGTGATCAACGGCGACAGTTATGAGAGCATAGACAAGACTCTCGAACTTGTTGCGAGGGACAACCCTGAGCTGCGGGCGATGATTCATCCGCGCTCTCTCGTCCGGGAGCACAGGAAGATCACCTACGCCGAGCACCAGGCCTCGTTCCCCGCGAAGTGCGCGGCGATTTCTGCGAAGATCAGGGCTGGCGGCCGGGCGAAGGTCGTGTTCTTAGTTTCGTCCGCGTCTATGTTCCCGGCACGGCCGCTCTTCGACGCGATGCTGCGAGACTCGCACTTCGACCCGTTCGTCTGCGTGATCCCCGACTTGCGATGGAACGACGGGAAGGTGTTCCAGACGATGGAGTCGTGCCGCGGCGACCTTGCGGCGACATTGCCGGAGGGGAGATTGGCGATGGCGGAGCAGGACGAGTTCGGACTATGGACAGACGTCCTAGCGGACTCAGACGTCGTCTGCTATTCGTCGCCCTATGAGCTGTCTTCGTTTCGCTACAATCCGCGCTATTCGGTCGGCCGGGGGTTCCTGCCGATCTGCGTTAACTACGGCTACTACCGATCCATCTACGATCGCCACGTGATGGGCGGACAGAGCTACGCCTATATGTGGAAGGCTTTTTTTGAGTGCGAGGACACGCTGGCGGAATATCGCGCCTATTCGGCGATCGGCGGGACGAATGCAGATCTTGTCGGATACATCAAGATGGACCGACTTGCCGCAGTCGTCCCGCAGCCGCACGCGCGCAAGCGCGTCCTCGTCGCGCTTCACCATTCGGTCGAGGGGGGCACCAACAAGATGCTGGCGCTCGCGAACTTTGTCAGCTACGCCGACTTCTTCATGGCGCTGCCGGACCGCTACCCCGAAATCGACTTCGTCTTCCGCCCGCATCCTTTCCTTTTCAAGGTTCTGGTGTTAAGGGGAATGTGGACCGACGCCAGGGTCGATGACTACGTCGAACGACTGAAGGCTAAGCCGAACGTGATCTGGTCGGACGGTGGCGACTACTTCCGCGAGTTCGCGGAGTCCGACGCCTGCGTCCAGGATTGCGGCTCCTATCTTGTCGAGTATTTCTACACGAAGAAGCCGTGCTGCTACATGCTGCATTCTCCAGATGACATCGACGCGAAGTTCGCGCCTCTTGGCAGGGAATGCCTGGCCAACTGCTATCTGGCATACGACACAGCCGCCATAGAACGTTTCGTTGCCGATGTGGTTGTCGCGGGCAATGACCCTATGAAGCCGACGCGCGAGGCTTTTGCTGAAGAGGTCATGGTAAACTATCCGAATGCGGCGGAAGTCGCGATGAGGCATATCAAAGAGAGTCTTTATGTTTGAGCGCATTATCGAGAGCCTGCGCAACCGGTTGGTTCAGCTGATCGTTGTATCGACTATCGCTCTTTTCGCGGTCATGACCGTTGGATTTGGGCGTGGCGGCATAAGTGGTGCGTCGATTGGGGAGTGGAACAAGGTGATTCGGGCCCGCACGGCTGACTACAGCGGTATTCAAGTCGGCGTGTCGCGTCCAATACGTGTTGACGAGTGGGCTGTGTCGCTCCCGTTTGTCTTCGCTCAGTGTAGGTCGAACGAGTTCTTTCCCCGCATCAACAGCCGTGTCAATGGTGGAACTGACATGTTCGTTGAGACGCCATGCGCACCAGTATGGGATTGGACGGCGTTCGGCCAGTTCCACAACTGGGGATATTTTCTGTTTGGTGAGCGGCATGGCCTTGCTTGGAGTTGGTGGTCTCGCTATATGCTTGTTCCACTGTTCGCGTTCCTGTTCTTCCTCGGATGGTGCAATGGTGATGAGATGCTTGCAGGTGTGGGTGCGGTGGCGGTGACGCTCGGTGCGCCTGCGCAGTGGTGGGACACGACAATCCCTTATCATCTTGCATATTTCTTTTCCTCGCTTGTGTTCTTCCGGCAGATATTTGCGGTGCGCTCCGCTGTTTGCGCCGCGCTCTCGGCTTTTGCGCTGTTTGTTTCGTTTTCGTCATATTGTTTTGTTATGTATCCGCCGTTCTCCCTCCTCTTGTTGCCCGTACTTGTAATTCTCGCTGTTTTCGAAGTTCGGAGTCTGGAGTCGTCCGTAGCTATGTCGCGCATTGTGCTTGCTCTTATGTCTGCAATTTGCGTTGTTGCGGAGCTTGCATATTTTTTTGTAGCGCACATTGACACGTTGCGCATTGTCGGGGCTTCGTCGTATCCTGGTGCACGCGTCATCCGTGGTGGCTCGTTCAAGTTTTTGTGCGAACGGTCGATACTGGATCTGATGTCGTGCTGTACGCCGTTTTTCGCTGCGCATTCGCGTGTCAATTCGTGCCAGGCTGCGGAGTATGTTGGCATTTCCATGCCTCTTTTCTGCGGAATCGCATGGGCTTCGTTTCGCAAGCGTTTTGACGGCGCTGTTTTGTCTCTGCTTGCATGCATTGTGGTTATGTTGGCATGGAGTGCATTTCAGTGGCCGGAATTTCTTGCGCGCTGTACTGGGTTGTACCTGATTCCGCCGCCGCGTGCATCGGTTATTGCGGGTTTTGTTGTTCTTCTTTCGTCTTTGAGATGGGTTGCATTGGCCGATCGTGACGGTGGTGACCTATCGACGCCTAGATGGTGGGCCGCAGTGGCTATAGGCATTTTCCTTGTATCCCGCATTGTGGCGTTTTTCATGTCATATGACATATGGAGATGGTTGTGTTCGTCATGGGCTAAGAAGTCCTTGCTGTACGCAGGTGCAGTGTTGACGGTTGCGCTTTCTTGGTCTTTGCTGCGAGGCTCGAAGAAGCTATTCGTTGCTTCCCTAGCCGTTTTCTCGGTGATGACAGGAGGTTTCGTCCATCCTCTTGTTGAAGGCGTCAGCCCGCTGTATGACAAGGTCCTTTCTAGGGTCATTGAGGAGATTGACGCCAAGAAGCCTGGCATATGGATATCTAACGATCGTATTCTCTCTCAGTTGCCTGTTGCGCTTGGTCTCAGTGCTTGGGCTGGAACTCAACAGTACTGCGACATCCGGTTCTGGCAGGCGGTTGATCCGACACAGAGGTGGAAACGGGTTTGGAACCGATACGGGCATCGGTTCATAGAGAACTTAAATGGAAAGGGCGAGCCAGACAACAGGAAGAGGGTGGACACGATTTTCTTTCCGCTTGACGAAAGCAAGGTGCGTAGGCTCGGGATACGTTATGTGATTTGGAGAGGTAAGCCGCTTCGTCAGCCTTGGCTTAGGAACATTGCAAATGTTAAAAACGACCATATATATGAGGTCAAACCCAAGCCACGAATGAGTCGAGGGCGACATGGAAAATGACGAATGCCGCGATAATGCGGGACGTTCTGATGCTGGTTCCTTTGTGGCCGATGCCGCGGCGGTATTGATTCCTGCTTACAACCCGGACGAAAAGCTCCTGGCGTTGTTAGACGAAATCACTCCGCTTTTCCCCCACGTCGTCGTCGTTAATGATGGTTCGACTACGGGGACTAAGGTGTTTGACGATGTTCGTGCCCGCGGTCTGCCTGTGCTGGTGCATGTGTCGAATCGTGGCAAGGGGGCTGCGCTTAAGACGGGCTTCAGGTGGATATTAGCGAACTTGCCAGGTTGCGTGACGGTTGTTACCGCCGATGCCGACGGGCAACATCGCCCGGCAGACATCGTTAAGGTTGCGGCAGCTTCGCTGGCCCACCAACGTGGACTAGCCCTTGGCGTCAGAGCTTTCTCCGGAAATGTGCCTTTGCGTTCGCGCTTCGGAAACTGGTGGACGCGACAGGTGTTTTTCTTGATGACGAGGCTGCGGATATCGGACACGCAGACCGGGCTTCGCGGCATTCCCACAGCACTCCTGCCACGTCTGCTGGAGCTGGAGGGAGACCGCTACGAATATGAGATGCAGATGCTGGCAGGAGCTCGGCGGCACGATGAGCCGCCTGTGCAGGTGCCGATCGAGACTGTGTACATTGCCGGGAACGCATCATCTCACTTCAACCCGCTTCGCGACTCGATACGGATATATGGTGCGCTCGTAAAGTTCTGTATATCGTCCGTCTCCTGCTTTTTGCTCGACAATGCCATCTTCACGTCGGTGATGACCATTCTGACGCGGTCGACGGATTGGCGGCGCGCGACGGAGGTATTTGTCGCGTTCGTGTCGGCACGCGCAGTGTCTTCGACAGTGAACTATGTCTGTAACCGGAGACTCGTGTTTCGCTCTAGCGTTTCGAGGTTGAAGTCGTTCTTCAAGTACTGGCTGCTTGTGCTGGTGATCATGTCTGCTGGCTATGGCCTTACGGCTGGGCTTTCGCGTCTTGTGGACGCACACGGTCTCGCAATTACGGCTATAAAGATAGCTGTAGAGACTGCGCTTTTCTTCTTTTCGTATGGAGCTCAGAAACGTTGGATATTTCGTTCGTAGATGTATTGTGTGGCGGAGATTTCTGTTTTATGCATCAGCTTGAGGCGGAAGGCTGCATGTCTCTTTTGTGCATCATGCCCTATGTTGCCACAGTATGTTTGTTTGCCGGTTTTATCGCAAACACATCCTTCATGTCTCTTGTAGTTGCTGAGGGCAGTAATGGATATTGTTTGTCGCGCCCAAACTAAAACCTTACTAGGTGTGCATGTAGCGGAGAATTTGGTATAATACGCATAAAAACATGAGGAAAGACGGATGACGAAGAAGTTGATCTCTGCGGCGGCGGCGGCCTTCTGTCTGGCGGCTTTCGCGGACGAGTCTCCGCAGCCGGCTGGCGATGG
>Ga0310696_10009767_pt1 | contig 11070 bp, 16 predicted proteins | sample AusTroGonzalo_MG_4_FD_203885 | JGI IMG/M metagenome (GOLD analysis project Ga0310696, IMG submission 203885) | Bovine rumen microbial communities from tropical cattle in Woodstock, Queensland, Australia - Gonzalo_02 (v2) (version 2) | ecosystem: Host-associated > Mammals > Digestive system >...
GCTTTATATGTAGGAATCATTAACAAATGTTTCGTCAACTCTTCTGCATTCGGACAGGAGCCTTCAATATATCCGAATTGCTTTGCCCAAATGATGGCATTCTTAAAGTGCGTCTCCGTCTCTAAGCCTCGCTTCGCAAACGCTTTCTTCAATTCCTCCGGATTATCGCACGTTACAATCGCCATAAAAGCATTCTCTCCCACAAATAAATCATCTATCTTAAATCTAAAATTTAAAATCTTATATGCATTTACTCGTTGCTGCTCAATTTGCCTAGGTATCTCCGGCAATGCCGCACGATAAATGCGTCTTATCCCGGGAGCCATACGCTTCATGGATATAGTTTCATGCACATCGGGAGTGGCAGACTTTTTGAGTTTCATTACAAGCCAATAGAAGCATCTACTATATGCGATAGCTTTCACCAGCATCTGCACAAAGAGTTTCACCTGCGCAACAAATCCATATGACGGCAATTGCGCATACATCTCATCAATTTTCACTCTTAACTCTTCACTATTAGCTATCATGACGCCACCTTCTCCCAGCGCAGGAAACTTCCCCTGGTTAATGCTATACACCGTAAAATCTCCTTCCGCAGGCAATCCATATCCATGCGCATTATCCACAATCATCACCGCATTAGGACACTTCTTCCGTATCATTTCCACATCATTCCTTATCCCAAACAGATTCGTTATCACTATCGCATCCAGATTCTCCGGCATGGAGTCGATATCAATCATCAATCTATCCGTTACATCCATAAACACCGGAGTACATCCGGCTTGCATTACTGCATTCGCTACCGTATGGCAGTTATATACCACCACACCGACTCTACCTCCGTTCGGCAGTGCAACGCGCAATGCCATTACAATTCCCGCCCGCGCATGGTTCAGCAAGTACTCACCCTCGCTCGGTTCGTACTCCTTTCCCCACCAATATTGCCATTGGCGCTTTACTGGAAATTGTATATCTAAACGTGGTATCATTTAATTTTCTTTAATATTTTTACACATAATACACCCAGCCTATACAGCAACGGCTTTGTGATGCAAAGGAAGCGGCCCTGCTCAACTTCTTTTCCTCCGAACTTCGCCTTAAAATCTCGTACTCCATATGCTTCATTCGGTTTACCGGCACCCATCATATCAAAACGGGGACAGGAATGTTCTGCGGCATAGCGGATGCCAGAGTACGTAGCCAATGTCGATGGGAAGATGGATTTCCATTCTCCGTCTCGTCCACACGCAAACCACTCGTACAGACACTTCCTTTCCTGCTCCACGCACACCGTGCCACCAATGATCTCGTTGTTTAGTGCAACAAGAATGAATCGCCCATCTTTATGCTGCCATAACTTCTCAAAGAACGAGAATGAAAATAACGGAGTCTTCACACGTGTCTGATACAAGTGCTCCAATATCGCATAATATTCTCGCACTTGCTCTAATGTCGGTTGCTCTATAATCGTCGCCCCATCGCGCAAGGATGTCCGGATATCCCGTTTCCGACTCTTGCCGAGATTCGTCTCCACTAGCTCCATCGAGCTTGTATCTACATGGAAGTTCAGGTGAGGCATGTACTCAAATCCCGCTTTCGCAAAAGCATCCTTCCAACGACTATAGTCGTTAAAATTGCGCGATTCGATGTATATCGGTGAATGAATGAAAGAGTTAACGAGTGAACGAGTTAACGAACGAAGCAGTAATGTTACTTCTTCTTCGCTGCAATCATCTGCAAGACAAGGTCCACCTATGATGATTGCACGACGAGTGAGAAATTGCTTAATGGGAGATTTTTCAACCGTAACATATCCTACACAAACGGCACGCAATGTGGGCCTACCCCCTGCCCCTCCCTGAAGGGATGGGAGTGAGGCTTCCAATCCAACAACAAAAGGTTTAAATAAACTTGGTTGTTGTGCTAAGAAATCGAAAGCCTCCGGCGTCTGAAACCATGTGCCTGTGGAAGATGACGCAACAAACTTACTCCATTCTGCTCTATCTATCTTATTTCCCGATAATATCTTCATAAATTTTGAGTATTCGTTTCGCTACTGCCTCGTTCGTCAACTGCAATTCCTCAATCCGCTTCCTTCCATTCGTCCTGCCATCAAATACTAACGCATCTTGCAGTAACTCCACCATTTCCTGCAATGATTTCTCATCTCCATCCCATCGCTCATGTGTTTTGCGTGGGTTACGCAAAATCCAATGTCCCGGCTCATTCCCGAACAACTCCCGCACATCCGCGATGTCCGTTGCTATACAGGGACAGTTTACGGCCATAGCTTCCTTCAATGCCTGCGGACTCCCCTCACTATGACTCGGCAACGCGAACACATCGCATGCGTTCATACGGAGGACACATTCTGCACGAGATAAACCTTTCATCTCGATGCAAATGATGTCCGGTGTAGGGTGTACGGTGTAAAGTGTATGATTTAGGATGCCAACCGCTTCTGCAAGAAGTTTATAATTCTTACGCCGATTATCAAATGCCCCGCCAAAAAGGATATACTTTTTGTCAGGATCCCAACCAAGTTGTTTGCGAGCCTCCCCCTTTGGTATTATCACCATCTCCTCCATCGGCACTCCGCAGGGGATAATGCTATATCTCTTTGCCTTGAAATAACTCAAATCCCGTATATGCTGTGCCACATAGATGACATGCTTTGCCTTCAAAGACATCAGCGATGAAGCAAAATTCACCAATGGATTCAGTGTCTCCCCATTATGGAAAGTAGTTACCACGGGTATCTCACTCTGCAACTCCGCCGTGATGGCCGAAAGTCCATAGTGCGCATGGACTATATCCGGCTTAAACCCCCGAATCTTCGCCTTCAATGCCTTCACCGCCGTAATATAACTTCCTTTTACCAAGAAGTAGTCTACTTCATGCCCCAATGCACTAATAGATTCGCCTTGCTCTTTGACAAAAGGCAAAGTATGGTCACTGAAGTTCGTTTTATATCTTGAAACCTCTAAAATACGCATAATCCTCATTCATTAAATCATTCCTCTACCCTTCAGTTTATACCAGTTCCACGCCAAACATGCTACGACTTCCAGTACCAGCACAATCGGGAACCACTTCCTTACTCTTGCATTACTCTTTCCTATCTGTATCCCATATGCAGCAAACAACATAAGCATCGGCCATATCGGCATATGGAATCGTCCGGATTGCGCGTAGTTACTAACCACAAGAATCGCCAAATAGCCTACTGTATAGGCTAATATGAATACATGTCGTCGCCATTCACCGCTGATGAGCATCATGAACATTACCAATATCACGAAGAAGGATAATATGTTCTTTATATAACTACCTCCCGCCAATTGAGCCTGAAGAAATTGTCTCGCTTCCGCCATATTGAATGTCGGGAACGGAATAGTAAATATCAACGGTGCGAACACGGCAGCCGAAGCATATTTTGCGAAACTGTTACTACCATCCTTTCGTTCTGAACGCCATTCCATATTCTTCGCTTGTCGATCGGATTGTGCAGAGCCAACCATGTACTCCATTTGGGAGCGAAGTCTATCCCCCACTCCCACAAAGAGTGTCGCAGCCACCAATATACCCGCCAGTACCTTTTTCCCAGTGCTCATTACTTTCTGCGATGCCATTATGATATGCGCAAAAACAGCCAAGAACACAATCAACCCCAGTGCAGATCGGAAGAAAAACAGATAGAATCCAACCGCTATACCCGGCAATAGGCTTTTAAACGTCAATTGCCTGCCGGATGACAATGCCTTGTCCAATAAATCCACCGTTATACAGCATAGAAATACCAACTCTGCCTCCTTGAACATGTTTCCGCACCAATAGATCATATTCGGATTCACGCATACGAATATTGCTGCCATGCGCGCTACTCCTTCTCCAAAGTGACGTTTAGCCACTCTGTATATACATACCGCACAATAGGCACTTAAAACACATTTGATAAGCAATGGTATAAACGCATCGCTCCATTCGCCCCATATTGCGTATCCTATTGCTAACCATAACGGATATCCCACATCATCAATAGCTGCACCATTATCCTTGACTATCTCCGCAAATGTAAACGGAGAATCGCCAGTAATCCATTGCGCCAAATCATGAGCAAACGGCATGTACCATTCCACGTCCGCCGTTTCTCCGTACTGTGCTCCATAGTGATCCATATTAAAGAAAAACCACACATATAGCAACCATACCAAACGGATGGTAAAACCAGCTACATATATATTACGTAGAAACCGCTTTTCTTTAGTGCGGCTCCAGTTTTTCGACATGTACTTACCGCCATAGAAAAATAAAATGACCGATATGGCAGCAACTATCCATAAATCAAAATCCGGGACATACCCGAATACCCCCCAACAAGCAAATAGTGCCACAAAGAAAAATGCGATTGATTTTCCTGTCACCCAGTTCGGTATAGTCAACTCTCCCTTCCCGAAGGATGCGACTGCGGTATTCATTCCGAATCGCTGCATCCATCGCTCTCTCCATCCGCGCGGCATCGGACGATGGGGCGTCGGCATCATCATCCCCTGCGGAGGCATCGGCGGCTGATTATATGGATTTCGTTGTTCCATGTTCTAATACAAACAATTTAGCGCGCAAAATTACTACAAAATTTTGACATATACAAGAAAAAACGAAAAAAAGAGCCCCGCGGGGCTCCTTTTTCCGCTTAGTCTCGAGGATGTTGTGTGTCGTAGGCATCGCCTTCGACCTTCCAGAGGTAGGACTTCATTGTTGTCTTTCCTCCCGGCTGGTCTTTCTGAGCTGCGAAAGCGGCCTGGTCGGCCGTGATCTTGCTCAGGTCCTTAGCACGAAGAGCAACTGCAGTAGTCACATTCTGGAAGCGGGTGCGGGCCCATTGCTCGTCCTGACCGACAGGCGTCGAGCGCACTGTCTTCTTGCGCAGGTACAAGCGGTTGCAATGATTACTGGTGGTTGCTGCTACGCGGTGCGTGCCGAGTAACATTTTGGTGCAAGAGTGCTGACCGCTCTTGCTCGGTTTGCTCAGTGCGCCGGATACACTGTCGATACCGGCACTCCATTCTACTTTTGCCATAATAGTTAAAATTTAGATTGTTAATAAATCCCTTCTCGGCGGAGGCCGTGTCTGGTTGGAGCGATGCTCCGGGCTATGGAAGATCAAGAAAAATGCGCTTCGCTTACTAAAATAGAAAAAAATACCAAAAATAATTGATTATAAAGAAAATAAACATAGATAAACACTTCCGCTCCGTCATTAGCCCTTGCAGGCTGTACACGCTCCGCGCCTTACCGCGCCCTTAAAAGTAAACTTTACGTGCCCGGTAGGGCATCGTACCGCACATCCATAGGATGTATATGACAGAGCGTCAGCGATAAACCTACATAAATTTTCGTTTTCTATGTATTAGCAAAGTGATCATTTCAAGGATCGTTCCGATACCCTCTAAGCCAGATGAGAGGGGATAAGGTTAATAAAAAGATTGGGTTTTCTGTTAGTTGCCGAAATTCGGCTTTACGTACTTCTGCGCTACGGTGTAGCCAAACAGGCTCGTGTACTTGTTCTGTGCGGCAAAGCCTGCTTCGAGAGTAGCACGTTCGGTGGGATCCGCAAGGGCGGTCTTAGCTGCTTGTGCAGCTGTCTTGAGCGCGTTCTGCGCTTGGATGTTTTTGGCGTGTTTTGCCTTGGAGGGGTTCAAGAGGTCGACGCCGAGTTGCTCTTTCTTGCAAGGGCAACGTTTGAAATAAAGCGTTTCCGACTTGTTGAACTTACCCATCACGCGGGCAAACATGCCATGCAATGTGATTTTAGCCATCGCTGCTGGCTATGACTCGCGCGACTGCGGGTTACACCCTTGTAGAGCGCTATGTCATGCCCTCGCTCTTCGGTCGGACTATCACTACGTTAGCAGTCCTCCCGATTTAGAAGGCCCCTCAAAGCCAGATGAGAGGGAAAAAAAGATTAATAATGTTTAGTTAAACGGCAGTTCCAACTGCCCTTTCATAGTGCGTTCGAGGAACGCCAAGTGTTTCTGTCGACCGAAGGTTTCGGCGAAGACGATACGGGTGTGTGCTTCGGCTTGTGAGGGAGTATGACCCGAGCGGTCGGGACGTGCCTGGACGATATGCATCACGCCGTCTTTTCCCGGATAGCGGCGGATATAGAAAGGGTCTGTTCCCATCAGAATGCCGGTCACCGATTCTATTCCCGGGTCAAACTCTACTTTAGCCATAAGCGTTAAACTGTTAAACGGTTAGTAACCGAATCCGGAGAGGTTCTTTTTAGCGTCATAGGACTCGGTCGTTTTCGTTTGAATCATGACCGATGTGTCGCCGCGCTGGTAGTACTCCGACTTGTTGGTGATCGTGCGAACTACATTACAGGAGTTGAGGCCGATAGCCGCTCCTAAGGCCGTCAAGGCTGCTATCAGCACCGAGACGATGATTTTGATGATTTGTGTTTTGCTCATAACTGTTGCGATTTTTGATTCGACGAGGGACAATATAAACAGTGGGGCGAAAGTTGCCCCACTTTGCTACAGAAATACGTGTGATTTTTTTTACTTGTCCCAAAATTGCTCGTAATTTGTTACCTCTAAACGTATCTCTTCGCGAGTTGATTGGATTACTTGCAGGTAGGCTTCGACCTCTTTTCGCGTCTCGTGATTCGGCCATAGCCACTGCGTTCGTTTTCCTTGCAGCCAAATCCCTGACCGCGGAATGGATACACGGTAGATGAGTTCGAGCGGTACTTCGTCGAGCGGGAGATAGACATCCGCCAACTTTTTGTCCCCGAAGATATGGTTCGTTTCTATCAGTACGGCATGTACGCCGTAGCGCGTTTCACGCGTCTTAATCAATGTCAATAACATAGTGGTCGCAAATTATTTTAATTAAATTTCCCGGTAGTTTGTATCGGTGAATCAGTGGATATTTCGCCAACTGCTCTTGCATGTACGGTTCTTCTAGCCAGCGGCGGAGAGTCCACCTGCTCACCCCTGCATAGCGTGCCAGTTGGCTTTTGGTCATTGCTCTCATAGGATAGCTCTCGTTAAGTCATCGGAAGATGCTCCCGTGATGATTGTGTTGTAAACATGGCTCACTCATCTCGCAGTTCTTTTGCGACCTCTTTCCAGATGACAGAACGGGGGCGCGTATCTCCATTTTTCATTCTCCGAGCGACTTCCGAAGCGACAGCGCCAAAAGTGGAGCGGGCTTTGAGTTCGGAGGAAGTGGGTTTAGTGCGGCGATGACGCGGGTCAACCACGTAGAAACAAGTCTTACCGGTTCTTTTGTATGTGCGTGCGACGAGTATACGTCCATCGCGAAAACGGCTAACAGTGCCTGATGCGGAGGCTATGCCTTTTATCAATTCAACGTTCATAATGATTCAGTTTTTGATGTAAATAACTTTGTTTCCTGTCGGATTGGCCATATGCCAGCCGTCGCGTTCTTCGGTCGTACCGAAGCGGGCGTAGTAATCCGCGTAGGAAAGGATCTGTTGGCGCTTGGTTTGGAAGTCCAGAATGAAGAAATACGGGTTTCTATTCGGGTATTTGCCGTGTGCCCGCAGCCATGTGATGATGGCGAAATGTTTCTCCGGATGGTCGTTCCATACCTGTCGTGCCGACTCTTTGCGGTTAGCGAAATGTTCGTCTCCGCCTATTAAAGTCCAATAAATTTCAAAGTCCATAAAAATCCTTTCATGTCTTGTCCCGTACCTGTCGTCCCTTTCAGTCCTCGGGGGATTATATTATAGGGGACTACAGATACAAGGACTTGGACATTTTTCTTTTTAATTTTCTTTGGTTACTTTCTTTTATTCGCTTTCTTTTTTCGGAATCCCGTTACCCCGGCACCCCGGAATCCCGAGGTGTAGGGTGGTGGGTACGATTAGTCAATGACTTTGACAGTGAGTTTGATTTCGTCGGGAGCCCAATCGGGATGTGTAGCGACGAAGGCGTCGGTGATACCTTTCATCTCGCGAGTGAGGGCTGCTTGGTACTTGCGACTCTGCTCTTTCTGTTCGTTCTTCTGACGCCAGCGGATGGCATCTTCGCCTTTATAGCGCTTGAAGTTACTCATGTCAATGACATCCGTACGCTGGAGTTGGAAGGTACCTACTCCGGGGATGGTAAACTCGCCTTTTTCGAGGCCTTGAGCGGCAAGGATGGCAACGGCTTCGTTGGTTGCCTCGGTGGAGATTTCGTCGATACGAGCCTTGATGGCTTTTTCTTGGTTGCGCAGGGAGCGCAGTTCTTTTAAGTTGTCTGTTTTCTCTGCCGCAAGGGCGCGATTAATTTCTTCGAAATTTTTCATAATAATCAAAATTTTGGTGTCGGATACTATCCGACGATAAATAACGTTGTTTTTAGGGTTGGCTTGTTCCCTTTAGTGGCAAAAACCATAGGAAAGGAACAAGCTAGGCCCCAGAATGGAGTGAAAAGGAACAAGCTAAAGGGAACAAGCTAGTCAAAAAAGGAACAAGCTAGTCAAAAAAGGAACAAGCTAAAGGAAATAAGTTAAACTAAAAGGAACAAGCTAGCACTCTATGTGATGCGTCATTTCTTAGCCGCAAGGGCACGATTAATTTCATTCTTCATACTCCATGCGGGCATCGGGGTCTTGACGTTCGAGGACGAGACCTTGACGGAGAGCAGCATCGAAGCGGCGATGGGCTTCATGAGAGAGCCAGATGAGGTTGGAGGCTCGATTGTCGGAAATATTGCCATTCAAATGATGGCATTCCATTTTAATGCCCTTCTCGGCGGAGGCCATGTCTGGTTGGAGCGACGCTCCTCGCTGCTCCTGCCGTTCGAAGCCAAAAGTCAATTGGCTTCTCCATCCCGTTTGTCGGGAGGACGTTCCGGGACCGACCCATGCGAAAGCAACGAGGAGATGACAATACGGAGCACCTCTGAAGTTAGTCATCCGCGGATAGTTGGAATGCACGTTGGGTTTAGCCTTGAAGTTCTTGGTGCGATAGTACTGCACTTGATTCAGACCTCTGGATGAGAAGGAGAAGAAGATGCCCATACAGGAGCAATAGAGTTTCGCACATCCTTGTCTTGGAACAGCGCCTGTACAAAGGCGAAGTTCGGTGCCATCAGGGAGGAAGATTTTCTCCGGGGGCGTTAAGCAATTAAAATTATTTTTAAACATATTACACCGCCAGACGAGAGGGATAGTTAGTTAATCTCGAAAGGCGGTGCAAAGGTAGAGGTAATAAAGTGGGGAAAAGTTTCCTTTGGACACTCGCAAATGTCAGGAATTTTTACATTGCTTGTAGAAGAAATGGTATTTTTCGTACCAGGAGTAGTAGGCTTTCTTGGTGATACCGAATTCAGTGAGCACATTGTCGAGTGTGCGTTTGATTCCGGCAGCCTTGTAGGCCGCGATACGATCTTCGATGAGGCAATAGGTTAGCCGCCGATAATCCATAGCGGGGATATCGGGCACACGTTTAGAAAGCTGCTCGTTTGTCATATCGCGCATTACGTACATAATGGCGCGTTCAAAAGGATTTTGTTTAGATGTCATAAACCTTTGAGATTTATGCTTGGCTTTGTCAGTGAAGGCGCCTTCAACGCAGCTGCAAGCCTGCAAAACCTCGCGGGTTAATATTATGTTTAATTATTTCGGGTGCAAAGGTACTGCTTTTATTTGTTATCTTACTAACATTTTGTTATAATCGCCGGCAAAGGTACTGCTTTTATTTTTTAAAAGTTCGGACATTTTGCCCGAATCGTACAAAAAAATGCACCCAACTTCTTTCGAAATCGGGTGCATTGGTACTGCTTTTTTCTAATAAATGCAAATATTTACTCAATTTTGTTTGATTTTTTACTCAATTCTTCCATTCAATCCCCCTCTCGTCGAAAGCGACAATCCATGATTAAGTTACTTTGTAACTTCTTAGCCGCAAGAGCACGATTATTTCTTTACTCCCTCAAAATGCTCCACGAGCTTGATCTTGATGTCTTCGAAATTGTCCACTATTTTGACTTTCACGTCTTCGAAATGCTCAACAATCTTCACCTTGCCGCATGAGTCCTCGAAGTTGTCCACTATTTTGATGTCTGCATCCTCAAAGTTATCGACTATTTTGATCTTGATGTCTTCGAAATTATCCACGATTTTCCACTTGCCATAGAGCGGGTAGGTCTTCCCGTCTTTGGTAATCGTGCAGTTTTTCTTGTCGATTTTGACATCACTCGCCATCGCACTCGCCGCCATCATCAATGCTGCAATAAGGATAAAGAATAATTTTTTCTCTGCCACAAGGGCGCGATTAATGAGATTTTTCATAGGTGTTATGTGTGTGTTAGTGTTTGTTTAGCATGGTATGTTTTTGGTTTGTTTGGCTCAAAAAAGTACCAAGCTGTGGGGGAGTTATGAGGACAATGGGTCATGGTTAGTGTTGTTTTATCTTCATTTGCATTTGTTTGATATATGGAGTGAGGTCTTCGATTACCTCTGCTCCTTGGGGAATGTCACGTTCGCAATTCATGAAATGGAACTCATCATATTCTTCTATGGTAGGCTTCAAATGTATTACGAGCTTACCGTTATCCGAAAAATCCTTTGCTATGATTCGCCAATATAGTTCAATCTTCTCCACATCTTCTTGTGGAGTAAATAAAAGTGCAAAATCCTTATGATTATTTTGATTAAGAGGGTGTTCATCTTCAGGAGAATAAACAATCTGCGGCTTCTTTGAGATGTTAAGCTTCAAATCTTTTGGAGCTGGCTTTTCGCCCCAACTGCTCATAAATGGTACGGGTTCTATTGGCAAACTAATGCTTTGAATACCCCCATTAAACTCAATCTCGATTCTATAGTCTTCCAACTGGAGTTTACCTGTGTTAGTAATCCTAAACGGTAGTGTAAATACATTATCCTTGCTGTGAAGGTCATTATACTGTTTTACTAATTCTGAATATTGATGAGAATCATAACAGTCTGTCGGTGGATCAACATAGTATTTCTGGGAAACAGCATTAAAGTAGTGCGGAGAAAAAGAAATGTTCTTCTCCCCATTATCAAAACGCAAGCGTGCTT
>Ga0310696_10009769_pt1 | contig 11069 bp, 10 predicted proteins | sample AusTroGonzalo_MG_4_FD_203885 | JGI IMG/M metagenome (GOLD analysis project Ga0310696, IMG submission 203885) | Bovine rumen microbial communities from tropical cattle in Woodstock, Queensland, Australia - Gonzalo_02 (v2) (version 2) | ecosystem: Host-associated > Mammals > Digestive system >...
AACTCGGTCGAACCAAACATATACTTTTTTGCTCGCTTCTCGTAATATTCCACGACCTTTCTATGTGCTCTAAGTCGGGAAGCCTCCCTGTCGCCCACCAATCGAAGTACCCTAAGCACTTTATTAAAGGCCAACTCGACTTCACAGATTTTATTTTGCACCAGTCTCCAAAATCGCCCAACCTTAGTGTCTGGGAAACCATCAAGAGGAAAAATATCTATAAAAATCCCCTGACCTAGCGGAAGCCCTGACTCTGACGCAACAACGTCAACCTTGTGCGCATCAGTGACAATTATCTTCCCAAACCCTTGCTCATAAGTAGCACAGTTAAACCGATCCAACCATGCATATCCGGATGGCAATTCCTTCTGCGCGATCTCCTTTAGTCTCTCATAATCTGAACGTGGCATCTCAACATCAAGGTCATCATCCCAAGGAATGAATCCTTTATGCCTGATAGCCCCCAACGCAGTTCCGCAGTCTGCGCAAAACCTTAAACCATGTTTCTCACAAATCGCGGCAAACACCTCGTATGTCTCCAACAAGGCGTCCCAAACCGGGCGAAGATTATATCCCCCGCTAAGTTCTTTGCTCATTTCCGTTTGACACTCCTACAGGCTTGCTCAACAGCATCCATCGGTAGATGATTGTCCGTCTTCTTCTTCATCTTCTCAAATCTATCGTGAATCTTCTTTTTCAGAGAAGTCGATGTCGTGCCCTTGCCGTACGGCGTATAAACCACCGTCACGCCCTGTTCCTCAAGATAGTCGTATTTACCAACCCAATCATCGCCCACAACAAACACGTCAAACTTAAGTTTCTTCACTTTGTCGCGATGGTCAAGTGAATGCTGGGGAATTACCAGATCTGGACCTTTGATCGCACGCATGAGAGCAATACGGTCTTCATACGGAATCATTGGTGTCGATTTATAGGACGCCACAAGCTCATCGGTATTGACGCCTACAATCAGAATGTCACCCAATCCGCGCGCATACTCAATAAGCCGCAGATGGTTGATATGCAACATATCGAATGTGCCACTAGTGTAAACAACGGTCTTTCCACCTATCATTTGTCTGCCTCCTTGAAAGCTTCAAGAAATCTGCACATTGCAGTCTTGGAGCCAGTTGAAACCCTGATGAAATCCTTCAGCAATGGATTGCCATACGGATGCACAAGTACATTCATCTTCTCAAGCCGCTCCGAAACCTCGTGTGCATTGTGTCTCGGTCTTATGAATATAAAATTGCCCATGCAGTCCTTACACCAATAACCCAAGTTGGAAAGCTCCGAAAGTATCCAATTCTTGCCTTCTTGCTGCGTCTTAATCAGCCCATCAATTATATCTGGGCGATCCATAAGCCGTTCAGCGAACAGAAGCGCAATGGAATTCGCATCGAATGTCAGTCTCGCATTTCGGACATAGCCAATCAACTCTGGGTTCCCGATGATTACGCCAAGACGGACAGCCGCTAGGGACATGAGTTTCGAGAACGTTCGGAGCACGACAACATTCGAAGCAGCAAGTGCATCTTTTAGGAATGTCTTGGAATAAAAGTAGTGATACGCCTCATCGACAATGACCAATGCACCAACCTCTTCTGCGCGTCTCCGCACCGTCTCGAACTCCTCGTCAGAGTAAACGTTCCCTACGGGGTTATTGGGATTCAACAAAACGACAATGCGTGTATCCTCATTTATTGCGGCAACAACCTTTTCAATCTTCAACGACAAATCAGGTTCGTAGGCAACAGGCACATGCTTATAGCCCAAGATGTTGCAGTTGACCCAATACATCTCAAAAGAAGGAGCAACCGTCACGACCTCTTTACCAACCTCGCCAAAAGTCTCAAGCAGATATCGAATCGCCATATCCGAGCCATTAGTGCACATGAGGTTCTCGAACTTAACTCCGACGAAATCCGCATACTTACGCAGGAACCTGTCAGGCTCGGGATATATCGCCAGAAATTCAGGCGTCAACTCCTTCAAGACTGTATCGACAAAATCCTTTGGCAATCCCTCGGGATTCTCGTTCATATCATACCGCAACTTGCCATATCGGCCCTGGGATGGGAACAGACGAACGGTGTTTTGGACGAAAGGATTTACGTGGATATTCATACTTTTCTTCCATTTGCAGATTCAACTAACTTTGCAAAAAAGGAGAAGATACCCTTATTCAATATAAATCGAATAGCATAGCGGGCTTTATAAAACAGCCGCATTCTCGGATGCAACGCAAGCCCTACGGTATACTCTGCTGCGGGTGATCGTTTCAATGCACCTTGATACCGTTCCTTGGCCGAAACCAATTCTTTATGTAAATAGCACTGACTCTCTACATCATCAGGGCAGTCTACCTTCATGCGAATAATAGCCACCGCCAACCACTGAAGTAATCGCTCTTCTACATGGTTGCGGGCAACATGCAACTTGTGTTCGTCAAAGAAACTCCATTGTGCCTTCATGCCATCTACGCATATCAACCTCTTTGCATTCCACTTGCCGCCAACAATGCTATCATTACGCTGCACATAATGATACTCAGCACCAGCTGCATAACCTACTAAACCATTCGTAAAGAAAATCTGATAAGTGAAAAACTCGTCCTCCTGAATAATCCCCTCTCGGAAACGCAGCCCTGTTATAATTTCGCGCCTAAAGACCTTACTCGCCGCCCATACAGCCAGAAGATTATGCTTATCATATATCTCCTCAGGAGAGATGTATCCGCTCTTTGTGGGTCCAACAAATAGGACATCCTTGCCATTTTCAATGATGACACTAGATAGCAGTATTTGCGTGTCGGCATTACCCATCTCTAGCAACTTCTCTAGGTAGAATTCATTGACCCAATCATCTGAATCAATAAAAACGAACCACTCACAATCAGTATTGGCAAGCGCCCACTCCAAGCCCGTATTTCGTGCAGCCGACAACCCTCCGTTAAGACGATGAATGACTTTTATCCTCCGATCCATTTCGCCGTATTCATCGCACATTTCGCCACACCTATCTGGCGAACCATCATCAACAAGGACCAAGGAAAAATCCTTGAACGACTGCGAAAGAATCGACCTGACGCATTTATCAAGCGTTGCCTCAACTTTGTATACAGGAACTATTATTGCTATCACTGACATAATTCAACATTGTCGCAGTCGCTCAACCACGTTCTGATCAAGCTACTAATCTTACCATAAGAATTATCAAATGCGCTAACACGTTTCCCTAAAAGAAATCCAAGTATGCAGCCATGCAATCGGGTCGAATATATATGAGAATATTGCTGAAGGAATCTTACTCCCGACCTCAGAACATATGGACGATATATAGCCTTAACAAACCAGTCGCTAAATAAAGAAAATATTTCTGGATGGGAGCCAATACGCCGCATAAACAATTCGATTTGACTTATTGGCTCACTCATAGCCGGCCAATCCATTACATCAACATCTAAACGACTTGCAATCGACTCTAATATTGTGTTCTGCACAAACTCTTTGTCATCCCGCTTCAACAACAAAGATTTTGAACTCTGCACCTTGTTTGCGCCAATATATTGTTTAATGTCTGCATAGAAGGCCATGTCTGGGACCAGAACACAATTGTTCTTGAAATGTTTTTTGGCAAACTCGTACGACGCCATGTCTCGCAAGCAAATTGTAAGGTTCTTGTGTTCCCCATATCTGACAACAGCATCCCTTAGCACCGCCTCGTCCGTAAAATGAACGGACTGGGGGAAAATTACCATTGGATTATTAGGATATGCTGACAACATCTTCCTTTGGAATGCGAACCCACTTTGCCACAAATTGCCGAAATAACCGCCACCACGAAATACAAGCAATTCTGTTGTAGAAATACGAGGGAGCCTATAAGCAAATGATCGCATGGATGCCATCTCCAAACACTTATGTCGAACCGTCTTCAAGAAGGCCAATTCACCTTGGAAAATAAGCATGTCCCCAACATTTGAGTAATCAGGGATCTCAAGAAGTCGATAATCCCCTTGGATTAAAGGGGTTAAACTACTTTCTATCAGGCGCTTCAACTCATCTATTTTCTGAACAGAATCCATATAATTCTCCGAACTTTCAGGATGACGCATACCCTTCTTAAAAACATTTCCGCATCCACGGCAAGCTTCTTAAGCCACGAGTACTGCACATTATTGTCTTTAAACTGCTGGTGAACGAATGATTTAAACCTGGGCTGCAACCATTCCGAACCATCAATACAAACTCGATTGCGCATCTCGTCATAATGAGGCGTGTCCAAAGAAGGTATGCAGCCAAATGTCATCCATGCATGCGCATTCCAACAATGTGGCGACTGACAAAAATGACCAATAGCTTTAAACCGAATAGCCTTACTGGGGTTCTTTATGATATCAACCGACCGACATGTCCGGTAGCATTGCGTCATCCGTCCATTAGCCATATAAAATGGCATCATCCAGTCACCGGCATAACAAAACTCAGTTCTCCGTTCCTCAAACACTGAAAGCTTGAAGTCAAACATCTCCGACTTAAACATGCCCCATGTTTTAGCATATTCCTCTCTAGAGAGTTTGGTCAACAATGGCAATTCTTTTGGATTACTGGCATCCCGGCCCACTGTTAAATGACACGGCGCCCCAACTTCGTGAACACAAAGGTCATAAATCTCCTGTCTAAACGGGATTATTTCATCATATGGCATCAATTCAACAGTAAACGATGCTCCGGCATCCCGGACCATGCGGATGTTTGAGAAGAATCGATCAAGCCATCCACGTTTTTTCAACTCTAAATAATGAAAAGAGCATTTGAACATTACTCGTTGAAGCATTTCCTTTGGGAATGCGGCGATTCTTTCGAATGCTGAAGTCACTGTTGCATTTGTGATTATCTCTACATAATGCCCCTCTTCCAAAACAGCACGAATGTAATCTACCATCTGAGGATCAAGCAATGTCTCACCATCTGCGGTGAAGTTAATCATGCATGTCCCACCCAACCGATTTCGTGACAAAATCTTCCGGAATTCATCTGGCGTATAATCAAACTTTGGAAATTTATGATCCCCACACTTTCGATACTGCAAATAGCAATATGGACAACGTAAGTTACACACAGTATTTGGGACAAATACGCCAATAAATCTACGAAGTTTATCCATGATTATAAAACCTTACTTTTATCCTTGCAACAACATACTCCCGTTCTTCATGCGTCAGCACAAAAAACCAACACAGAGGCAAAAGAACACTAGTTGAAGTAGCCGAGGTCAAGACAACCCGCCAAAAACTTGCGCCCATATAACAACGCGGAAGCAACGCTACCAAAGTCGCAATAGCAGCTGAAAATATTATGGGCAACATGATTTGAATCAACCAACAACCGACACCCATTCCTAAAAACTTTTTGGCAAAATACAATCTACCATATGACAGCAACGACCATGCTATAAGCATCGCCAAAGCAACCCAGTATACAGAATAGCCTATTTTACAGAAAACATACGCCATTGGAAGAGCAAGAAGATTAAATCCGCCTAATACTATCTGATACCATTTAATCCGCCCGTATGCCATAACCGCTATGCCATGACCATGGGTCTGCGCATCAACAAACGTCATGAGTAACATTATCCAGCAAAGTCCAACAACATACACAGGCGGATTCTTCAACCAAAGCCGCATCACTTCAGGCAACTCAAGCGACAACGGAACTATAAACACAAGTGAAAAAATCATCGCAAGCTTGCAGAAACGGAATGCAAGGGCCTTGGCCTTTTCTAAATCACCAGATCCTATAGCCCCTGTAATTACGGGAGTCATCGCCCCCTGTATAGCCCCTGTTAACGTTGTAGTTTGAGCATTCACCGAATTTGCAATAGCCATTGAAGCATTTACATTAGGACCATAGAACTTATTAACTAAAATTGCAATCCCTTGATTTCTAAATATCATACCCAATCCGCCAACTATAGTCCACGCACTGTAGCTTAGCAATTCTTTAAATCGCGAAACACTCCACCAATACTGTCGCACAAACTTACACTCTTGAAATAGTAAAACCGCACGATAGGCAATAATCACACTTGGGCATACAGAAAGAAGACAAGTCCAAAACGCATATTTTATCAACCACACACCAGAATGACTAACCATATAATAAAGGAACGCAACATTCAGCGTAGCCGTAATGAAAGAATATATCGTTATCTCTGCAATATATTGCTTCGCCGTGTACATTGCACTATATGGAATCGTTACCATCGCGATAAAACATGAAACACAGACAAATCTGAAAACCCATATGCATGCATCAATCCTATCAGGCGGGATAACAAGATAATTCTTTACTGCCCAAACTCCTAATGGATATCCTATGGCCATCAAGGCAACCGGAAGCACAGTGTGGAGTGTTACGGCCAGAGAAAACCATTTTCTACATTCATCCAACCCTATTTCTGCCCCACCAATCCTAGATGAGCTGCCTATCGTATACGCATAAAAACGCCCCACCGCAGAAGCCAACAATCCATTTAGAAATGAAATAAAAACCGCAAGAGCACCCACAACCCCCATTAGACCGAAATCTACCTCCCCTAGTGCCATCAATGCCCATCGCCCACAGAGCAATCCTATAACCAAAGCATACAGACTCCTTCCATATGTGGCAACAATGTTCAGAAAAATTCGACGATTAGGAGACATAACTACATTCTCTACAAATACAACATCACAGTCTCTTTGCCTTTGTCGGATATAATGTTGTTCAGTCCAAATCCAACCACCGATCCAGAAGACATATCCTTGCACACAAAAGCTCCGGGCGAGATAAAGCACCAGTCACCTATTTTGCAGTTCCCAATGATATGACATCCATTCCCCAAAAAACAGTTATCGCCTATCACAGGTGCCCCTTCCTTCGTCCTGGTCGTACCAATCTGCACTCCAGGATGAATGATACACCTACGACCTATTTTGGCATGAGAGTGAATGACAAGCGGGAATCCATGCGGGAATATCACTCCAGGACCAATCTCTGTCTCTGGCTCCAAATTACAGTTCATTCTTGCAGTTGTTTTATGATATCTTAACAACCACACTTTCGTCATTATTCGGCATTTCTTATGCCGCAACATCCATTGCAGGAAACGAAACTGCACCAAGACACGGAATACGGGATTCAAGAAACATCTGGCCACGCAAGCCCACTTTGAGCTATTCTTGTACACACCAACCGCATCCTGGAACATCCAGTCGGTTAGCTTTTCTGTCCCGCAAACTACCTGATTATTAATTTCACTCATAGCGCACTATCAATTCACCAATCCTTTGAGCATCTTCAATCTTAAGTTCGTAATACATCGGCAGTCTCACAAGGGTATCACCATACCTGTCACAATTCTTCAGCTCTCTGCCGTCAAACTTATCTTTATAGTAAGCGCTGCTATGCAATGGCAGATAATGGAATGTGGACATTATGCCATTATCCTTTAGATACTTCATGAATGCCGTACGATACTCGAGAGACGGGCAAAGGAGATAGTACATATGCGCATTATTGGTAGCATACTCCGGTAATGCCGGCAGAACAATGCCATTATTCAACTTGCCGCGCAAAGCCGAATCATAGGCATTCCAGATGGCCAACCGCTTCCCCTGTATATCATCCAACTGTTCCAACTGAGCCCATAGATAAGCGGCATTGAACTCTGACGGTAAAAACGAACTGCCCATGTCGCACCATCCATATTTGTTGACCATGCCCCGGTAGAATGCGGACCTGTTCGTACCCTTTTCCCAGAGTATTTCCGAACGTGCAATAAAGCGCTCGTCGTTCACTACCAGCATACCACCTTCGCCACTACTGATATTCTTTGTCTCATGGAAGGAGAATGCGCCCAGATGTCCAATGCCTCCAAGGGGGCGGCCTTTATAGAACGAGTCAATACTATGCGCTGCATCTTCCACGACAAGGATTCCCCGCTCATTTGCAAACGCCATAATCTCATCCATATCACAGGCAACGCCCGCATAGTGAACCACGACTATAACCCTGGTTCTTTCAGTTACAAGTGGTCTTATATTCTCCAATGTGATATTTGGATTCTCGCTTCCACTGTCGGCAAACACGATCTTTGCCCGCTCACGCAAGAATGCCAACGCCGTTGAAACGAATGTATAGGACGGCACTATCACTTCATCACCTGGTTTTAGGTCGCACAGCATCGCGCACATCTCCAGCGCGTCCGTTCCGCTGGTACAAAGCAACACCTTCTTGAAGCCGTATTTCGTCTCGAAGAAGGCATGACATTTCTTCGTGAAGTCACCATTGCCAGACATAGTTGTTGAATGACATACCTGCTCGATATACTGCAGTTCGCGACCAGAGCAATATGGTTTATTAAATGGGATCATTTTCTTCGCCTTTATTTGTTCAAGCTTTCCATTATTGCCGCCAAGCGCTCAAAATATTTGCGGCTGTCATAGCGCTTCAATGCATAGTTGCGACATGTATCAATTTGTGCTTGCGTCTTTTTCCTCGTGCGATTTATGACTTCCACCAACTGATCGACATTCTTCGGCTCCACAAGGGTAAGCACACTTGAATCTCCTAAATATGGCATCCCCGACGTGTTGAAGCAAAGTAGCGGAGTGCCGCAGGCCAAAGCATCAAGGCAGGCATTTGACATTGAATCCGACAAACTCGGGAACACAAAAAGATCACCCAGGGAATAATAGTAAGACAATTCCACTTGATCCTTTACATAGTCAATGGCTATATAGTTGTCTGGCAATCCCGTCTTACTGCCAGCTCGCCATCCCACATGTACAAATTGAAACCTATTATCATGCACCAACCGACGTGCCGACTCAATGAAATAGTGTACGCCTTTGCTATAGTGGCCAGGATCGTTAGGCGCAACGCATACAAGGACTATCTTGTCTTCACCAATTCCAAGCTTTTTGCGTAAAACTGATGTCTCTCGCGGTTGCGCCGTCATGACATCTATAGCCTCGTCAACGATTTCCGTCCGCAACCCTTTCAGCAGAGGAGAAATCCTTGCCCCTTTTATGACAAACTCAGGAGCAACAAAAGCAGCACGAAGCTTTGGATAAGCGTCCTGCTTGATAGAGAAAGCCCTCTGTGAACTCTCGCCAAATAGCAGTCTCTGCCAACTCTTTAGATTTGGGCAGCCAACGCACTGCTGCTCATAACCTGTGCACCCTTCTGGCTTGTAGAAACAGTTGCCCCAAACAGCCGACTCGTCGGCCATTATATATACCACACGAATTTTTTCTTCTACCAAGTAATCGAACAAGATCTTCTCGTTGCAATAGGAACCGTGGACATTAACAAGAAACACTCCATCACAGTTGCGCTCTTTCAGGTATTTAACCAACCTCTTCGTGGCTTGCCGCGACCCCCTACACATTTGTCCCGTCAAGCGCTGCTCGGCATAATGCAAGACATTCTCCCACTTGTGGTCGATACGGTAGTGCGGAGTGTCAGGATCTGGCTTGCGCCCATAGCACACGACAGCATCATGCCCTTGCGCCAGCAAATACCGCTGCAGCCCAACGGCGATCTTTCCTGTGCTGTCACGACAAACTGAATTAATTACTGCAATCATTTAGATTCCCTAGATCTTGCCGGCGCGCTATTCCAGGCATTTCTTCAGCACCTCTATCTGGTATTCAGGCGTCCAATTGACATCAACTTCCCGCATACAGGCACGGCGCACCTCCTCGCGCTTTCCGCAATTTTCCATAAACCACCGTTCAATGGCTCCTGACATCGACTCAACGCTGCCGCTTTCGAAGAATGCCCCGGTCTCTCCTTCGCGTATAGCTTCGAACTCCGGCATCTGGTGTGGGTAATCATTATGCGTCAGGGCTGGAGTTCCGAACACTAAAGTGTGCATCGCCGTAAGGCCTATGTTCCCAGGGGCAATGCACAGATCAGCATTGTATATCATTTCTCCCAATAGTTTCTCGTCATAGCATGCACCGTAAAACCACACATGCTTCTCCAATCCCAGCTCCTTGGTCAAGGCTACCAATGACTCACGCTCTACGCCATCGCCTATGAAGGTCATATTGCAGATCACACCTCTGTCACGCATCAACGCCATTGAACGAAGTATCATATCAAGCTTCTTCCCGCCCGTCAGCCTACCTACAAAGAACAAATTGCTGTTGTCGTTTCCAAAATGGTCTTTATAAATCGACCTTGCAAACAACCCCTTTCGAATCTCCAATTGCTTCTCATGATTCAGTGAATTGTGGATAACAAACAAATGGTCCGGATTAAAGCCCTCTTTAATCATCAGTTCGCGAGCATAGTTACCGTAAAGAAACACGCCACCTGTCGGCAATCGCAGAAAAAGCTTCTTAACCAATTTCTCGAACAAGGTCTCTTTCCCATACCATCCATGCGTCCACATATATGTCTTCTTGTTTCGATAAAAGCGTCCGAGTATCAATGCAACCCAAGTACTTAGGCAACGAGTCTCTCCCACAAAAATCAACCGGTCATAATCCTCTCTGAGCAATCTTATTATACCCTTCTGCCACGTGAAGCCGTGCCCAAGGCGCACATTATGCACCTCTCTAACCTTGGTAGGAATCAGCGCATAATCCAGTTTCTTGATATCGGAACCAATGTCATCACCAAAACAGAAATCGCACCCAAGTTCCTTCGCCATTTTTACATATACTGGCCCTCTGTAATGCGCCGCAAAATTGTCTGTCTGCACTAATTTCATGGTCACATCAAATTTCTACAAGCACTCTAGACAACTTCCCCTCCGCAGCAATTCTGTCGAGAACCCTCCAGCCACAAACATTCCGATTTCTATCGTTCATCGGCATTTTGCTAGAGAAGTTGGAGTTTAGAGTTGGAGAGTGGTATGCTTCTTTTTCTACACGGCTCAATACAATGGGGTCAGCAACTGTAAATTTCATGCGAAATTTTCAGGTATTGTCTAAGAGTGTCGAATTCCATCCTTGCGCGTCAGCGCAGGGAAGAGATAGCAAGGAGGATGAGGGGGTGCGGGGGAGA
>Ga0310696_10009770_pt1 | contig 11067 bp, 9 predicted proteins | sample AusTroGonzalo_MG_4_FD_203885 | JGI IMG/M metagenome (GOLD analysis project Ga0310696, IMG submission 203885) | Bovine rumen microbial communities from tropical cattle in Woodstock, Queensland, Australia - Gonzalo_02 (v2) (version 2) | ecosystem: Host-associated > Mammals > Digestive system >...
TTGTTGTGGGCTTGCTGAATCTGGGCGAGTTTAGTTGTCATCTTGCTTTCACTTGGAAAACCGTTCGTGTTCCTTATCACTAAGCCGTCCATATTGCACATGCATTTTTCTCTGTAATAATCACGCAGTCGGCTGAATAATAGTTCGTCGGCATCTCCTTCAACAAAAAGGACAGTCACAGTTTTTTTGTTGATGTTATTTTGTTTTCTTCTTGCCATACTATTCTTCGTTTTGAGGGTTAAAGAAAAAGTCTATGAGGGACGGGTCCGCCTCGGTGTCAAGCATCAATTCAAACAAGTATTCACCCAAAGACATGTCCCCGGCACTTGCAATGGACAAGACTGACTTCACTTTGGAAGGCTTTATGGTACGAAAATCCACTACGCCTTTGTCGGAGGGCAGGCCGACATACAATTGTTTGGCCGTCAGATTTCTCGCTACATTAGGCGAGTGGCTGGTGAATAACAATTTTGTGTTCCCCATCATTTCTGTGATGATGGAAAGCAATGTCTGCATCAAGTTGGGATGGATGGAGTTCTCCAATTCCTCGATAAACAATAGTTGAGTCCCTTCTTTACGAGCGCGGATGATGCATGTCAACAAAAATAGTATTTTCATACTGCCAGTTGAGAGATATTGCAGCCGTGTGGTCTGATTGTTATATGCCTCTTTGACCATGATGTCGTATGAATCTGGGTAAGTGAAAGGAGCATCTTTGTCCACTTGTGTTCTTAAACTTATCCGAATAGGTTCCATGGATTCAATATTTGGCAAAAGAATCTGTATGGCAGAGAACAAATAATCGTAAGTGTCCTTGTCTTCTTTTTTTAAATCGAAAAGGTATGAGGGGACCCAATCCCCAATGGAAAACCGAGCGCCGCTTTTATGAACCTTTAATTGTGGGGCGAAGTGCATTTCGGGATTAGTGAGTGAATCAATACCCTGAATGTTTATTTGTAAAACAGCTTCAATGTCAGAGTGGTAAAATAAATCATCGAAGTACGACAATTTATTGATCACTAATTCGTGAGGTCCAATAACCAACGACTTGTCACATCTTCCCGTAATGCTGGGGAGATATTTCGCACTTTCTGCGGCATTTCTCTGGAAAATAGTGGCAAACTTAGGCTTTTCTTTAGTGTTATCTCTGATTTTGAAAAATTCACCTGTGATTTTCCCGTTAATAATGTGGTCACCTGTCAGTTTGTTCTGGAACCAATTAAATTGATATCCATACTGAAAATCACGATTCGCATCTAATGAACCCTCCAAAATGAATACATAGGGCTTTCCTGCTATAGATTTGTTGATAGAAATATCCGTAATTGACTGCATCAAAAGTGCCTTTTTTTCGGAAGGAGCTGTCATGAAGTTGTGCCCGAATCCGATAGCGTCAAGTATATTGCTCTTGCCATAGTTGTTGGGTGCCAACAGACAAGTGATGTCTTGCAGGTCAATCGTAGTTGACAGGATATTCCTGTATCCTTTTATTGTTATGGACTTAATCGAAATCATTTCTTTCGTATGTTTGATTTAACGCCGCAAAAATACAAAAAATAATTTTATATACGCAATATTATTTTTCGTTTATATTATTTTTTTTGTTTCCACCATGCGTTGTAGCGCTGTCGCATTGCGGCAGCCCTACATACAATTCCTTTCATGTAATTCATCCTGATTCCCCCAATAATTATCCATTATCCATTATCAATTATCCATTAAATTCGTATTTTTGCGCTTCCAAAAATCACCGACTATGAGCAGAGGCTTTGTAAAAGAGGGCGACCAGGAAGAGGTCCCGATGCTGACACCGAGGGCGTTCCTGCCTCCCGGAGTGGAGAATTTCGTCACCAGCGCGGGACTTGAGGCGCTGAAGGCCGAACGCGAGGAGATCCTGCGCGAACGCAAGCAGTACGAAGGGGTGGACAACAACGACGCCCGCGTGAACAACAACTACCTGACGGGCAAACTCCGTCTGCTGGAGGAGCGCATCCACTCCGCCCGCGTGCTCGACTACGACCCGCAACGGCAGAATGACGTGGCTTTCGGGGCCACCATCAAGTACAAAAACCTCAAAAACGGCCAGCTGTTCACGTACCAGATTGTCGGCGTCGATGAGGCCAACATCATGCAAGGCAAAATCTCGTTTCTCTCGCCGCTCAGCAAGGTGCTGATGAACAAGAAAGTCGGCGACGTTGTCACATTTAACACCCCGCAGGGCGAAATCGGGATGGAAATCCTGCAGATTTCGTAACGTTATCCTTAAAGTCCTTAAAGCCAACAGCCAAAAGCTAAAAGCCAATAGCCAAAGGCCAACAGCTTAGAATTTCACCTTCACCCCGAAATGTATCTTCCCCGTCTTGAACGATATTTTGTTTCCCATTTGGCGCGGCAGGGCGTACTCGAAGTAGAAAACGCCGCTGCGCACCCCGATGTTGACGCCTAAACCGAAGCCGAACGGCGTGTCAAACAGGTAGTTGTGGTATCCCTGCTGTTCGTAAACGCCGCCGTCGAAGAAGGCATGCACGTCGGAGTTGCGGCCGAAAAGGTAGCGAAATTCCGCCGTGTAGAGCAGGTAGGTGCTCGCGTAAAGCTCGTTTTCCCGGAAGCCCCGGATCTGGCCCTCCCCCCCGATTTTGAACATTTCGTTTTGGTAGTGCGGACCGCTTAGCATCGAGCCCGCCTGAACACGCATCATCAATACAAACTGCTTGTAGACAGGGATATAGCCTGTTACGCCGCCAGTAATACGATAGGAGGTTTTCACCAAGTCCATAGTCGCAGTCTCCGCATCGCTGTACTGCCGCCCCAGCTCCAGTGTGCGCCGGCCTGCCGCGATGTTCGCCCCGATGTCGAAACCCCGGCTCGGGTTGTAGAGATAGTCCACCTGCGTAACCCGTAAGTCCAAGCCGTAGAGGATTTTACGGTAGCCCATGCAGGAGGTGTCGGGCCGAGAGTTGCTTCCAGACGGGTTCAGCAGCTGCGACCGCGTGACGTCGATATACGGCCGCAGGTAGCTGTCGTGACGGAAATGATAGGGGATGCCGAAACCGTAGTTGAGGGTCAGGTAGGTGGTGTCCTGCTTGTCGAGACGGAAGCGCCCGTCGAGGCCGAAAAGGGTGCGGAAAAGGTAAGGGAAATCGGCGGCGACATTCAGATATTGGGAGTAGCGCTCGCTGCTGCGCCATTCCAGCGACATCCGCTCTCCGATGTGGAAGACGTTCTGCAACGCCAACGACAGTTCTCCGTTGATGGCCAACTTTCCCGTCAGCTCGCTCACCGGCTCAAAGCCGATGTAGCCGTCGAAACGGTTCACCGCCCGTTTGTCTAAATAGATGTACAGCAGCGTTTTATCGTCTTCGAAGGCAATCTCCGGCGGTTGGATGACCGTGGCGAAATGGAGGGCGTTGAGCTTCTCCGCCACCTCCTGTACGGTTTTCTCGGAATAAGGGGCTTTGCGCCGCAGCCCGAGATACGGCCACAGGAAGCTTTTGCTCAGTTTGAGGTTGCCTTTCAGCACGATGGAATCGACTTTCGTGTAGCGGCCCCGGTCAATGCTCATCCGGTAGAGTGGGGTGGTGTCGTTCTCCCATTCGGTTTGTAGAGATACGGACGCAAACGGATACCCGTGGTTTTCAAGATATTGCACGATTTTCTCGGCCGATGCTGCGTAGTTGTCCAACGTCAAGGTCTGGCTTTTCCGCCCGAGGACCTTCGCATCGCGCAGCAGCTCGGCATCACTTTCGTTATACACGATCGATGGCGATTGCCCGAACACGGAAATCGTGTTCAGCAAAATCAGAATGGCAACAGATATGTACTTTGCCGCATTCATCCATCATTCTTGATTCTGAAATACATCAAGCGCCTCGCCGACCACGAAACAGCTGCCCGTGATGAAAACCAGGTCTTCGTCCGAGGCTGCCATTTTCGCCGCATCAATCGCCTCTTTCACAGTGGGATAGGTTTTGCACGACAGTCCCGCGTCCCGCATCTTGGCGGCGAGTTTCTCCTGGTCCATCGCCCGCTCGATTTGGGCGCGGCAGACGTAATAGTCAAACTCTTTGCGCAGTAGCGGCAGGATGTGGTCGATGTCTTTGTCGCTCACCATGCCGAAAACCACGTGGATTTTGCTCTTTTCGGAGGGCATTTCCTCGTAGATGTTGGACATCGAGTGCTTCAGACAGGCGTAGTTATGGCCCACGTCGCAGAGGATGCGGGGCTTTTCGGACAGAACCTGCCAGCGACCGATTAACCCGGTGTTCTGTTGCATGTTCTCCACGGCCAGTCCGATCCTGTCTTCTTGGATGTTGAGGACGAATTCCAGCACTTTCGCGGCCTGGTAGAAGGTGAGGATGTTCTTATCCTGGTAATGTGCCCTGAACGGGGTGTGGAGCGAATAGACGATTTCGTGGGTCTCCTTGTCGCGGATGTCCAGTCTGCCGGAATTGTTAGTGGCCTCGTAGTTGACATCGGCGGGGAACATCGGCGCGTCGTGCCGAAGGGCCATATCCTCGAACACGGGGAAGCTTTCGGGATGGTATTCCCCGATGACCACGGGCACCTTGTCCTTGATGATGCCGGCCTTCTCGTAGGCGATTTTCGCGATGGTGTCGCCCAGCATCTGCGTGTGTTCCAGCGAGATGTTGGTGATGACGGAGAGCAGCGGCGTGATGACGTTAGTGGAATCCAAACGACCGCCAAGCCCGACCTCGATGACGGCAAAATCGACCTTCTGCTTGGCAAAGTAGTGGAACGCCAAGGCGGTGGTTATCTCGAAAAAGGAGGGCTCCAGATGCGCGAACTTCTCCTGGTATTCGTCGAAGAAGGCCAGTACGTCTTCAACGGGAATCATCGTCCCGTTGATGCGGATGCGTTCGCGGAAATCGACGAGGTGCGGCGAGGTGAAGAGTCCGGTCTTGTATCCAAGTTCATGGAAATAAGACGATAGGAACGACGACACCGAGCCTTTCCCGTTGGTGCCGGCCACATGCACGCAGCGCAGTTCCCGCTGCGGGTTGCCGATGATGTCGAGCAGCGCTTCGATGTTTTCGAGGCCTTCCTTGTACGCCGCGCTCCCGACCTTGTGGTACATCGGGTAGGCGGTGAAGATGCGGTTTAATATCTCGTGGTAGGATTCCATAGTGCTTCAGGATTCAGGTTTCAAGTTTCAAGTTTCAAGTTTCAAGTTTCAAGTTTCAAGTTTCAAGTAGAGGATGGCAAAGATACATTTTTTGTGTTTCCATTGCACAAAAAAGGGAACTCTTTCGAATCCCCTCAAGTCTCACGTTTTAGCTGAACACGATAATTCGCAGCTCCTCTTTGCCGGGTTTGTAGCGGGCCTGTTTGGCGCGGGCCACGCACTGCTGCTGGATGTTGCGGTTCGTGATGGTGGTCTTGTAACTGGAGTTGTTGATGACGCGGGCGTCGATGATGTGGCCGTCGGCGGCGATGTGCACCTCCACGCAGACCTGTCCTTCTTCGTTGACGGTGGCGTCGATGTTGTTAATCATGCCGCGATGACCGGTGCCGTAGCCAACACCGCCGCCGCTGCCGGAGCCTTCGCCCGGACCGAGGCCGGAGCCTGTGCCACTGCCGATGCCAGAGCCGGATCCGCCGCCGCTACCAGTGCCGCCGCGACCGTGGTACATCGAAGACTGGTCGGGTTTCGGCTGGGTGGGCGTGGTCTGGGTCTGCTGGTTCGTGGAAGTCCGGTTGGAATGGCTCACCGCAGGGGCGTCCTGCGCGTTCTGGGTGGCGTAGTTCTGCCCGGAAGCGGGCTTCGGGTTGGAGGCCACCTGAGGGGTACCGCCACCTCCGCCACCGCCAACGGGCGCGATGTCCACATAGACCATCTGCTTGGGCGGCGGCGGGGGGATTTGCGTCTTCAGACTGCATGCCAGAAGCAAAATCAACAGCAATGCCATGATGCCGATCGTCGTGCACCATGCAATCACGTTGTCTTTTCTATTCTCGTTAGTTTTAATCATTTGGCTTCTGTGGCAAGTACCATTTTATATCGATCTTCCTCGGGGAAGTTCTCATTCAATTCGTTGAGCACGTCCATCAGGGCGACGACGTTCTCGATAGGCACGCTCTTGTCGGCGCGGAGGACGATGTTCTTCTGGTCGGTGCTCACTTTCGTCACGGCATCCATCAGGACGGGGAGCAGGTCCTCGTAAGCGGTGGGTTGCGTTGCGGAACCCTCGGGATTGACGTAGTAGTTGAGGTCAGCGTCGATGTAAACCTCCAACTGCCGGTTCGACAGCTGCCTGTCGGCGGTGCTTTTCGGCAGCACGAGGTTGATGGCGTTGGGCGAGATCATCGTCGAGGTGAGCATGAAGAAGATCAGCAGCAGGAACACCAAGTCGGACATGGAGGTCGCGCTGAACGTCGGGTCAATGCGGTTTTGCATCTTGATAGCCATGGCCGCGGGGTTTTAGGCGTTCTCGTGGAGCAGGTCCATGAACTCGGTGGTGCGCACCTCCAACATATAAACAACGTTGGAGATTCTCGAAATCAGGATGTTGTGGAGCACAAGGGCGACAATGCCGACGATAAGACCGCCAACCGTGGTGATCATAGCGGTGTAGATGCCGGACGACAGGGTGCCGATGTTGAAGTTGTTGGGGTCGGCAGCCATATTGTGGAAGGCGCCCACCATACCGACAACAGTTCCTAAGAAACCCAACATCGGGGCGATGGCGGCGATGGTGGCCAGGGCGGAGACACCTTTCTCCAAACGTGCCACCTCCAGGTTGCCCTCGTTCTCGATGGCCGTGCGGATGTCCTCCAGCGGGCGGCCGAGACGCGAGAGACCCTTGTCAATCATGCGGGCCGTGGGGTTGTTGGTGCTGCGGCACAGCGCGACGGCGGAATCCAGCTTCCCTTCGTGGATGAAGTCGCGAATATTGTTCATGAAGTTGCCGTCCTCCTGCGAGGCGCGGTTCACCACCAGCCACTTTTTAACGAAGAAGTAGATGGCGAACGCAAGCATCAGAATCAGCGGGATGATGATCCACAGGCTGTTCACAGCGAACACCAGCTGGAAATAAGAAGTCTCCTCAATATGCGGCTCCGGGGCGGCTCCCACCGCCATAGAATCGTTCACTGCCGCTAATAATACTGTCATCAATTTCATACTTCAAAAATTTTACGCAAAAATACGTTCTTATTGTCTAAAAAAATCTTCTCTAAACTTTTTTTTTCTAACATTGTGGTGTTTATATTAAGCGATGATTCTTAACGGCCGTTTTTATTAAATATTGTATTTTTGTTCCTCGAAATTTCATCCCGATCTTTCCCTTTTTTCAATAACCTATAAACCCTTAACCAATAACCTTTAACCATTACAGAAGTGGCAAAAAAATCCAACACCTCCAATATGAAGAAGTTCGCCGATTCACAGAACGGCGGCACATCGAAGAAAACCACGCGGAAGTCCTCGTCGGGGAAGAAATCCTCGTCCAGATCCTCCTTTTCCATCTGGAGTTTTCTCTCGAGCGATAAGATGATTATCTTTTACGGCGTGATGCTCATCCTTTTCGCCATCCTGCTCTTCCTCTCCATTTTCTCGTTCTACTTCAACGCCCACGAGAGCGTCTCCTACATGGTGAGCGACCGCACGCTGGAGGCTCCCAACCTCGCCAAAGGCGTCGGCACGGCCCTTTCCTACTTCTTCATCCAGTTCTTCTTCGGTGTCGCTTCCATCGGTTTCCCGTTCCTTATATTACTATATGGTATCCGACTCGTTTCCGGGAAATCCCTGCTGCCGCTCGGAATCACGACCTTCGCCACCGTCATGACCATGGCTTGGGTCTCCATCACCCTCGGCCTCTTCGCATTCGGCACCGACAACTCCTTCCTCGGCGGACAATTTGGCAACTTTATCGCCCAGTTCCTCATCGAACATGTTGGCTGGGCATTCACCATCCTCATCGACATCGCACTCTTCTTCCTGATACTCCTGTTCTGCTATGACGTCTCCTTCGCGGGAGTCTTCGGCGGTATTCAACAATGGGCTGTTGACAGACGTGAGAAACGGGCTGAGAAAAAGCGGGATATGGCCATGCAGACTGTCGCCGCGCCCCGCTTCCAACGCGAGGATTTGCCCGACATGTACACCACCAACCAGGGGGAACTCAGCGAGGAATATGCCCCGAAAAGATACGATTTGGTCGATAATAAAGAGCCTGAGGATAAGCCAGTTGGCGGCGAAGACATCCTGTTGCCCGATGACATTTTCCCGGAGGATGAGCCCGTTCCTTCCACCGAGGACATCCCGTTTGAGATTGTCAACATGAAAAACGACAACCTTGAGGATGCGGAGACTGATATCGAGGACGATACCTTTGAGGAGATTGGCGGGCAAGAGGAACCCGATCCCGCTGTTCATGCCACCACTCCCGAGGAGGTGCGCGACCTGGAGCCCTACGATCCGCGCAAGGAGCTTTCCCACTTCGAGTTTCCGCCGGTCGATTTGCTGAAGGACTATCCCTTCACCGCCTCTACCGAGGAACTCATCAAGAAGGAACTGCTTGAGAATAAGATGAGTATCGAGAAAACGCTGCTCAGCTTCGGTATCGCCATCAAGAGCATTTCCGCGGTGGTTGGACCTACGGTCACGCTGTACGAGATTGTCCCGAAGGAGGGCGTTCGCATCAGCAAAATCAAGAACCTGGAGGATGACATCGCGTTGAGCCTTGCCGCGTTGGGTATCCGTATCATCGCGCCGATTCCGGGTCGTGGCACCATCGGTATTGAGGTGCCGAACAAGAACCCGAACATCGTCTCCATGCGCGAGATTATCAATTCCGAGAAATTCAAGAAGAATAACTACGCGCTGCCCATCGGACTTGGTAAAACCATTAACAATGAGGCATTTGTGGTGGATTTGGCGAAGATGCCGCACCTGTTGGTCGCTGGTGCCACCGGACAGGGTAAGTCCGTTGGCCTCAATGCCATCATCACCTCGTTGTTGTACACCAAGCACCCGTGCGAGATGAAGTTCGTGCTGGTCGATCCCAAAAAGGTCGAGTTTACGCTCTATTCGGCTATCGAGAACTACTATCTGGCCACGCTGCCCGACAACGGCGATGCCATCATCACCGACACGAAGAAGGTGGTGCGCACGCTCAACTCCCTCTGCGTGGAGATGGACACGCGCTACGACCTGCTGAAGGCCGCCAAGATGCGCAATATCAAGGAGTACAACGCCAAGTTCTGCGCCCGCGAGCTTTCTCCGGCCTTTGGACACCGATATATGCCTTACATTGTGGTCGTTATCGATGAGTTCGGTGACCTGATTATGACGGCTGGCCGCGAGGTGGAGCAGCCGCTCGCCCGCTTGGCCCAGCTGGCCCGTGCCATCGGCATCCACTTGGTCATCGCCACGCAGCGTCCGTCCGTGAACATCATCACCGGCAGCATCAAGGCCAACTTCCCGGCGCGTATCGCCTTCCGCGTGCAGTCGGGCGTCGATTCCAAGACGATTTTGGATGCCACCGGTGCCAACCAACTCATCGGCAAGGGCGACATGCTCATTTCCACTGGTAGCGATGTCGTGCGTCTGCAGTGCGCGTTTGTCGACACCCCCGAGGTGGAGCAGATTGCCGAATTTATCGAGAAACAGGCCCTTGAGCGTCCGTTGCTCGAACCGTACGAGCTGCCTGACGTGCCCGAACCCGGTGAAGAGGGCAACGGTCGCGGTGAAGAGGCCGTAAATCCCAACGAGTTGGATCCCATGTTGATTGATGCCGCCACGTTGATTGTGCAGACCCAGCAGGGCTCCACGTCGTCCATCCAGCGCAAGTTGAGCCTCGGCTACAACCGCGCCGGCCGCATCATGGATCAGCTCGAAGACCTCAAGATCGTGGGTCCCGGCAGCGGCAGCAAACCCCGCCAGGTCCTCATCAAGACTGAGGCGGAATTAAGGCAACACTTAGCCGACCTGCAACTACTTTAATTAGTTAGCAGTTAGTAGTTAGCAGTTAGCAGTTGGATGTTAACCGAAACTACTAACTACTAACTGCTAACTGCTAACTTTTTGATTATGAGATTAGATAAATACCTGACCGACAACAACTTCTTCCCCTCCCGGGAGAAGGCGCAGACCGCCATCAAACACGAGACCGTGATGGTGGACGGGCGCATCGTGACCAAGGCTTCCATGGACATTACCGACACCATGCATGTGGAGGTCATCGACCTTTTCAACAAATATGTGAGCATGGGCGGACTGAAACTGGAGAAGGCCGTCAAGGATTTCGGGCTCGATTTTGCGGGGAAAACGGTTTTAGACATCGGGGCATCCACGGGCGGGTTCACGGACTGCGCGTTACAGTGCGGCGCTGCTTCGGTGACGGCCGTGGATGTGGGCACGGACCAATTGGTGGAGACATTGCGAAATGACCCGCGTGTGCACTCCATTGAGAACAAGGATTTCCGCGAGTTGACACCGGAAGACGTTCAGAACCAGCAGTTTGATTTCATCGTCTCCGATGTCTCGTTCATTTCGCTGACCTATATCATTCCTTACATCGACCCGTTTTTGAAACCCGACGGTCAGATGATGTTCCTGATTAAACCGCAGTTCGAGGCGGGGCAATCGTTCTTGAACAAGAGCGGCATCGTCACCGATGAGAAGGGCTATAAAACCGCAATCCAGAAGGTGGTGAGCTGTGCTTTGAACCACCGCTACTACCTGCAGGCGCTTGCCATGTCAACCCTTTTTGAAAAACTGAAAAATGTGGAGTTCCTCGCCTTGTTCAGTCGTGTGCCTTGCCGTTACGAGCCAAACCTGCCCGCGCTTTTCCAGGAAGTGAAAGCCGTGAAGAAGGAGTTGCGGTAGTACGGGATTCCATTTGGCGCGAATTGTTGCGACGCCGCCACAATCCCAAATCATCCACTTCTTCTATCGAAAGCATCTCAATGTTGTCAGGATGGTAAATGAACCTCACGACAGTCGCGGCGGTGGTGAGCTCGCCCTCTTCGCAACCGGCGATAACAAGCGTGTATTCGGTACCGTCGGTCATGTCGTCCTCAAGCGAAAGGTACCAGACGCACGGG
>Ga0310696_10009771_pt1 | contig 11067 bp, 15 predicted proteins | sample AusTroGonzalo_MG_4_FD_203885 | JGI IMG/M metagenome (GOLD analysis project Ga0310696, IMG submission 203885) | Bovine rumen microbial communities from tropical cattle in Woodstock, Queensland, Australia - Gonzalo_02 (v2) (version 2) | ecosystem: Host-associated > Mammals > Digestive system >...
AAGGCGATTAAGATGGGCCAGGAGATGGTTGACAACGCAAAAAGGCTTGGTCTGACCGATTTCATGAAGGACTATTTCAAGGAGAAGGTGTCTTCCCTCAAGAATATGACGGACTTCGAGTACTACACCTATTTTTGCGAGGGTTGCAGTTTCAATGAAGACGGCGACGCTGTAAGCACTGAGAATCCGAACGGCAAGTGGGCCAGCTGCAGGGTTGGCAGGAATCTGTGTCTGCCGTTGAAACTGAAGAACGGTTCGGAGGCACTCACGGCCAATGCTGGCGATGTGGACTGGTCGAAGATGCACATGGAGCAGGTGAGCATAAACACCTACACCGCAGCATGGCAGTTGTTCCACAAGGAGCGTGAGCCGAAGACCGATGTGGAGAGGCAGATATTTGAGAACGTTAAGAACCAGAAGAAGTACTTTGAGGGCTTCAGGTCGCAGGAGGATTATGTGAACTACTGCTGCAGCTACTGGTGCTATGCGTATGCGGACGAGAACGGTTGGCTTGATGCTGACGGCCACAAGAACTACGAATGGATAACAGGGTTCTACGACAGGTTCGTCAAGAAGCTCAATCCTGGTGACAAGATAACGATATACGAGTGCTCAAAACCAATTAACGCCTGACATTCAGCCAGGCGTTCTTTCTTAGTGCAGTTCCACCATGTGAAACACACCTCCAGGCGAGCTGCTTGTTGGTGACACCCTTCCCATGTCGAGTGTATAGAACTTGGTGTCGTCTATAACGTCGAAGTGATGCTGGTGGAAGTGTCCGTAGAACCAGTGCGTGATGGTGTGTCCGTTTTCGGACAGGTAGTTGTAGAGTCTTGCAAGGTCAATTCTCTCGTTGTTGCAGTCGTCCTCAAGTGTCGGGTCTTCCTTCTTGATTTCCTGTGTGAACTTCTTTGAAATCGGGTAACAGAAGTCTGGAGAGTTGTGTGTCGCCACAACGTCTATCTTCAGTCTGCTGTTTGTGATGTTTTCAAGTTTAACACCGTCGTAGACGAAGCCCTCGTCCTCCCACCAAATTCTCTGTGTGTTGGCTATAGCCTCTGGAAGTTCGCACTCCATTGAAAGCATGAGGTTGTAGATACGTTCCTCGTAGATTTCCTTTCTGTACATTCTATCCACCGAAACAGCCCCTCCAGCGCACAGAATGTTGTGTTCTGGTGTATGTATCACCGTGTAGTCGGAAACGGGCTTAAAACGCGAAAGAGACAGCTTTTCTGACGTGAAGTAAGAAGGGTCGTCATGGTTGCCACGGATGATGTAGCAGTCAATGTCAAGTGCCTCGCAAATCTTGTCGGCCTTGTCAAGCTCTTGTCTCTCGTGCTGCAGGCTGTGGAATCCCAGTCCGAAGTCGCCGCAAAAGATGATTATGCAGTGGCTTAGGTTGTTGAGTTCAATCCACCTTGGTATGGACTTGAATTCGCCGTGAACGTCACCAATGAAGAATATGTCGGTTTTATTTGAATTAATTTGATTGAACATATGCGAGCATTTTGGTGTTGGCCTTCATTTTGTTTATCGCTGAGCTGCAGAGCTGGCTTGCCCGTTGGGGTGTGATGTGCATTTCATTTGAAATCATCTCAAGCGTCATTTCCGTTCCGTCTATTCCGTAAAGCAGCTTTATCGCCGTCGCCTCCTTTTCTGTCAGGCATTCAAGGAGCTTGTCTATGATGTAGCGGTTGTCCGAGCGTTCGAACGTCTCGTTGCATGCGTTGCGGCTTGACGAGGCTGAGTTGTATTCTGACTCGGACCTGTGGTAGGTTGTCTCTTTGTCCGCAGTGTTGAACTCGTCGATGTAGATGTAGGCCACGTTGACAACGTCGTTTGTGTTCGACACCTGCTTGTTAGGGAACCTCTGGTTGTAGAGTTCGAGGATTTCGTCGCTTGTCGGCACTCTCTCGTACTTCTGGAACAGCTCGTCGGTTATCCTTGATATGACGGTTGAGCTTTTGAGGTTGTTCGTCTGTCTTACGACTGTTGTCATGTCCACCATGAACAGGTTGACGTACCTCCTAATCCAGTACAGGGCATAGATGCTGAATGGTGTACCGTTGTTGACGTCGAACATTTCAATCGCCTTGATGAGCCCTATGCAGCCTTCCTGGATAAGGTCGTTCATGGGGTCGTTCGTCCCGCAGTAGCTTCTTGTGAAAGTGATTACAAGCCTGATATTGTGTTTGAACAATGTTTCAAACGCCTTCTTGCTTTCCTCCTTGCTTCCGTTCCTGTACAAATGGAACAGCTGGTTTGTCTCCTCCCTGCCGAGCGGCTTGTATCTTCTGATGTCGGCGTAGAATAAAGTCAGTGTGTTGTCCCTTGAGAGGAACGGTTTGTTGTTTTTCGTGAAGTTGACCTTCCGTGTCCTTTTTTCAGCCATGGTTGATAATGAATTTGGTAACCTTAGTTTTTATATGGTGCAAATGTACGATAGTGTTTTGTTAACCGTGCAAATGTAGTCGAGATTCGTCCTTAATAAATATCACGACCCAGAGTTTTTTCTCTTGAGTATGACGATTGTCTTGGAGTCGCCCTCGTCCTTCGGCATGCTTTCTGGTACAGCAACGTCGGACAGCATGTCTATGAAGACGAAGATGCTTTTCTTGTTCTCCTCCCTTCTCACCTTCTCCCTACCCCTCATGGTGAGCACAACCTTGACCTTCGAGCCGTCAGCCAGAAACCTTCTTGCGTTGTTGGCCTTTACCTTGAGGTCGTTTTCCGCTATGGACACTGAAAGTTGCACCTCCTTGAGTGGTTTTGAGTTGTGCTGCTGCTTCTTGGCGTTCTTCTTCAGCTCGTAGACCATTTTCTGGTAGTCGGCTATCTTAACCACAGGAGGGCTGGCCTTCGGCCCGATTTCAATCAGGTCAAGACCAGCCTCCTCCGCTTTCTTCCTTGCCTCGGCTATATGGCAGACCATGTTAGTGCCGTCTGGTGACACAAGCCTAACCATCGGCGAGCCCTCGATGTAAATCTCGCCGTTAACCCTGTAGCTGGGTTCGTTTGTGTTCTTGTTCTTCTGCGCCATTACTCGTCAGCCTCTTCTTCCTCGAACCACTCGTCTTCCTCCTTGTAGATACTGTCATCGATTGTGATGTTAATACCCTTGTACTGTTTCCAGTTGTCGATGACAGCCTGTTTGTTGGAGTTTGGGCTTGGACCGAGATATACTGTCATGTTGAACGCATTGAGCTCACGGTTCCAGTTGAAGAAACTTTCGGCCATTGCAAAGAACTTGTCGACCATCCCGCATATCTCCTCACTCATGGATTCGCCCTGTTCTGCATTTAACGAACACTTTGAACGCAGCAGACCTTCTATTCTGCTCTTGAGGTTTGCTGGGTGGTCGTACGACCTGTAGCCAGGATGGTGGTTACCGTGTTCGTCAGTGTAGTCGTCGATGTACTTGTCGACAATAGGCTCCTTGAAGTAGTTCTTGAGGATTTTGATTATGCCCTCGAACTCCTTCTTCTGGTCAAGGCGGTATGCATCAATATACGACTCGCACACCTCCTTCATGTAGTCAGCTGGAAGGTAGTAGAATTCGTAGGGTTTCGGACCGCAGTATTCTTTGATGTCGGGTCTCTTGTCCCTGTCAATCTGTTCCCATTCGCGGTACTTCTTGGTGTATTCCTCGCAGTGTTTTTCAAACACCTCCCACTCGACACGTGGCTGCACCTTCGAGTACAGTTCCTTCATGCAGTCGTCCGCTGCTTTTGATAAAATGTCATTTCTTGTAACCATGGTAAAAAAAAATTAATGTTTGTAAAGTTGTGGATATTCTTCCTCTAGTTTGTCAATCAGTTCGTTTGCCTGGCCTGATGTTATAAGGTTATATCGGTACAACCAGTCGGCCACCTTTTTCCAGTCAACGAAAGGTCTGCTGCTGTATGCGAACGAATTTTTCAATGGGCATCCAAGGAACTGGTCGTCGATGTAGAGGTTGGCGTACACCTTCCTGCTCTTGCTCCACTCGTCCTGGTCTGGGTTGTTGTTGACCGCGTAGAGTGGTATGTTGTGTGACTTGAACCAGTCCTTTATTGCCTTGATGGTGTCGATTCCGACACTGTCCTTGTGCTCACTGCTTCTCATTGACAGGCAGATTATCTTGTAACCCTTGTCTGTGAGAGCCTTTAGGACGATTTCAGCACCGATGTCCTTTCCTGTCCTTGGAAACTCATGGGTTACACAAGTCCCGTCAAAATCAACGCTTACAATCATGACTCTTTCTCCCAAATCATTTCGTTGTCAATACACTTGTATGTACCTTCCGTTATACCGCCTTTCACGGCCATCTGGTGGACAAGCGTCTCTATGTCATGCAGGTGGTCTACAACGTAGTGGTGAACGTCTAGCATGTACTTTTCAACGTCATCTGGGAATGCAGCCCCTTCAGCGTCGAACTCCGTGCCGTCGATTTTCTGGTCGTACAGGCCGAGTGCCATTGCGATGTCCTCCAGTCTGCCAGACAGCATGTACGGGTCGAACTTGTCGATATACAGCCAATCTTTCTTTTCCTCCTCCTCGAACTTGATGAGAGCGATGAGCTTGAGGTGGTCTTTGTTGAGTGTGAGTCGTTTAATCATTTTTTTATAGAGTTAACAGTTTCTAAGTTAGGTGACTTTGTTTTGTTCTTTCTCCACTTCTTCTTTTCGGGAAGAATGTCCTGTTTTCTGGCTAAAAAACTGGACTTTCCGTTGTTAATAACCACACATGTTTCTCTTTCAAATGTTGTCGGGTTGTAGAGGTGGAACCAGTCCTTGACCGTGACAGGTCCGTTGACAGTGTTAAGTGTTGCGCCAGTGGTGAGGTCTGGATATTTGGTTGTGATGTTGTCCTCGATGTTTTTCTGCAGCACATGTATGCCGAACGGGCTGATGATTCGGTAGTTCACGCCTTCGTGGTAGTGTAGGTCGATGTCGTGTGTGTATGGGTCTTTGATGTCAAGTTCAACAACTGCGAACACACCCTCTTTGTTGCACATGAGCAGCGTCGACCTGTCTTCCGTTGAAATGAGCTCCGTGATGACAGTGCCATGTTCGATAATATTCTGGACAAGCACATGTTCAAACGGAGTGATGTTATCTATAACCTTGTCTATATGCACCTCTTCTTTGCTGTCTCCGAACATAAGTTTGTCACCGTCGACATACCCAAGCCTTGTGTTCGGGAAATTGTCGCAATAGACCATATAGGAACCGTCATGCAGCAAGTCGACACTTTTCAGTACGTAGTCGTTCTCACCGACCTTTAGCGTCACGCCCTCACGCAAGCTGAACTGGCTCTTGTCACCAGTAAAGTTGCTTACAACCGCTTCAATCTGCTGGTCCGTGTCATAGCTTTCGTCGTAGAACCTGTCTGGCTTTGTTTCGTAGCCGAGGTTGGTGAGGATTTGGAAGAACCTCCAGTCTGGGAATTTGTTTACAACCTTCCTCAGGTTGTTCAGGATGTTAACGTTTGAGTTGTACCTGCTGCTGATTTTTTGCTGCCAGCTTACTTCTTTTTTCTTTGTTTCTTGCATATCTTCCTTTTAATTTTTTTATATAGTCGTTCTGGTTGAGGCTCTTGTTGGTCAGTTGTCTGTAGTCGTACAGGGTGAGGTTGAAGTCGACAGCCTCCTGATTCACGACATCAAGGATTCTGTCCCTGTCGGCGTTACCGTCGAACTCCGAACACCCTATCATGTTTGTTGCAAAACTCTTTCCACTGTATAAAATATTAACCATCCTAAGGCATTTTGCAAGCGCCTCGTAGTCGAAGAAATCCTTGTCGTCCCCCTTGAAATTGAATCCGAATGTGGTGAACATCAGTATGAACAGAGGAATGTTATCATCCTTGCACTCAACTATGGTTCCGAGCTTTGACGGGTCTCCGTACTTGGTCCTGTAGTTCCATTCAACCACACTTGGGTATTTCTTTGCAACCTCCCTCTGGAAGCCGTTCCTCATGGCCTGGTAGCAGTTTGTCCCTACAAGCAGGCCGTCATACTCGTCAACGCGCCTCAGCGGGTTCTCGTCCAAAACAATGTCGACCATCAGCTTTTGAAGTGTTCGAGTTTCCTGAGTTCCTCAAGTTTCTTGACCTCCTTGTCATTGAGCTTTGTCGGCATCACGATGTGTACGACACACACCAGGTTCCCCGTCATGCTGGTACCATAGACAGGAAGTCCGTAGCCTGGTATCACAAGGTGCTTCCCATCCTCAGAGCCTCTCGGAACGTTGACATCCAGTTTCTTGCCGTTGAGTGTCAATATTCTTGCCTTTGTGCCGAGTATGGCGTCAATAACCCCTATGTTGAGCTGCATGACAAGGTCGTTGCCGTTTCTTGCAAACACTGGGTGCGGCTGCTCGATTGCTATTATAACAAGGTCTCCTGGTATGTTTCCTTCTCCTGGCACCTCGTTTCCAAGCCCAGAAATGCTGAACGACATTCCGTTCACAATACCCTTCGGCAGGTCGAACGACTTCTCGATTGTCTCGTCCTCCACACCGTTTCCGCCGCACGTCTTGCACGGGTTTACAAGAACCATACCCCTTCCCTGGCAGTGCGGGCATGTCCTGCGAATCTGCATCATGGCGTTACCCTGCACGATATACCCCATTCCGTGGCAGTAAGGGCACGGTTCCTCCCTTGAGTCCTTCCCTCTTCCAGTTCCGTTGCAGCTGTGGCAGACCTTCTTCCTTGTGAACCTTACCTTTTTCTTGGCCCCGTAAAATGCGTCCTCAAGCGTGAAGGTTATCCTGCCCTGGATATCAGAGCCTTGCATCCTTGAATGTCCACCGCCTCCGAAGCCAAAATCCTCGCCGAACGTGCTTCTGAAATGGTTCATGATGTCGTCCATGCTCATTCCTCCGCTGAATCGGAAGTTGCTCATCGGGTTGTCGTATTCGGCCCTCTTGTTCGGGTCCCTGAGGACGTCGTAGGCCTCAGCGGCATCCTTGAATTTCTTCTCCGCCTCCTTGTCGCCTGGATTGCGGTCAGGGTGGTACTTGACGGCGAGTTTCTTGTACGCAGCCTTTATCTCGTCGAGGCTTGCATTCTTGTCGACGCCGAGTATCTTGTAATAGTCTTTTCTCTCCTCCATCGGTTAGTTATAAATGTTTTCGCTGCAAAAGTACGGTATTTTTCCGAATTGTGCAAGCGTTTGGTGAATTATTTTTTCAAAAAGACAAAAATATGGGCAAGAATTAAGAAATCCCTGCCCATACAAAAAGGGTTGGTTAGTCCTTCACTTCCTCGAAGTTCGCATTTTCGGTGTTGTTGGCCGCATTGTCGGTCGGTTGTGCCGAAGCCCCAGCATTGAATCCGCTGAACGGGTTCGCACCGTTGAACGGGTTTGCACCTCCGAATGCGTCACCGAACGGGTTTGCATCGCTGAAGTTGTTCGACGTGCTTCCAGACTGCGAGGAATAGATGCGCTGTGAAATCGGAATGAACTTGGTTTCAACCTCCTTCTTGTAGGTGTCGATGTCAGCCATGTTGTGTTCTGAAATAGCCTTCCTGAGATTGTCGAGTGAGTTGGTGATGTCCTTCTTTTCTTCTTCAGTCACCTTTTCTCCGAGGTCTTCAAGAGATTTTTCCATCCCGAAAGCGAACTGGTCGGCTGCGTTGATTTTATCAGCCTCTTCTTTCTTCTTCTTGTCTTCTTCTGCGTATTTTTCTGCGTCAGCCTTGATACGTTCGATTTCCTCCTCACTGAGTTTGCTTCCACCTTCGATTCGGATGGTCTGCTCCTTGCCAGTCCCCTTGTCCTTGGCAGTTACGGAAAGGACACCGTTCGCATCAAGTGAGAATTTCACAAGCAGCTGTGGCACACCCCTTCTTGCTGGAAGAATGCCATCAAGGTTGAATGAACCGAGTGACTTGTTGTCACGGGCCATAGGACGCTCGCCCTGCAAGACATTTACAGTTATACTGGTCTGGTTGTCAACCGCGGTTGAGAAAACCTCCTCCCTGTCACAGGGTATGGTAGTATTGGCTTCTATCATCTTCGTAGCAACCCCACCCATCGTTTCTATGGAAAGACTTATTGGATTCACATCAAGAAGTAAAAGATTGTTGGACCCTTCACCACCTACAATATTGTTTGCCTGAATTGCAGCACCTTCTGCAACAGCCAGGTCCATATTGGAGCTCTTGATGAGCTTTACGCCAAATTCCTTTGACAGTGTCTCCTGTATGATGGGGATGCGACATGAACCACCAATCAACAGAATACCGTCAAGTTCATCCTTGTTGATTTTCGCAAGCTCGACAGACTTTCTTGCACACGTCATAGCCTTGTCAACGAACCAGCTGATGAGCTGCTCAAACTTGGCACGTGTGATTGAGTTGGTCATGTGAAGTGGAACATTATCCTTGATGGTGATATAAGGAATGTTTATGTCAGCCTTGGATGAGTTGGTCAGCTCAATCTTTGCCTTCTCAGCGGCCTCCAGCACACGGGTCATAGCTTGCGGGTCACCACTGATGTCAACACCAGTCCCCTTCCTGAACTCGGAAACAAAATAGTCAGCGAGAGCCTTGTCAATATCACTACCACCGAGGAACACATCACCATTTGTCGACAGGATTTCAACAACGCCATTCTCAATCTCAGCAACTGAAAAATCTGTTGTAGCCCCGCCAATATCCGTAACCATATATTTCCCAGGCTTTTGCATATCAATTGTTGAAGAAAGAATTGAAGCAGTTGGTTCCGCAATGACACGCAAAACATTCAGTCCAGCAATCTCACCAGCCTGTGCAGTTGCCTCTCTTGCTGCGGAGTTAAAGTAGCTTGGGCAGGTGATTACAGCGTCAGTGATTGTTTCTCCAACGTAGTCCTCTGCAACTTTCTTCATCTTTGCAATAATGTATGACGAGATTTCCTCAGGTGTGTAAACTCTTCCGTCAATCTTTACGGCAGCTTTTCCATTGTTGTCCACAACGTCGTACTGCATATGCTTGATAGCATCCTGCGCTTCCTCATAGGTCTGTCCCATGAAACGCTTGATGAGGTAGATTGTGTTCTTGGGGTTTACAATCTGCTGTCGCTTTGCTGCAGAGCCAACCTTTCTTTCCCCATCTTTTATGGACACCACTGAAGGTGTTGTGTAACTACCATCTTCATTCGCCACTACAACTGGCTTACCATTCTCAATTACAGCGACTTCGCTCAATGTAGAGCCAAGGTCTATGCCTACTATTTTACTCATTTCTTTCTGTTTTATTTGCGTTATTTAACATTAGAATACTTTCCTGATTGCGTCGAGCTTGTTGTAGATGCACTTGTTCTCGTTGGTGAGCTTCTCGTTCTCCTTTGCAAGCCTCTTGTTCTGCTCAGCCACAGAATTGTTCTGGTTCTCAAGTTGTTTAACCCGTTCCTTGAGCTTCTTTATCTCTTCCATCAGCTCTTTGTTGTCTGTTACAGCACAGGGTTCGTTCTTCTTGCTGCACTCTTCCCTATGGTCTTCAATTGCCTTTGTTTCGTTGACATCCTTGACAACCTTGCCGTCCTTGACAACCTTCTCCTTGTGAGAAACCTGTTTGCCGTTCTCGTACTTGTCGGAAACGAAGTGGTAGTATGAATTGGGTGTCTCACCGCTCTCGTTTTCCTCCATGCCGTTGAAATGCCCCTGAAGGAGTTCTGACAGGTCAAACAAAAAATCTGGATTTAAAATTGATAACATAATTTTAAAATATTTAAGTTTCTTATTTTCTTCTTTTCACTAACACTATATACAAATGTCATGCCAAAAGAAAAGCACGGACAAACTGGTTTATTTATCCGTGCCAACACTGACATTTTGTCAGGCTAAACTTGTTCAGTGAACATGGATTCTGCCAGGTCGAAGCCCTTTGTCCAGGCTTCAACGATTAGCTTGGTTGTCTTCTCGTCGGCGTTTGCCGTCTTTGCGAACTTTGCCGCAGCATTGTTCTTGAATGAATTGCTGATTACACTCATGATGTTGATAATTAAATTGTTTTATATTCTTGCGCCGCGTCGAATGACGGGCATGATTTGTTTGAGAAATTCCTGTGTCCGTAAATCTTCGCGCTCGGATAAAGCTCCCTGAGTTCCCTGAGGAGTCTTACAAGACCTTCTTTCTGTTCCTGCGTCCTTGTGTCCTTGGCATTGCCGTTAGAGTCTGAGCCACCAACGTAGCACACACCTATCGAGTTTGCATTATGTCCGTTGCAGTGTGCCCCTATAAGGTTTACATCCCTGCCTTCGTGTACTGTTCCGTCAAGGTAGACAAGGTAGTGGTAGCCGATGTCGGACCAACCCTGCTGCTTGTGCCACCTCCTTATGTCGTCAACCGTGTGAGGACGTCCTTCTGGTGTGGCCGTGCAGTGGACTATTATTTCTGTTATCCTGCGCTTGGACTTCTTCAGCATCGTCCTGTTTGAAAGGAGCTTGGCCATTGTTGCAGGTCCCACCTTTCCGTCAGGTGTAAGCCCGTTCTCAAGTTGGAACTTCTTTACCACCTCCTCAGTGTTCGGCCCGAATATGCCGTCAGGATAGAGTTTGAGAAGCTTCTGCAATTCCTTGACTGCAGCACCTCTTGAACCGAGTTTTAATATTGTTATTGCCATTAGTCTTCGTCTTCGTTAACCTTCTTAAGTTGGAGTTTGCCGAGCACAATCTCAATCATCTGTTCGTCCATCTCATCAAACAGAGATGCGAAAACATCTACGATGGCGTCGATAAAGCCTTTTTGATAGTCTGTGTATTCAGTCATTTTTGTTAAACTTTGTTGGCAATTAATTTCATTCTAACGAGATATTCGTCACGTTTCTTCTCGTCGTTGACGATGCTCATGATGAGGCCTTTGGAGTAGTTGTCCGCCATGCCGCCGTTGATATACACCCAACCTCTGAAAAGGATGATTTCCGTGCCTTCTGGAATGGTTCCAGAGTCTGTTGTGTAGGCCTTCTTGAAGGCGTACTTGATTTGGTCTTCAGCCATAAAATTTTAATTTAGTTATACTATTATTCAGTAGCAAGGGCACTGCCGAATCTTTAGTTCGGCAGGTGAATTGCCTGCTTAATTCTTTAAAAATGAGGAGGCAG
>Ga0310696_10009773_pt1 | contig 11065 bp, 13 predicted proteins | sample AusTroGonzalo_MG_4_FD_203885 | JGI IMG/M metagenome (GOLD analysis project Ga0310696, IMG submission 203885) | Bovine rumen microbial communities from tropical cattle in Woodstock, Queensland, Australia - Gonzalo_02 (v2) (version 2) | ecosystem: Host-associated > Mammals > Digestive system >...
CGCTGCCCGCAGGCGTGTAGCCGCTGCCCTGCAGGGCCGCCATATAGGCGTTGTAGGCATTACGTCCGATCCGCGCCATCTCGATCACCAGCGCCCCCTCCTTGCTCCTGGCCCCGTCAATGGCGCCCTGGATGGTCGCCGCGCCGTTGGCCATGGCAAGGCTGCTCCGGTTAAAGCTGTCCACAGCGCTCTTGTACCGTGCCTCCAGCTCTGCGGCCTTCTGATCGAATTCATCGCGCATCCCCAGCAGGGTGTCCTCGAAGGTCTCTTTGCCCTCCTCGGTCTTCTCCCACTGCTCGTTCAGCTCCTTAATCTGGTCGTCCGTCGCCTCGGCCAGCCCGGCCAGGATCGCCGCCGACTCCGTCGAGCCGTCCTGCAGGGACTTCAGCAGGCCCTCGTTCACGCCCCGCTTCGCCGCGGTCTGCATGTTCGCGGCGTAGTCCTGCATGTACTTCTCCTGCGAAGACAGCGCCTTGATCATGTCGCCCACGTCCTTCGCGGTCACCTTCGACAGATCGTTGAAGTTGGCGGTGAGCTGCTCCACGGTCTTGTGGATCTCGGCGGCGGTCTGGCTCTGCTGGGCCTCCAGGGCCGCATAGCCGCCCTTCAGCTCGCTCAACGTCCCCACCAGGGTCTCATAACCCCGCTGGGACGAAAGCGCCTGCCCGTCGCCCTCCTGCAGCCAGCGCAGCATGTTCTCTATGCTGGCGGCCGTGCCGTCAAAGTCGCCCATCATGCCGTACAGCTCCGCGCCCAGGTCGTCCAGGCTCCGGGTCACCGTCTCCACGGACTCCACGATCTCCGCGTTGTCCGACGTGACGGTCTCGTAGAACCCGGTGTACTGCGAGCCAATAGCGTCGCCGTTCCAGAAAGAATTCCAGAAGCCCTTGAGCGTCTGGCCGAAGGTCTCGGCCTCCTTCGCCGCCGTGCTCGTCGCCCCGGCGGCGCCCTTGAGCTTCCCCGTGAACTTGTCCACGTCCACGGTGCCGTCCCGGATGTACTTCACCATCTTGTCGGCCTTCGGGCCGAACATCTCGATGGCGTCCGCCTCCGAGATCGTACCGTCCCGCATGCCGGCGAGCACCTGCTGGAAGGTCTGTCCGCTCTCCGACAGGTCGTTATAAGACTTCTGCATAGCGCGGACCACTCGATTATTGTCCACGCCCGCCAGGTCAAAAGCTGTCATAAGCGAGAGCATCTCATCCAGGCTAAAGCCATACTGATCAGCGTAAAAAGATGCGTCCTCCAGCCCTTTGCCCAGCGCCAGCGCACCGGACCGGCTGTTCTGGTGGGCCACGGTCAGCTTGTCCAGGATCGCCGGGATATCCGAGGCCTTCTTGCCGTAGGCCGTCAGGATACGGGTAACGGTATCCACCGCCTGGCCCATGTCCGTGCCGGTGGCCCGGGAGAACTCCTCGATGGCGGCGGTGTACTGCTCCAGCTCGGTGCCGCGAAGGCCCATCTGGGTGTACAGGGCGCCCATGACCCCGGCCACGTCGCCCCTGGCGCTCTTCGCGTTCGCCATGACGGCGGTCAGCTCGTCGTTGAGCGCCTGCAGCTCCTCGCCGGTGGCGCCGGTGGCGATAGCCATGGAGCTCTGGCTGGCGTTGTACTCCACCGCCAGCTCCTTGATCGTATCGATCAGCTTGACGGCGAAGCCCAGCAGACCGCCGCCGCCCAGCAGGCCGCCCAGGTTGCCGAATACGGCCTGGCCGATCTGCCCCAGGGCGTTCGTCGAGTCCCCGGCCTCGCCCAGGGCGCGACCGTACTGGTCGATGGACGTGGCGCAGCCGTCGGCGGAGGCCTTCGCCTCGGCAAGCAGGCTGTCGTTCTGCTGGATTTCCGCGTTCAGGTTATTCAGGTCCCGCTCCGCGTAGTTGAGGCTCCGCTGCCAGTAGTCCACCGACTGCCCGCACTGGTCATAGGCCCGCTGGGCCGCGTCCTGCGCCCGCTCGGCCCGCTCCAGCTCCGCGGTGAGCCGTTCCTGCTCCTCGGTGGTGTCGCCCTCGGCGGTCTTCAGCGCCTCCAGCTGGGCCGTCAGCTCGCCCACGCGGTCCTTCGACGCCTCCAGCTTGTCGGCCCATTCGTTCTGGGCCGTCCGGCTGTTCTCCAGCGCGGCGCGCATCTCGTCCACCTTCCGGGCCTGGGCGTCGTACTGCCGCTGCAGCACGTCGCCCTTCCTTGCCAGGGCCTCCATGCTGTTGGCCTGGTTCTGGTACTCGGATTTGGTCTTTGCCATCTCCGAGCTCATGGTCTTGAGCTCGTTGTTGATGCTCTTGACCGCGTTCTTGTATTCGTTCTCGCCCTCGATGGCGAAACGGGTGGTTATCTTACGTTCAGCCATTGGCTACCCCCTTTCAGGGTGCGCAATATGAAACAGTTCCAGGATCTCCCCGGGCGTCAGAGCGGTCAGCGCGTCCCGCGCTGGGATCCCGGCCTTCGCGGCCAGGAAAAGAAGCGGCGCCCGGGACCGTCTTTTTTTCCCTCGGCCCGCTCCCTGCGCTCGATCTCCTGCAGGCCCAGGTCGATCTCCTCCTCAGCGGCCTGCTCGCCGCTCTCCCGGTAGCCCTCCGCCAGCGCCTCGGTCACCGCGCCCCGCAGGGCCAGCAGGTCCTTCGGCGTCAGCATCGGCAGCAGCCGGACAAAGGCGTCCCCGGTCATGACGTCGCCCCGGGCCTTTCCCAGGTACTCCCGCGCCGCCGCCCCAGCCTCCGACAGGATGCCGGCGGTCAGCGCCAGGGCCTCGCCGCCCTCCGCGCCGGACGCGCTCAGGATATCGGAGATCGTCGCCCCGTCCTCCACGTGCCCGGCGTTCCAGGCGTCCTCCAGCTCCTCGATCTCGAACATGGCCGAGGCGCTGAGGAACAGGTGGAGCTCGTGGCCCATAAAGTCAAATCTGATCATAGCGTCCTCCGGAAAAAGGCGGCAGCGCGAAGCTGCCGCCTTACGTTATCAGCCCGCCGGCGTATAGGCGGCCAGCTTGGTGTCGCACCAGGCCTTCGCCGAGGCCTTGGACGTGTAGAGCTGGGACTTCACCTTGTAGGCGCCGTTCTTGGCGCAGGTGCCCACGAAGCGGACCTTGTCGCCGCTGAAGGCCATGCTCTTGCCCTTGGTGTTGTCCTCTTCGCCCTGGACGCTCGCCTTGACCTTCGGGTAGTAGATGCCCTGCCAGTACTTGACGTTGTCGATCAGCAGGCTGCGGACGAAGGCGACGCCGCCCCAGGGGGGCGTGTCGGTGTCCGAGTACACCATATCGTCGGTGCCGGTGCAGCCGAAGATCGACTTCTCGGTGGCGGCGGGCAGCTGGGTGACCTCGATGTCCAGCGTGAAGTCGGTCATCTCCTGCAGGTACTCCACGAGCTCGTCGTCGCCGTCCTGCCGGACCTCCTCCGTGCTGAAGCTGTCCGTGGCCTTCTGCAGCTTGCCCAGGCTGACCTTCGTGCCGTAGCGCGGCAGCGAATCGTCCGGCTCCGGGCTCGTCGCGTAGAAGGGAACGAACTGCGGATACAGTGCTCCATACTTTGCCATTGATTGTTGCTCCTTCCTATAGCCCGATCTCGTCGAGCCATTTGCCAAAGGAGGCGGCCGCCGTGTCGGCGGCCTTCTCCTCACATTCTGCGTTGGCATCCCGCATCCACTGCCGGGCCGGGACGCCCTGTTTTCCGTATTCCAGGATGTAACCGATCTCCTCGTTGCGGGTGGTCGTGCGGCCCCTGGTGCGGCTGCCGCCGGGCCGGATCTCGATGTATCCGGCCTTGGTGTTCGGCCTGCCTGCCTTGATGGATGCCGCCAGCTGGCCGGTGCGCACGGCGGCGCGCGGCCTGCCGCTGCGCGTCGGCTTGACGGCGTACTCGCCCACGTAGAGCTCCAGCTTTTCCCGGTGCGCCCGGGCGATCACCTCGCCGGCGGCGGTGAGCATTTCGCCCTTCACCCGCTCCGGCATGGCCGCCAGCTTCTCCAGCGGGATCGTGACCCGGTCAAAGCCGTCGATGTCAATCCGAGCCATCGGTTTCCACCTCCACGGCCATCTCGAACTCCAGCACGATGTGCTGCATGTCGCCGTCCGAGGCGTCCTCCCGCGCCGGCCAGGTGGTGGTCCCCAGGGCGTATACGGCCCGCTTCGCGGCCCGCTCCGTCGCAAGGATATTGAAGTCCAGCGGCGCGTACAGGTGCACCTGCACCCGGGCCAGGCTCACGCCGGGATCGTCGTCCCCGTGGGCCTCGCCGCTGTCCGAGTGATTGATCACCAGGTAGCGGTCCGAGCTTCCCCGGTACACGCTGTTGGCGATGTCCCAGCCGATACCGGCAAGGGCGGCCCGGAGCACCCGCTCCACGGTCTGACGCGGCGGCGTCACAGTGCTGTTTCCGCTCATCTTGCCGGCACCTGCCTTTTCACATGGACCTCCATCCAGGCGTGCCGGTCCTCCACGTCGTCCACGGAGATCACCTCGAAGGGCGCCGTGTCGCCGTCCTTATAGACCAGCAGTTCCGGACGGATGCCGTCCCAGTAGCGCACCGTCAGCGTCGCGGGCTCCGCCAGCGTGGCCATGGCCTCGGAGAAAGCCTCGTTTCCGTGCACGTTCTGCCATTTGGCCATGCACAGCAGCACGTCCTCCTCCGTCTCCTGGTAGAAGTTCTCGTCGTCCTGGGTCCGCACGATCCGGACGAAGCGCACCAGCGTGCGCAGCTCGCCCGGATTCGCGCTCCGGCTCATTCGGGCAGTGCGACAGCGTAGACGTAGCCGTCGCCCTCCGAGTCCTCGCCGGCGTGGCGCAGGCCCAGCACGAAGCTGTCGATCATGCGCTTCGCCGCCTGCTCGTCCACGGTGGGCGTGCCCATGCCGCGGTTGTCGTAGTACATGGCGGCCAGCGCCAGGAGAAACATGTCGTATTCGGCGTTGTTCTCGTACTCCGGCACGCCGGAGCGCCGCGCCCGGGACTTCGCCGCGTTCAGGTAGATCGCCAGCGGATCAGGCGCCGCCGGCGTTTCGGTTTCTTCCTGTTCGGAGACGTCCGTCTCCTGCTCCTGCCCCGGTTCGGCGGCGGCCGCGGACGCGGCCTGCGCCGGGACCGGCAGCCGGAGATATTCCGCGAGATCCGCCGTCGTTACCATAGGCTAGGACCTCGTCACGGTGACCGTGTAGACCTTGGTCAGCTGCGGATTCGGCGCCGTGCCGTCCGTGACCGTGACCGTCAGGGTGTTCGAGCCGGAGCTCCAGCTGGCGTTGCCGCCGTTGGTCACGGTGGTGGACCCCTTCTTGATCTCGATCTTCGCCGTATCGTCGGCGGCGACCGCCGTCACCTTGTTGCTGTCCGCGGTGGTGGTGGCTGTGTACTCCGTCACGTCCGGATCAAATTCCGGCGTGAGCTCCAGCGAACCGATCGTCAGCCCCGAAAGGTTCGCGTTTAAGGGTTTACGATCGCCAGACGGAAGGCGCTCTTGAGGCGGATCTGCTGATCGCCCCAGGCGGTGAAGACGAAGTAGTACTCGCCCTTCTTTGCGTCTTTGTCGGTCTCGAAGATGCTCTGAATGTCGTAGTTGATGCCGTAGTAGGAGAAGTCGCCCACGACGGGGATGGTGGCCTTGTCGCAGAAGATGACGGGCACGCCCAGGATGGAGGCCGGCTTGCTGCCGAACAGGGTGTCGGCGTCGTTGGTCAGGCTCTTGATCATGGCGTAGTAGTCGGACTTCTTCATGACCACGGAGGCGTTGGCGGCGAAATCGTCGGCCAGATCGCCCAGGGCCGCGGCGATGGCGTCGTACATGGTGACGCCTTCCTTGGCGGTGATCACGTAGGTCGGGCTGTCCGCGCTGTAGGTGCCGGTGTAGTCGTAGAACGACATGTGGCGGTGCGCGGTGTCCGGAGAATTGGAGTTATAGATCGAGGTGTGGCTCTGGAACGCGAAGTGCTTCTCGCGCTTGGCCAGCGCGCTGCGCAGGCGGCTCTCGATGGCGGCCACCAGGTCGGTGTCGGTGCCATGCAGCACGGTGTCCTTCACGGTGGCGGTGACCTTGCACTTCATGCGGCCGTAGGCGACCACGCCGCCGTCCAGCGCGATCTCGTTGGCGGTGGCGGTGTCCAGCACGTCGGCCAGGTCGGCGTCTTCGATGGTGAAGCCCAGCTTGGGCTCCTCCAGGCCGGTGACGTTGGTCACGCGGCAGATGTCGCGCAGGGGGTTCTTCTCCTCCGGCTCCATGAGCAGCTCGCGGCTCATGTTGGTGGGCAGCAGGTTCTCACCGTAGCCCAGATCGGCGGTGTTGACGGGGATCGCGCCCAGACCCTCGTAGCTCTTCTTCACCCGACCGGCGAACGCGTCGCGGATGAAGGCGGCCTTGGCGGCGATCTTCTTCTCCGGCTCGGACAGCTTGGACACGGCCTCGGCCTGCACGGCCTCCTTCTGCCTGGCCTCCAGCTCGTCGGCCTGCTCCTTCAGCAGATCATAGCGGCGCTTCATGGAATCACGGTGGGCGGCCTTGGCGTTGAGATCCTCGTCACTGACAGAGGGATCGGCGCCCTTCTCGGCGATCCAGGCGGCGTCCGCTTCGATGATGGCCTTCAGCTCGGCCAGCTTTTCCTTGTACTCAAACAGCGTCATTTTCATTTCATCATTTCATCCTTTCATGAATCTTTTGTTGTCTTCGATGATTTTGGCCCGCTTCGCCTTCTCCTCGCCGCTCATCAGGGCGGCCTGGAGCTTCGGCAGCAGGGCCTTGGCTTCCCCGGAGCAGCCGGACAGGTCGGCGCCCAGCAGCACGCTGAACGCGGACTGGACGTCCCGCGCCCCCTTGATTACACCCGCGCCCGGCTGCGCCGGCACGGCAACGAAGCTCAGCTCGTAGGCGTCCAGAGGATCCTCCAGCACGCCCGCGCACAGCTTCCCCTCGTACTCCGCGCCCTTCTCGTGCCCGTTCTCGCAGGCGATCCAGTTGAACGCGCCCCCGCAGACCGAACACGTGCACTTCCCGATGGCCACACCGACGGAGACCTCCTTGAGGATCCCCGCCTCAATGGCGTCGATGGTGGGCTGGGTCTGATCGTTTCTCACCGTATACGCGCAGCCCACGAGCTGCCGCAGCGGCCGTCCGTCCCTCGTCTTCCCCTCGGCTGTCTCCACGGCGAGCCGGTAAAGCCTGGCGATCTGGCGCTCGGAACTCCAGCAGTGATCGCTGATCATCGGCTTGCCCTCGAAGAGCCTGGCCATGGTATCCAGCGCCTGGTCGGAGAAACGCTCCAGATCCCGGTCGATATCGTTGTCACAGAGGACCACGGAGAAACAAAAAACGTCGTCCGGCTTCAGCTCCCTGACGGCGTATCGGTTGATGATATCAATATCGGCGGCCGCGTCGGCCCGCTTGAGCCCCGCCGCCTTGAATTTTTCCACTTTCTGCATGATGATGTCCCCTTTCCGGTCATTCCGGCGGATCGCCCGCCGGGGCCTTCGCCCGCACCAGCTTCTTCTCCGCCGCGGTGATCTCCCGCAGCAGCGCTTTCTCCCGCTGCTTCGCCGGCAGCAGATAGAACATGCTCCAGTCGATGCCCAGCCGGTCGGCGCGTTCGATCAGCTGCTCGTTCATTCCGCGTCCCCCTTCGCCAGCGTGGCCAGCGGCGCCAGATCGCGGGACCCCCACGGGATCTTCCCGACGCCGCCGGGATGCGGCGCCCGGTTGTGCGACGCCCGGACCTCGTCGATGGTCCGCGTGCCGGTCCGCACTTCCTTCATCTCCACGTCCGCCCTCGTGGCGGCGTCGGCCCGCATCAGGGCCTCCATGTCGATCACCCAGTGCAGGCCGCTGCGGCGCTGCGCCGGGGTCAGCAGCTTGCGGTCGAGCTCCTGCTCGTACTCCGTGACCGGCGCGGTCATGGTCAAAGTCAGGAACTCCAGCGTGCTCTGCTCCTGACTGGCGTAGCTCGTCGCCGAATAGTCGCCCAGCAGGTGCGGCGGCATATTGTAGACCATGGCCACCTTCGAGCGGGTGATCTTCTCCACCTCGAACAGCTTGCTGTCGATGGGCGACAGGTTTAGCGTCTTCGCGGTCATGCCGGACTCCATCAGCAGGATCGAGCCGCTGGTCTCCCGGTAAGTCTTCAGGAAGTCCTCCACGGTCTGCTTCCGCTGGCTCTCGCCCAGCTGGGCCGGGGCCTCGATCACGATGGCGGAGCTGACGCCGTCCTTCAGCTGCTCCCGGTTGAATTCCTGGATGTCCTCGGAATAGCTCAGCGTGTCATACAGCACCGATACGGGATTGATCCCCGTGTAGCCGTCCGAGGTCAGGAACGGGAAGTGCAGCACGTGCCAGTTGTGCAGGTACAGCTCCTTGCCGTCGTCCAGGATCACCCGGTACCACAGCTCGCGGCTGGCCGCTTCGACCACCGGCTGCACCCGCGACGGGTCCAGGATATCCAGCCGCGCCAGGCTCCCGTCTTCGTTCAGCACCTTCAGGGCGTAGGCGTTGCCGGTGGTGCACCGGCAGACCTCCAAGGCCCGCATGAAACTGAAGGCGGTCATATTCGGATTCGGAGACCGGGAGATCAGGTCGTTCAGCTCGTTCTTCAGCGGCGTCGTGTTCCGGTACAGCTGCACCGGCATGCAGGCCAGCGCGTTGGCAAGCCGCGACACGGCGGCAAAGAGCAGCTCGCTGTTGTACAGCGTCCAGTCCGACCGGAACCAGCGCCGGGGCCGGGTTCGGATCCTCCGCTCCCCTTCCACCAGCTGGCCGGTGCCCACGGCCTCCAGCGCCTTGACGATCCGCGCCCGGCGCCAGAGCTTATAGCGTTCTCGGAGTGTCATATCATGCCCCCCTCAGGTTGATTACAGTGGTTAGCTTCCGGTCCGGCGGCACCTGCATGGGCCGCCGGCGCAGGTATTCGGTGTGCGCGTCCAGCAGGGCCGCCACGCCGTCGATCTTGCGGTACTTGCCCTGCTTCGTGATCAGATAGGTCTCGTTCACGGAGCGCTTGGTCATCTTGGCGTTGCCCAGATACCAGATAAACAGCGGATCGTTGTTATGCATGATCTTGCCGTCCAGGAACCGCTCCTTCAAGTGATCCTGCGGCCCGGAGAGCGTGATCTCGCCCTGCCGCACCGCGTTCATCACGTAGCCGCTGGCCTGCATCTTCTGCACCAGCTCGAAGGCCTTGGCCGGGTCGTAGCCCACGCTCTCGATCCGGTACAGCTTCCGCATGGCCTCGAACCACTCGTACACGTACTCGAACCGCACGTACTCGCCCGGCACCACCGTCAGGTGGCCGCCGTCCTGCAGCCGTTTCCAGTCCAGCTTTTCGTGGTTTTCCCGGACCTTCGTCTCCGGCACCCAGGAGTGCTCCAGCACGAAGAACCAGTCCTCCGGCAGCGGGAACTCCAGGCAGGCCGCCGTGAAGTCCTCCGTGGTGGAAAGGTCGAAGCCGCCGTAGCACAGGCAGCCCCGCAGCTCCTCCAGCGGCTTGACAGCATTGTTTTTCAGGATCGTCTTCACGTCCAGGAAGCTCAGCGCGTCCACGCTCGTGAAGACGTTCAGCTGCTTATTGATCCAGTCGGACCGCTCCGCCGGCACCATCTTGCAGCGCTCCCAGTCCGCGATCAGCGCGTCCAGGTGCAGCAGCTTTCCCAGGCTCGGGTTCGCCTTGCCCCAGCAGGTGACGTCGTCCGGATCGTCGTGCTCGTCGATCTCGTCGATGTACACGAACATGCGGTCGGCGGCGATGGCCGACACCGCCGGATCCCGGGCCAGGATCTTCCCGCCGAGCACGTAAAGGTCCATCAGCGGCCCGTCGATCACGTTTCCCAGGGTCGAAATGTAAATAATCAGCGGCTGGCGCCGCTTGATGATCTTCTTTTTCAGTCGGGACATGAAGCTGTAGTCCCGGTAGTCCTGAACCTCGTCGAAGATTGCCAGGTGCACGTTCTTGCCGTCCAGCGTCGTCGGATCGCTGGCCAGCGCCTGGATCTTCGCCTTCGCGGGGTCGAAGTAAATACCGTCCCGCAGCGGCCGGAAGTGCTTTTTGAGCATGGGCGAGGCCTCGATCTCGGCCTTGCACTCGTCAAAGATGATCTTCGCCTGCTCCTTCGAGTTGGCCACGCAGTAGCATTCCGCGCCGCGCTCGCCGTCCTTGCTGGCGCCGAAGATGGCGTTGCCGGTGATCAGCGTGGACTTGCCGTTGCCGGAGCCCACCAGCACCAGGCCCTCCCGGAAGCGCCTTAAACCGGTGTTTTTGTCCACCCAGCCGTAGAGATTCGCCTCCACGAAGTGTTGCCAGGGCAGCAGCTCCATCCGGTCGTAGTCGCCCTTCGTCGGCCGGCAGAACTTCTCGATGAAGTCGATGGGCCGGTAGCCCTTTTCCAGGTCGAACTTCCAGGGAAAATCGGGCTTTTCGCTCTCTTCCAGCTCCCGCAGGAACCGCTCGCAGGCCTGGATGCGCTTCACGCCGGACACGATCCGGCCCTGCACAACGTCCTCCGCGAACTGGTAGCAAAGGGACGATTTTAAGAGACTAGAACTGCTCAAAGGGATCGCCGTCCTTCTTGTATCCGTCCCCCTTCGGCAGTAGATCGGTCAGCTGCTTGATCAGCTTCTGGTAGCTGCCGTTCATCTGATTGTAAACTTTCGAGCTCGGCCGCTCCCGGTCGTACGGCTCCTGCTCCCCCTGCTGGAAGCGCTCCGTGACGCCGAAAATATTGATATCTTCTTCCAGATCTTCGAGCATAACCCGCATAAAAGCGGCCCTTTGGATCAGTCCGAGCACCGTTTTCTTCCGGTCCTCGTCGATTTTCCGGAAGATTTTCAGCAGCCGCTTCTCTTCCTTCCTGGCCCTTGCCTCCCGTTCAGCCTGGGCCTCCGCGCCGATCTCACCCAGCGCCATCCCGTCACCTCCGTCCGTAAAAACGCCCAAATCCGGGAAATCTACCCCAAATTCAGGCACAAATCGATAAAAAAACAGGCCCGAAGACCCGCAATTCAGAATATTCATAATGCATACAGAATGCATACAAAATCCCAACTGAACAGGATCCCCGCCCCCCTCAAAGGGGAGGGGTCGCACGCGACCGCCCCGCGCTGCACAGGAAGG
>Ga0310696_10009775_pt1 | contig 11064 bp, 8 predicted proteins | sample AusTroGonzalo_MG_4_FD_203885 | JGI IMG/M metagenome (GOLD analysis project Ga0310696, IMG submission 203885) | Bovine rumen microbial communities from tropical cattle in Woodstock, Queensland, Australia - Gonzalo_02 (v2) (version 2) | ecosystem: Host-associated > Mammals > Digestive system >...
TTCTCAATTCTGGGCGAGGGCAGCAGCTACGCAGGCGTGGATGCAATATTCAAAGGCATGAAATACGGCGGTTCCAGAAGGGCCATAATCCCGGCCTGGCTGCTCACCACAAGCAGGTACAAAACCATGGAGGAATATATCAAGGCCTGCAGCAGCGAGACCCACATGGAATACAGCATATCTCTTGAATGGCAAACCGACAGCATCCAAAGGGTAGAAATCGACAGCCTGAAAAGGGTTATAAAGCGCGTTCCGGTTAGAGAACCTAGGCCCGTGAGCTACATTTTTGCCGACGGAGTCAAGGAAGGCGCTTTCTACTTCGCATCGGACTCATCGGCCTTCGAAGGTAAAGACCACTTTAAGGCCGATACCACAATGAAAATAAACTACTCCGGATATCTGCTTAACGGCCAGGTATTTGACACCACCATTGAGAATGTGGCCAAGGACGGCAAAATTTACATTGATGGGAAAACCTACGAGCCCGTGTCCGTAACCTTTGCCAGCGATTACACCAAAATCACCATGGGCTCCAGTTCGCTCATCACCGGTTTCCAGGTGGGACTTCACAGCATGCACTGGGTGGGCCAGAAAGCAACGGTTTATTTCATTTCGGATTACGGTTACACATCTTCCGGCAGCGGCGATGCAATCCCTGCATACTCCCCTCTCCGTTTCGAGATTGAAATAGTTAAGGAATGAGCTCAACTGCAGTACCCACAGAACTGGGCACCCAGCCGATCGGCCTGCTCCTGAAGAAATACGCTGTCCCCGGCATCATTGCCATGACAGCGTCTTCGCTTTATAATATGGTGGACAGCGTCTATATCGGCCATATTGCCGATGTGGGTTCGCTTTCCATCGCCGGCCTTGCGGTAACATTCCCACTGATGAACATTTCCACTGCCTTCGGCACGCTGGTGGGAGTGGGCGCTGCAACCATGATTTCCGTCCTTCTTGGACAGAAGAACTATCAGGTAGCAAGCAAGGTTCTGTGTAACGACGTCACGCTCAATATCATAACCGGCCTGGTATTCACGCTGGTCACCTTACTCTGGATGGACCCTATCCTGCGGTTCTTCGGAGCGTCGGACGCAACGCTGCCGTTCGCACGGGACTACATGACCATTATTGCCCTGGGCAATGCCGTAACGCACCTTTACTTCGGCCTTAATGCCATTGTGCGTTCGTCTGGCAATCCAAAGCTTGCCATGCAGCTAACCCTGTTCACAGTTACCTCTAACGCCATTCTGGACCCTATCTTTATCTTTGTCCTTGGCATGGGGATAAGGGGTGCGGCCATCGCAACCGTGCTTTGCCAGTGCATGGCGCTGGGATATACCCTGTGGTATTTCCTGGACCCCAAGCGTTTTCTGCATCTGCCGCGTTCTCTCAAGATTTTCCAGGTGGACTGGAAGATAGCAAAGGATTCGCTGGCAATTGGCATGGGTCCTTTCCTTATGAACCTGGCAAGCTGCATAGTGGTGCTTTTCATTAACCAGCAGCTGGTTAAATGGGGCGGAGACCTGGCAATAGCCGCATACGGCATTGTGAACCGCGTGAGCTTCCTGTTTGTGATGATAGTGATGGGCTTCAACCAGGGTATGCAGCCCATTGCCGGATACAATTACGGCGCACGGCAGTATGGACGCGTACGGGAAGTATATTTGAAAACGGCCATGTGGGGTACAATTGTCACCACATTTGGCTGGATTATTTCCGTGTTCCTTGCCCCGTGGGTGGTTCGCATTTTTACTTCGGACCCGGTGCTTGTCCAAAAGGCTTCGCACGGGCTGCAGGTAATGAACATAGTGTTCCCCATAGTTGGTTTCCAGATGGTTACAACCAACCTTTTCCAGTGCCTTGGAATGGTGCGAAAGTCCGTTTTCCTGTCACTTTCAAGGCAGCTGCTGTTCCTTCTCCCCTGCATCTACATCCTTCCGGCGCTCATGGAATCCGAGAGCGGCGTTTGGCTCAGTTTCCCTATCTCCGATACCATATCGGCCATCATTACCGCCATCTTTGCGTGGGGCCTCATTGTTAAGCTGGCAAAACTCAAAGACGGCGACGATCCTTCTATCCTTGGCAGTCAGATTTAGTTCCTATGAGTTCACCTAAACATACCATTATCACCATCGGCCGCGCTTTTGGCAGCGCTGGCGGACATATCGGCCATGCTATCGGCCAGAAACTTGGCATTCCGTTCTACGACAACGCGCTTATTTCAAAAGTGGCCGAGGAAGAAGGCTATTCGAAGGGGCTTTTTGCCCAGGCCGAGGAAAAGAGCCTGTTCTCTTTCTCCAGCTTTTTTGCCTCCAGCCGAATCGGGTACATGGACGGCGGGTATGTGAACGACAACGTTATGTTCAACATTCAGAGCGAGGTGATTAAGTCCATCGCTCAAAAGGGCAACGCCATTTTTATCGGCCGGTGCGCCGATTATATTCTGCGCGATATGGACTGCCTGAACGTGTTTATAACTGCTCCGGCCGAATACCGTGCACAGCGCCTTGTGAACAGCGAGGGCCTTACTATGGAAGAGGCCGAAAAACTTATGCGCCGCAAAGACCGCACGCGCGAAACCTATTATAATTATTACACTTTTGGCGACTGGGGCAAAGCCTCCAACTACCATCTTTGCGTGGACAGTTCCATTCTTGGCGTAGATGGCACGGCCGACCTTATAATTGATTTTGGCCGCAAGTGCGGTAAAATCAAGTGAGGAAAGCTGCCCTAATAACTCTTTTGATAGTTTGCGCAGGGGCTTTGTTCCTGCTGCGCGGGCATGGGCGGAGTGGCGTTGATCCTGAGGAGCCCTTCGTTGAGCCCATTGCCTGGAAAGATTCTCTTAATCTTTGCATTTCCAATGACATGTCTTCGCTGCCGGCGATGGATGCAGTGGTTGACAGTTTCATGAACTTTTGGTCGCTGCACGGAGTGTCGCTGGCCGTAATGCGTCACGATTCACTGTTATACGCGCGCGGATACGGTTTTGCCGATGCTAAAACGCCCATGACTCCGGGCACCACTTTAAGGCTGGCTTCCGTATCTAAATTGCTTACTGCCATTGGGATAATGAGGCTGCAGGAAAAGGGGCTGGTGTATCTGGATACGCCGGTTTTCGGCCCTTTTGGGGTGCTGAATAAGTACGATAAGTACATCCGGGACGACGATTACTATCTCATTACCGTAGAGCATCTTCTGCGGCATCAGGCCGGATTTACTTCCCGCGGCGGGGACCCGGTGTTCTCTCCTTATTCTTCTTTGGAGAGTTTGCTGCGAACCCAGCTTGGACGGCGGCTTTATTTTGAGCCGGGCAGCTCTCAGGAGTATTCCAATTTCGGCTTCTTGCTGCTGTCTCTGGTCATTGAGGAGCTGTCCGGAATGCCTTATGCCGATTATATGCAACAGGAGGTTTTTGAGCCGGCCATGTGCCACGGTTTCCGTATTGCCGGTAATTATCTTTCCGACCGGATGCCAGGCGAGAGCAGATATTATATGCAGCCGGATGCCGATCTTATGCCTTCCTTTGACGGCAGGTTTGCAGCTGTAGAGAAGTGTTATGGCGGCAACAACGTTACCGGCTCCATGGGCGCCGGCGGCTGGACCGGATCGGCCGTGGAGATGGCCCGAATGGTGGCTTGTATTGACGGGGTTGGCCCCCTGGACGATATTCTGGAGCCGTTTTCCGTGCGCCAGATGACAACTTATTACGATCCCGACACCTTTTCCCTTGGCTGGAACGACACCCAGCCCACCGGCGAATGGACCCGCTCCGGCTCCTTCTCCGGCACCCAGGCCCTTGTTAAAACCTACCCGGATGGCGAGTGCTGGATCTTTATCTCCAACACCTCCTCCTGGCGCGGCTCCCGCTTCGCCCGCGACATAGGCGGGCTGTTTGCCAACCTTCGAGGGCGTTTTTCCGAGGAGTTGCCTGTGAGGGATCTGTTCAGGGAGTAGGGAGCTATTCCATATTTTGCTAAATTTGCACAAAACCGCATAGTTATGGCCGACGAAAAGATTATTTTCTCCATGAACGGGGTATCGAAGATACTGCCCCACAACAACAAGGTTATTCTTAAGGACATTTACCTGGGCTTTTTCTATGGCGCCAAGATTGGCATCATCGGCCTTAACGGTTCCGGTAAATCTACGTTGCTGAAAATCATTGCCGGCGTGGAAAAATCATACAAGGGAGAGGTTGTGTGGGCGCCCGGATATACCGTCGGTTATCTGGAGCAGGAGCCGCAGATGGATCCGGAAAAAACCGTGCTGGAGGTGGTTCAGGAGGGCGTTCAGGAGGTTATGGACATCCTGCAGGAGTACAACGACATTTCCATGAAGTTCATGGAGCCGATGGACGACGACCAGATGAATCGCCTGATAGAGCGCCAGGGCGAACTCACGGAAAAGATAGAACACGTGAACGGCTGGGAGATAGATTCCAAGCTGGAAAGGGCCATGGACGCACTACAGTGCCCGCCGCCGGATCAAAAAATCAAAGAGCTTTCGGGAGGTGAACGTCGCCGCGTGGCTCTGTGCCGATTATTATTGAAAGAACCGGACGTGCTTCTTCTGGACGAGCCCACCAACCACCTGGACACGGAGAGCATCCAGTGGCTGGAAGCACATCTGCAGCAATACAAGGGCACTGTCATAGCCGTAACGCACGACCGTTACTTCCTGGATAACGTTGCCGGCTGGATATTGGAACTGGACCGCGGCGAGGGCATTCCATGGAAAGGCAACTACTCCAGCTGGCTGGAGCAAAAGACCAAGCGCCTGGCTCAGGAAGAAAAGGCCGAGAGCAAGCGCCGCAAGACTCTGGAAAGGGAGTTGGAATGGGTACGGATGGCCCCCAAGGCCCGCCAGGCCAAGCAAAAAGCCCGTCTGGGCGCTTACGAGAAACTGGCATCGGCCGATACTAAACAGAAGGAAGCCAATCTGGAAATCTACATCCCCAACGGACCGCACCTGGGGAACAAGGTTATTGTATTCAACGATGTATCAAAGGCTTACGGAGACAAACTGCTGTTTGAGCATCTTAGCTTCGAGCTGCCGCCTGCTGGCATAGTGGGCGTAATCGGCCCCAACGGCGCCGGAAAAACCACACTGTTCAGGCTAATAATGGGTCTGGAGAAGCCCGACAGCGGAAGTATAGAAATTGGCGAGACGGTAAAAATCTCTTACGTGGACCAGCAGCACCGCACAATTGACCCGGAAAAGACAGTGTATGAGACAATTGCCGGCAACTCGGAATGGGTGCGTATGGGCGGCAGGGACGTAAATGCACGCGCTTGGGTCAGCCGCTTTAACTTCTCAGGAGCCGATCAGGAAAAGCTTTGCGGAATACTCTCCGGCGGTGAACGCAACCGCCTTCACCTGGCGCTAACACTAAAGGACGAAGGCAACGTACTGCTACTGGATGAACCTACCAACGATGTGGACGTTAATACCATCCGCGCCCTGGAAGAAGGCCTTGACGGCTTCGCAGGCTGCGCCGTGGTAGTGAGCCACGACCGCTGGTTCCTGGACCGTATTGCCACACACATCCTGGCTTACGAGGGTGATGGCAAAGTGGTATTCTTCGAAGGCAACTACCAGGAATACGAAGCCAATCGCAAGATGCGCCTTGGCCCGGACGCCCAACCCAAGCGCTTCAAGTACAAAAAACTTATGGAATAAAGTTTTTTTTGTACCTTTGGAGGATATGGACAAACTATTCCTCATAGACGGGCATGCGCTAGTGTTCAAGATGTATTACGCCTTCCTGCGCAGGCCGATGATAAACTCCAAAGGGGCCGATATGTCTATCCTTTACGGATTCACAAAATGGCTGCTGGAGATGCTGGAGCGGGAAAAGCCAACGCATGTGGCGGTGGCATTTGACCCGCCGGGCGGCACGTTCCGCAATCAGCTGTTTCCGGAGTACAAGGGTACCCGTCCGCCAACCCCTCAGCTAGTAATTGATGCCCTGCAGCCGCTTACAGAGCTGGTTCAGGCTATGAATATCCCGGTGCTGTGCATCCCAGGCTTCGAGGCCGATGACGTGCTGGGATCGGCCGCCGTGCAAAACGCCTCGGAGCGGCTGGACGTATTTATGGTAACGCCGGACAAGGATTACGGCCAGCTGATAGGCCCGCACGTTTTCCAGATCAAGCCCGGCAAAAGCGGTGCCGATCAGGAACTTGTGGACACCGCCGCCCTGTGCAGCAAATGGGGAATCTCCAATCCTACGCAAGTAATTGATATGCTGGCAATTTGCGGCGATGCAGCCGATAATGTGCCCGGCGTAAAAGGCGTGGGCGAAGTTGGCGCCGCCAAGCTCATTGCAAAATATGGCAGCATGGAGAATATTTACCAGCATCTGGAAGAGCTAAGCCCCCGTCAGCAGGAACAGTTCCGCGAGGCCGCACCTCACATGCCCCTTTCCAAGCTGCTTGTAACCATAAAAACAGATATGGAACTGCCTGTAAATCTGGCCGACATGGCCTTTACCGGGCAGTACTCCCCCGCCCTTGCGGCACTTTTTGACAAATACGAATTCCCTTCGCTGAAAAGGTTTTTGAAGTTTTCGGCAGAGGCAGTACCATCTGCCTCCGCAAATTCCCAGGCCGGTGCCGTGCCGTTTTCCGGAACATCGGCCTCATTATTCGTGGAGGAAAACGGCATGGCAACCGGCCAAATGCACGAGCTGTCGTTTACAGAAGCGCCTGTAGCAGAAGTAGTTGCAAAGGCAAAGAAGTCCGGGAAACTGGGCCTGGTGCAAAGCGGGGCGCTGGTGATACTGGCCTCTGGCGGCGCGGTGGCGCAGGCCAGGCCGGCGGAAGCGCGCGCCGTGCTGGAAGACGCCTCAGTGGCAAAGTACGGAGTGGATTTAAAGCGCATTTCCAACTTCCTGGCGGCCGAAGGAATCGGCATTGAAGGCCATTGGAATGACATAGAGCTCATGCACTACGTGCTTAACCCGGAGCGCAGCCACCAGCTGGCCGCCTTGGCGCAGACGTATCTGGGCGTTTCACTTGAAGAGGATCAGGCCCCAGCAAGCACAGGCTCACTCTTTGACGAAACGCCAGAGGAGGACGACTCCCCCCGCCTTAAGGAAGCGGCCGTGATGGTGCCGCTTGGAGACAAGCTGCGGGAGAATCTGCCAGACCTTTACGACAAGATGGAAGAACCTCTGGCTAAGGTACTTGCGCAAATGGAAAGGGACGGCGTAAAGGTGGATATGCAACAGATAAAGCAATTTGCCGATGGCCTTAGGAAAGAGCTGGTAGAGCGCGAAGCGCGCATAAGGGAGATGGCCGGGGAACCGGACCTGAACATATCATCACCCAAACAGGTAGGAGAAGTACTGTTTGAAAAACTGCGGCTGGACCCTAAGGCCAAGCGCAGCGGCGCCAAAGGCCAGTATTCCACCGACGAAGCAACACTGCTGGCAATAGCCGACCGTCATCCAATAGTGGAAGAAATCCTGGAATTCAGGGCTGTTAAAAAGCTGCTTTCCACTTATTTAGAGCCATTCCCGTCGTATGTTTCGCCCGTTGACGGCCGCGTGCATACAACGTTCAATCAGGCACTTACGGCAACTGGCAGGCTTTCATCGTCCAATCCTAACCTGCAAAATATCCCGGTGCGCACAGAGCGCGGAAAGGAAATCCGTAAAGCATTTGTTCCGGGCACGCCGGACGGCCTTATAGTATCGGCCGACTATTCCCAGATAGAACTGCGAATTATGGCGCATCTGTCTGGCGATGAGCACCTTACAGAAGCTTTTCGCCAGGGGGTGGATGTGCATGCCGCCACCGCTGCCAAGATCTTCGGCATACCTGTAGAGGAGGTCACAAGGGAGCAGCGCGGCATGGCAAAAACGGCCAACTTTGGCATTATGTACGGCATATCGTCCTTCGGTCTGGCGCAGCGGCTTCACATTTCCAGAAGCGCTGCTAAAGAGCTGATTGACGGATACTTCGCTTCGTTCCCGGCTATCCGCAGCTTCATCGACGGAAGCATCGCCTTTGCCCGGGAGAACGGCTATGTGCAAACCCTTTTCGGCAGGCGGCGCTACCTTCCGGACATCTCGGCGCGAAACGCCACCGTCCGTGCCCTGGCCGAGCGAAACGCAGTGAACGCGCCCATCCAGGGGACATCGGCCGATATTATTAAGCTTGCGATGATTGGCGTGGCAGCCCGGATGAAGGAGGCCGGCCTCAAGAGCAAGATGGTGCTGCAGATTCACGACGAACTGCTGTTTGACGCTATTCCTTCTGAGGTGCCGGCCTTATCGGCCCTGGTGAAGGACGTTATGGAGAATGTGATTACGCTATCGGTGCCGCTTACGGTGGAATGCTCGGCAGGAATTAACTGGCTGGAGGCTCATTGATATGGACAACAAGGAAATTGAAATCATCCACCGCGCCATAGAAGGCGACCAGATGGCCTACCGCATGCTGTATCAGGTGTACGAAAAGGCTGTACGCGGGCGTGTGAGCGGCTATTTCCAGTGGAAGGCCGATGTTGATGACGTGGTGTCGGAAGCTTTTCAGAAGGCTTTTTCGGCCCTTGGCAGCTTTGATACCTCGCGCGAATTCCGGCCTTGGCTCCTTACCATTGCCACCCGCACGGCACTGGACCATTTATCGGCCATACAGAGGGAGGACCTTAAGAAGGAAGAATCCGATCCGTCCCGGCTTACGGACTTTACGCCGGAAGAGGAAATCATTAACGACGAGCTGCACCAGCGGCTTATGCAGTACATTGACGAGCTGCCATCGCTGTACAAGGACGTGATGATTAAATACATGATAGAAGAGCTTGAGTATGAAGAGATTGCAAAGGAGTTGGACCTTGAGCTAAATACTGTTCGTACGCGTATCAGGCGCGGAAAACAGCACCTGGCGCAAATGATGTTAAGGGGGGAAGTGGAATGAATTCTTCTGAATTTTTGGCTTTTATTAAGGGCGATTTTGAGCTTTCTCCTGTGCAGGTTTCCCGCTTTGAGGCGCTGGACGCACTGTACCGGGAGTGGAATGCGCAGATTAACGTTATTTCCAGGAAGGACATAGATGCTTTATACGAGCATCATGTGCTTCATTCTCTGTGCATTGCGCGGTATTTGCAAACCGTGCCGGGGCTGTATGAGGAATTTTCCGGCGCTTCTGTTTTGGACCTTGGCACCGGCGGCGGATTTCCCGGTATTCCACTGGCCATACTTTTTCCTTCCGCGCAGTTTGTCCTTTGCGACTCGGTTGGCAAGAAAACAATTGTGGCACAGGCGGTTGCTTCTTCGCTTGAGCTGTCCAACGTGCAGGTGGTGAACGCCAGGGCCGAGAGTCTGCCATCGGCTTTTGACTTTGTAGTATCACGCGCCGTAGCTGCCTTGCCGGACTTTTATCCGTGGGTGAAAGGCAAGTTTAAGCGCGGCATATTGTACTTGAAGGGCGGCGATGTAGTGCCTGAAATTGCTGCCGTGATGGCCCGCTACCGCCTCCCCCGCGGCTCCGTACACACCTGGCCCATATCGTCCTGGCTCCAGGATCCCTGGTACGAAGGCAAGTTGGTAATTCATATTGAAAAATAATTTTGCAGTTTCGTCAAGAATTACTACCTTTGCAGTCCTTACGCGAAAAATATAAAAATAAGATACTATGAAGAGAACATTTCAACCTTCCCGCCGCAAGCGTGTGAACAAGCACGGTTTCCGTGCCCGCATGGCTTCCGCCAACGGCCGCCGCGTTCTTAACGCCCGCCGCCGTCACGCCCGCAAGAAACTCTCCGTCTCAGACGAAGACCGCTGGTAGAAAATCAAGCAACCCCACCGGGTTGCTTTTTTTGTGCCCTTATTGGTGCAGGAGTGTGGGTTATACGGTGTTATCGCCCGAAGCGAGCTGGTGGTTAATTTATTGATAATCAACGCGTTACCGCATAGTAATCGTTCACAAATTGAACGATTACTATAACACAACTGCCTCATACAGAGCCACTTAGCGGCCAGCTAAAGAAGATGCAAGTACTTTTTTATTTGCTTGTTACGGGCAGTTGTGCGCTTGGAAAGGACTTCGGCAATGGCTTTTTTGCGTGAAAGTGGCAGCGAGGGGATCTCGAACAGGTTGTTTATTAGCTTTTCTTTAAGAAGAATGTTTGTACAGTCTTTGTACACGGCATCGGAGTAGTTGTCTCGATCTTCTTTTATTTCGTAATCGTAGCCGGTGTTATCACGGCAGGAGCGTATCATTACGTCTATTCCGCCGTAGTAGCTTGCGGCTTCGTGATAATCAATGACGTTCCACAGATTAATGGCATAGTCGGCCAGCTGCTGCATTTCTATCGGGCTTAGTTTGCTTTTCCAATACTCCAGGCGTTGGTAATTCAAGTGGCCGCCGCCCATATATATTCTTTTTACCTCTTTAAGTATCTCGCGGAATGTCTTTGACTTACGGGAAATATCAAAAGGGGCCGAAAAGGGCGTTGCTTTATCGGCATACTTTAGGAAATTCCATCTGTAGTCTTCGGCATTTAAAACCATTTTTCGCTCTACAGGGTTGTTATTATTATAGTTCAAAGTGGTTTTGATGCTTTTATTTCCAATTTTCACGGAACTCTTATACCTATGTTTGAAAAGCGGCCCTCTTCGACCCCTTGAATCATTCCATTCACGTGAGAAAATCCGCGTGTACTGCTGAACAAACTTTGCAAGCGACACCTCGTTTGGCGCCACCACGGCATTATGCAAATGGTCCGCCATGGGACATAGTGCAAGCACTTTTACGTTATAGCGTTTGGCCACCGTACAGAATATTGTAAAAAAAACCAGATAGTCGCTCACGGTGTAAAAAACCAGGACCCCACCAACGGTCTGTTGGCACACGTGGTGCACTTCTCCAGGATAGATTTTCCTCGTCTTCATATCTTTCAGGCCTTCCCGTTAGTGGGATTTGGCCGATGCAAGGTATTCAGAAGAGGGCATACTTCCAAGAATCGTAAAAAACATTGTGTTGTTTCACAATAAAAAAGTGTGTTTCTTACGATTTTATGCTGTTTCTTACGATTTTTCTCACTCCCAAA
>Ga0310696_10009777_pt1 | contig 11062 bp, 5 predicted proteins | sample AusTroGonzalo_MG_4_FD_203885 | JGI IMG/M metagenome (GOLD analysis project Ga0310696, IMG submission 203885) | Bovine rumen microbial communities from tropical cattle in Woodstock, Queensland, Australia - Gonzalo_02 (v2) (version 2) | ecosystem: Host-associated > Mammals > Digestive system >...
GCTGAAGGAGGCGCCTGTGGATTTCTATGCGGGGCCAATCGACTACTGCCTGCGCCAGATGGGCTCATGCGCACCGCCCATGAGCACTCCGCAATCCATCACGCTCAACGGCAGGATTTGGCTGAACGAAGACGATGAGCGCACGCATATACACGGCGGTCCTGGCCGCGCGGAATACAACCAGGCGTCCAATCTTGCAGAGAGTCTGGCCATCCAGTGGCGCAGTTTCGGCACGTCAATGGTTGACCGTTCAGGAATGTGGCTCTTCCCGATCCAGGGCGGAGGCTGCTTCGACGCGCCTGAATTCTGGCAGGCGTTCACCACCATGTACCAGGAGATGGAGCGCGCCGCCGCCAATCCTGCAAAGGATGACCACACGACGCGCATCGCCGTGGTGGTGGATCCGTACTCCTACCACTTCCGCCGCCTCAGATATGGCGACCAACTGTACGGCAGCATCCTGTCAAGCTCGCGCGACGCATTCCACAAGTCAGGCGTGGCGTTCGACTACTATCTGCTCTCCGACCTGGAGGAGATTCCTGACGATTACCCTGCATATTTCATGCTTGGCAACTTCTATCTTGACCGCGCACAGCTAAATACAATCAACAGACGCTTCAAGAAGGACGGCAAATTGCTTCTCTGGAGTTATGGCAGCGGATACTTCCGCAGCGAAAAGCCCAATGGGCGCTATTCCGTCAGCAACAAGAACATCACGGAAACGATAGGCATCAATGTCAATGCGGTGACCAAGCTGGCGCATCTGCAGACATTGCCGACGGAAGACGGAAAGATTACGACAGAGGCCCTGGAATTGCCTAGCAAATTCAATCCCGCATTCTTTGTGGACGATGAAAATGCGCAGGCTTTCGCGCAATTCACAAACGAGCCGCTTCTGGAAGGCAGGTTCGCCAACGCCTACAAAGACCTGGGCGATTGGAAATCCGTCTTCCTCGGAATGCCTGTGTTCCAGCCAGAAATGGTGCGCGACATCGCGCGGCTGGCGGGCGCGCATGTCTATACGCCTGTGGAAAACATAGTCGTCAGAATCGGCAACGGCTATATCATGCTCCACAGCGACCACGAGGCGACAGTCCCGCTCACGCTCCCGAAAAAGGCGAAGAAAATCGTCGATGTCCCCTCTGGCAGGACAATCGCCACCGGAACGGCGGAATTCGACGGCCATGTCGCCAAAAACGGAACAAGCCTTTACAGGGTGGAGTATTGAGAATCAACCAAATGCCCAGGACGAGATTCCGCTCGTCAGTCGGGCATGAGCAAATCTACAGTTGGTATTTTCACGTTTTTAAGCTCTGACACATAGATTTGACGGCGTAGTAACAATTGCCATAACCACCATTCCACACCCAAGAGGAACCACTCATGAAAAAATCAATTCTCTGCCTTTTTTGCCTGCTGGCGGCCATGGCCGTCTCTGCCTCTGAGCTGTTGCATTACGACTTTCAGACTCTTACGCCAGACGGCCTGTTGCAGGACTTGTCGGGGAGCGGGCATCACGGAGCCATGAGCGGCGAATTTGCCAAGGTAGAGTGTGACGGCCACCAGGGCCTTTTCTTCAACGGCCAGGACAGCGCCATTATCCCGCGCCAGCAGGAAGCCCTCAAAATCAGTGGCGATTTAAGCCTTGTCGTGACATTCCGCATAACGAAGGAGCAGGGCGACGCTGTGCGCCGCAAATCGCCGATGATCATAGGTTCCGATGAACTGGCGGGAGTCAATCGCAACTATACCTTGTTCTTCGATTACGGCACGCATATTTGCCTCAATGTCTCGAATGGCATTAGCGGCTCCACGCATTTCATTGAGAATGTCGCCGACGGCAAACTGCACACTGCCGAACTCGTCCTTGCCTATCCCCAGGTTCTGCTGTATCTTGACGGAAAATGTCTTGAGCACGCGCCCCTGGCAGTTTTTCCGGACAAGAAGGTCGGCGGTTCGCATGTCAATGTCGGTTTCTGGAAATATGGCCATTTCCTTGGCGAACTCTACGACTTGCGTGTGTTTGACCATGCCCTCACGGAAGCCGAGGCTCTCTCCCTTGCTGGGGTTGATGTCACTGAACTTCCCTGCCGCTTTGCTATGGAAATCGGAAACTCCGATGTCCTCCGCACCATTGATTGGGAACTCAATATCGACAATATTCCTGACGAAGCGCGCGCCATTCGGGTTCAGATTCAGGGCGCCAAAGATGAGCATACGGTGGCCTTGACCAAACAGGAACTTGAGCGCAAGCGCTATTGGGGTACTGGCTCTTTCAGCACAAAGTCCCTGCCTTGGGGCCAGCACACTCTGACTGCCGCACTGCTCGACGACAAAGGCAATGTCCTGCTGTCAGCCACGCAGGATTTTGTCACCGCAGAGTTGGATGTGCCGGAAAAATACAGCAATTCCATTGGTATCTCTGAAAAAGTCCTGCCGCCGTGGACTCCGATGGAGGTGAAACAAAGCAGCGGAACGGTGGAAGTCTCCGTCTGGAATCGCCGCTACGTGTTCCATGATGAATTGCTTTCCAGCACCATCTTCACAGGAAAGACGCTCTCAGACACGCCGTCTTCCCTGGAATTGGCCGTTGACGGGCAGCCGAGCCAACTGTCCGCTGCGCCCGTCAAATTGCTGAAGGACGCGAAGCATCAAGTCATTCTGGAACAGTCGGCCAGTAATGAAGATATGGACATTACAGCCACCCATACCATAGACTACGACGGCTTCGACCGCATCATCGTGCGGCTGCAAGCCAAACGCGCCTTGAACCTGACTGACTTGCGCTTCCTGTATCCGCTGAAGGCGGCGCAGGTCAAGACGGCTTTCGCGAGCCTGAATGAGGCACGCCCTCTGACAAGGCAAAAAAACTATCACTTCCAGCCAGTCTTGTTCGTCGGCGATGAGGAGCGCGGCCTGAGTTTCCTGGCGGAATCGGACGAGTTCTGGTATCCCAAGGGCAATACCAAGGCCATAGCCATTACACCGCGCGACGGTCAGGACACCATGCTGAGTTTCCATCCCGTGGCGACCTCGCTGGCCATGAAGCAGGGCGAGGTTTTCACCTACGATTTCGCACTGACGGCGACGCCCGTCCGCCCCATGACGAAAAATTGCTGGGACCAGCGCATTGTCTGCTACTATCCCTATTGCGAAGAACTTGAGTCGATTTATGCCCAAAAAGACGGCAAGACGATGTTCCAGTTGTTCAAAGAGACTGGCATGCGTCGACTGGGCATTGTCCGCACCGAGCATGCTTTCAGCTATCCTCCCATTCCAGGTTCGGAGTATTCGCGCAAATTGAAGGATTTGGTCGATGTCGCCCATACTAACAATGTGCTGATTGCGCCGTATGCCGTCGGCTTCCTGTTCAGCGAGCGGGCCCCAGAATGGAAGGAGCACAGATTGTATTGCGTGACGCCTACCCTTGATTTTTCCAGACGTGGCGATTTTCTGGAAAAAGAGTCCGGCTACAAGCAGCATACCTACACGACCTGCACGGGCAAATATCTCCAGGACCTGATGCTGTACCGTGTGCGGGACGCTGTCGAAAACACGGGCATTGACGGTGTCTACCTGGACGGAACGGTAGATAGTTTCCCCTGCAACAACGCCATACATGGCTGCGGGTACATAGACCGCCAGGGAATCAAACATTGTACGTTCAACAGTTTCCGTGCCCGCGAACTCATTCGCCGCCTCTACACGCTGCTTTACGAGAAGCGTGGCGACAAGGTCTTCCTGGAACTGCATTATTCCATCGCCTTCAATGCGCCTGCCGCCGCCTGGGCGACTTCGCTGTTGAGCGGTGAGCAACTCCAGCCCGCCAAGCACGCCTACGAGTCTCTGCCGCCGGAGTGTATGAGATTCTCGTATGTCGGCCAGAACATCGGTACTGGCGTGGATTTGCTCACGTACACCACTCGCGTCCCCTTCCATCAACAATGCGCCCTGTCTCTGGTGCATAATGTTTCCGTGCGCCCTGCTGGTCTGGGAACGACCCGCGAATGCTCGCAAATCTGGGCGAAGCGCGATGAATTTGGCCTGGACAAGGCCGAGTTCATCGGCTACTGGAAAGAAGAATGTCCCGTCAAGGCCAAGGAGACAGGCGTCTATGTCAGTTGCTTCCGTAGGGCAGGCAAGCCGCTGGTGCTTATTGTCTCCAATTTGACAGAGCAGAAGCAGACGGTGAATCTTGTCAACGCTGCAGGCGAACAGCTCAAACTGCCGTCTCCCTTCGAACTTGGCAGCGAAGACTTCGTTTTCGTGGAACTTGAAGAATAAGCCTTTTTTTAACGCAGAGACGCAGAGGCACAGAGATTTTTCACTGATTGGCCATCATTACAAAGATTGCCGTGAGGAATGTCATTTTGTGCCTAACACATGGGTGAGACGAGGAACATGGGACTAGGGATGTGGGACGCGCACATGGGTGAAACGTGGGACACTGGACTAGGGACGTGGTGTGCGCGTTCCGCCCTCTAATTATCCAAACATCTTACAACCAAGGTTTTGCCGCCGACGCCCCACGTCGGCAAATTGTCGTTGACCACCTTTCCCACAGGCTCGACGGCGCGCACGGAGGCGCTCCCTCCCTCTCTTTGCACAACCATCTTACAACCAAGGTTTTGCTGCCGACGTTCCGCGTCGGCAAATGGCCACTAACCATTTTTCCTACGGACAACGACGGCGCGCACGGAGGCACGCCCTCCCACACCCGCTCCCAAATACGACATGACGAAAAAGGGTGACGCCGCTGCGTCAAGGCCGCAGGAGCAAAAGCATGCGCAAATTCATTCTGGATACTGACTGGTGGACTGATTGTGATGATGCCGTGGCCATACGTTTGCTGTGCAACGCCCACCAAAAAGGCGAAGTCGAAATCCTGGGCATAAACATCAATGCCTGCATGCCTTATTCGATTCCGTCATTGGATGTGTTCACCAGGGATTGCGGCGTGCATGTGCCCTTGGGCATTGACCACGCCGCGACTGATTTCCAGGGAAAGCCGCCTTATCAGGAGCATCTAGCGGCAGTTAGGAAACCAGAACGCCACAATGAAGATGTCCCAGATGGCCTTGAGTTCTATTGGCATTTGTTGAGCCAGGCCGAAGACAATTCAGTGGAAATATTGTCTATCGGTTTCACGCAAGTTCTCGCAGGACTACTCAAACGAGAAAATGGACGCGACTTGGTGGCCAGAAAGGTCAAGCATTTATGGATGATGGCGGGCAAATGGGACGAGCAGGGTGGCAGGGAATACAATTTCCATAAAAACGAATTGACACGGCGCAGCGGCGCGGAAGTGTGTGCCGCCTGGCCAAGCCCGATAACTTTTTTAGGCTGGGAGGTCGGACACAGTGTTAAGTCTGGCGGTCATCTTCCTGACGGAGACTTGCTCAAGCAAGTCATGCTTGACCATGGCAGCGTGGAAGGGCGTTCTTCCTGGGATCCGATGCTGATTCTGCTGGCCATCATCGGCGACCCTGCACGCGCTGGATATCGCTGTGTTTACGGTCACGCCAAAGTCGAGGAAGCCGACGGCAGCAACTTTTTTGTGGAAGACGCACATGGCCCGCATCGTTATGTGATTAAAATCCACGATGATGCATATTATGCGGCCGCCATTGATGTGCGCATTATCCTGCGCGGGGCAGAATGAGTATGGAGAGGTGCGGGGGCGGACCCGCGCCAAATGGCGTAAGAGCAAGGCGTGGATGCCGCAATTTATATCTTGAACGAAATTTGCAGATACTGGATTTCTGGCAAATCTGGCTTATAGTATAAGTTTGTATAAATTTCCGTCCACATTGGAGTATCCGCATACTATGGCAACAAAAAAGCAATACTTTTTGGGCATAGATATTGGCTCGACCACCTTCAAGGGCGTGCTGATGTCGGAGAAGGGTGAAATCCTGCATACGACATACCAGCGCACCAAGCCTGTCAGCTCTCGGAGCGTCGCGTGCTCAGGCAGGTGCAATGCCTGTGGGCGCTGCAATATGGGCGCCATCAAGAAAACCGTCGATGACTTTCTCGCAGAGTGCGGCCTGACGGACAAGGACATCACTTGCACCGTTGTCACGGGCAGCCAGATTGTCGAGGACACCAGGCGCTTCATCAACTACGACTTTCAGGTCAGCGAGGTCTCCGCGCACGTGGCTGGTGCCAAGCATTTCAATCCCGATGTCGATGCCATCATCGACTGCGGCGGCCAGGACAGCAAATGCATGATATACAACGAGAAGATGGGCATGTGGCTGTCCATGATGTCCGGTGTCTGCGCTGCTGGCACTGGCAGTTATCTGGACAATGTGGCGGCCAAGCTGAACATCCCTGTGGAGGAAATCGCCTCCAAGGTCAACTACGATGCGGACACGGAGTTCAGTTCTGTCTGTGCCGTGCTTTCCGCCACCTCCATCAACAAGTTCAAGAACCGGATTCCCGTCGGTGACCTGCTGGCCGGAGCGTGCCGTGCCCAGGCTCGCGCCATTCTCAATGGCGTCGGGCAGTTGCTGCTCCATCATCCAGGCAAGAAAATCCAGTTCCAGGGCGGCGTGGCCTCGAACGGGGCCGTTGCGCACTATCTGAAGGAAATCACTAACAGCGAAATCATCATTCCCGTCTACCACAAGGTTATGGGGGCGCTCGGCGCCTCCTGCCTGGCGCAGCTTTTCACGAAACTCAAGGATAAGCTGGCCATCAACAAGACGGAATACGAGCCTACTCCCCAGAAATCCGTGATGATGCGCGTATTGAGCACCAAGCGCGATTTCCTCAGCCGCGACAAGAGCAAGCCTCTGGTGTGGCGCAACCTTTTCTTCCCGGCGGAAATCCTGAACGCTTTCAAGACCAGAATTCTCACCCTGGAGACCTACGCCGCCCTGTTCGGACGCAATACCAAGCGCATCAAGGCCGCGATGGACGTGGCGGCGCGCAAGGGCTTCGACCAGCAGACCTGCTCTTTCCTGCGCATCCTGGAAGGCATCAAGCACGAAAAGCCGGCCTTCGCTGTCTCCACCAGCCAGCCTTGCCAGCAGGGCGAGCGCATCTTTGCCGATTTGGCTCAGGAATACGGCTTCGAAGACAAGTACTATTCCCTCCAGACACCCATCAGCAACCGCACGGACATGGCCGTAGAGCAGATCGCCGACGGCCTGGAACAGTCGATTTCCATGATGGAAAAGGCCTTCGGACGAAAACTCGACAAGGACAAGCTGGCCGAGGCCTGCGAACTCTCCAACCAGGCCGCCGAATACTCCCGCAAATGCAATGAAATGCGCTGGACATCTCCGCCTCTCATCCGAGGTTCCCAGGCCATCTACAATTCCGTCATCTTCAGCCAACTCTGGGGCACTCAGGAACTTGTGGACATCCAAAAGGCGTACTACGAGGAACTTTGCATGAAGAAGGAATGGGCAGACAAACGCTATAAAATCGAGGACACCCACCGTCTGCTCTGGCTCCATCTCCCGCCGTTCTACAACTCGCAGTACCTGGAACTGCTGGAGAATACCTGCAACGCGCCCATTGTCTTCGAGGAGACGAATTTCGTCGGCTGGGATCCTCTGAATCCCTTGGATCCCCTGCGCTCCCTGGCCAAGAAGATGCTTTCCTCTGGCTTCCTCGATCCCAAACTGCGCGTGCAGTATGTGACCAAACTGGCGAAAATCGCCAAACTGACAGGCTGCGTCCTCTATACCCACGGCTTTGGACGTTGCAGCATGGCCGACCGCCCCTTCACCAAGTGGCTGCGCGAAAGCCTGGAGAAAATCGGACTCCCACTGCTTATCCTCGAAGGCGACTGCATGGACGCTTCCATCGATCCTTGCTCCACCCCGACCAAGATTACCTCTTTCGTCGAATCCCTTAACCTCAAGAAATACGGCAATATTTTCGGACGCCTGTTGGGATAATAGGCACCCGTGGAAAAAACGTATGGTAGGGCGGCCAGACCCTGGCCGCCGTCGTGCCCGTGGGAAATCACCCCTCCTGTTGCAACTACGCTATTCGCTTATTTCCTTGAGCAAATTGTCGAGGATTTGAAGAACAGTGATGCCATCGGCTTCGGCACGGAAATTGGTGATGACACGATGGCGGAGCACAGGGAGGAAGAGGGCACGGACGTCTTCGCAGGAGACATTGGTGCGTCCCTGCAGCAGGGCACGCGCCTTGCCGGCGAGAACCAGAGCTTGAGAGGCGCGGGAGCCGGCGCCCCACTTGACGAGTTCTTGGACCTGGCGCGTGGCAATTGAACTGCCTGGACGGGTGGCGGCGCAAAGCCGCACGGCATAGGAGATGACGTTTTCGGGGGCGGGAATCTCTCGGACGAGTCTGCGTGTCTCCAGGACTTCCTCGGCGGTCATGATGGGCTTGAGCTGGGGGCTCTCGGGGGAGGTTGTTTCCCTGACCATCTGGATTTCCTGTTCGATGGGCAGATAGTCCATGACCAGATTAAGGAGGAAACGGTCGAGCTGGGCTTCGGGCAGGGGGTATGTTCCTTCCAGTTCGATGGGGTTCTGGGTGGCCAGGACAAAGAACGGCTCGGCGAGTTGGCGGGTGTGTCCGCCGATGGTGACGTGTCCTTCGCCCATGGCCTCCAGGAGAGCCGACTGGGTGCGCGGGGGTGTCCGGTTGATTTCGTCGGCGAGCAGGATATTGGTGAAGACAGGGCCTGGCAGGAAGCGGAAGGAACGCTGACCAGTGGATTTGTCTTCGTCCATGACTTCGCTGCCGAGAATGTCGGCGGGCATCAGGTCAGGGGTGAATTGGGTGCGCCGGAAATCAAGCGAGAAAAGCTGGGCTAGGGATTTGACGAGGAGCGTCTTGCCGAGGCCAGGCGCTCCGGTGAGCAGGACATGCCCGCCCGCGAAGATGGCGGCGGTCAGTTGGTCGATGACGGCTTCCTGGCCGACAATGACCTTGGCCAGTTCCGCATGGAGTTTTTCGGAGAGTTGGCAGGCCTTGTCCAGGCGGTCGGAGAGGGAATTGTTGCTCATTTGTCGATGTCGATTTCGCCCACATGGGCACTGGTGGTGAGGTATTGAACGTAGTCGAGGGCGGCCTGTTCCATGGTCAGTGGCTGACGTGTCCAGCCGGCGCGGCGGATTTTACCGATGTCAAGGCAGGTCAGATACTGGTAGCGCGGGCGGAGGTCTTCTGGCATGTCAATGTATTCGATGCATGGCTTGAGGCCCAGGGCGGCGAACATGGCCTTGGCGAGGTCGTTCCAGGTGCGGGTGGCCCCATAGCCGATGTTGTAGAGACCGCGGCAGGAAAGTCCCTCGTTTTCGGCGAAGAAGATGCTCATGGCGGCGGCGTCCTTGACATAGAGGAAATCACGGACTTGTTCGCCGTCCTGGTACTCCGGCCTGTACGACTTGAACAGCCGGACCTTCCCGTCGGCGGTGATTTGCTCGTAGGCGCGCAGGAACATGCTGCGCATCTTGCCCTTGTGGTATTCGTTGGGGCCGTAGATGTTGGAGTATTTTAGCCCGACGAAGGTCGCGCCGTTATTGTCATTCAGCAACAATCCTTGATGCAGAAGATGAAGGTCGAACAGTTGTTTGGAGAATCCGTATTTGTTGAGCGGGCGCAGGACGCCGATGTTTTCCGTGTCGTCAAGGAATCCCTGGTCGCCGTTGCCGTAGGTGGCGGCGGAGGAGGCGTAGATGAGGCGCGAACCGTGTCGGCAGGCGTATTGGGCAAGAAGTTTGCTGAAGGCGTAGTTGTTGTCGGCGAGGTAGGAGGCATTGGGTTCCGTGGTGTCGGAGCAGGCGCCGAGATGGAAGATTAGCGGGTATTTCTGCGGCGTGTCATCCTGCTTCAGCAGGGCGGCGAAGGCGTCCTTCTCAAAATAGTCCACGAAATCGAGGGCGCGCAGGTTCTGCCATTTCTCGCTCAGGCCGAGGTGGTCAACAATGGTAAGGTTGCGGCAGCCTCGGCGGTTGAGTTGATAGACGATATTGCTGCCGATAAGGCCCGCTCCGCCCGTGACAAGAATCGGAGTTTCTGGTGAAAGTAACTGTGACATGTTTGGCTGTCGGGAAAGGTTGCAGGTGTGTTGCCGCGTCGGAGGCCGAGTAGCTCGGCCTTTGCTTCCAATCAGAACTTTGTTGGTACTCCAGGCGTGACAGTGAAGGTCAGGTCTTCCATGCTGTCGCGACGATGGAGGCGGATGGTGACTTCCGGATGGTCGGCAGTGACCAGGACAGAGCCGTTCTCGCCAATGGCCAGATGCGGCTGGCTGGCGTCAAGCGGCTCCAGGACGCAATCTTCAAGGACGGTGAGAATCAGCGGACGCCCAGAGGTGACATTCGTCTGGAAGGAACAGGCAGGCGTCTTGACGATGACCGGCCTGGTCTGGCCAAAGCCTGTCCAGTCGGTGTTGAGAGCCATCAACTGTCCCAACTGACCGTGGATGGGCCGCCATGTCCAGAAGACTTCTCCGCTGGGGTCAAGCAGGGAGCAGTCAGGCTGGTTCTGGGCGGCGAGGCCGGCCAGGAGGGCCGAGGCGACGGCGGAGAGCTTTTCGTGACCAGCGAAGGCGTAGGTCGTCAGGCACCAGACTGTGCCTTGGCCGAGGCGGAAGCGGGTTACGAGCGGCTGCCCGCTGGCGGCATCTACGACGACCGGCTCGGCACCGCAGAGCTTGAGGTTGGCCAGGGGGCATGGGCCGTCTTCGTCCGGCGAATCGCTGGGGATGCGGGTGAGGGACGGCTGGTATTCGAAGCCACTAAGCAGGAACTGGTGGCGTCCGCTGAACTCCTGGCCTGCACCAAGGACTTTCAGGCCGGCGAGTTCCGCGAGGTCGCCGTCGCGCCACATAGGCATCTTGGCGACATCGGCGAGAATTTGGCGGTCGGCGGAGATGTTGAATTGGGCGAGGCCAGTCAGGAGGGTTCCGCCTTGGCGGACGAACTCGAGCAGTCTGTCGTGGTCTTCCGGGAGCATGGTGTTCCAGCCCCAGAGGACGGCGAGTTTGTGGTCGTTCCAGTTGGCGGCGGGAGCGAAGATGGGCAGGCGGTCGAAATCGCCGTAGGGTGTTCCCGAGAAGAAGAAG
>Ga0310696_10009778_pt1 | contig 11061 bp, 14 predicted proteins | sample AusTroGonzalo_MG_4_FD_203885 | JGI IMG/M metagenome (GOLD analysis project Ga0310696, IMG submission 203885) | Bovine rumen microbial communities from tropical cattle in Woodstock, Queensland, Australia - Gonzalo_02 (v2) (version 2) | ecosystem: Host-associated > Mammals > Digestive system >...
GTACAAATAATAATATTGTATCTTTTGTTGGTGTTGATGCTACGAACAATCCATTAATTTATACCAAGGGCTTTTTGGTAGCGAATGAAGGAAGTAATATAGCAAATTGGATTACAAGTGATGATGGTTTTTATCATTTAAACGGTAATACGAAAGATTTATGATTAAGTCCAAGCGGTATTAACGGAGTTGTAAATAATAGTGGTACACAAAGTTTTGCATTATATGCTGGCGGTAAATTTGGGGTTACCACTAATGGTATTTTATGGGCCAATGGTGCTTATATAGCTGGTACTGTAGAAGTTGGAACCGGTAGTTCGATTGGTGGTTTGGATGTCACAAATTATGGATTAGAAGGGGATAGTGAAAAAATTGTTGTTAGCCCTAGTGGTTATCCTGGAAGGATTACAATCAGTAATAGTTTATATTCTGACGGACCTTGAGCTATTTATTCAAAGGGTAATTTTGGTGTTACTATTGATGGAACTTTATGAGCTAAAAATGGTAAGTTTGGTGGACAAATTGAAGCTGGAAGTGGGCATATCGGTGGATGAACTATTGATGGTACTGATATAAAATATGGTTCAACGAGTGTATTACATGGTGCTACCGGACGAATTGAAACTTCTAATTTTTATGGTACTGGCGGTACTATAGCGGGATGGAAATTTGATAGCAATCATTTCTATAATACTTTAACAGATTCTAGCCACATTTATGCAGACGGTCGATGTGATTTTAGAGATAATGGTTGGTTAAATGCTGGTAGAGCTGGTTATTGGCTATTGGGAAATGGAGCAAGTTATCGTTGTTTAGTTGGTGATGCCTTTGAAATGGGTAATAATATCGCTGACGCCTTGGGTACGGTGCATGATGCGACTCCTACAGTGGGCATAGCAGCCAAGAATGGTAATATTCATATTAGAAATTATCATAGTGGTGGATTTACTCGAATGGCCACTATGTCAAGCGGAGGTATTGCAATAGAAGCCGGTTATGCTGGTACAAATTATGCTGGTCAAGTTTATATAGCCGGTAATGCTAGTGGAGATGGTAAAACTTCTGCTGGCAGTTCTATTATGATGTATTCTCCTAATGGTTCTATTAGATTAAATGCTAAGACTAATGTATGATGTTTAAGTCATGGTAGTATTATATTAGAAGCACAGGGTAACGGTTGTATTGTTGCTGGGAACTTCAATTTAGGTGAAAGTTCAGATTATGGAAGAGCGGCTGTTGGTAGAATAGGTTATTCTGGTACGGCTTTGTATTTAAAAGGACAACCTTATAATAGTTCATCTTCTAAAAATATGAAAACTAATATCAATCTTATTACCAATGAAGAAAAAGAAGAAATATACAACATTATTAAGGAAACGCCTTTCTATAGTTTTAACTATAAGCCAGAATATGGCGATGCCGACAATCTTTATCATGGTTTTATTATAGAGGATTTAGAAAATACTAAAGTGGCAGATTACTTGCATTTTATTCAAGATGACCAAGATCCTAATATTAAAAACTTTAATGGATTAGAATTAAGTAAAATGAACTTATTACTTATTCAACAATTACAAAAGAAAGTGGAAGCTTTAGAACAACAACTAAAAAAAGAGAAGACAAATTAATGTCTTCTCTTATTTTTTTTGTCTCCAAGTGAGTTTTTCTTCCCTCGTTTGGGGTATTCTACGTTTTGGTGCTGCTTAATTCATTTTTCAACATTGAATTGCTCTTCTCTTTTTTTATATGGTTTTTTCTTAAAGTTTTTTCGTTGCTCCAAATTATTTTTCCTCCTAAAAATGATAATCTATTATTGCTACAAAGTAATATGAATGGCGAGGGTCGTTAATATAATCCATTAACAAATCTGTTCCACATTCACGTACAGAGTACTCTTCGGTTTGATCGCCCTCTTCGGTTTCTAATATATACGAGTAGGGATGAAATGGATTAATTAAATGGTTAGCTTCAAAACGGGCTACTTCATTTCGCTTAATATTACGAACTCTGGCCAGACTAACATATTTAAAGTTTAAATTATTTTCTATGTTATGAAAGGGGAAACCATTTTCTGCGTATCCTTCATTATCAAATGGGAAATGTATTCCAGCATAATAGTCTTTTGTTTTTTGTGAAACTGGTATTATATTACCGTATCTACCACCAATAGAAGCATAGTCCCAATCGCCGTATTCGCACCTATCATCAATAAAACGGTGTATATTAGTTATTGATTTTGCTACAATAATACATAATGCGTGCATATTTTCTCCTTTCATTTATATATATATTATATCAAAAAAAATAAGAGTGTGTAAACTTTTTACGCACTCTTTTTATTTTTTTGTCCTTGTTTCCATGAAAGGCCGCCTTTGCGGTTGCCGTTATAAATATATAATATATCGGTGATATTGGTTTTAACGCCCTTTCTTACTTGATTATTAAATATAGCATCTTCAGCAAAACTTAACGTAGGATCAAATTTTGTGTTTCCAATAATATTTTTACGATATATGCAATTTCAAATAGATTTATTCCATGATGGTGGTTGGTCTTCTATTATTACAGGTCCTAAATCGTCATTTTTAAATCGTCAGCTGAATAAACAATAATCAAATTGTTCATTATTAATTTTATTTAATAGTGTAGAAATATATTGATTGCTTATTGAATCGTCGCTATCAATGAAACCTATATACGCACCTTGTGCCACATCTAATCCAACATTACGAGGTATGCTAGCACAACCGCTATTATGGTCTAAATGAATAATTTTTGCCGGCAACTTATTTAGTGCCGTTTCATGACAGCCATCATCTATAATTATTCATTCAACTTCATCTGTCAACTGCGGTCCCAAGATTTTAGCTAATTCTTTCGTTTCTCTTAAAGTTTTATAATAAGGGGTTATAATACTTAATTTAATCTCTTTCATACTCGCATTTTTCTGGGAACTTCTTTTCTAAAAAGGCTATAAAGTTTGCTTTTGTCTTTTCAAAATTATCCAGAGCCTCCGTATCATTAAAACATACTATATCACTGTTCATAAACTTATTAAAATCTGTGTCTGATTTGATAGAAACGTAAGCACAATTTTTATATAAATGCGGGTCATATACAACTTTATCACATATTTTAAGCAAGTCATCAAATAAAGCATCGCAGTAATTCTTTTCGTGTCTAAACTTGCTGACCGCAAAACCTTTAATAAACTCATCTTTATATTTTGCTATTATCTCTCTTTCAAAATCGCTACGATGAGCAGGTGGTAAATGATATATACCAAATCTATATTCTTTACTTGGCAAGTAGTCGGCTTCAATTTTTAAATTATTATCTAGCGTTTTCCAGAACACCGCTGCTGGACCAGAACCTCCATGATACTTATAAGGTATCTTATTATCTACATGTACCGGTTTATTGTCTTTGAAAAATCTGTCTGCTGCGATAGGTGATAAGAAGAACATATCGTCGTTGCAAAAAATATAATTATCTGATAAACCAGGTATCTCACTTAGATAGAAGTTTACAGGCATACCGTTGAATGTTGGTAATATTTCTTTTGGTATATAATCTTCGTGATATACTACTTGGATTTTAGGATTGTCTATATGAAGCCATTCAGGTACTTGATGTTCGTTTTGCACAACTACAAATATTTTATGTATCCACGGACAGTTTTTGGCAATACCTCTAAACCAATATTTGAACACTCCTCATTCTCTATATCTTTCAGCTCCAAAAGCTTGGCGGTTGTCTGATTTATTGGCTCCATTTTTTATTTCTATTTGTTTTCATTTCTTATAATCGGCTTGCCATAGGGGATCCGTATCATTAACATAAGAAACTACAATATCTATATTATCGTTCATATTAATCTCCTTCTTTTTTCCTAGTTCTCTTAAGAACCGGCATGTCTTTAAACTCTTGTATACTAATGTTTTTATCGTCTACGTAATAGTCGGCATTCATTTTGCCAAATACTAATTCATCATATAATACGCCATGACTATCAAGCCATCTTCGTGTTACACTATCATATTTTTGTATTCTTTCTTCTAAGGTAGCGCAACTTTTAGCCCCCCTAGCTGTAAATAACACAATATACCATCCATTATCGTGGAACTCATTTATTTTATCTATCACATCTTGATGCGGTATACTATTCTCAAAATCTCTATTAATGGTGTGTGAGATAGTGTCGTCTATATCTACAACGATTATTCCATATTCGCTTCTATTAGCAATATGGGTTTTAACCTGCGTCGAGCTTACGTTTGGGGTTCTTGGTATATATGCTACAGGAACTTTAGCTTCGATAAGTGGGATGTCGTTAAAGCCTTTATAGTCATCTCCTATTGCGAATATATCTACCAGGTCTAATATGGCATACTTATCTTCTTGCGAACGAATTGGCACCACTTCATCTACATACTTGATAGCTTTTAGTACCTTGGCTCTTTCTTCATAAGAATAATAAGTTGGTTTGCCGTTTTTGGTTACATTAAGCCCAACCACTAAAAAGTCTCCAAGTTCTTTGGCTCGCTCTAAAAGATTGATATGACCGTAGTGAAGAATATCAAATGTGCCAGTAGTAAAAACCTTCTTCATTATTTACCTCCTTTTAAACCATTTAAAGCCCGTTTTTAGCGACTTTCTACTTTTTTAATATAAATATATTAAAAGAATATTTTTAACGAAATACGCCTGTAAAACGAGCTTTAAAAATAGGTATTTAACTTTTTATTTTTATTTTTTTAATGAAAGAACTCTTTCGCGGTATTCATTGTATTTATCATACCTTGTGTGAACATCCGTAATTTCTTCTTTCGTCCAATCTTTAGTTAAATTGTCATAGAAGCCACAATTAGTATATTCTGGGCAACCTCCGCATCTTATGCATTGAGGAACACAGGCATAAAATATATCTTTGTCGTACTCTCTTATTGCTAAAAGCACTGATAACCAATATTGTCTGGTTACGGGATCTGCACTTGTGCATAATCTTTTATAAGATATATTAATGATAGCCTGTAAGTTCGCATCCATTTCCATAGGAACACAATTCATTTGAGAGCGAGTTTCTCTATCTACCCCAGTTCTATCGGCTCTCTCTGTTCCTACAAACTTTTCACAGCCTTCATGATGTCTGGCAAAATGTGTGGAAATAGCGTATGGGATTTCTGGTCATTTTCAACTTATAATACCACGTCTAATTGGGCTATGTTCACAAAGTAATAACCTTTTCTTTCATTCACTGGAAGGTTCTTTGTTTCCTCCCTCTTTAGATATAGTAGTCATACAGGCTGCTTTTATCTTTTTTCAGTCAACTGCGAAATCGGTTATCTTAACTTCAGTATTATATTTACTCATATTATCTCCTTAATTTTAAATAGCATTCTCCACAAACGCTATCATAAGTTATATTTTCTGTCCCATCTATGGCTATTTGAGAACCACTAAAAGTTGGCTCTCCATTAATTAGTCTAATATTTTGTGTTGCTTTTTTACCACAACGACAAATAGTTTTTAATTCCTCTATATCATCTGCCAGTTCTAAGAGACGAGTTGCTCCAGGGAACCCCTTCATTTGAAAGTCGCATCTCAAGCCATATGTAAGTACTGGAACATTATACATTTTAGTTATGGCATATAATTCATCTACTTGATCTGGTGTTAAAAATTGAGCCTCGTCTACTATAATGGCGTTGGGTTTTTGAGATATCATATGTTCCATTATTCCTTCGCCTGGCGCTAAAAGAACATCGACCTGTCTTTCAATACCCAAACGACTTGTAACCTTGTTGTCTCCCTTAGTATCTATCGAAGGTTTTATCACGACAATCGTCATTCCTTTTTCTTCATAATTGTGGGCTACTTGAAGAAGAGCGGCCGTTTTGCCGCTATTCATTGCCCCGTATCTAAAATATAATTTACTCATTACATTGACACCTGTTCCTTTTCTAACTCTTCTTTCTTCGCATGCTTTGGAACATACTCTTCTTCTTTTTTCTTTTTAGCTTCCTCTTCCTCTTGTTGTTGCTTTCTTCTGCGTTCGTTTTCTTCTTCTTGCCTACGATGACTTTGGTGTAACATCATAGTAGTTGTTTGTAAAGCAACTTGAGTTGCCAAGTGGTTAGTTATAAAGCTCATAACTACGCACCTGTACTACCGAAACCTCCAGCTCCTCTTTCTGTTTCGTCTAATTCGTCTACAACAGTTAAATCTCCTGTTTCATAAGGAATGAAAACTAATTGAGCTATACGGTCTCCATTTGCGATAGTTCTTTCTTCTTCGGTATCATTGTGTAAAGCAACTATATATTCTCCACGATAATCATAATCACAAACCCCTACACAGTTAGCTGGTCTTAAGCCTTGTTTTGTTGCTAAACCACTACGAGCGAATACTGCTCCAAATGTTCCTTTGGGTGGTTTAACTGCAATACCAGTACCTATCTTAGCTGTTTCATGTGGTTTAATTAAAACCACTTCATGCTCTCCTAGATGAGCATATAAATCATAACCTGCTGCGTATTCACTACCTTTTGTAGGAACTTGAGCATCTTCATATAATTTTTTAATCATTATTTCCATTTTTGTTTTCCTCCTGTCTTAATTCTATAACTGCCAATACAGCATAGTTAGCTAAATCTAATAAAGTGTCTTCCAATTTTTCATCATTAACTAATCTTTCCTTTTGCGATAAAGTACGCGCTCTATTTAGTTTATCTTCTATGCGCACTAAAAAAGCCGTTAAACCGTATTTAACATAAGTATCATGAACTGAATTACCATAATCAGTATTTTTGGCTATATAAAGATTATGCAGATACTCCATCAGTTCCTGATGTAGTTGTATGTTGTTCTCCATTGGTTTGTTTTTCCTCCTCTTTAATACATGCGGGGCATAATACTTTTCCATTATAGCCTTTGCATATATCCATTTTACCACAATTATCACATTTGTCTTTAAATGTTTTGATTGTCATATTTCCTCCATTATTTTTATATAATTAAATTATACCAAAAAAAATAAAGAGCTGTCAAGTATTACAGCTCTATTTTTTCCTTATTAAACTTAATTTCTTATCTCCAAAAGTTTCAAGTTCTGGGATAACACTATGGATATGCCCTTTATTATCAAACTCTACATCAACCCATCAGCAAGACCTATCGTTAGGGAACCCTTTACTGCGGCAATATGGCGTCAAATCTTCTAAGCAGCTGGTTTGAAAACAATGGGTGTTGTCTTGTTTCATATAAAAAGATTGATGAATATGTCCGGTTTGTAATATATCTGGTCTTTCATCCATTGGAATTGTATCTAAATATTTTTGTATTCTATAAGATTTAGCATAAGCTCCTCCACCAGAACCATGGAATAATCTTATTTTTAATTTGCCTATTTTCAGGTCTGCAACATCTGGCCCTAAATAACATAAATCATCTCTTTGCTGTGCGATGGTTTTTACTATTTCGCTGCCGGTAGATTTATATCACCAATCATCATGGTTGCCTTGTATAACATATGTTTTACCACTGAAAGTGGGATATTTATCTATGCAATATTGTACCTGCCCTTCATAAGATGGTTCTTTCAATTCATATACTTGCTCTGGGCGAGTACTGCGCCCATCGGTAAAATCTCCTGAATGCAAAACGTGTTTTACGCCATCTCTTTCAGCCTTGTCATACAAATACCTTAAAATATCGATACGGTCGTATTTACTACAAAGATGAGTATCACTAATTAATAATAATCTTAAATGCTCTAAATTATAGGGAACTTCATATATATCTTGATTACGTAGTGGAGCTCTCAATACTAGCACTTCTCCATTATTAAATTGTATGTTATATCCTTGCTGTGACATTAAAGTGACAAGACCGGCCACTTCATAATCTTGTAATTCTAATTTTTTACATATGTCTAAAAAACTTGTACCCTTTTTAGCCATAAAGTAGATTTTATCACATAATTGTTTTCTATTTGCCCTTTCTTCATTATCCATTCTTGCCCCCTTGCTTTTTATTTATTTCTAAATAAAAGAGCTGTATATAGTAAAGCTGCGCCAAACCACTGTAATGATACTGGCCAGTCTCCCTTAGTACAAATGTTTACAATTAAACTACCAGCAGCTCCCGTAACCATAAGTGCAGGAAAAACTACTTTTAAAACATCAACTATATTATTCATATAAAACTATTTCTCCTTTCTCCAAACTTTTTTGGATATTTATAATACGCTGATTTGTTGATCCTCTGAAAGGTAATGTAATATCACGTTGCTCTAATATAAAAGGACCATCTACTAAATAATCTGCATAAGATAATACTTCTAATTGTTCTTTAGTCATTTTTTCATAAGTATTACCACTATAAAACCATATTTTTTTCTCTGGGTATTGTTTTCTTATTTTTTTTACCAAAGGAAGTAAATCATTAATATTTATTAATGCTAATGGTTCTCCTCCTAGAAATGTTACTCGAGAAATATAAGATGGTGAAATTAATTGTAAAAAATGTTGTTCTATTGTTGCTGTCCATTCTTTTCCCATGTTAAAATCTCAAGTTTCTGGATTGAAACAGCCCTTGCAATGGAATGGGCATCCTTGAGTAAATAAGGATACTCCAATTCCCTTGCCGTTTGTTATTTCAAACCTTACTATTTTATTAATCCTCATCTTGCCAATCCTCAAGAAGTTGAGAATGCTTGAAACGGTCTTCCGTTTCTTTTTGTTTGCCTCAATTGAAGGCTGTTTTGTAATCTCCTGTTAAATATCCTGTAACACGGCGTAATTGTTGTATATTATGGCTATGACACATAGGGCATTCATCATTAAACTCATCTGTATAACCACAATCTAAACAAGTGTCATTAGGTACATTAATAGCAAAATAAGGGACATCTTTATCCATAGCATAATTAACCATGGTTTCTAACGCTTCTAAGTTATTTTTAGCGCTACTATCTAATTCTACATATGTAATACATCCGGCATTACTATAGCCTGTTAATTGACTTTCTATGTCAATTTTTTCAAATGGGCTTAGTTTCTTCCATACCGGAACATGAATAGAATTAGTAAAATAATCTCTATCACTAACATTAGGTATTTCTCCATATTTCTTTTTGAACTTTTTCATCGCTGTGTAACATAAGTTTTCAGCAGGTGTGTAATAAACACCAATATTAAGATGTAAATCTTTCTTGAATTCAGCACATCTATCTTTGAACAATTGTTCTATTCTTTTAGCAAGTTCCATGCCCTCTGGTGTGGTATGGTCTTTGCCTATTAATATTTGTAGTGTTTCTGCTAGTCCCAATTGACCAATAACCAGTGTGCCGTGTTTCATAGCAGACTCTACGGTTTTACCATCATATCCAAGTATTAACCCATTCTCATACATAAATCTTGCAGATTCTGGATCTTGGCTAATAACGTGTTTATATCTTTCAACTAAGCTATCTCTAGCCTCGTGAATTTTTTGGTCTAATAATTCCACAAACTTCTCTACGTCTCTATCTGCTTCCATTGCTAATGTAGGCATGATAATAGTTGTAGGGGCGATATTGCCTCGTCCGTCTTTAGTTTGTGGATTAGTTCCTGGTTCAGCATTAATGTCAGCCCCATTATAAGTACGACAGCCCATAGTTGACACATAAGTTTTTGGGTCATTTCTATCGTAGCCTGCATTGACAGACCAATCAACATTTACATAATTAGGGTATAATCTTTGTGCAGTGCTGCGTAACGCTAATTGGAATAAATCGTAATTAGGATCTCCTGGGGCACGGTTAACTCCTTTCATACATTGGAATATTCCACAAGGGAATATAGGAGTTTTTCTAACTTTCCCAACGCCTTCAATAGAGCCTTCTAATAATGCTTTAGTAACCATTCTACCCTCGGGTAAAGTACAAGTTCCATAGTTAATACTGGTAAAAGGTAATTGGTTACCAGAACGACTTTGTAAAGTGTTTAAGTTATGATACATACCTTGAACGGCTTGCATCAATTCTCTTTCTGTTTTATCCATAGCATATTTATAAACTCTTGGATATTTTTTATACTTCTCGTCATCTATGGACATTGTTTCTTTATAATCTTCTGATAGTTCCATTTCTTCTATGTAATTCATACCATCTTTATAATGTTTGAAGAATGATAATCTTACATAAGGAACCATAGTCCAATCTAAGTGTGAAGCACTAACTCCTCCAAATTGTTGCAAACTTTGTAATTGGAATATTACAGCAACTAATTGGAATGCCGTATTGATTGAACGTGCTGGTCTAACATCTGTTTGACGAGTATTAAATCCGTTAGCTAATAAATCGTCAAATGGGATTGTTAAACAATTATGCTCTCCTACTGCATAGCTATCTAAATCATGAATATATACTTCATTATTTATATGATTTTCTCGTGTTTTTTTACTAATACAATAATTAAGAGCATATTCTTTCATTAATTCATTGCGAGCTTCTCCCATACGTCCGCCGAATGAGCGCTCATCTAAATTGGCGTTTTGATTTTGCACGTCGCTGGCGTCAATTTTTTCTCCTATAAGTTTCATAAGAGCAGTTTTACCTTGACGTACTTTATTTCTTTCTTCTCTATAAAGAATGTATGCTTTTGCCACATCTTTATATTTAAGGCTCATTAAACCTTGCTCGACCAGGTCTTGAATTTCTTCTACCCCGTATGGTTCCGGTCTTTCATTTACTCTTTCTTCTATATAATTTGCGATATTTTCGGCCTTTGCTTTTGCATATTCGTCAACAGTTCCAACAGCTCCAAAGGCTTTTAAAATTGCTGTGATAATTTTTTCTTTATCAAACGGAACTATTCTCCCATCTCTTTTAATGATGTTCATTTTTAAATCCTCCTAATTAGTTAAATTATGTTAAGGTAGATTTAACCTTCCTCTTGTGTTCTGTTATTATAAAGATATATACCATAATAACCCAAGAAGATTGATTCGCTTTCATCTTCTGGTATATCATCTTTAAAGATAGCCTTAGCTCTGGAAACGGCTGCTTCTTTTTGTTCTT
>Ga0310696_10009779_pt1 | contig 11061 bp, 20 predicted proteins | sample AusTroGonzalo_MG_4_FD_203885 | JGI IMG/M metagenome (GOLD analysis project Ga0310696, IMG submission 203885) | Bovine rumen microbial communities from tropical cattle in Woodstock, Queensland, Australia - Gonzalo_02 (v2) (version 2) | ecosystem: Host-associated > Mammals > Digestive system >...
ATGTTCACCGCTTATGCAACGCGGGCTTTCCTTCAGCCGTGGATTGTCCCAGAACAGAACGTCGATTAGATCCTTGACGGTTCTTCCGTGTTCGACCAGGAAGATAATCTTTATCCCTTTTTCGTGTGCGCGCTGGATCTCGGAATGGAATCGTTTTTCCACTATGTTTCCAGCCAACTCGTTCAAGTTCTGTTTCCGGTCGATAACGGTCGTCATGTTGTCGATCCTGGCATAGTCACCGACCCACAATTTCGACGTTATGGTTTCGATATTCTGTTTCGCGAATTCAGCCTTGATCTGCTGGATCGCCCGCGCCTTTTCGCGTGTGTCTATCTGAATAATCATTTCTTCACAAACGGATTTTCTTCTTCCAAATCCTTCGCGTCGTCTGTTTCGATTTCGAAGATGATGTAATTAGTGAACGTCTGCTTCTTTTCCTTGTCGTAGTGATTTTCCACGCCACAACGAACGATCTTGAACGTGTCGCCTTCGTTCAGATATTCACCTTCGGAACGGGCCTTTCCGATCAGACGGACGAAGCCGCCGAAGTCCTGTTCATATTTCCCTTCCTCGATCTTTTTGGAAGTGCTGATTCGAAGATCAATGTACTTTTCAGCGCTTCGCCTTACTTCCCAGATTTTCGCAAAACTTCCCGCACTAAACATGATTTACTTCCCCTTTCCTTCGTTGATAGATATTGCCGTTTCCAACTTTTTCACCGCTTCGTCGTACTTCGCCGCCGGAAGTTCAGACAGAACGGTCAGCTCGTATATTGAATTGAACTTTGACGGTTCAACGTCCGCACGCTTCAAAAGGCGTTCAAGAACTTCAAGTTGTGCGTCTGTAACGTATTCGTCCAGAACGTCCGGTTCCGCCTTCTTCGGCTTCGGATGCTTCGCCGATTTTGCTTCTGTTTCTACCTGGTATTCGTTCGTGTCCGGATCCTTTGCATCATCAATTAACAAAAGCGCATTTAATGCGTATTTACGCGCATACGAACTTGATGCCCCCGTTACCATAGCCGGATCGGCGCCCTTCTTTTCGTCCGGTTCCCTTGCGTAAGCGTCGGCGGAAACCATATTGCACGTACCGTCCTTTGATTCCAGATCGTAGAAGAAGGCTTGTGCGTAAACGTAGTATCGTTCGCCGATCTGAACGATCGCGTCCTTGATTAAGATGATCGCCTTAACTTCCGCCAAAAGCGGCTTGACCGCTTCCAGGATGTCTTCGCACGATCTGTAAGAGTAACCGCCGAACTTGTTCTGTCGATTCTTCGGCGCGTTCAGTTTTGTCTGAACTTTTAACAATTTCTCGTATACATTCATTCCGTTTCCCTTCCTTTCCTATTTGATAGCCAAGTGTCGCCCGCGTTCTTCCAGATGCGCCCAATCGCACGCATGATCCTTCAGATATTCGCGGATTTTGTCGTTGTCCGGTTCGACAATAACCTTTGTCATGCTTTCTGGAACGTCGCCCGTGATCTTCAGCGGTGCAAGCCCGCCGTTGTTCTGAACCTTTAACGTGAAGTTGCCCGCCTTCAGACCGTTCTTGTCGTCGTGTCCTGTTGCGATCAGCGCGTTCTTCAGCGCTTCTTTCATGCGTTTTATGTTGTTTTTGCGGATTTCTGCCTTGCGCTTGAAAAAGTCCGCTTCCGCATCCAGCGCCTTCGCTTCCGCGTCTAACTGCCGCATAACCTGGACGTAGCCTTCGGCTTTCACTTCAAGTTCGCCCGTGATTCCTTCCAAAGTGTCAAGAATCGTCTGTTCGTCGACTTCCGGATCGGTCATTAGCGAATAGACTTCTTGATAATCGCCTACAATGTCGTATAGTGTGTTCATTCCGTTTCCTTTCCGTACTTGAATCGGTTCGCCTTCCGTTTGCTTCGTGCGATTGCTTCATGCTTTAATTGCTTTTCGCTACGAAAAGGCGCGCCGTATCCTAAATTGTGTTTGTGCTTCGCCAGATGAATCTGCCTTCGTTCTTCAGCGTGGATCCGTTCGAATTCCTTGTACGCTTCGCACGTCGCGTGACACCCTTCGTGCGGCTTGCAGTTCATACAAGGCGCCTTCGTCCGCCCTTCGAAATATTCCACGCCGTTATACTTCATTTGTGGAACCTTTCCGGCTTAACTTCCCAGCCGACAACCTTTCCGTCTTCCAGGATCAGACCGACGTTGTTTCTGATCGTCCACAACTGCCACTTGTTCACGTTCCATTGCACGTTCGCCATTTCAAGATCCAATTTCTGAACCCCTTTTAGTTGATTGTTTTTCATGTAGTTTCCCCTCTCTTTACATTAAATTTCCGACGCTTCGTCGATCTTTGCCGCTTTAAGTTCCTGGCGCGTGATATATTCGCCTATCGCATTATGCAGAACCGCGATATTAAGCCCGCGCGCCGTTGCCATTTGCTCGTTTTCGTCCATTTTTGTCGCCTGGTCTGTCAGTTCTTGCAAGTGCCGGATCTCAAAGTCCCGCATCTTTTCAGCTGAATGAACGGACAGATCTTCGTCGTCAAATTTGTTCGAAATTGGATCCGACGGTATTGTCTGAATGAGTTCAAGCCGTCGATTGTATTCCGGATCCCCGTAACGCATCATTAACCCCCTTTCTGCCGTGGCTTCCATATAATCACGGCGATTAGTAGAATTGCGCTGATAATAACCGCTTCCCGCATCTTTCCACCCCTTACCATGTGAACATCCATAACACGCATCCAGCCATAACGATCGTTGATAGTGCCATGAAGACAATCCCGATCCACGACCAGATCGTCACTTCTTCGTACCATTCTTCCATGCCTTGATCCTTTCTTCGTTGATCTTGAACGTCCGCCGCGAAGATCCAGGCATCTTCAGACAAACGCCGAAATCGACCTGTCCTTGTGCGATTGCTTCGCGTAAGAATAATTCCGTCCAATCCAAGTATTTTGCCGCTTCCTTTACTGTCATTTTTCCAACCTCGTGTTTACATTCGTGAACTACACACGCAAAAAAAAGAACGGTCTGATCTCTAAATCAGAAATTTCAAGAAGATCTATCCAGCGATCCATTGTCGTCTGGTTAAGCGTTTTCTTTCCGTTCATGTACTGTGAAAGAAAAGAATGCGAACATTTTGCGATCTTCTCAAATTCCTTCAGAGAACCGAACCGTTCTACAATCCGTCCGCGAAGTCTTGATGTATCGTACATTTTTTCACCTCCATTTCTCAAGATTTGGTTTACATTCGTGAACCTCTATACAAAATATAGTTGATTTGTTTACGTTTGTCAACACTAAATTTATTTTTGTAAACTTTTCGTGTTAAATAGTGTATAATACGTGTGAAGGGAGAACGATATGGCAAAAAAGATAAGCACAACGCAAGAGCGATTAAGTGAAATGATGACCGCATTTGACATTAGACCAGCGGACATTGTTCGAAGAACAGGGATCAACAAGTCTACGCTTTCCAATTACATAAACGGCAAAAGGGAAGCCAGACAAGATCAGTTGTCATTGATCGCCGATTCTTATGGCGTTAATCCCGCGTGGCTACTCGGATATGATGTGAAAATGATGTCCGAAGTGGAATTAACCCCGCACGCGCCTGGAACGGAATTCGTCGTTGATCCTACTATTATTGATCGGGCGCTTCAGTATTATCAAGTGATCGAAAGTCTTCCACCGGAGAAACGGGCATCATTCGAAAACTATCTAAAATTTCTTCAATCTGAATCCGAACGTCCGGACTAACGTTTGCGTAAATATTGAGAAATTCTTCAAAAGTCATTGTTCTGCCCCTTTCTTCAATATAGGAATATGGTAGCAGAATATAAGTCCATAAAACGTCACTATAATCGAACATTTGTTCTTGACAAGGAGATAAAATATGAAAAAATGGATGATCTGGCCTATACTCGGCGCTACGTCTATCATTGTAATTGTAATATCATGGATCATTTATTGCGCTAAAAACGGACTTCTTATTGAACAGACACCCAAAGACAAGCCGACGATCCAGGTCAAGGAAGTGCAGACGGAAAAAGAATTCAAACAAGCGGATCCGGAAGCGTGCGTCGCCAAATTCGAAGAAGAAGCAAAAGAAACGCTTGAACTATACGACGGTATTAAATATTCCGTCAATAAATGGACGGTCGCCGTCGTGATCGATCTAGATAAATGGAACGCAACGTCGGAAGAAGACAGAAGCGCATTTATGAATGAGATCTACGCATTATTAAGCGTCGACGCGCGATCAAGCGGGATTTTGTCGGATCATGCCGTGTCGATAAGTTTTATGACTTCGGATTATAAGAACACAAAAGTCTTCAAAGTGGAAAAGGAATAGGAATATGAAGAACCCAAACGGATACGGCGGAATCAGTAAACTTTCCGGCAACCGCCGCCGCCCCTGGTGCGTAAGAGTAACGACCGGATATACGATCAACGCCGATACAATGTCAGTTAAACAGAATCGGCACGTACTCGGATATTATGCGACGCGAAAAGAAGCGATCCAGGCACTAGCGAAGTATAACGACAACCCGTTCAATTTAGAAGCGGCAAAAGTGACGTTCCGTCAATGCTACGTACAAGCCAAGGAAGACTTTTCAGCGGCACGCGCCCACAACTACCGATCAGCGTTCCGTTATCTGGAACCGATAGCAGACTTGCCGATCCGGACATTGAAAGCCGCCCAGATGCAGAAATGTATAGATTCGTGTCAGACAACGCAACAACGCGAAATCAAGACGGTCTGCCATAAGGTCTTCGAATATGCCCTTCGGAATGAGATCGTCGACCGCGATCCAAGCCGATACTTGACTTCAAATACCGTCGGCCCGAAGATCGACCGCGAAATATTTACAAGTGAAGAAGTTGCCTTTTTGTGGGAAAATGCGGATCAATGGTCGTGCAAAGTGGCGTTGATCTTGCTTTATTCGGGAATGAGAACAAAAGAATTGCGGACGATCGGACCGGATCAGATCGACCTTGATAGAAAAATGATAATTCTGACAAAAGCGAAAAACGCTTCTTCCGTCCGTGACGTACCAATTCACGAAAAGATTCTGCCCCTTTTGGCGGACTTTAAGGCGAAGCCAATAGAATTTTCGCATGAAGGATTTAACAAGGCATTAAAGCGCTTCAGCCAGCACACGGCCCATGAATGCCGTCATACATTCACGACAAGGCTTCGGGAATGCGGCGCGGATCTTCTTCCGCTTCAGCTGATACTAGGACATACCCCGAAGACGATCACGGAAAAGGTCTACACCCACATTTCGGATGAAGAACTTTTGGCGACCGTAAATCTGCTACAATATTAGTTCGTGTTGCCTACCGGAATGGTGTACGTGATGCCTACACGATACCTACGAAGAAAAATCGCCACGATTTTATGCGATTTTGCGGAATCACTATCACAATGTATAAAAACAAGAAAAAGCCCTGTGTTCGCGGGATTTTCCCGTTACTCACAAGGCTTTTTTTGATGCCGCAGACCGGTAAAGAACCAAGTCCGCCAAGCCGCTATTTACAAGGGTTTCGCGTCCGTTCGTGTTGCCCACGCGTTGCCCACCAGCACGAAGCGACGCCCACTTCTACGAAGGAACGCCGCCCCTGTTGGAATGAAACGGAATGCGGAAAATAAGAAGAAACCAATTTTATAAACCGATAGCCGCCCAGGTGTTCCGACCAATTATTCCGTCCGGATCCAGCCCGCGGCTTCGCTGGAAGTCCCTAACTGCGTTTGCGGTGTTCTTGCCAAAAATCCCGTCTTCAGCGCCGCAATAATAGCCGTTTTGGTTAAGGAATTTCTGCCAAGCAAGGACATATTCGCCCCTGGATCCGATCTTCAGAACCGGAAGATTCTTGACCGTCGTGGATCCGGAAGACGTTCCCAAGACTTCAGCGTCCCACAAGTATAACTTGTATCTGTTGATACATGAAAGAAGCGTCTGTTCATAGGACGGACTTGTCGCGTATCCGTCTTGTTTGACGTATTTGCACGCCAAAGTATAATCGGCAAGGCCACGAAGGTTTTCGTAGCGTTTCAGCCGATTGAATAACGACGAATGATCCGCGATACTTTCCGCCCATGAAGGATAGCGTCTAAAATCTGCCAAGACACGGATCGCGGCCCCGTTCACGTATTCGGTCGTCCACATTTTGACGGATTCGCCATTGTATGAACCTTTGATTCCGAACAAGTTGTTGTTCGGTGCCTGGGCCAAGCCCGAATTGCCTTTGCTGGATTCAATAAAGGCTTGTGATGCCGTAAGGCTTGCAAGGATCCCCGAAGACTTCATGTCCGCCAAAACGTACGGCTTCAGCGTTTCAAGAAACGTCGTATCTGTATATTTCATACCTTCCCCCTATGCGTTCGCACGCTTCAGATCGGACAGATCGCCTTCAAAGTCCCGTTGTTTTTCTTCCAGAACCTTAATTTCGCCTTCGCAAATATACATTCGCTCGACAAGGTTATTGTGCTTTTCGACCTTCTTTTCCAACTGATCTATTCTGTATATCGTTTTGGAATGGTTCAGCCAATTCGAAAGCGCCGTTCCGATCAGCGTGATTCCGCCCGTGATAAGCGCCACAATAATTGATTCGGTCATTTATCCGTCCCCTTATTGTAAATTGCCGTTGAAATGCCAAGAAGCGCCCCTAAAAAGCAATCAATCGCCGTTAACGTGCCGACGATTTCCTGTCCGTACGGCAGTTGCGGCCATATCTGGCTTAACGCAAAATAAAGCGCCCCAAGTGCCGGAAGCGCGATCTGTGCGATATATTTCAGAACGTCATAAACCTTGTTTGACATTATTCCTTCCCCCTTTTTGTTACGAACTCATACCAATTCAGACAGAACAGAATTGATTCAAGAACTACAAGAACCCCTATAATAAGCATTTATGCCCCCAAAACTTCCATTATAATTTTTGCAACGCATACAAACGAAACAACAAAGATGTATGCGGATATGGTGTACTTCGCCAATGTAATCATTATCAATAGTAAACAAGCATTTCTTGTCTAGGATTTGAACCAGACGACCACGCTTTCATGCTGACGCTTGACGCTGATATATTGATAGGCCCAACGGCGCTAGAACTCGTCTGATCAGTTGCAACAGGGTCTTTTAAGTACGGAGAGGTGTTTATAGTTTCATACTTTAATCCCGCTTGTGTTTGCGGATCAACAAATATTAAAACGCTTGTACCAGTTCCGCCGCCTGTCGCGTGATAAATTATCAATTTTGGTAATTGCTGAAGCGTATATGTCTGTGTTACTGCGCCTAAATATGTGAAGAACTCATCCGGCGTTGATAATAAAGCGTAAAAATCACCGCCGCCACCGCCGCTTCCACTTAAACTTGCCCTAATTCTAGCCATTTTTCCGTCCTTTCAACCAAAACGACGCGATCATTTCTGACCGCGCCGCGTGGATTTCGTTCTTATTCTTCGTTCGGTTCCGGTGCTTCGTAATTGTTATCGAAGTCGGACATGATCTTGTTTCCGTACGAATCGTACAGGATAACCATAGCGAAGTCGTTTGTCGCCTTGATGATGCTTCCCATTGTGGAATGGTAAGCCTGTTTAGCCGTGGAAATGTTGTCATACATTCCTACAAGGCTATATTCCCAATTCCCGCTTGATTTGTACCGAAAAGCCCGCGCTACAAAGTATTTTGTTTCCATAATCGAATCCCCTTTCGTTATTTAATGATCCTTAAGTAGCAAACGTCGCCTTGTGCGCCGCCGCTTGTTGTATAGACCAGCGTAGCACTACTTGTCCCGTTTCCGGTGATAGATAAGGCCGTAACGCCGATCAGTTTGTTATTACAGTACAGGTCGTAACCGTTATTGTCGGAATCGTCAACGCCTGTAAAAGTAACCGTGTTATCGCTCTGGATCTGCGCCGAAGTGCCGAACCATGAATCTGTTATAATGTTCGCCGTCGCGCTGGAACTTGTATTCGCGGAAAATGTCGCTTTAGACGTTCCGTTCTGCTGGATCGTAAGTGTTCCGTCGTAGACAATCGGCAAAGCGTCGTTCACGGCTTTTCCCGTGACGGGCTTCGTCGTGTTCGATCCCGAAACCGTTCCATAATCCAGCGTGATCGTGCCAAGTGCCAGATCGGCCGAATCAATACCATTTCCGGCAGTATAAGAGGAACCGCCGCCGCCGCCTGTCATTGTGAAGTCGTACGACCACGTAGCCGTCGAAGCATTTCCACCCGTTACGCAATAATAGACCGCGCCTTCAACCGGATTAAGATAAAAGTCGTTCGGATTCGCCATAGCGATACCGGATCCGGAATAGACCGTCGGATTCGCCGCTTTTCCGTTGATTCCTGTTCCGCGATACCACTTATTCCCGTCAACGCCTGGCGCGCCCTTCAGTACGCCCTGTGATGCCCAGGAATCCGTACCAACGCATTTCCAAAGAACATAACTATTCGTATTCAGATAAAGCGAATTCGTGAAGAACCCCGTCGAAGAAGACGAAGCGGAATCGACAGCCGTTCCCAATGTGAGAACTACTTCCGATACGTCGTTGATGATCTCGATCGCGTCATGGATAGATCCGCGCACCTGTTCGCCGTATACTGCGTCCAGAATGTCCTGTAAATATTGCGATATATCAGCCATGTTTTAGCCCCTTTCTATACATGTTGTGACAAATAATAAATCGCGTCGTATGTGTCGACTTCCACGTAAGCGCCGCTTTTTGAAGCCGCTAACTTGTGGGAACCCAAACCGACGAACGTGTTCGCCTGGTCAGCCGCAAACACACGAAACGATTTTATAGCAGAATCGAATACGGCCAAGTTTCCGCCAGATATAAGGACTTTTGTTCCGTCCGCATCTTCAGACGTTAGCGAACCGCCGACGATATTTTGTCCGTTTATCGTTCCGCCGTTCAGACGGTCGCAAGACATGGTTCCGGACGTTATGAAATCCGCCACGATCCCGCCGTCTATGGTTTCTGCGACTTTGACGTTCCAATCCTCATTCGGATTATCGCGTGTAAGGATCGCTTTCCCGTTTATGTTCCAGCGGGAAATTGCCGTTGCCTGGTTCAGATCGGGATTGTTCGAAAAGCCTTGTTCGATAATCTGTCCGTCCTCGTTGAAAACGAAATAGATATTGCCGCCGTTTGTTCCGTTCAGCATCTCTATCGCGTTTTTCTTCGCCGCTTCAAGAATCGACGATTTTGTCGGAATCTTCTTGATCGCTTCGGATGCTTCTTGCGTCTGGGACGTTAACGTTCGCCCTGTTACGACACGACCGGAAAGTGTAATCGTGTTTTTGTCTATGTTTTGCAGATCCCGCTTTATTTTGGTTAGATATAACCATTGATCCACCGCGAACGGTGCCGCGACAATGTGGATCGAATCGCCAAGATTCAGCGCGGAAACGTTTTCGATTCCAGACAGATCCACCGCGTCGACTTCCATTGTCAACTGCGGTTGACTATATCTTGTCAAGTAAGCCGAAGCCAGCGCGTTCAGCTGAACGAGATCTTCGACATTTTCAAATACAACCGCCTTCGCGTGTCGTCCGTATACCGCGATAGAATCGTCGTTTTGTATCGGTGTTCCCGCCAAGCGTGCGGAATACCCTTCGTATACTTCCGTATCAAGATTCGCCCCGTAAGGCGTTAAAACGTTCGTCAAGTTCTCCATATCGGATTCCTTGACGTAGTCTAACAAGTTGTAACCGTATTCGATCGTTTGCGAAGCCTGTTGTCCGTATGTCGCAAGCGGAACAATATCGATATATCGCGTAACGGTCGCCCCGCTGGTAACGCGGCGAACCCTCAAATAGCCATTGTCGCCCGCGATACATTCCCGCAAGTCGTCCAGGATCGACATGTCGTATTCCGTAACCCAATTACATAAATCGGAATTCTGAACGTTCGAAATGTACCCGATCGCGAATTGTCTGTCCGGTGTTCTGTTCAGATTATAGGAAGTTAACGCCGCCTGGAACCGTTGCGCGTAAGATTCATCCAAAATCGCCGCTGGTGCCAAGAATTCATCCGCCAAGAACGCCAAGTCTTCCAAACAGTAGACTTCCGCAACTTTTGCGAAGTCGTACGAAAGTTCTTTTATTTCGCCGCGCCAATACTCTTTTCCGTCCTTTATGATCGTAACAAGCGAACCTTGCGACAGATTCCCATAAAGCGGATTAGAAGGCGGGACTTTGAATGAAAATTCGCCAGCCGCGCCGACTTCTTCTTCAAGTTTTGCGTCGTAGATTGCGAAGTCCGCGTTTGCCGGATAATATAAAATTGATGCGCCAAGGTTTACTTGATACATTACAAACTACCGCCCCTATAAACGACTTGAACTGTCGCTGATCCGGTGAAATCTAATGTTATATCCTGTTCGCCGCCTACAAGAATAGCGGGAATCGTGTTCGTTCCTGTTGTCAGTTCATACGACTTCGCTTCACTTACAACCGTAAACGGTGCCGAAATAAGGCTTGACACGACAAATTGCGGACAAGTCGGCATGTGACCGTGTGGGATTGTAATTGAACCGGATCCAGAAATAACTTTTGCGTCTTGCTGGATAATAACGCCCGTTTCGAAGTTAAACGGATCCCATAACCACGGATCGGCAGACGAAAGCACGTCGTACTTGTACGGATCCGCAACAGGCACGTCAAGTTTGAGCGTTCCCAGATCGCGGAACCGATCGAATCCGTTCACATAAACACGACCCCGCCAAAAATACGAAGTGTCGTTGTCTATTGTCAGATGGCATACGCGACCGTTCACGTCGTTTCGCATCCCAGAAATGATGCCGTCCCAATTCAAGCGCGGATTCACGCCGCCAAGTTCAAACGAAAGCGCCCTTTTGATATAGATTCTTCGCCCCGCTACCACTTCGGATGCGTCGATAAGTCCATTTCGCCCAGGAACTTGAATATACGTCGTTTCCATTTCTGGATCGCCGATATAATTGTTATTGCCAAGCGCAAGGTTCCAATCGTTCAGAGTGTGGAACGTCTTCCCGCTATCTTCGACATAAATTGAGATTCCATACGTTAAAGCGTTCATCTTTTGCCGCCCCT
>Ga0310696_10009782_pt1 | contig 11060 bp, 7 predicted proteins | sample AusTroGonzalo_MG_4_FD_203885 | JGI IMG/M metagenome (GOLD analysis project Ga0310696, IMG submission 203885) | Bovine rumen microbial communities from tropical cattle in Woodstock, Queensland, Australia - Gonzalo_02 (v2) (version 2) | ecosystem: Host-associated > Mammals > Digestive system >...
ACAACAACTGGTGGTATTTTCATTTTTTTCAATTTGTAAAGCCAAATAATAAGATATGGTGTTTGCACCGAAAATTACTGCTTTTTCATAAGGATTGTGGTCAACACCGAACAGGCGCATAATTTCCGTATTTTGTTCGGAGTAACAATTTATGTAGATTAAATCGTTGCGTTGCAGATATACGTCTTTATTTGGAATAATAAGACGATTACCGCGCATAATCAAAGCTATTTTGGCGTTCATTTCCGCCAGTTTTTGATTAATATGATTTAAAGAAAATTTCATAAACGGAATTTCCGTATCACGCAGTCTGAAAGCAAAAATATTAATTTTATTATTCAAAAAGGAATAGATAGCCGAACTGCCCGGTAAATTATACAAAGCGGCGATAAATTTACCGATTTCGATGTCCGGTGTGATGACTAAATCAATCGGCAAACTTTTTTCGTTATATAAAGTATTCCATAACGGATTTAGAAAATATTGCGAGTCAACGCGGGCAATTTTTCGCGGTACATTAAATAAGGTATAAGCCACCTGACAGGCAATCATATTGATTTCGTCACTGTCGGTTACCGCAATCAACATATCAATATTTTTCATACCGATGCTTTCTTGAATGTCCGGATGTGAAATAGAGCCTAACACCGGTTGAACGTCATATTCTTTGGCGATTTCTTCCAATCTTGCCGCATCATTATCGACTACGATGATATCATTATCACCTAAACTTAAATATCCGACAATACTCTTTCCCACGCTGGATGCGCCACCGACTACAATTTTCATTGTTCTATCCTCAAGAAATATTCGTTAATCAAATCTGTTGTTTCTTTTAGTGTATTTAATTTAGTATATTGTTCGCGGAATTTCTTCGCCTCATAGAAACTTTTAACATACCAACCGATGTGTTTTCGCGAGATTGCCACACCGGCTTTTTCGCCGTAATAACCAACCAATAAATTAAGGTGCTTAAGCAAAGTATTTTTTATATCCTGTTGACTCGGATACGGCAATATTTCACCGCACCGTAAATAGTGATGGATGCGATTTAACAACCAAGGATTTCCCAAAATCGCACGTCCTATCATTACTCCGTCAACGCCGTATTGGGATATTCTTTGCTCGGCAACTTGTTCGGAAGTGATATCTCCGTTGCCGATTACGGGAATTTTTACCGCCGCTTTTACTTCACCGATAATATTCCAATCGGCTTCTCCGCTATATCCCTGTGATTTGGTGCGTCCGTGAACGGCTATATAAGATGCACCGCTTTCTTCGCACATTTGGGCGAATTCCACGGCATTGACATGGTCCATATCCCAACCTTTGCGAAACTTAACGCTGACTTTCAACGGCGTGGCATTGACGGTGTTTTCAATAATTTTAGAGGCCAACAAAGGGTCTTTCATCAGTGCCGAACCGGAGTTGTTGGAAACGATTTTTTTTACCGGACACCCCATGTTTATATCAATGGATTTGACTCCTAATTCGTATACCAACTTTGCCGCATCGGCAAATAATTGCGGGTCATTACCCACTAACTGTACCACCACCGGATAAGGTTCGTCTTTAACATTGGCAATTTGGTAACTTTTGGGATTTTTGCGCTGAATGGCATTAACAGCTGCCATTTCGGCAATCAGATTACCGCCTCCGCACTCGGATAATATCGTACGCATCGGGCGGTCGGTGATACCGGCCATAGGTGCCAAAAAAACGTTACTGTCAAATCCGTTAAATGTCATTAATTCAATTTTCCTAACGCTCGCGCCAAAATATAATAAACTTTTCCGATATCAGAGCCGGAAATCAGAGCCAACAAAGTGCCGGCGCGTTCATTTTGACGAGCGTTGGCAACTAAGGCCTCAAAATCGGATAAATATTTATCCACTGCAGTTCTGAATTTTGAATTTCCCTCGTAGTCGCTCTTGATGGTGGCTACTTGCTTTTTGGTCATATTATTGGAAACGTAGCGAACGAATGCACCGTGATCGCCTTCATAATATTTTTTCCATAATTCATCATCTTCGGCGGTTTTGTTGAAAACGGCGTTAATATCAATGGAAAGAGTTTCCAATTCGCTTATAATATCGTTTGAATTACGCATAAATGTATCTACGCTGGCAGATTTAAGTTTTTGATTAAATTCTTCAACCTGCTTTTCGGTTTTTTCATATCCTTCGCGCAAGTCGGTCAAGTGCTCGTTAACCTTTTTACCGAAAGTATTTATTTTGCTTTCATATTTTTCCAAAGTTTCACCGATTTGAGTTCCGGTTTGATTAAATGAAGCCGAAATTTGTTCGGTTATTTCACGCATATTGCGTATTTGGGTTTGAATATTTTTCTCCAAAGTCGACGAACGTTCGACCATGGCTTCGACTTCCAAACTGATTAAGCGTCCGTACTCGCCGAGTTTGTTGTCTAAGAAAGCGGAATTTTTATCAATCAGTCCGGACTGGGTTTCCACTACCTGTTTTTGTTCGTTGATGCTGTTTTCAATGTGCGAAATACCGGAATCCAAGCGGCGGAACAATTCTTCGCAGTTTTCCGAAGTGCGCAAGAAAGCTTTTTGCAAACTTTCGCCCTTTTCTTCCCAAGCCTGTATCATGCCGCTGATGGTACGTTGACTGCTGTCGGAGTATTGATTAAGCTGTTCTTGTGCCTTGGCGATATTGTCGTTATTAACGTTTACCACTTCTTTAACCCGTTCGGCAGCGGTAACCATTTCATTAACCATCGGGGTAACGATATTTACCAGTTTTTCGCTGTCCTCACGCATTTGCAGAGTATTAACTCTGAAATCGGCAGTGGTGGAAGAAGCTCTGTCGGCAATCATATTGAAATTTTCTATCAGTTTTCGGACTTCTTCATTGAGTTCGACCATGGTTTGCGACGAATATTTATCCAATGCTTCGGCCAAATCGCGTATTTCGGTAACTCTTTCGGACAACTCTCTTCTGATAACATCACTTTGAGCGCAGGCATCACGGGTCGCGTCTTTCAGGTCGGCAACTTGCGCTTGAATGGCATCGGCAATCATTTTGGTAGCTTGTGAACCGTTGGAATCGGGAAAAATCAACTGATTGAGAGATTCTCGCAACATTCCGGTTTCTTTTTTGAAGTTGTTGCCACGGTCGATATAAGCCATAATAACCCACATAATTGCCAACGGTAAGGTGGTGGTGGTTAAAAATGCCGTAAATTCGTTAGGCGTCATGGAAAATAAGTTACTCCAACCGAAAAATTTGGTAATATATACGGCAACAATACCGAACCACATCACACTAAAGGCGATGATAAAACGGTGTAAACCGTTGGCAAACCAACTTTCGCTTTCGTTTTTCAAAGCATCTATCGAATCATTGATGTTAAATTTTTTATTTTTGTTTTTTGATGACATTTTCTACCTCAAATCCGAATTTATACCCATATTTTTGACCAATATATCAGGTAAATAGTAAAAAATTTACATAAATTTCACAAATAATGAAAAAATAGATTGATTTTTAAAAAGTTATGTGTATTTTGTGTATCTGTATGGTGACATGCCGTTGTAGCTCAGTGGTAGAGCACGTCATTGGTAATGACGGGGTCGTAAGTCCGATTCTTATCAGCGGCACCAATAAAACCAAGGGGTTTGAGAAATTTGACATTTTGAGGATTTGAAAGTTGTCCCACATTTGTCCCACATTTTCTCAAACTCCTCTTTTTTTACTCTCAATAAAAATCTGTTTTTGTGTTTTTTGATGTTCTTCTGTTGAGCTTTAATTCAACAGTATCAATATTCTATGGAAATTTGCTGTTAAAGTCAAGATATGCTTCGTATTTAGGCTTGAAAACGTACATTTGTGTTTCGGTTCTGTTTTAATCATCAAAAAACGCTTTACGCATAGAAATAATTATCTTTTTCATTATCGACTAGCTTGCGGTGGTCGATTCTCTTTCTATTTTTTTGAAAATTAATAGTTAATTCAGAGCAGCTTTCTGTTTTTCGGAAGTTCTAATCCAAGAGATTAGAATTTAAAGGATATCCGAAAATGAAAAGCGAAGAAAATAAACTTGCCTATAAGCAAAGACGAACCCAACAGATCAATAAGAAGTATAAAAACAAACGCAAGCAAAAAAAACGAAAAAATAAACGTCATTCACGCTGCTTTATACAGTTTCTACGTAGGTTTGAGCATTGGTATAGATTGTTTGATACTTTAGTAAGCAAGACCAATTCAACAAATTACAATAATATACATAATCTTATTAATCCAAAAACATTTAAATTACCTCTATGGAGAAATGTATCACCTACACAAAAATTGGCCTTATTCTTAAACTGTTTTGCATCAAACCCGTCTTATTGCAATATTGTACCTTTCACGCTAAATGTTTCGCATTTTTTTAGGGATATATATAGTGATTTAACGTATAAAGAAGCCAAGGATGAACTCAGACAACGCATATATGATAATTTCAAGTCAAATCTCAGTTATGTTCCTCGATATGCTTTCGTTATTGAGGACAAAAACAAGCAGTTTCATTTGCACGGTATTATAGAAGTTAACCAAAATGATCCGAAAACCTATGAAAAATTACGTCACGCATTGAAATTATCTGCTTTCGGTGTTGCTTACGAAAATGAAGAAATGCACAAACATATGCTAGTTATCAAAAAATCCTACACGCAAAAAGGTGCTGGTGGATGGTTTATATATATGAATAAAGATAATACAGCAGCGGATTCACTCTTCATAAGTAACGCATTAAAACGAGATATAAAAGCAGAATATGAAGCACTTTATCAAGAAGTAAGAGATTATATGGAAGATTATAAAGAAGGCAAAGTGTTCAATGTACAAACCAAACAAGCATCGTCTCATAGCGTTTGTTGTTATCATATATCCTGCTTTTAATGAACGTAACATTAGTAGCAATCTGTATAAGCATATGGAAAAGACTGCTTGATACGGATAATGAACAAATTAACACAATATTTTTCCCACTCTTATATTCACGGTGAGATTGCTTAATGATTTGGGTTTTAAGTTTTAGGGAAGCACCAAGAAGATTAATAATAAGATTCTGAGGCCAAGATGTTATTTCCAAGAGATTTAGAATATCCGAATTATTTATGACACAATTGTTTAAAGTATGTATATGGTTACAATAAGAAATAACATCTTGAACTGTTTTGAGCGAATTGACAGGCCTCATATAGTATAGAATTGTTTGTTTTTATCCATTATACCGTGCTAAAATTAATTGGTACCATTCAAAAATATATTTACCTTTAGATGGTTGTTATGCTGCCGCTTTTTATACAATCAAATATGTAAAATAAGTTTAACAAAAATATAAAATATTAAAAATTGTAAAATACGTTTAACAAAATATTGACTTTTAGTGTTTTGTTAATTATAATTAGCACTAAAGGAGATTAAAATGACATCGGAAACATTGATAGATAGACCTGAATATATACGTCAACTGCAATCTTGGCAAGGTCAGAACGATTTAATTAAAATAGTAACAGGTGTTAGACGCTGTGGAAAGTCGAAATTGTTTGAGCTGTTTCAAATGCGGTTACAATCTGATAAAATCGCCGATAACAGTCAGATTGTTAGTGTTAATCTTGAAGACCTTATACAAACTCGAAAAATAGGTTTAACCGAAGATACCGAGCATTTTCTGGTTGGTTACGAAAAGCTGCTTGACTATATTATTGAACGTCTAAATCCACAAAAAATGAACTTTGTGTTTATTGATGAAGTCCAGTTATTGAGAGATTGGCAGAAGGTTGCTAATGCCTTACGTTTGCAAAAAAATGTTGATGTATATTTGACTGGTTCTAATGCATATATGTTTTCAAGTGATTTGGCTAATTCCTTAGGTGGGCGTTATGTTGAAATAAAAATGCAACCGTTATCGTTTTTGGAATATTACAACGCTTATCAATACGAATCTCAACTATATTTAAGAACTCGTCAAGATTACATAGATAAACGAGATTTTAGAGCCAATTATGAACATTATATCCGTGAAAGTGGTTTTCCGCAGACTTTGAAAATGCTATACGATCGCCAACATATCAGTGATTATTTACGTGATACAGTTTATTTAAATACAGTACAGAAGGATATTGTAAAGCGTTTCAATATAGCTGACACAAACAAGCTGGATGCGGTGGTTAAATATATGTTTGACAATATCGGAAATGAAACGTCTGTCCGCAGTATTGAACGTGGGTTGAGTGCTGGTGGTCACAAAATATCTGTACCGACGATAGACAGGATTATTGAAGGTTTGCTCGATAGCTTCCTGATGTATAAATGCGATCGTTACGATATTAAAGGTAAGCAGTATCTTGACAGCAACTCAAAGTATTATGTGGCTGATATAGGTTTGCGTACGGCTATGCTTGGTATAAAAGATATGGATGCTGGTCATATTCTTGAAAATGTGGTGTACCTTGAGTTAATACGCCGAGGTTATGAGGTCTCAGTTGGTAAAATTCATAAGGGTAGCAAGCTGGTTGAAGTTGATTTTGTGGCTAAAAAAAGCGGTGGTATTGTTGAATATTACCAAGTTGCATTGAACGTGTTAGGATCTGAACTTTTAGAACGTGAACTTGCCCCACTTGAAGCCATCGACGACAATTATCCGAAGTTTTTACTAACAATGGATTACGGATCAGGTGAAAACAATGGTATCAAACGCTTAAATGTACTCGATTGGTTGCTCAGACAAGTGTGATGGAGTTATGGTATGGAAAATAAATTAAAAGATATACTGACTGAAATAACTGAATTGTATGTAAATGATAAAGAAGCAGGAATAAAAAAGTTTAAAAATCTTATAGATGAAACCTTGGAATCTGACCTTAATAGGATCACATCTGATGAGACATTATCCCAAGAACAAAAATCTGTCCAACGTTATTTGACTATTAAATTGTATAGTTCTCTTCGAAATTCACTAAATACCGAAGAAGGTTTTTTGAATATATGGAAAGCGTTTAAATATGGTTTCAAAATCATATCAAAATTATCTGGGCGTAGATAATCTTATTTTTATGTAGACCTATAAATTTCACATAAAAATGCGTGTATGGTCAAAAAATAGAGAATTATTCTATACCCAGTATTTTACTGATAACAGCGATTACCACAAAAAAACAAAAAAGCGGTGGCTTCTGAGTCAAAAAAACGGGAATAGGTAGTATAAATTTTTCTAATCAGACTTATTTTTTAGATTTACTCAAACCTTCTATTTGTTTTTCGATGATATACAAAGTGTTTTCATCCAATTTTTTCAACAATACTTCTATACGGTTTATGGTGTTTTCATTGGATTTTTTATAACCAGAGCCGTTAATCTCGTCAACATCAAGAACTGCCAACAAGCTGACATCTAAACTTTGTGCTATTTTCTTTAATGTACTGATTTTCGGATCGCCTAAACCACGCTCTATATTGGAAATTGTATTTACAACTCTTTCACATCTTGCAGCCAATTCTTCCTGACTAACGCCCTTTGTTTTTCTCAAGGAGGCAATTCGTCTACCTATATTGTATATAAAATCATCTTTATGCATTGGTTACACTCCATAAGAGATATTACTACCAATGTATTTTATGTTCCACGCAGCGTATTTGTAATTTTTTGATATTGACAAGCAAAAATACAAATATATTATGTGTATATAATAATATATTTGTAAATTTAACTGTTGCTATCTGATGCCCTAAAGAAAGGTATAAACAATGAAATTTAAAAATATCAAACTAGCGCTTTTAGCAGTAATTTATTCAATAATTTCTTATTCAACTTACGCTCAACATTTATCTGCGAAAGATATATATGGTTATGCCAAAAGTCGTAATTATAATGCGTTATCACAAATATCACGATATATAGATACACAAGACGGCAATGGTAATACGGCATTATGTATAGCTGTTATTGATGATGATTCCCAAACATATAATATATTAAGACAATATGGAGCAAATCCTCAACCATATTGTTTACAATCAGCAATATCAGCAAGTAGTGGCGGTACATTTTTAGGAATGGGTACAACAGGTTGGTTGACAACAGGCGCAATAGTTGCTGTTGGTGTGGGAATAGCTGCTTCCGCTGGCGGTGGAGGAGGAGGGGGAAGCTCATCTTCAGATAATATAACGCCATCAATAATCTGCATAAATGGTTCTATTAATGATGATATGTGTATATGTACTGATGGCTGGACAGGATCTACTTGTGAGCAGGCAAAAGCTGTTCCAAGCGGCTATACATTAGCACCTTGTAGCGATGGATATCAACAAATTGATACATTTTTATCTGGAAATGATATTTATTATAAATGTGAAGTAAATAATTGTAGTGGGTTTAATTATACAAACTGTCCGACAGGATATACTCAAAGTGATAGTTGTGTATCTGGTACAGAGACAAAGCTGAAATGTGATAATTGTGCACCAGAGTATGAGAAAAATTATCAAAATGAATGCGTACCGAGATGTCCAGATGGTTATGGGAGAGATGGAAACGGTGATTGTGTGATCAAAAATGTAGATGTAATTGGCACAACTTCAGATACAAATAATGATAAAATCCAAATTAACAACAGTGATTTTTCAGATGTGTATGGAATGAAAAATTCTTCTGGCGGAAATAGAAATTCTTATATGGTTGAGCAAGGAAATTCCGAAGCTGAAATTACAATAACAAATTTAGGAGATGGTAATGTATATGGTGTATACAGTAGTGAATATGCTGGTAACGTGTATGCAGAGTATCATAAATCGGGTAATAATGATTATGGCAGTATAAATACAAAAGGTATTATAGAAATAGAAAATAAAGGTAATGGAAATATCTATGGAATTTACTCAAAAGATGGAGCTTCTAATTTATCTGGCAAAGGAAACAATATTACAGCTACAGCAGAAATTCTTATAGAGAATGAAGGTAATGGAAATACTTATGGAATATTTGGCAAAAATCCTGTAAATGTGAGTGGGGGATTCACAAATACAGGAAAAGGACTGATAAATATCATTAATAAAAATAATGGTAATGCGTATGGTATATATGGCACAGAAGGAGTCAAAAATACTTTAGCAAGAGGAACTGGGGAAATTATTATAACCAATAATGGTAACGGAAATGTATATGGTATGTTTGGTAATGGATACAACGGATATTCTCCCGCAATTTGGAATGGTTCAGCAAGCCCTGTTTACAGTAAGATAAATATAACAAATGACAATAGTGGTAATGCTTATGGTATGTTTGGAGACGGACACATATACAACGCTAACAATGCATCTGCTGCAGGATCTGTAAATGGAGTAATTTATATATCTAATAACAATAATGGCGCTGCTTATGGTATGTATGGCAATTCTGTAGACAGTTCTATAACCGACACTTTGCGTTCAGGTAAAGCAACCAGTCTTATAAATCTTATCAACAAAGGTAAAGGTAGCGCATTTGGGATGTACGGATTATCAAACGTAAAAAATAGCAGTGCCTCCAAATTTTCTACTAATTCATCAGCGTTGTCATCTACTATAGAAATGGTCAACATTGATAGTGGTTTAATTGTTGGAATTTATGCAAAAGATGGCAATATTACGAATTCAGGTGAAATAAAAATGCATAATTTAGCTGATGGAATAGCTATTGGAATTTATGCTGATGGTAACACAAGAGCAATAAACTCTGGTGAGATAATAATTGATAGAGAAAGTTATTTTGATAACAAAGCGACGGATGATACATCTGATGATATCAGGTATTCTGCTGATGAGATAGTCGGCGGGCTATCAATCGGTATTTATGCCGCAAATGGTTCTCACATAACAAACGAGGTAACGGGAGTAATAACAATAAATGGTGCAACAGAGGCTTTTGGTATTCTTGCAGAATCTAATTCAGTAATTAATAATGAGGGACAAATAAAAATTAATGATATTTATTGTGTTGGTACACAGTGTGGAAACAAAAATAATGCCATTGTTCTAAATGGTGGTCAGTTGTTCCAAAATGGTATTTTGAATGTTTCCTCAATTACTACACCACAATCGGTAACAAGTGTTGCGACACCCAAAGTAGCTTTGCTTAATCTCAACGATTTCGGTGGTAAGGTTGTGGCTTCTGATAAATCACAGTTTATTGTTGAAGGTGCAATTTCTGGTGATTTGGCTATCAGCAATAACGTAATTGAAAATGGTTTTAATACCACCTACTCGGTAAAGAATATTATTCAGGCAGAAGATACCAGTGGCTTGAATTTACAATCACAATCGGCTTTGTTTGATGCAACACTCGAAAATAACACCGATGTTGTTATAACAATGAAAGCATTTGATGATGTGGTAGAAAACAGTTCAGTAGCAGACTTTTTGCAAAATAACTATGCGGCAAATAATAATGAAGATTTGTTTAAAACGCTGAAATCTGCCGAAACCGTTAATCAGTTAAACAGTAACATTGATGATTTGTTCGGTAAAAATATGTTCTCGCATATGGCGTTTGAAGATTTATCAATGATTCGTGAAGTCAGCTTTGATATGAATAACCATATGTTTGAGAAGGAAGGTTCATTTGCTTTCGGTGAAAACATATCGCCTTCAAGCTACGATAACAACAACGGCTCAGTCGGTCGCTATTCATTGAACGGTTACAACAACGGCAAAATGAGTTTTGGTGTCGGAGTTTCTATTACCGATGTTCGTACTGATGACGGCAATAATGATAATCACCGCTTTGAACGCAACTTTATGATGAGTACGCCTTTCGGATACAAAACACACGGCTTTGAGTTGATTACTGCGCCGAAAATGGGTTATGCTGACGGTACATACGATCGCGACGGATTTAATAATATGATATACGAAGGTAAAATTCAAAAACGTATGTTTGCGTTGATGAATGAGGCACGTTATCCGTTTAAATTCAATGGTATAAAACTTATTTCGAGTGCTGAATTTAATATGATTGGCTATAATATTAAAGGCAATGAAAACGAAAAACAATATTCTCTGCGAATTAAGTCA
>Ga0310696_10009783_pt1 | contig 11058 bp, 13 predicted proteins | sample AusTroGonzalo_MG_4_FD_203885 | JGI IMG/M metagenome (GOLD analysis project Ga0310696, IMG submission 203885) | Bovine rumen microbial communities from tropical cattle in Woodstock, Queensland, Australia - Gonzalo_02 (v2) (version 2) | ecosystem: Host-associated > Mammals > Digestive system >...
GCAATCTGCTTCCATGTCTGCCCTGTCGTCTTTTCAATTGCATCCTGCATAGCCTTACTAGGCTGAAGGTTGATGTACTTCTTCTCCTTTTCCGCCATTCGCTCAGCGGCACTGGAAACCGTCTGCTCCACATTCTCGTTTCGTTCTTTGATGATCTCCTGCACCCACGGCTGCGCTTTGAGCGCTCGCAATACCTGGGCTCTATCTCCATCGAAGAGCACAAGCAAATCTGAGGCGAGTTTGAGACTTTCATTATGTCTGTTGCTGTCAGCCGCGCATGGCAACTTGCCAGCGTAACGGCAATCAATGATAGACTGTATATCATATCCTCTCCATTTTAATGACACTTCTTTATCATCCAAATTCCTGCTTTGCTCAAAGCCTTGTTCATTTGCTTTGTGGGCCAAAGCATCAGTTTGAGTATTACCACTACGACCAGCCCTATAGTCAGCATCGTATTTCTCGCCAAATTCTTTATTTTCATAACTAAACAACTCATTATCAATATACAAAATTTCATTACTTTTGCAGATGAAGCTCATACGGCTTGCATCCTTGCAGCTCTCATCAACCTCTACGCCAAGTATCTTAGCCATAGCATGCTGGTTGTCGATTAGATTACCCCAATCCAAACGAGCTTTGAATACTATCTTCAAGCCCTTTCCGCTGGGTGTTATATAAACCAACTCAATACCAAGTTTCTTTAGGTCAAGCCCTTTCTCTATCCAACCCTGATAAAGAGAAAAAGGGTTTTCCACATGGTCAATATCCATTACAACATGGCCAGTGAGCCTTGTGGCAGCCTGCTTTCGCCAAGCCCCCTTCTTTCCGCTCTTCGATGTTGTTTCATCAAATGTAGCCTGGAAGATAAAGGCGGGCAATTTGCGTTTCAGCGAGGCATCGCCTGTTTCTCGGAACTTATCAATATTCTCATTCCATTTCTCCGCCCTGACGAGCGCATAAAACTGCGCTTCGTCAACGGGCAAAGTAGGATTACTCAAATTCTTCTGATAACAAAATCCCATAATTATAATACCTGCAAATCTGTGATATAAAAAGCGTTCTCATGTCGCGTCTGGCCATTCTGATCCTGCCAAGTACGGTGTTTCCAGAAACCTTTCGCAATGTATGGCTGGTTCTGCTGGAATTGCGTATCGCGGTTCTTCGAGGCGAACTCTCCTGTCATTTCTCCATATAGTTCATCACCTCCGCGCTTCATCACAACACCACGGCTCTTGAAATATTCAGTGCCACCACCCTGCTTCTGATACTGGCGCTCAGAGTATGCGCCAACCTCTTTAATCATTACTAATGCTTCCATATTTATCCTCCTTGTTTTTAATTGTCACATTAATGTTCTTTTCACAGCTCAACATGTTCATCAAATCTGCTTCAAAAGAAGACGTGTCACCTCTGTCTAATCTATTTTTAATCTCCAAATTTATCTCTGGAAACAAGTTTGTTCTCATTATATCACTTAGATTAAATCCTAAAACCATGCCCAGAGCGTTTGGATTCGCAATTGCAATATTCATGAACCCTTCTCCAGCGTAACAGTATTCAACATGATTATTTCGCTTTCTCTTGAACACACTCACTTTCATGTTTACAGGCTCGTATGGGCAATGAATACCCCAATTTGCAAGTTTCTCTATTGTACTTTTAACAGAATCATATTCACCACAATTCAGTACAAGCATAAGCAGAGAAAACATACTATTGGCAGATATCTGCTCCCCTGTCATACAGAGATAATTAAACTTGCTTTCATAATCATTCTTGTCCTCCAAAATGTCGTTGTTCCAGTTAACGGCATTCACTCTAAGTCGAGACAATTCCAAGCCAGGCGAGAGCAACAACACCTGATTGCCAAAAGACTTGAGCATAAAGGGCTCACCTATTCCATTATCGTATACTACTACATTCTTTTCCATATAATTCCAATTTTAATGATTAAACACGATCTACGATTTCTCTATCTGTTGGGTAATGCTCCAGAAGCTTATCTGAGGCGTAGGCTGCCAAAGCAGTCCTAATGCTACGTTCCATAGCTTCTAATATTCTGGGCACATCAAGAGCTTTTTTCTCAGTGCAATAGAACTTCAAGCGCTTGGCACTCTCTTTCAGCCAACCGTTTTCAAGCTCGATAATGAGTCTATCTTTCTCACGTTTACGAGGCTGGCGGTTGTACGCTTTGAATATTATCATACCTGTCGATGCATCGTAGTGCAACGAACCTTCCACACTCTTTCCTGCCAAGATGCGCTCCAGCACCTCTTGAGAGGTCTTAAAATTATTTTCCATATTTTGTCGAATTTGTGAGTCTGTAGCGGAAAAGTGAAGTTTTAGTTTGAGCTCAATTATATCCGGATACTTTTCCTCACCCACTTACTCGACTCTGGTTATAAACTAATTATTCTATGATTGTTCTTTTAGTAAAGATGTCGCGCACTACGCCCTGCGCGCTACCAGCCTTGGTTAGGCCAGCACTCATCTGCCATTTGCTGCATTTAAACTTGTGTTGCACCTTCAGGTTCATCGACTTGCATAGTCTCGTTCCATCGTAGTCAATCCACTTGTGCTCACACGATGCGCAGCAGCGTTTTATAGCGCATCCATACACGTTCCTAACGATTTCAATTTCACCATTCATACCTTTTTAGTTTCATTTCTAATTGTGCCACTCTGTATTTCAGTTTCTTCACCTCACGTCTGTACTTAGCAGCTTCGCGTTGTATCTCTACCACGGCTGTACCGTCTCTGATGGCATTAAGCATATAGTCCATCTGTGGCCCAGTCATCGCGTTTGGTCTACCCAACCCCGCATGCATAAAGAAGCCCTTTATCAGGTCGTCTACGCCATAGTACATATAACCCTCGTCGTCTACATCCAGCAGGTAACAATTTCTTATTGTCCTCAGCGTGATGCGCGGCTCTGGCAAAAATGCCTTCTTTTCTTCTTTTTCCATTTTCTCTCACTTCTAAATTCTTAATTCTCCAACTCCATGAATATTCCATGTTCCATTGCGATGTACGAGTAGCAGTAGTCAAGTACGTAATCTACCGAAGCGCAGCCTGTAGTGTGTACCACGTGCGCCAGTGCAAAGTCCAGCAGATCTTCCGCCATTTCAATCTGCATCTGTCCACAGAAGCCCTGCAGCTCACCGCCCAACATCATCAGCAGATCATCACTCACCTCGCCCTCCATCAGTTTCAGAATGCGTGATGCACGCTCGTCAATCTCAAAATGTTCACTCAGGTTCTGGCTTACCACCTTCTCAACCTTTGCAAAGTTCTCTACGAACAAAACTCTTCTTTTCATTTTCTCTAAATTCTTAATTCTAAATTATTAATTAAACTTTTGCATCGTCTTGGGAACGTTGTTTGTTCCTTTCGACGATGCAAAGGTAGGCATTAAAAAATGGGTCGGGGGTCAGATACGTCAATGCGTCAATTTTGCGTCATGTTTTGACGTCATTGCGTCATTTATGCGTCGTTTTAGGTGCCAGAATCTCATGTTTTAGTATATTCCAGAAGGTATCACATAACTCTTCCCATGGGTTGTTTTCCATATCATAATAAGCCTCGAACCTGTCTTCATAAGCTATACAACGAGCAAAGTTACTTAGTGTACGGTCGCCTATCTGTAGTTCAGATGACCAGCAGCTGGGAGTAGCGTTTTTAGCCAATGTAGTAAAAACAGATCTGCTCATATTTCCATCCACTCTGTCTTTTAATACCAGATAGATTCCCATCCAATCGTTTTTCGACCTGAACAGCTTATCATGTTCCAATGTGAGCAAATACAAGCTGTCGCCTACCACTATTTCGCGCTCGTCTTGCTTCATAGATTGATACTTTTTTCTAGCCATCGTGTCAGTTTCCACCTGCTTGGGACAACTATCACCCAAGTCTTTTGGAACAGGTATTGGCATCATACGATAGTATTCACGTAACTCGTTCACCTTATTTATATAGTCACGTATGCCATTTGTTAATCCATGAGCCATTAACGACATAATATAGCCTTTAGCCGAATCGTACGTTCCTGCATTCTTAGCCATACTAATCAACAAGTTTTCGGGGATTGTCGCCCCATCATGCCAGATGTACTGGACTTCTTCTTTCTCTTTTAACATCTTTTTCACAGATTAAAGAGAAGGTATAGGCCTATCCCTCTCGGGGGTTTATAAGTTTATTAATTATCGGCTGCAAAGATATATAGTTTCTTTGACTTAACTACACAAAAATCGTGGCATTTGGTGGCGAACACGAAATGCCATGAGAGGTCATAAAAAACCAAATTTTAGAGCATCACACTATAATGCCGAAATAGTCAGATGCCCTTTTCAGTACATCATAATAAGCGCGATCTTTATCGCACTTATCATTATATATATACATATACTGGTTATAGGCAGAAATTTTAATCAATCCTTCTTTATTGAATTCCTCACAAAAACTATTCAAAGGCGGTCTGTCTCTAAACAAATCTAGCACGGCTATTGCCCTCATTGGGCGCATAAACACAGCTACATCCTTTGTGTCGCCTATCTCCTTACGCAAAAATCTTATTACCTTTTCTTCATAGCCAGGTTTAATGTAGCTTCTAAAACTGCCTGTCTTTCGTTTATTCCCAGACTTCATCAGCTTTTCAAACCCAAAGTCTTTCAGGTGATTCATATCATAAGTTCTTTTGCTGCATCTGTATGTTTCTACACAGTCCACAATCAATTCTATTTTCTCTCCGTCTTCAGGCTCCCACTTCTCCATAACTATTTTCAGATTCTTGCCAGCCAATTCCCAGTTAAAAGCTCTAGCCACTATGTCGGCCAATACATTGTGATTCGCAAAAGCTGGAGATGGATTCAGAAACACCACATATGGGTCGTATTTCTTCGAAGCCAGATTAATGTACACTTCAGCGAAGTCTTTGCCTGTTTTAAACTGGCCAACCCTAAGCGCAGCATAACCATGGCATACAGGGTGTATGTAATGACGAGAATAAGCTTTTCCTTTGATTTTTGGATGCACAAACTCAAAGACTTTTTCTTCTCCAAAATCTTTCAGTATCGCCTCACTCAGAGCATCCCAATCATCCGAATAATTTTGCCCCCATAATAATGGCTCGTTAGTCTTTACAAGTCTAAGTTTATATAATTTTGAGTTACACTTTGTTTTTCCCATGAAACAATCCGTAGTTTTTGGAGCGCAAAGATAGCAATTTTTCCCAAGACTACAAAGGCTTTTCCGCAAAAAATCTAATCATCCATATCCAGCGAAGCCACAAAATCATCATACGCCGCTAATTCTTCACGATACGCACGATACTCCGCTTCATCAATTTCATCTTCACCACTACCTCCTGCAACCCCATACCCACTTGCCATATTATAAAGGTTACTTGTGCTTGCAGCATTTATAATAGCAGAATCTGATACTTTTCTCTTTTTCGCTTTCTTCTGCTGCTTCTTTGAAACCTTCTTTTCTTCCACAGCAGCCTCTGTATTCAAAGACTTACTGTAAGGCTTACCCCCAACCATCAGTTCCTTGACCATCACAAATACGAATACTGTTATAAAAATAATTACTCCAAATAATACCACCATATCAATATCTTTCTTTGATAAATTTATCTAGTTCCTTAGCCATTTTAGCAAAGCGTTTCCATGTATGTTTAAAGTTGTCTGGATCATTCCATACCTTCTCAAAATGATTTAGTGGAGCTTGTATCATATTTTGCCCCCATACAAGCACCCCAGCTTCGTGATTCCTGTTTCCACTAGCACGTTTTCCTATGGCTGCTGAGGTGATGTTGGCAGAGCCTATATATGCACATTCATCATCAAATACGAACAACTTCATGTGGTTATGCTCATTGTAGCGCAACTCAAAAAGTGAGTTCTCCAAAAGCTGGGGACAATTTGTCTTTGCGTAATTGTAGAATCCGAAAGGTTTCATACACACCACTTGTACGTGAACACCACGCTCTACAAGCGACAGAAAGAAGTCGCACAAGCGTAGAGTCTCAACCCCATCATCTGACTCTAAGGTGACGTTGAAGTTTTTAAGGTTTGCTGTAGCAATCTTCAAGCTATGCTCTACTTCTGTCATCCGTTTGAACACCTGTGTATAGTGCTCCTCATCTGCAACATAAAAGAAACTATCCCCCGTTTGCACCTCCTCAACTATAGAGTCTGCCCCACTCTGAATCAGTCCCAACTCCTCCAAGTCGTGTGTTGAAATACGCCACCCACTTTTTGGAGCCTTGCGTGCAGGAAGCGCACCACAATGAATCAGGTCGTAAATCTCCTGAGTCGAAAGTCCTGTCATGCGGACTGCAGCTTTGGTGCTTATGTATTTATTGTTTGGCATATAATCCCCACTTTTCTATATATTCAAATATTGTCTTAAGTTACTTTCTATATACTCAATGACTTCATCATAATGCTCAAAAAGATAATCTTTCCACAGTTCTTTTATCGTAATATGGTCATTATGTAACTCATAGAGACAGTTAACGTCTGAGATTTGCGACTTAGCCATAACATCATTATTACCTGAAAAGCGAATCCAAGGAGAGAGAAATCTGTAGGGCACGTTCTTCAATAAGGGTGATAAAATCTTCCCTAATCTCAATTTATCGTATTGCTCTGCAACCACCCTTTCTACTTCTTCCTCTGAAGACTTACTTTTCAGATGGGTTCTTATCTTTATTGACTGCAGATAAAGCGGAAGTTGATCAGAGAGAGAGAATTCGCCATCTTCCACAAAGACATATTTCCACGCATTCGCAACCATCTTAATAAGAATCTTGTTAAAGTCAATTTCTGCTTCCTCTGTTTCATATAACAAATGCATGATAGACATGAACCAGAAGTACTTGTAGCAGGTAGCCTTGCTGTCGAACACGCGCCTTAACTTGAATATATCTCTCTGCGGCAAGGAGACAATTTCTGGTTCAAAAATTTTCACGACATCCTTCGAAGGGTTAACAGGCACTACATACATAATTGTTATAGAATATAGGGTATTCGGAGAAGAAGTAGAAAAGCCATCTTTTCCATAACGGAACAGCATGCGGCCTTTCCAATCTTTGTTTGGCGAGATAGCCAAGAATTCAGCATTGAGTGTTCTATTTCCTTTCCATTCATCTATTGTTGGTTCTTCAATAATTCTAATTTCATAACCAAAGCCCTTAAAAAGTGATATCCACACGTCATAAGAATTATCCCACGAGAACCCTATGGATTTCCAATAATCGGGGAAATCACAATTGAAATGAACCCAATATATATGATTAAATACACCTATGCCATCATGATCCCAAATATCTACCCCATTAACACCCATAGTTCTAGCTGGGCCGTTTTTCCATATCTCCACCTTATGCCCCATATTCTCTGCATCCTTCCATGTAGTCTTGCCTGGGGTAATGCCCCATAGTGGAAATAGGGTACTTAAGTCGAATGTGGCATTATTGGTATCCTCGCTATCTATTGTCTCTAGCCCCTCTACATCTTCAGTCTTCTCGTCGATATCTATATCTTCCGTTTTTTCTACAAGGACTCCTTCATAATTTACTGTTATTGAATATAATGTTTTAGGAGATAAAGTATAATAGCCATTTTCTCCGTAGTTGAAATCCATTGTAAACCTCAAAGTCTTATCAGGTGATAAAGCCTCGAACTCCGCATTCAGGGTGTTACGTCTAGAATAAATGCTTTGACTAGGCTGACGAGTCACGGAAATATCATATCCTAATTTTTCGAACACCTCTATCCATTTGTCATAGGATAGATTCCAATCGAAACCTTTTAATTTCCATGAGGCAGGAAAGTCGCTTTCATCATTGGTCCAATAAACTGAAGTAAATATGCCCACGCCATCGTGATCCCAGAAATCCACATCTTCAACATTTATATTCCGACTTTGGTCATTCTCAAATTTCTTAACTTTGATCCCCATATCTTTGGCATCCTTCCAAGTTGTTTTGCCTAGGGTTATACCAAATAATGGGAAGAAATTATCAATTGCTGAAGAAAAGACATCAATAGAATCTGGCTGCGATTCGTTTACTTCAACATCCCCAGAAACATCCTGTATCAACTCCATATCTTCAGTACCCTCCGATATGTCTTGATTTCTGGGTTTTCCTGTTCCCTTAGACGAACTTCTCTTAGGTTCCTCCTCGTCCTCAACATCATGTCCTAAGAAATGGTATTTCCAATGTCTGCGTGCATCAGGCAGTCCGAAACGTGAGTACATACCCACATTATCCAAGATGATGCAGTGACCTTTACTTCCCGTTATTCTCAGTCCGCGACCTACCTGCTGTAGATATTTTACCAGCGACCTCGTGGGGCGTGCCAACTGTATGAATTCTATATCTGGGCAGTCGAAGCCTTCCGAAAAGATGTCTACGTTGACAATAATATCTATCTCGCCTTTCTTGAAGCTTTTCACCATTTCCTTTCTATCTGCATCAGGCGTCTCGCTGTCAATAGCAACTACTCTATATCCCGCATCCTCAAATTCTCTGCATATATTCTTGGCGTGTTTTTTGTTGATGGCGTAGATAATGCCTTTCTTACCTTTAGCCAGCGATTGGTATGAGCTGAGCAGTTGGGCGCGAATTTTGCCAATGTCCATGTTTTCCTCCAACGACTCCTCGTCATACTCACCAAATTTATCCAGCTCGATGCCGTCAATAGTTTTCTGAATGTAGCTTTCGTCTCTAAGCGAATAATATACATAAGGCGACAGATAACCTTGCTTGATGAAATCCTTGATAGGCATCGACATCACTAACTTGTCAAACAAGTCAGTAAAGCTCTGATGGTTCATTCTCCAAGGCGTTGCTGTGACGCCCAACTTCTTCGAGCCAGGATAAAGTTTCCATAGCCTCATATAGGTGTCGGCCAAGGCATGATGCGCTTCGTCAATGATGATAAATTGGAAGTTTAGTTTTTGGGTATCATTCAGATTTCTTTTGTGCATAATTGTCTGAATAGAAGCTACGTGAACAGGGAACTTCTTTTCATTCAGTTTTTTTGCGAGCGCAATCTCCTTGATGGATGATACGTGTACATATTTATCTTCGTCTCTTTTCTTTTTGCTTCCTCCTATTACGTTATGGGCTATATGGTATTTTTTTAGACTCTCGTCTATCTGGTCTATCAGTTCTGTTCTGTGCGCAATAATAAGAATCTTTACTGCTTCCCTCTTGCTCAAACTATACTGATTGATATCCCTGATGATTGAGGTAAACAAACGCGTTTTTCCTGTACCTGTAGGCATCTGAAACATCACATTATCTACCTCATCCCACGATTCAAAAATTTCCTTCTTTGCCTTCTGTTGATATGGGCGAAGAGTGGAATCCTCTTTGCATATATCAGAATAACTGTCAATATTTAAAGAACGTTTCAATACAGTTTCATCGTCATGTTTTTCCTTAACTAATGATTTTACAATTGGTGAGTGCGTAATCTTTGAAGAAATCTTCCCTTTAAATGAATCACGCGCCTGAGCTACATGTTTAACTATATTCTGTTTCTTGTATACTAGTTTGCTCTTTACATAACCAATCCAATAAGCAAGATGAGCTCTGTTTGATATTCTTTTGCGAATTCTTAAATCCTCTTCAATAGTGATATAGCCACCTCTTTTTACAAAAGCAGCAACCACCTCATCAACCTCAGCAGCACGATTAATAGGATCCGATGATTCTATGTCAACCTTCTTTTTATTCATCAACGCCCAATACTCTATATTGTTTTAGGTTAATACGATTATTGATGCTGCAAAAAAAAAAACTTTAAGAGATACAATGCTTTCAGAAGTTCATCTCCATCGTACGTATTATCTTGCTTCATTGGTTTATTCTAACATAACCTTTTCAATTTTAAGTTTCAAGTCTAACTCTCTATTGATAGTTTTTAGTATTTCGTACTTCTTATCCGTGTCGCAACATGTAGATATATAAAGACCATCTTCTGTTTCATATTGTCTAGCAGCATATCTTTCGTTCTCAAACAATTTCGAAGAAATGATGTTTTCTCCTAAAACCATTATACCTAATTTTTCAACATTTCTCGCCCCAGCATATTCAACGACATCAACAAATGTCTTAGAAACAATTTTGTGGCACGAGACTGTGTCGTCGGGAAAAGCTACGCGCAGTATATACTTTTTCTTTCGATAGCCTCCATCTTCATTAGACGAGGAAGCATCCCCATTTTGCCCTAAAGACTCATCTATAGACATCTCCAAACCACTATCTTGATTATATGAAACGCTTATCTTGAAATCACGTTTCATATTTTCAACTAAAGGTTCTAACTCTTGCTTCAGCAGAGGAATTATCTCATCTTGAAGATATTCTTTTTCAAGCTCAGCAACAGCCATCATTTGTTCGTTGCTGACAGGTAAGTTCAAAGCTTGTAACATTTCAATAGCTTCGTAAGCTTTCTTAAGTTTTTCCATATCCATTCAAATTAAAGCATTATTTTCTCAACCCTTAGACCAAGATTTAAATCACGATTAATTTTACGTATCTGGTCATATTTTGTATCTGTAGTAGAATAAGTGCAGACAAAAAGACCGTCTTCTACTTCTTTTTGACCTACACGATAACGTTCATTCGTATTCAACTCTGAAGAAACCAAATTATCACCCATAATCGTTATACCGAGGCTCATGACTTTACGAGCTCCTGCATATCGTACAACATCTACTAATGTTTCCCACACCATCTTGCTGCATGAAACATGATTATCTGGGAAGACAACCCTGATAATATACTTACGTTGCCTTTTAGACGACTCGTTTTGTGTGGGGAATAGATTCTGTTGTATAGGTTTTCTGTCAATTACTTGAATATCAAGTCCATCTTCCAGGCTATATGTTACCTCGAGCCTGAACTTATTTTGCATCTGTTTTACAAGGGGCTCCATCTCTCGAGTTACTTGAGGGATAACCTCCTCTCTAAGATACTGGCGCTCCATCATAGCAATAGCTTTAATTTGCTCAGTGCTAACAGGTAGCCCAAGTGCT
>Ga0310696_10009785_pt1 | contig 11058 bp, 7 predicted proteins | sample AusTroGonzalo_MG_4_FD_203885 | JGI IMG/M metagenome (GOLD analysis project Ga0310696, IMG submission 203885) | Bovine rumen microbial communities from tropical cattle in Woodstock, Queensland, Australia - Gonzalo_02 (v2) (version 2) | ecosystem: Host-associated > Mammals > Digestive system >...
CCGATAAATCCTCCTTTTGCTTGCTAATTCGTACCTTTGCAGAAATTTCTAACGAAAAGACGCTTATGACAAACTTCAAAGATTTGGCGCAGTTGCGCCGTTCTCACAGGAAATTCACCGATGAGGAGATTGATGCTGAAGACGTTCGACTGATTATGCGTGCAGGTTTGATGGCTCCGACGAGCAAGGGCCAGCGGGCGTGGCAGTTTGTGGTAGTAGATGACAAGATGGACTTGGAAAAGCTCAGCGACGCCAAGGATATGGGCGGACAGCTTATCAAGGGCGCAGCGCTGGCCATCGTCGTATTGGGCGATCCTGTGCAGAACGATTGCTGGGTGGAGGATGGCTCCATAGCTGCTATCTCCATGCAGTATCAGGCTGAGGAGCTGGGCTTGGGCTCGTGCTGGGTTCAGATGCGTGGCCGTGGACTGAGCGATGGCACTTCGGCCGACACCGTTATCCGCGGCATCCTCGACATCCCTGAGAACTTCAGCGTGCTGTGTGTTATTGCTGTGGGGCACAAGGCCGACGAGCGCAAGCCGCAGAACGAGGATAAGCTGAAGTGGGAGAATGTACATGTCGGTAAGTTCTGACTTCAGATTTTGGACTTCAGACGATAGACTTTAGACAACAGTTTTATGCGGATCGTGTTTGTGGGTGCAGGCCGGTTGGCCACGCAGTTTGCCAAAGCGTTGTATGCTAAGGGCCACACCATTGAGGCGGTGTATAGCCGCACCATGGACAATGCTACAATATTGACCAGTGTGGTCGGTGGTTCCCCAACCGACACCATCGCCTCTCTTCCCCTTACTGCTGATGCCTATATTATTGCCGTGAAGGACGCTGTATTGCCTGCGGTCATTGCGCAGTTGAAAGAGGGTAGGGTGGAGTGTCCCATGTTTCATACGGCAGGTAGTGTGCCGATGTCGGTATTTGAAGGCCCACTTCACCACGGCGTCATCTATCCTATGCAGACTTTCTCGAAGGAGCGCGATGTCGACTTTACCCACCTCCCTTTCTTTATTGAGGCTAACGACGGTCTCTCGTTGCAAGTTGCCACAAAGCTTGCGACATCTGTTAGTGACAACGTGCGCGAGTTGAGTAGCACCGCCCGCCGCCATTTGCATCTCGCTGCTGTCTTTGCCTGCAATTTCAGTAATCATTGTTATAAGCTGGCAGCTGATATCTTAGAGCGTCAGGGTGTTTCTTTTGACGTGCTCTTGCCGCTCATCGACGAGACGGCGCAGAAAGTGCATAGCATGCATCCTCACGATGCCCAGACAGGCCCCGCCGTACGCTACGACGAAAATGTCATCAATGCTCAGTTGCGGCTGTTGGCCGATGAACCGCTCAAGCAGCAGGTCTATGAGATAATGAGTAAAAGCATTCATCATGATTAACTACGACCTCAGAAAAATCCGCGCCATCATCTTCGATGTCGATGGCGTTCTCTCATGTGAGACCATCCCTATGGGCCTTGACGGCATCCCTATGCGTACCGCCAACATCAAGGATGGCTATGCCCTGCAGCTGGCCGTGAAGCTAGGCCTGCGCATGGCCATTATGACGGGTGCCAACGTCGAGGCTGTGCGCCACCGCTATGAGACGCTGGGTCTTACCGATATCTTTATCGGCTGTTCGGTGAAGATGCGTACCTATGAGGCATTCCTTGAGCAGTATGGCTTAAAGGACGAAGAGGTGATGTACATGGGTGACGACATTCCCGACCTGGAGGTGATGCGCCGTGTGGGCTGCCCCGTCTGTCCCAAGGATGCCTGCCCCGAAGTGAAGGATGCCTGCCTTTACGTGAGTCATTGCCGTGGCGGCCAGGGCTGCGCCCGTGATGTCATTGAGCAGACGCTGCGTGCTCAGGGCCTCTGGCAGATGAACGCCACTGCCTTCGGTTGGTAATTAAAGAACTAGTTGAACTAGCGATACTAGTTAAACTAGTTGATTTAGAAAAAAACAAAAACATGCTTGAAAACCTCAGGAAATACCACATTATCTTGGCCAGTAACTCGCCGCGCCGTCGTGAGTTGCTTGCTGGCCTTGGCATCGACTATGAAGTACGCACTATTCAGGGTATCGACGAGAGCTATCCCGTTGACCTGCCCGTCAATCAGATAGCAGAGTATATCGCTGCTGAGAAAGCCGCTGCCTATCAAAAGCAGATGGCCGCCGACGAGCTGATTATCACAGCCGATACCATCGTCGTGGTTGATACTGAGGTGTTGGGCAAACCGCAAGATGACGATGATGCCCGTCGCATGTTGCATAAGTTGAGCAACCGCACGCATCAGGTCATTACCGGTGTTTGTCTCACGACGGCAGAAAAACAGCGCCGCTTTTCAGTCACTACTGACGTCACCTTCAAGGCACTAACCGACGAGGAGATTGACTACTACATCATGAATTACCGTCCCTTCGACAAGGCCGGCGCCTATGGCATACAGGAGTGGATAGGCTATATTGGCGTGACAGGCCTTAATGGCAGTTACTTCAACGTGATGGGTCTGCCTGTGCAGCGCATATACAATGAGTTGAGAAAATTTTAGAACCTCCTCACGAAAATAACTAAGCGACTTTTGATTAAATTCTCTCGAGAATCTGACCAAAAGTCGCTTAGATAATTTTATAACTCGCTTCCTCAGGAGAAAAAGGAAGCTCTGTACGGATTATTACAGCTGATATTCAAGCATTACCATTGAATAAGGCTGCATATCGAGCGTGAACTTTTTCTTAGCCTTTACCTGTTCGGTTTGCGGAGCAATGGGCTGAGTTTCAAAGTTGTTCTCCTGATCGGGGGAACCGGCCAGCACCGTCTTTGTGGCCATCTTCTTCAGACCGAATCGGTTCAGATTGATGTTGGCTTTCTTCGGCTGATCGCCAGCATTGACAAGCTTGACGAAGAGCTTGCGGGTCTTCACGTTCAGGATGACGCTCTGGCCGTAGTGCACGTCGACTTGGGGCTGCTCCACGCCAGGCTCGTCGCCCTCGAAGCTGACACAGTCGCCGTAGTAATACTGACCGCTTGACTGTCCGAACAGCTGCTGCACGTAGTAGCTACAGGTGAGGAACGGACGCTCGTTGTCGTAGTAGATGAGGTCGGGGTTCCACTGTGTGCCGTTCTTACGGGCGAAGAGGGGAGCATAGCTGGTCATGCAGACTACGTCAGCATTGCGCTCTACGTGGAGTAGATAGAGGCCCTCGGCCAAGGCGTCGATGAGTTTCTTGTCCTTAGCGGCATACTCGCCCAGATAGACCTTTGTCTTGCGGTCGCGGGGATAGTTGTCGTACTGGCGCTTGTTCAGGAAGTAGTTGTTCTGCTCATAGTAGTGCTCGTCGAGGATGGGCATGTCCAGTTCTTCGGCCAGCTTCCAACCTGCTTCGAAATCGGGATTGCCTGCATGAGAGCCAGGACCGGCTGTTCCCACGATGACAATTTCAGGATGAGCCTTCATCACGCGCTCATAAATGTATTTGAAGCGCTCAATAAATTCAGGTGAGATTTTCTCCTCGTTGCCAAGACCCAGATATTTCAGGTTGAAGGGGGCAGGATGACCGGCGTCGGCACGCATCTTGGCCCACTTGTTCGTGGCGGGGTCGCCGTTGGCCCATTCGATGAGGTCGATGGCCTCGGCCACCCACTCGTCCATCTCGCTCATGGGTACTACGTCCTGAGCCTGAGTGGGCCACATGCTCCAGCCGCCGTTGGTACCCTGGCAGCTGACACCGCAGGGAAGGATGGGCACAGGCTCCATACCGAGGTCTTCGCAGAACTGGAAATACTCGAAGTAGCCGAGACCGCAGCTCTGGTGGTAGCCCCAGGTGTTCTTCAGCTGTCGGCGCTGCTCCTTCGGACCGATGGTGGTCTTCCAGCGATAGGTATTCCAGAATCCGTCGCCACCGCCGTGCACCACGCATCCGCCGGGGAAGCGCATGAACTTCGGATGCAGGTCGGCCAATGCCTGTGCCAAGTCCTTGCGCAGGCCGTGTCCCTTGTAGGTGTCCTCGGGCATGAGCGATACCTGGTCAATGTCGATGTCACCCACGGTGAGGACGAGAATCTGCAGATTGGCGTTCGTGCAGTCTTCAGCAGACGTCAGCACGGCCTCATATTTTTGCCACGAGGTGCTGCTCACGTCGAAGGTCGTCTCAGCCAATACTATCGGATTGGCTCCCCAGCCCTCTCCGGGCTTGGCCAGCACCACGCGCACCTGCTTGGCGCTGCCGATGTTGCGAAGGAAAACGGAGAAGTCGTACTTTGCGCCGGCCTTCACTGAGATGCCGTCAAAGCCATCATTCTGCAGACCGAAACCTTTCCATCCCTTGTAGTCATGGTACTCCTTCGTGCGCTCGGCATGCAGGCGCATATAGGTAGCATTGTTGGGGTGGAGCGGATTGTCCATGCGCACCTGCAGGGTGCCGAGGGAGTGGCCCGGACGTATCTGCTTCCAAGCTGTACCGGCACCCCATCCGTCACGATCGGCGGGACTGTACTCGAAAGAGCCGTTCTGCACTAACTCGGCATAGAGGCCGCCATCGGCAGAGTTGTTGATGTCCTCGAAAAAGATGCCGATGAGTTCATCGCTGATAGCCTTTCCGCCCTTTGGAGCGCTCATCGGTCGCTGGGCATTGAGGCCTACGGTGGCCGCCATCATCAGGGCAGCCATTACTAAAGGTTTCTTCATTATAGTCTAATGTTTTTGATAATTATTTTTCAAACGTAACGAACAGACCAAAGTCTCCGAAGGATATAAAACAGTAGATTTCGATGGGCTTGCCATTATAATCATAGGCATAGGTTGCCTTGTTATAAATGCCGTTTGCCTTGATGAATTTCACGTACTCGTCGTAGTCGGAGAATGTATCGTTGCCACGTGTGCCGTTCATGTTGATGCCGTAGATCTTGTTGCTGTCGGCCACCTTGGCAAAGGCGTTGAAATAGTCGCGCTGAATGGCTTCCCCATCAATGCCGTTGGCCACAGGTGAAGTCATATTATACTGTTTGCCAGACATCTCGCTCTCTGAGTACCATACCTTCACTTTGGTCATCTCGTCGGTGGTGAATGGCTCCACACCACATACCTCCTTCACCTGTGAGGCGAAAGTTGTCATGTCAAGTGTTCCATCGTTCTCATTTTCAGCAATGGCAGGTTCCTGCTCTTCAGTTACTTGCTCCTTTGCGGGTTCGTTTTCGGCGGGTGTGGCCTCGGCAGCGCCTTTGTTGTCCTTACTGCCGCCACAGGCGGTTGTCAAAGTCAGACCAACCATGCATATTAGTGCAAATACTATTTTTTTCATAATGTCTGAATGATTATTGGTGATAGCTTTCAAATAACATAGGAATTCCTTTTAGTGCTGGCGGAAATTCCACTTGGAGTTGTCGGTAGAGAAGTCGTACTCGGCGAGGGTGGGGGTGCTGTCGCCCGCGCTGTAGAGGCAATACTTCTGGTTCTTGCCCTCCTGACCGGGAATGACGTAAGGCATGATGCGATAAGTGCCGTCGGTGAGCTGCTCGATGCGCCAGAGCTGCTCGTCGAGGTCGGCCAGCTCCTTCGTGACAACCTCCAGCTTATCGGTGGCGGTCAATGCACGGTTGGTGCCCTCAATACGGATGACGTAGAGCGGTCCGCAGATGGTGCCGCCACGCTGGGGAACGGGCACTACCTGCCACTTCTGCCAGGGACGGAACATATAGTCGCCACAGCGCACGGCAATTTCGCCCTCGGGCCATGAGCCCTGCACTTCTGCTAGTGTCTGGTTGGCCACAGGCTTGGGAGCCTCCTGCATCTGATCGCGATTGAACCAGCCCTGACGTGCCACCTGCATGCGCACGAAGTCGACGGCCAATTCCAGAGAGTAGCCGCGGCGTTCGCTCTCAATCTCGTAGACGCCGTCCTTGATCTGCTCGCCGGCATAGGGCCAGTCGTTTTTCCAGAGCAACGGACGGATGGCTAATGTGGAGCGGCCACCCATATCGAAGTCGGCCTCCCAGTGGAACGACATCAGCTCTACACCATCGTCAATGATGGTACGGCCGAAGTGTCCGGCACCCGTCTTGCGGTCGCCAGCAGCGATGACCATACGGCCACCACCGTGATACATGTCGCGGCCTACATTATCTATATAGGGACCCTCAACGCTACGCGAGCGGCCCACCACGATGTTATAGGTAGAGTTCACACCATCGCAGCAAGTGCCGTGAGTACCAAGGAGATAATACCAGCCGTTGCGGTAGATGAGATCGGTAGCCTCGCAGTCGATGGCGATGTCCTTCTCCTTGTTGCCGCTGACACGGAAACCAGTCTTCGGGTCAAGCTCAATGAGTCGGATGGTGCCGAAGTAGGTACCGTAGCTCACCCACAGACGTCCCGTGGTGGGATCGAGCAGGATGCCGGGGTCGATGGCGTCCTGATCCTCCATGCCGTCGCTGCTGCACACCTCGACCGCCTCTGTCCACTTGAAGTCAGGCGACTTCGGGTCGAGTGTCTTGTTCCACATGGTGAGGATGCGGCCGCTGTGTCCGCCACCCAGGCCTCCGCCGGTAGCACCATAGATGCAGAGATAGCGGTCGCCTATCTTGATGATGTCGGGAGCAGCGCCGCCGCCAGGACGCTCAGCGCCACTGTTCCATGTCCAGCCGTTCTCGCTGATGAGACCGCCGCCGCCCGTGCCAAAGGTGTAGTATTTGCCCTCGCATTCGGCAATGGTCGACGGGTCATGGATGTAGGGCGCGCCCACTTGCGCCTTTGCAGGGCTAAATGATAAAGAACAAATGATAAATGATAAACCTGTCAGATATTTCGTTTTCATAATCTATTGAATTCGTTATGTCGTTCTTTGTTTTGTCGTTATATCGTTGTGACGTTCTTCTTTTTGTCGTTATATCGTTATGACGTTACCACGTTATTTCGAAGAGAGCGTTACATTATAATTCTTTACGGGATTGCCCTTCTCGTCAAGGAAACGGACGCAGAAGTCGCTCATACCCGGACCGTTGATGATGGCTCCGCGCAGGATGTTGCGGCCTTTCTTCAGGGTGAGGCGCTGCGACATGGCATCGTCTTTCACCATGCGGCGGTCGCCGCTAAGCAGAAGGGCTTCCTCGCCGTTGAGCCACCACATGGAGGCAGAGTTGGAGCCGACGGCCAGGCGCACATTCTCGATATCCTCATCGCAGTCGATGATGGTGACGGCCCAGAAGAGCACACCATAGACCTTCTCACCGTATTTCTCAGCAAAGCGGAAGAGCTTCACGTTGAACATGTTGCTTTCCAGAGCGTGCCACGTCAGCGTCTGCTTGACGGTCTTTACCTGCGGGCCTTCAGGCATCTGCTGTGCACCACGGCCAAAGCCTGCGGGAGCCTGCTCCTGCTGGAACACGGCCGTCACCTTCTGGCCGTCCTTTGGCAGGATGGTCTGCTGCCCCTTGAAGTATTCGCGGTTGAAGTGCTCGCGCAGATAGCTGTCGGTGAAGACGGTGTTACCACTGTTGGGCTTGTCGATGGGCTCTAAGAGCATCCAACGGCGGATGAAACCTTCATCATCGGGCTTGGCTGCCGGAGCCTTGGCTGCAACGGGTGTGAAATAGTCGGGACGGTTCTTGAACTGTACCCAGTCGACGCTGAGTGCACCGTTGCCCTCATTGGTGATGACAAGATTGGTGACTCCATTCGGCGTGTATTCCAGATTGACGGCCTGTGAGAGCCACTGGTTGGAGAGGTCACGACGGAAACGGGCCATCATGGGATTGTCGTTTGCAGACTGCTCGGGCTTCACCGTCAGCTTGACGCGGGCCAGCACTTTACCGGTGGCACTCTTCTCGCGGACACAGAACTCGGTGTTGTCGGCGGCCTTCACGTTGATAATCATATAGCCGTCCTTAATGCAGCTGAAGTCCACATCATCATATTTTAGCCAGCTGCCTTTGACAGGCAGGGTGGCCTGATAGCTGCGGAAGGTGTTCACGGTGTCGATGAGCTCCTCGGTCACGTCGCTGCTGGCAGCGCTGAAGCGGTCGATCTCAATTTTCTCCGTAGCCTTGTTGATGCCTACACCACGAAGGGTCTGCTTTACCTCCTGGATGGTGCCGTCGGCATTGAAGAACAGTTTTTCGATACAGGCAGAACGGCGCTTGTCATCGTTGGGCGAGAGATAGTTGTGGTGATAGAACAGATACCACTGACCCTTGTAGTTGATGATGCTGTGGTGATTGGTCCAGCATCCGTTGGGCTGCTCGGCCATGATCAGTCCCTTGTATTCATAGGGCCCCATCGGATTTTTACTCATGGCATAGCCGAGAACTTCCGTCTTTTCCCTCACATAAGGATAGGTGAGGTAGTAGTTTCCGTTGTATTCGAAGGCAAACGGGCCTTCAGCCTGACGGTTGGGCAGGTCCTTGAGGCAGTTGACGCCCATCATCTCAAACTCACGTTCACCAAACTTCACCTTCTCAGTTGGGGTGTCGTCGGCCAGTTCCTTCATGTTGGGCTTGAGTTTGGCGCAGCGTCCTGCACCCCAGAAGATGTAGGCGCTGCCGTCGGATGCCTGAAGCACGCATGGGTCGATGCCGTTGATGCCCTTGATGGGCTCCGGCTCAGGAATGAACGGTCCCTCAGGTCTGTCGGCTATGGCTACGCCAACGCCGAAGCCACGCATGGCCCCATTAGGAGCCGACGGGAAATAGAAATAATACTTACCGTTGCGCTCAACGCAGTCGGGTGCCCACATCGAATAGGAGTTCGGTCTCACCCAGGGCACTTTGTTCTGGGTGACAATCACGCCGTGGTCAGTCCAGTCGGTGAGGTTCTCCGACGAGAAGACATGGTAGTCCTCCATGCAGAACCAGTCCTGACGCTGTCCTTCGGGCGGGAAGATGTCGTGAGAGGGATAGAGGTAGACGCGACCGTTGAAGACACGGGCCGTGGGGTCAGCCGAGAACTGGTCTCGGATGATGGGGTTTTGGGCCGCCACCATAAGCGGCGCTCCCAAGAGTAACAAACTGATGATTCTCTTCATTTTATTGTTGGTTGATTAGGTGTTTCTGTGTCTCATGCGATAATATGGTGCAAATTTACAAAAAATAAATAGGATAGCGACTACTTGAATGTTTCATTTTATATATCTAAATGTCTCATAACGCAAAATAACCCATAAAATCGGCCTTTTTATAAAGAATAATGTGTAACTTTGCCACAAATAACCTTTTTTATCAACACCAAAAAACAAAACACATGAAAAAATTTTTCTTAGCCCTGGTGGCGCTGACAGCAATAGGTAGCGCCAGCACATGGGCACAGTTCCGTCAGGTCGACCCCAGAGCTAATGTTGGTCTGAAGGATGCTTACAAGGAGTATTTCACCATTGGCGTTGCCGTTAATCAGCGCAACGTGAGCGATGAGGCTCAGATAGCCCTCATCAAGAAAGAATTCAACAGTGTGACGGCTGAGAACGACTGGAAACCCGGTGAGATTCACCCGCAGGAGGGCGTATGGAATTTTGAGCGCGCCGACAAGATTGCCAACTTCTGCCGCCAGAACGGCATTAAGATGCGTGGCCACTGCCTCTGCTGGCATTCGCAGTTTGCCGACTGGATGTTCACCGACAAGAAGGGCAAGCCCGTCACGAAGGAAGTGTTCTATGAGCGTCTGCGTGAGCACATCCACACCGTGGTGAACCGCTACAAGGACGTGGTCTATGCCTGGGACGTGGTCAATGAGGCTATGGCCGACGACGGCGGTGGTCCCCGCTGGGGCCGTTTCGGTGGTCAGGAGCCGAGCCCTTATCGCCAGAGCCGTCACTTCCAGCTCTGCGGCGACGAGTTCATTGCCAAGGCATTCCAGTTTGCCCGCGAGGCCGACCCCAACGCCCTGCTGTTCTACAACGACTACAGCTGTGTGGATGATGGCAAGCGTGAGCGCATCTATAATATGGTGAAGAAAATGCAGGATGCCGGCGTGCCCATCGACGGCATCGGCATGCAGGGTCACTACAACATCTACTTCCCCAGCGAGGAGCAACTTGAGAAGGCCATCGTGCGCTTCAAGGAACTGGTGAAGCATATCAACATCACCGAGCTCGACCTGCGCATGAACAATGAGAGCGGCGGCCAGCTGATGTTCTCTCGCGGTGAGGCAAAGCCCATGCCCGCCTACATGTCAACGCTGCAGACCGACCAGTATGCCCGCCTCTTCAAGGTGTTCCGCAAGCATGCCGACGTAATTGACAACGTCACCTTCTGGAACCTTGGTGACAAGGACTCTTGGCTGGGCGTGAACAACCATCCGCTGCCCTTCGACGAGAACTACCGTCCGAAGGCCTGCTACCGTGCAATCCGCGACTTCGACCCCGTGCTTGATGCCCGCGTGCCGAAGGAAGACTTTGTCAGCAATTTCTGGAATCAGCCTGGTCAGGAATGGCCGAAGGTGAACAGCGAGGGTTATGCCCGCTTCCGCATTGAGGCTCCCGATGCTAAGTCGGTCATCGTCAGTCTCGGTCTCGGTGGCCGTGGCGGCACCGTGCTGAAGAAGGATAAGGATGGTGTGTGGACAGGTACTACCGAAGGTCCTATGGATCCTGGCTTCCACTACTACCACCTCACCATCGACGGCGCTACCGTCAATGATCCCGGTACTGGCAACTACTTCGGCTCTTGCCGCTGGGAGAGCGGCATCGAGATTCCCGCTCCCGATCAGGATTTCTACCAGAACCGCTTTGACGTAGAGCATGGCAAGATGGTGCAGGTACAGTTCCCCTCACAGAGCACAGGTCTCGTGAAGGTTGCTAACGTCTACCTGCCCCCCACCTACGATAAGAATAAGAAGGAGCGCTTCCCCGTCCTCTACCTGCAGCATGGCTGGGGTGAGAACGAGACTAGCTGGCCTGTGCAGGGCTGCGCCGGACTCATCATGGACAACCTCATTGCCGAGGGACAGATCAAGCCCTTCATCGTTGTCATGACCTACGGAATGACCAACGACTTTAAGTTCGGCACCATCGGCCAGTTCACCGCTGAGGACTTCGAGAAAGTGCTCTGCGACGAGCTCATCCCCTATA
>Ga0310696_10009787_pt1 | contig 11057 bp, 30 predicted proteins | sample AusTroGonzalo_MG_4_FD_203885 | JGI IMG/M metagenome (GOLD analysis project Ga0310696, IMG submission 203885) | Bovine rumen microbial communities from tropical cattle in Woodstock, Queensland, Australia - Gonzalo_02 (v2) (version 2) | ecosystem: Host-associated > Mammals > Digestive system >...
GTTCTGCAAAAGAAGCTGCAACATTACTTGAAATTCATCGAACTGCAATCTTAGAAGTTTGCAGAAGCAAAAAGCATACCGCAGGTGGTTATGTATGGAGATTTGCAGATAAACAATTTCGTGAAAAATACGGGATTGGCGATGAAATCCAATTACCAGATAAGATTATTTTCTTCAACAGAAAAATTGAAATGCTTGATAAAGATACTGAAGAAGTTTTACGAACTTTTAACAATTTAACTGAAGCAAGCAAGATAACTGGAGTCGACAGGTCTCTTATTTGTGCACTTTGTAGAGGTAGAAAACGAGGATGTCACACTGCCGGTGGCTACAAGTGGCGTTATGCTGATGAGACAAATCAGATTGTCTATGAGATTTAAAACAGTGAATTATTCAGGGACTATAATTGCTACCATTGGAGGACATAATGAATATTACTTTAAATACAAAAGACGCAGATTTTATCCTCAGATTTCTTAGAACGGACTTGGATAGATTAAACGCAAGTCTGGATCGGCTTTTAGATTCAAGAGAAGAATTACAGAAGACTTATGATAATTCTGCGATAAAAGACACTAAACTTGCTAATGTTATGATGGATATTGCTGAAAAAGTTACAGCCGAAACGAAAGAAGGTATGCAGGAGGTAAAGGATGATTTGCTTCATTGTATAGACCTTCTGACAGTTGGAAGTGAGGTATCTGCATGACACTTGGAGAACTTACAACACGCTTGCAGACACTTTGTCATGATGGCTGGACTAACCATACAGTCGGAGTAAAAGTTCTTGATGCTCATTATGACATCGGTGAAGTATTAAAAGTTTCAGTTGGAAATGATGAACACGAAAAAATCTATTTTGTAATTGACACAGAGGTAAAATAATGAAGTTTTGTTACACAGAAGTTCATGGGTTTAAACCTGCAATTATTGGCGTAAGACTTCCAATGAGTAAAGATTATAACGATGCTTTAATGAAGTGTGACAGTCGCTATTTAGGTAATCAATTTATTATTGGCGAAGATGATTTACGTATCTGTAAAAACCTTATTGCTGCAGATGAAAAAAAAGGTGCAGGTCAGCCGAATTCTAAGTTTCTTCAAATGATTGAAGTATGGGTTTGTGTAGAAGCTCCTTTGGCATTCTGGAAGGAAGCAGATACATATCGCCATGCGGTAAAAAACTCAACTTCAACAATGCATCGTATTCACAAGTATGTTATTGATGAAACCTGCTTTGAACCAAAACCAAGTGGAAAGATATCGTCACTCATTGATATTCAGAAACTTGAAGAAACAAGACAGAAGTACAATGAAACTGGTGACAAAGATACTTGGTATGACTTGATTTATGGCATTGGTGAATCTTGGCTACAGACTCGTATGTGGCATTTTAATTACGCAACTCTCCGTAATATTTGCAAATGGAGACCTAATCATAAACAGAACACCTGGTCCGGCAAAGATAATCCAGATATGGAAAATTTTATTGCATGGGCTAAGACTTTACCATACGCTGATGATTTTTTGTTTTAGGAGGACATAATGATTGAAAAGTTACTTTTAATTTTTGTTATTATTGAAGCTGTAAGTGTTACTTACAATATCATAAAAAGTGTTATGGATGTTATTGCAACCCGAAATCTTACGAAAGCTCAACAAAAAGCTGTTGAAGGTCAGAGACAGGCAATTAAAATTCAAGAAGAACAGTATAAGTTGAATAAGTTCTATTCTGAGCAACAGGATGAACAGAACGAAAATATTAAACATCTTGCCTACCTCATTACTGACCATGGCAGTAGATTAAATGAACTTGAAAAGAGACTGACTAAAAAACCTGCCCCAAAGAAAAGTAAGGAGACAAAATAATGAGTGATTTTATTAAAGCAGATGAAGGTAAACTTCAGTGGTCTTTAATGCCATTTGAACAGCTTGAAGATGTTGTGCGTGTTCTTATGAATGGTGCTAAGAAATATGAACGTGATAACTGGAAAAAGTGTGACGATATCAACCGTTATAAAGACTCTCTTATGCGTCATGTAACAGCATATATAAAAGGACAGACATTTGACTCTGGTCCAGGCGGTGATCATCTGCATCACTTGGCTCATGCAATTTGTAACTGTTTGTTTATTCTTTATTTTGATAAAGCAGAAATAGAAGAGTATAAAAAATGGTTAGAAGTAAGAAATCTGACTCTCATGAATACTTTTGAGGACTTGAAAAATGAAAAAAAATGAAACTGAGGAAACAACAAAAGAACAGTGTCGGCATGGAGTTCCAATGTCGGAAGAAGAACTTGAAAAGTATTGTCAAGATTTTCAAGAGATTGAAGAATCAATTGGATTGGTAATGGAAAATGGAGAGGATTTATGAAAGTAATAATAACTTTTAGCGAAGTGGTAGGAATTGCACTCGCAACACTGTGGTTCGTCTGGATGCTTTCTATGTTACTTCCAATTTTGATTAGACAGTGGTGGGAAAACAGAAAACATAAGAAGGACAAGAATAAAGAAGATATGTGAAAAGGAGGCTTTAATGAAAAAAGCATTGTTATTTTTATTAGTTGTTTCTGTACTGTTTGTATCTTGTATGCCAGTATCAGAAAATCGTCAGGCACAGTTGCAATATGAACGAGAACAGCAGACTGCAAAATATCAGAGCGAATATGCCAGAAGTGTGAACAAACTGGAAATGGCAGAAGGTAACTTCAAAACATACCGTAGAGTTGTCTTCTACAATGTTCGTTTAGGCGAGAATGTTTTTTGCTGCGAAGGGTATTGTCACATTCAGATCGACCGAGATGGTGATATTGAAGTAGTAATGAAAACAGGGCCGGATAGTTACTTAAGACACTATCTCGGTCAGAAGCAGGATATTACATATTTCAGTGAACAGTTACAACCAGTAAGTAATGATGAATTTCATTATGCAATTGTATGGAACCCTAAACTCTGGGTACCCGATATGTTTGTAAAGACAATGCAGTAAAATGTTATACACCTCTGATAAATAAAGAGGTGTATTTTTTATGAGGTAATTTATGAAAGAAGAATCTAAAGAACTTATAGATTGGATTAAAAAGCAGATAAGTTTAGCTGGTACTATTGTAACTGATGTATCTCAACTTTGTTGGCAGCAAGATCGTGACAAGGCTATAAAATTTCTTGATTCTCTTCCAGAAATTGAATCACATCTTTGTAATGGTGGATATATTCAGGATAAAAATGGAACACCTTGCTGCCACGGAGATAATGTAAAATGTGTGTTGAGTGAGTATCCACGAGAAGATTGGTTTTATGGAAAATTAATGTGGAATGCAGCTAATGGTGCGTTTGAAATATATACTAACACAAATACATATTCTATTACCCTCATGAGTTATTTTGAGAAGGTGGAAAAATGACAGCAATTGCAATAATTCCAGGTATCATAATTTTTCTTGTCGTTGAAAACATTTACTTTCGTTTTAAGATTCACTGGCGTGATGAAGAAATCAAAGGACTTCGTGAATACAATGAAAAAGTCCTAAATGACTATATCGACAATCACAACCTTTTTATTTGTGCAAAAAACCTTGTTAAAAAGGCTAATATACGACAGTTTCTGATCGATGAAGCTGATGAGGTGTTTAAAGGATATTATCACGATAGACTGGAAAAAGAATTGTTTGGAGATGATTAAATGACAAAAGTTGAAGAACGGTTCTGTGAAGAATTACAAGAACTTTTAGACAGATATAAAACGCAGCTTGGAGTGCCAGTAATTATGCGTAATGCACAAAAGGTATTTCATGATACACTCTCTATACGAACGCATCCAGAACTACATAAAATTCCACTGACACACCTTGAAGCTCTTAAAGAGTTTATAAAAGGTGATGGTGTCGGATATAAATGGACTTGCGTAGACGAATTTCATGATATGATGGAGCAGAAAGATGCGAAACGCACAAATTAGACTTCAAGACGGAACGTGGTCCGACGTATCAGATGTCACAACAGACAAAATAATTTTTGTTGGAAGACATAATGGAAAATCTCAAAAAACATTAGAGCAACTTATTGATTATTATTCAATGAATAAAATTTATGCTGAAGAAGAATTAAATGTAGTCACAGAGTGTGATAAAAAAGAGAACTGGAAACTTAATTATCCCGGTCTTCTTCATATCTCATCACATCTTTAATACCAATATTGAGACAGGTACATATTTTATCAAGATTGGTTTTGTTAAAGGTATTATTCTTACGCATTGAAAGAAGCACCGAATAACTTACACCGGACTTCTCTGCAAGTTCTTTGAGAGAGATTCTGTTGTATGCTAAATAGCCAAACAACGGCTTTAATGTAAGCATACACAGATTATACATCTACTTCTCAGAGTCTGCAACCCATTCCCAATGACCTTTATTTTCAGTCTTAGTGAACTCCAGAATATCACACGGCTGACACCTTAATATGCGGCACAGAATCTCTACATTATGCTTCGTGATCTTACGACTCTTGGAGAACGCAATTAAATCATCAATGTCTATACCGGATAACTGAGAAAGTAAAGTCAGATTTAATTCACGCTCAACCAGAACACGCTGCAGAGGGTCTGTATTAATCATACGAACTCCATTACATCACACGGCTGACACTTAAAGTACGAACACAGTTTATCAATAACCTGCAAAGCCACAGGATTATTTTTCTGCATCTCATACACCGTAGATTTGCTTGCAACTCCGTCTTCAATAAGTTTAGAGGTTTTAATATCACGCTCAACACACAACTGCCAGAGCTTACCGTAATTTACATTCATTTTACAAACTGCTCCTTTTCTACCCCAAGTAATTTACAAATCTTTTCAACATCTATCGGAGATAATCCGGCTCCTCTGCTCTTAGCTCTTATCAGAAAGTTCCAGTGATGACCGATAGCCTCTGCAGTCTGTTTCAAGCTGCAAAGCCCCTTCAATTTATCCCAGTCGATATCAATGTACTTTACATCCCGGACACCCTCTCCCTCATTCCATTCAATAAGGTCCTCAACCTTACACTCAAGAATCTCTGCAAACTTGAGCAGTGTACTAATGCGGAGATATCCGCCTCTGTTAATAGTCTGTTTTAGAGAAGAGTGGTTATAATCAGAACCAGTAACTTTATGCTCCAGTTCTATAAAGGCCATACCCCTCTCATCCAGTGTACGCATTAATGGCATGTAACTAATCATATTTCCATTATATACCCAAAACACACTTTTTTGCAATAACAATATATATGGTATATCTTAAAAAAAATCTACTCCGCCATTTTCAGACTAACCCTTCCTCTTGTATATAAAGGTACCCCCTCCCTCACACTAACCTTTGCCTCCAGACTATAAGCGAGCATCAACATCGCACTTACCCTTCCTTCACTATCCTATAAAAGCCTATATACTGCTATAAGGTCTATATATAACGTATACACCCCATAAAAACACCCGTTTATGCACCGTTTATGCACTTTTTACACCATTTATGCATAAATCTTTATACTACCCTCGGAAAAATTGATACCTTTATGCAATATTCTGTATATATATACACTTTTATCCCCTTTATACCCACATTTTATACATATTCTTCTTATAATAACTGTGTCATTTTTACTCATTACACTGTGTCATTATGGCCTTGGAAAAATTTGACCCCGCACATAAGAGGACAAGAGCACCTCATCCCCATTCCATAACCCTAGTGGGCGGGTAGGTATATCCACTGTATAGTATAATGTATAGTTGTTATAAAGTTTTGTTATATTTGCCATTTTACCCACTTTTTTTATTTATTTTGTTTGACATTTAATATGTTATGGTATAGAATAACCTTAGATAGCCTAAAGATAGGCTATAGTTCTTTGACATTGAAAGGGATTGAAAGCACGTCCGAAAATGGACGGGGTAAAAGTAATCGGTGAAGACTTCCCACACGGGCAAGTCAAATACATGAGTAACCGACACGGGCAACGGCATAGTTTATCGTGAGTAGTGGCAACACGAAAGCCTAGTAAGATAGACAACGACGTCCTAGTGTAAAACTGATAACTGATAAATCGTGTTAGTAAGTCTTTAGTAGAAATTATGCGATAAGTCTTTTATTGAATACCCGTATGTATAAAGGGGTATTTAATTTCAATGAAAGCGGAATAAACTTAATATACTAATAGCCTATATATAGGCAAGTGGGGTAAATTATGAATAATCCAATTTTTTTGAAGACTGTTAAAACATTTGATACTTTAAAGAATTCAAACGGTAAATATAGCGATAAAAACGCAACACTTGTAAATCTTGCGGAAGTATCGCTAAAATTAAATATCGGTTGCAACTTTGTTATCAATTGCGAATTCGGTGAAGATAGTTTTTATACCGCCTTAGACGGTAATAACTACGATTTCCACGATAACGCAAAATATGTAAAACGCAACGAACTAGTAAACTTCTTTGAGTGTTTGAGTGTAACAATGATTGATAGATGCTTTATTGTATCTTACAATAGTAATCATCAATTAATGTTGTCATGCATGCCAAAAAAGAAATTTCCTAGTGTTATTATGGTAAGGGATAAAAACGCTACAAGTGAAAAAACCTTTGAAGTAAAAAACGTTTTTAGTGGTAAGTCAAAGACTATTACGCAAAAAATTTCAAAGGGAATTAGACCTATAAATGATGTAGAATTAAATCAGTTAAAAACTGCTTTTAATTCTATGTTAGGAATAGGCTATAACAAAGAAATTGTAGTAGTAAATAAAAAAGACGAAAAAACCGCCTAAAAAAAATAGTGGTATAAAAACACTAGGGAAAATTTTCCCTAGTGTTTTTTTTTGCTATTTCATTGTTTTATTGTTACTGTTTATAGATACAAAGAAAATAAACAGTATTATTTTTATAATTCCGCATTTTGATTTTTAAGACTCTGTTTTAAGGTTACGTTTTTAAGATTTTGTTTTTTAAGTTTTAAAAACCAGGTTTTAGGGCGTAGCTTTACGGGTATTCAATTAAAGGCTTATCGTTTTAGTAAATCTGATTTGAAAATTCTCGATGTCATTTTAGGGTTACCATTTTAAATGCTTATTTTTTCGACACTCGAAATGGGTTGAAATCCACAAAAGAGAAAACACATTGAAAGATTGAATGCGGTATAACTATTCCCTCGTAACAAAAACGAAATGAGAAGTAGAACCGATGGAAATAAACTCAAGCCTTTACTGACTTTTAAAGGCAAGTATTAAACCAGGGTTTTAGAATGTACCTAAAAGAAACATTCTCGGAGCATAGAAAACCTTTGCCGAAGTTTTCGGCAAACGTGAAGGCACGGAAAGGCACGTTTTAAGGCGTAGCTTTTCAAGCGGTGACTATGCATCGCATTATACAACCGTGCAGGCAGCTTTTACCGATAGCAAGGTAAAACCATTTTCGATAGTGGGCGGTTGTTTCCGGGTGCGTTTTCGCACTTTAGATTTTTAATAATCCGCTTTAAGCGGTAAGGAGTTACTATGGATAAAAACAACAATTTAGATTTAGCGGTTAAACTTTACAAACAAAAGCAAGAAGAATTGAAAGTTGAAAATGTCATGCAGAAAAAATGGGCGGACGCTTTACAAAATAAAACTCCGCTTTTCACAAAGACAATTAAATTTTAAGGGGAAAATTTATGAATGTTGATTTATTCTACATTATTTTCATGACAGCTTTTATGCTGCTTATTTGTTTGGTTTGGCTTTTCGTAGAGTCTTATTATCTTGGTGGTGATTATTACGATTACGGATTTTATGCCAGGAAAAAGACTTTTTTCGAAAAATTATTTGATGGTTTGAAAATCATGCTTAAGATTTAAGGAGGTGTTTTTATGCACTACTCTATTGATTTCCAGGGTTATCGTTTAAGTTTGGTTGGTTCTGTCATTACAATTTTCGACTCGTTGGGTCGTAAAATGAGACAGTATTTTTATAGCAGTCATGATATCGCAAAGCGTGTTTTCATGAGTTTAGTTTAAGGCGTTGCTTTAGGGCAACGTCTTTTTTATTGTGCGATAACCGTCAAGAACGGTAAGGAGTTTAAAATGCACGAAGTAATTTTATCTGATGAAATCCAGGAATATATTTCCGTTGAGGATTTCAACAAGTTGGTTTCAATTCCTAATGTTACTGAAAATGACATTCAGTTTAAGAAAGCGAAAAGTTTAAAAGAATTGCTTTCTGAATTCGGCTTTTAATTTTAAGGAGTAATTTATGGCAGAAAAGAAATTCGGATCAATGGCTAAATGCAATGTTAAATACGTAATTTGCGTTTTGTTTCCAGGTAAAGGAAAGTATAAATTTGTCTCAAACGTAGAATGTTCTCCGCATAAATATTGTGAATGGAAAGATAACGAAAAAGCGTTGTTTTTCGAAAGCAAAGCTCATGCAGAAGATATCTGTTTTGGTCTTAATGTAAATGGCACAAGCTGTTTCGTTATGGAAATACCTGACTTCTTTAATGAAGAGGATTTTGTAAATCCAGTTTTAGAGGAGTAATTTATGAATATCACTGAAATTGAAAATCTGTCAGAAAATGACGTTTTGCAGCTTTGTGAAGAAAAAATGGATTTTAAGGGTTTTAATATCTACTTCGTAGATTTAGGACAGTATTTTGAATATTCAGTTATGGTGTTTAAGAATAATCATCAGATTAAATACGCAAATGATTACGCTTTACATCATTCGGGAAAAACAAAAGAAGAATTGAAATCCTGGTATCTTTCTACCCTTCCAAACAAGTTGTTTACTGAAGAAGAAATCGCAGAACCTTTAAAGTCCGCAGATGATTACAGAATGAAACGTGACTTTCTTCTCAATCATTATGGACAACAGATGGACCACATAAGTCATTTCCACATTTTTCACACTGAAGAAGAACGCCAGGAACTTTTGCGACAAACAAAAAACATGTTTGACAATCCGGTCGCTCTTGCATGGTTTTACGACAAAGATTTCGTAGATAAACATGTAAAACTTTGGGAAACTCTCATGGATCGTGAAAAACACGCAATGGAAAGTTTCGATTATTGCAAGTCCGCTTTTCTTTATGAAATGTATAATCACGAGTACGGAATTAACTGGCAGGCTGATTGGGATGTACTCTCTTGCTTTACAAATATTGCATACAAAGATGAAAGCACAAGCGCATATCTTGCAAGAACAGATTTTACAGATATGCAGAAAAAAGCGTATCTTGCAGCAAAATCAGAATACTATGAAGAAACAAAGGAGTGGTAAATGTCTCATAATTTTCTTATTGCAAAGCAATTCATTGATGAAACATGGAGACCTTTTGATACTATTACTTTGAACTATCATGCACCAAGTTTTACGACAAAAGAAGAATGTCAAAAGTTCTGTGATAAAGAAAACGAAAGGAGTTGTCTATGAAAAAAAACAAATATCGTTATCTTTGGGTAATACAAGGTTACTACAACGGTTGGGAAGATATGTCTGAATATGACAAAAGTGAGACAACTTATGCAGAAGTTCGACATGACTTGAAGGAATATCGTAATGACGGTTATGGTGCACCTTACCGCCTTATTTCACGCAGAGTATTAAACGAGGAGTAATCTATGGCAATGAACAAAAATGACGCTGTTCAAGGATTCGTGAATGACAACGAACGTTTTACGGATTATTGGAGTATGCAGCTCGCTTGGACTTGTCACATGGATTGGCTCTTCAGTGAGCACATGATTACAGAACGTCAAAGACAGAATTGGGGTAATCCATGCACACCCGAAACTTTTAAGAAGTGGTCTAACAAATGGTACGGTTTAAGGAGTCCTTTATGAAATCTTTAATTAGAATGTGGCAGCATTATCTTGATAAAGATGAAGTTGAGCGTCATATGATTGCTTTCTGCCAGGCTTCGCAAGAAGATAAGGAATGCATGATTCTGGAAACTTTCGGAATGTTTGACGGCAAGTTAGACGGTGAGATTTTCACTTATTACTATCACGTTCCACGACATGAAAGCATTGTAGAGTGTAAGCATTTCAGAACTGACAATTGGTGGAAAGATTGCGACTTTAAGCGTGTAGATTACAACATCACAACCGATGAAGCAATTATCACACCGATTAAAAAACGTACAAAACAGATTGTCGAAATGGCAACTGAAAATTGTTACAGAAGTTTATAGGAGGTATTTATGAAAACTTGCTGTATTTGTGGAAAAAAGTTTGACGGTTGGGGAAACAATCCTGAACCGGTCAAATTAGAGGGTCAGTGTTGCGATGAGTGCAACATGAATTACGTTTTGTCTGCTCGACTTTTCGGGCTTTCTCATGCACAGATTGAGGAGGCCTTAAATGAAGCGTAAGGTTAAATGTATTTGGGTTCATTTCAAGGGTGATGCATATGCAATGCAGTTTTGGGATTGCGAAACCCTTGGTGATTGTTTAAGACGATTCGGTATGAAAAGAAGTTCAGTATCGAGTTATTGGTTTGAATATGAAGACTAGGTTTTTACCTGGTCTTTTTTAATGCCCGAATTATCGGGAAGGAGATTTTTATGGATAGCATTACAGAAGTTTTGATGCGTAGAGATGGATTGTCTGAAGAAGAAGCAAAACGTGAAGTTGATGACTTCAAGGACAGTATTGAGGACTCAATTATGAGTGGTAACTTGGAAGACATTGAAGACGCTCTTATGAACGATTTCGGTCTTGAACCCGATTATCTGATGGACATTTTGTTCTAAGGAGTAAGCTATGGATTTGTCAAAAATGAAAACAGTAAAGTCTTTTAAGGACTATGATTTTGAAAGCTGCGATGTACCGGAACAGTATTGGGGTGATTATACACATGCTATCTTCTTTAAGAAGTATTTCATTCCAATTGCAAGAAAGGAATTTAAGGCTATTGCAAAGAAGATTGGTGCAGATATTATCTTCTCGCCAAGTTATTTCGAATGGTCTGCTTTCTTCATTAAAGACGGCAAATATATCTATGTTCACATGGGTGACGTTCGTTATTGGGAGTGGTATGACGCTGTACT
>Ga0310696_10009790_pt1 | contig 11057 bp, 2 predicted proteins | sample AusTroGonzalo_MG_4_FD_203885 | JGI IMG/M metagenome (GOLD analysis project Ga0310696, IMG submission 203885) | Bovine rumen microbial communities from tropical cattle in Woodstock, Queensland, Australia - Gonzalo_02 (v2) (version 2) | ecosystem: Host-associated > Mammals > Digestive system >...
CCAGTAGTCCTCGGCGGCCACCAACTGCCATGTGCCGCGCATGAGGTGAAAACGGATAATCTTTCCGTTGTCAAAAGCCTTCTGAAAAGCCTTCGCAGAGGGTTTGCGGGTGCGCATCGCCACCGCCCACCGCATCAGCCGGTATTCCTGCGCCTGCATCGCGCCCAGGTGGCTCACCACCTCAGCCGGATCGCTGAACTGCGGTGCCACAAGTTGCTGGTTAAGAAGTCGTAACGTTACAGGGTTCATAAAGCTATGCTGTTAAAAAATGTTTACTAATATCTTTTCCCTAATCCCTAATCCCTGTTGCCTGTTGCCTATTCCCTATTGCCTTTTCCCTCATTCGTAACCCGTATCGCTCCCGCACAATGTATCCGCACCACCGGATTCGGGTCATTCTCAGATAGCCGCTGCAACTCTTCCAGGTAAGGTTTTACCCACTGCGGTCGCCGTTTTCCCATCACGCGGAACATCTCCGGGGCCTCCATCCGGACCTTTTCATCGGGGTCGTGGAGCAACCCGGCAAATAGCGGCAAATGAGACTCATACGCATCCGGGGAATTAGTGGCGATGTTTTCCGATGCCCAGATGAAAGCCAGTCTGACACGCGGATTGTCGTCTTTGGCCAGCGTGAACATCCTTTCCCAATAGGGCTTCACGGTTTCAAATCGCGCACGCCCGATTCTCCCTAATGCGTTTAACACCCTTTCCCGCAACAAATCCTCCTGCGAATCCAAGAACGAGGCAATCTTTTCGGCGTAAGGTGCTGTCTCTTCGGGGTATAATAACCCCATCTCGCCCAATAGCCACAACACCTTCGCGGTGATTTTCGGCGATTGGCCGTCCATTAGAGACCCGATGTACGCAATGTTCGCCTTCCAATCTTCTTTCTTTTTGGTCAGGGCGCTCAGTTCACGATATAGCTCCTTGTCGTTCATTATTCTATTGCGGGATTATTGAAGCGGCAAAAATACTAAAAAGTTGTCAAGCTTTTCTGAGCTGTCTTGAAATTAAACGACAACTGGCACAACCTTTAGCCAACAGCCAACGATGAAAAATGTAGCATAAAAACATGTTTAGAAAGAAAAAATATTGATAGTTAGGCCATTTGTATTTTTTGTATTTTTGCAGTTTTGATTTGTAGAAATCTTTGTGAAAATGAAAAAGAAAGGGTTGCATTCACTACATACCCGTAGTAATCTGGCAATGCTTATTATCGCCGCTTTGATGATACAAGTGAGCGGCGCAGTGCAGTTCTACTTTGCCCGCAACGGAATCCGCAAAGAAGTGGACGTGCGTGCTCAGTCGGAGATGAAGATGAAAAGCTTGAAGATTCAGCAGATGTTGTCAAACGTGGAATCAGCTGTGGACAACATCAACACGCTGCTGCAATGGGCGGTGGAGAATCCCGAAAGCATCTATCCCATTATGGAAGAATTCGTCAAGTGCAACCCTAATATCCAAGGCTGCGCTTTCGCTTTCGAACCTAATTATTTCCCAGACAAAGGCCGCTGGTATGAACCGTATGTTCTGCGAGATGCCAACGGCGATTTCAAACGTATGCAGATAGCCGATTCCACACATGATTACCACAGTATGAATTGGTACAAAGAGGGGTTGGCGGCTGAGTCGGGCCGATGGACCGAGCCCTATGTCGACAATGAAGGGGCGCATGGCGTGATATGTTCCTATGCCTTTCCTGTCAAGAATGCGAAAGGCGAGGTGGTGGCCGTTTTCGGTGCAGACCTGTTGCTTGACTGGCTTACAGACGAGTTTGTCTCGGATGGTGATACCAAATCATATTCTTTCATTGTCAGTCGTGAAGGTCGTATTTTAGCTTGTCCGGACAAGTCCAAGATCATGAACTACACCTTGGACGATGCCGCTGCCGAATATCAAGACACCGCGATAAAGGCTATGAACAGAGCTTTGCTTGCCGGAGAAAGCGGCAAAGCCGAGGCAAAAGACAACAACGGCGAATTGGCATACATGTACTATTCTCCAGTTGATGGGAAATCCGGCTGGTCGATGGCCATTATTTACCCCGACCGCGAGATTTACAAAGGGCTGCGCTCCGTTGCTCTCAAGCTCGTCATCATGATGCTTGTTGGTCTTGCCCTCATGGTGTACATCATGTGGCGCACCGTTAAGGGATTCAAACGTTTGGAGGTCGTCAGTGCTGAAAAAGAGCGCATCGGCAGCGAACTGCGCATTGCCAGCGACATCCAAAACGGCATGTTGCCCAAGACTTTCCCGCCTTATCCCGACCTTGAAGAACTGGCTTTGTATGGCGCGCTGATGTCGGCCAAAGAGGTTGGGGGAGACCTCTACGATTTCTATGTCCGTGATTACAAGGCCTTTTTCTGTATCGGTGATGTCAGCGGCAAAGGTGTCCCTGCCTCGTTGTTGATGGCAGTCACCCGTAGTCTTTTCCGCTCTTTCTCATCCCGTATTGATGATCCCGGCGAGATTATATCGCAAGTGAACAACGCCATGTCGGAAATGAACGAGAACTCGATGTTCGTCACCCTCTTCGTAGGTGTGCTCGACCTTCACACGGGCAATTTGACCTATAGCAACGCTGGACACTGTGCTCCCGTATTGCTTGGTGGAGAGCCCACTTTCTTAACAGTGGATGCCAACATCCCCGTGGGTGTCATGTCCGAGTGGCAGTTCTCCAGTCAGCAGACTACTATCAATCCTGGTCAGACGGTATTTCTCTACACTGACGGTCTTACTGAAGCTGAGAACGCCAATCTTGAGCAGTTTGGCGAGGAACGCATGCTGAAGGTACTTGGACAATCCGATACCGCTCCGCGTCCCTTAGTTGAGAACATCCTTCAGACAGTGAAAACCTTCGTGGGCACCACTGACCAGAGTGATGACCTCACTATGCTGGCCATCCATTTCGCTAAGACCCGTAGAAATGAGTAACCTATCCCATTCATATACACAAAAAAAGAGACCCATTTGCGGTCTCTTTTTTTATGAAAACAATTGAATAATAATCCATTTTACACATTAAAATAGTCGAACCCGACAATCGTGTCCACGAAACGGTGCACGTAGTCGGCGGCGGTGGTGGGCCACTGGAAGCCGAGTCGGTAGAGCACCTGCGTGGTGTAGTCGTTTGTTGATTCGATGTTGCGAACCTTTCGGTTGCCTCCAAGATTGTAGGCCATCATGGGGCGTATCAACGTGACTAGGTCGGGGTTGTCCATCATCTTCTCCAAGGCTTGCTGGAACTCTTCGGTCTCCACGCGCTTCAGCGTGATGCCTGCCTCCGCGAAACCGGTGAGAATGTCCGACAGGAACTGGCGATGGGTGTTATAAGGATGGAACACCACGCAGTCCTTCGGCGTTTGTGACAGTAACATGATGGCATGGGCGACCTCGTCAATTGGCGAGAATTCGAAACGCATGTCAAGTTTCTCGTAGGGCACCATGCCAATGACCACGAAAGCTCGCAACAATGCCAAGAAGTTGTTGGTGTTGAAGTTGATCTGGAACTCGCCGTCCTTTTGGCGGGCTGAGAGGTTGCCCACACGCATGATCTTGGCATTCAGTCTGCGGTGCGCAATGGCTTCAAGTACCAGCTCTTCGGCTTTGTATTTCGAGTAGGTGTATTTTCTGTCGCTGACATGTTGGCCGATGTCAAAGTCTTGCTCGGTCAGCTTGACTTCCGGTCCGGGCACATCGTCGATGCTTAAGCCGGCGACACTACTTGTCGAGATGTGGATGAGTCGTGAATCTGTGCGCAGACAGAAGCTGATCAGTTGGCGCACCGATTCGATGTTCACCATCTCGATGTCGTTGCCAGCAGAGAAGTGCTTGACGTTGGCCACGCAGTTGATGACCGTAAGACCACGCTTGTCGATGGTGTTGAGGGCATCAGGCTGTGTGACCTCGGCGGCGAAGGTTTCCACCCGCTCTTCAATGTGGTCAAAGATTTCTGTTTCACCAAAATAGTAGTAATGAAGGGTTTTGAGTCGATGCATCGGATCGGTACCGGGTTCACCACGTAACGGACAGATAATATGACTGTTATAATTTGTCAGCAATTCGTTAAGAATGTGGATGCCCAAATAACCGGTTGCGCCAGTCAGAAGCACATCGCCGATGAGCTGACGCTTGCCGTTGAGGAAGGCGTTAAGGGTGTTTTTGTCCAGAACAGGAATAAAAGCGGTATGTTCGGCGCTGCCCATCGGACTTTGCTGATTTGTTGGAGCGGTCGGAGTGGGCGCGCTGGGAGTCTCGGTGTTGCCACTCACAAACTCCGCTAACGCCCTCGGGGTCTTCAAATTAAAGATGTCATTGAAGACTATTTGCACGCCGTGCTTGCTTGCTTCCACAATCACCTTGATGGCGTTGATGCTGGTACCGCCAATTTCAAAGAAGTTGTCGGTAGCGCCTACTTCATTGATTTTCAGAATATCAGAGAAAATGCTGCAGAAAAGCTCTTCCATCTCGCCCTTAGGTGCCTCAAACGCCGTGGCACGTTTCATTTCTGGTGTGGGCAATGCCTTACGGTTAATCTTGAGGTTCGGCGTCATCGGCATCGCATCGAGGTGCATATAGGTGTCGGGCACCATGTATTCAGCCAACGATGTGCCGGCGAGCGCTTTGTGGATATCCTCGTCAGTGAGGGCAGAACCCTCTTCCAAAGTGTAGTAAAGCACCAAATGTTCGTTGCCCATTATCTTGCGTACTTCAGCGGCAGCCTGACTGATGCCATTGATATTCAGTGCTTTGCTCTCGATTTCGCCAAGCTCGATACGGAAACCGCGCAGCTTCACCTGCGTATCAATACGACCCATGTACTCGATTTGCCCCTCCTCGTTCCAACGGCAGAGGTCGCCAGTGTGGTACATGCGGACAGGACGTCCCCAGCGGTCTTCCTTGACGAAAGGACAATCGACGAACGATTGTGCCGTGCGCTCGGGCAGTCGCCAGTAGCCGCGACCCACCTGAATACCGGCAAAGCAGAGCTCACCAGCCACGCCCTGTGGCACGAGGTTGCCCGCGGTATCGACAATGAAGTTCCAGTTGTTAGCCACACTCTGGCCGATCGGAATATTCTCCACACGACGTCCAGGAGCGATGCTGTAGTATGAGGTGTCGTCTGTACACTCAGTTGGGCCATAGACGTTGATAATCTCAATATGGTCGCTGAACACGCCGTCCATCTTCTCGCCACCGCCCGTGGTGAAGCGGATGGGCAGGTCATCGAAGGTGTTGAGCAACAGGCTAGTCATGGCTGTTGAGTATCCACCGCCCGTGATTTGATGGTCGATCAGGAACTGGCGTATAGCGTTCAGATCTTTGCGAATTTCCGTCGGCATGATGTGGAATGAGCCGCCCAGGGTAAGCACGGGATACATGTCCTCGATGTGCGCATCGAACGAGAAGGAACGGTGTCCGCTGATGCGGTCTTCTGCCGTCAACTTCTCCATGTCGATGACCACGGCGATGAAATTGCGCAAACCGGCCTGATGGAGCATTGCGCCTTTGGGTTTTCCTGTTGAACCAGAAGTGTAAATCATGTAGGCAAGGCCATCGGGATTTGATAAGTCGATGGGTTCCGTTTCAGGCACGTCCGCCATGAAGTCGTCTATGAAGAAAGTTTTGGCGACGGCGGTGTTGAAGTCGCCTTCGGCTTGTTTGGCCGCCAAAACGTCGTGAGAAGTAATCAAAACCTTCGACTCCGAATTCTCTAACATGTAGCTCAGTCGCTCATTTGGATATTCGAAATCGAGTGGGGTATAGGCGGCACCAGCCTTGTGGATGGCCAATACTGACAGCGGGAACTCCTTCATGCGGTCAAGCATGACGCAGACAAAGTCGTTTGGCTTCACACCGAACTCTATCAATTGATGTGCCAAGGCATTCGAGTAGCGGTCCATCTCACTGTAAGTCAGCTGAGCCTCCTTATCGACTACTGCGGGCGCGTCGGGCGTGCGTTTCGCCTGTTCGGTGAAGAGGTTGGCGAAGGTCTTGGTGATATCCACTTCGATATCTTTACCCGTTCCTATCTTGATAATGCGCTCAGCCTCCTCGTCGCTGACAATGCAGATGCTGTTCAAGTCTGCATCGGGCTTTGCCATCATCCGTTCTACCGTTACTTTCACAGCATCTGCCAGACTTTGCATCAGACGAGCGGAGTATTTGCCGTTGTCATAAGCCACACAGACGCTGGGCTGTCCATTAACCGGAGCGATGAAGAAGGTGATGGGAAATTTCGGTGTTGTTTGGGTCTCCAATATCTCCATCTTCAGCGGTGTGCCAGCAACAACGTACTGGGTAGCCATGCCGAGCTGATAGACGAACTGTATCTCAGGTGTCAGACCATAATCGGCAGCAATTTGCGCAAACGGATAGTTTTCGTGACTCAGCGTTTCGTCAAAATTCTCGCTTACCTCTTGCAGAAAATCCTTGACGCTTTGCTTGCCGATCGTGGCACTCATGGCCAACGTGTTGACAAACATACCCACGGTATTGCGGATGCGCAGGTCGGAACGCCCGTTGGAGACGGTAGTGATGCACACCTGCTCGCTGTTGGCAAAGCGCGACAGAGCGTAATAGACTGCCGACAAAATCAGGTGGGCAGGCGTAACTATCGTTGAAAGTTGAGTGTTTATCGTTGAAAGTTGGGATTGGATAGTGTCAAAATCCAACGGAGTGATGGCTTGGCTGACGGTGCCCGTCACAGGATTCGGCAGGTCTGGGCGCACTTCGGTGGCTGCTTCCACCACCGACAACCGTTCTTTGAAGAACTCTTTGGCAATCCGATACTCATCGCTATTTTCCGCAGCTTTCTCCGCCACGACGTATGCTGGATATGAGATGGCCTCATCCTCGATGGAATCGCCGTTAAGCAGCGTGCAAAGCTGACGGAAAAAGATGTCGGTAGAGCCGCCGTCGAAAACGAGGTGGTGGACATCGAATAACAGATAGGTGGCTTGTTCGGTGGTCACAATCTCGAAACGGCAGAGCGGACCAGTGGTAAGGTCGAAAGGACGTACAAATTCCTTCTTGTAATGTTCCAACTCCTTCTCGCTCATCATCTTCACAGGAATATCTATTGTCAGTTCGGGATTGAGCGTTTGTATGATGCCCTCCTCCGACTGACCGAAGTGAGCCGTCAGCTGCGGATGCTTTCTAATCAACGTCAGGATGGCCTCCGACAGTGCGTTGGGGTCCGTATCCTTGGGGAAGGTCACCATTTCGGGAATGTTGTATTGTATTGCCGTCGGGTTTTTCAGACAGTCGAAATAGACACCGGTCTGAGCGTATGACAATGCACAATGCCTAATGCTTAATTCACCATTTTCCGCCTCCTTTTGTTCATCCGATTGTGAATCGTGAACTGTGAATCGTGAATTGATTATATCGTCTTCGATGCTCAGCAGGGAGCTGTTTTTCACCATCTGCTTGGCTTGGAGGGCGACACCATAGCGTTGCTGTATGAGGATAGCGAGGCGGATAGCCGACAAAGAGGTGAGTCCCACCATGCCCAACGAACATTCCACATCTACATCCTCAATGCCTAAAATCTCCTTCACCATACCCTGCAACTCCTTCTCGATGCGGGTAAGCTTGCGCGAAGCTCCGGTCCCTAAACCACCTTGTGCCGTTTGCACAGTCGGGTCGGGTAGTGCTTTGATGTCGGTCTTTCCATTAGGCGTCATCGGCAGGTTCTCTAACTGCATGTAAGCAGTAGGTACCATATATTCGGTCAGATGGCTGCTAATCGTCGTGCGCATAGACTCAATGTCAATCTTGCGGTCTGCAGTGAAGTAAGCGCAAAGGTGTTCCATACCGCCAATCTGTCTTATCGTGACCACCACCTGTTTCACACCATCGACCTGAAGGATGGCGTTCTCCACCTCACCCAATTCGATGCGCAGACCGCGCAACTTGATTTGGTGGTCGGTACGGCCGAGGATAACCACATTACCATTAGGTAGCCACTTGGCATAATCCCCTGATTTATAGATACGTTCGCCATGATAATCCACGAAGTGCTCACGGGTCATCTCTTCGAGGTTATTGTAGCCACGAGCCACACCCTTGCCGCCAATATACAACTCACCCACCACGCCTACGGGCAGTTCGTTGCCATCGGCATCGACAATAAACTCCTTGACATTCAGCTGCGGTTTACCCACAGTAATGAGGGTCGCATTGGTGAGTTCGGCATTATTGGAAGCCACGGTAATCTCTGTGGGACCGTAGCAGTTGAAGAGACGAGCCTTGGTGGTACTACGCAGTTGATCAAGCAATTGTTGCGGATATTTCTCTCCTCCGGCACGGCAGATCTTCACCCCGCTGATAGCTTGGCAGAAGTCGTTGCTCGTCAGCCAAGTTTGCCAACGCGACGGTGTGCCGCTCACCATATCAACATGCTGCTCTTTAATGAGTTGCGCCAGTTCGAGCGGATTGTTTGCTTGCTCTTCCGTTGCAAGAACGAGTGTTTTGCCGTTGAAGTAGGCCATACCGATATCCTGCAGTGCCGCATCGAACGAGATGGTAGTGACGCTGAGGATGCGCGTGGCATCGGTCAGCACGGCATTGGCAAAGACATTGCCTGGATGCCCGTAAAGGTAGTTGCAGATTCCCTCGTGGCGCAGCATCACTCCTTTGGGGCGACCTGTGGAACCAGAGGTGTAGATAAGGTAGGCCAAATCTTCGGGCATGATATCCGGCTTCTGTAGGGACGTTGCGCGCAACGTCTCTACGAGGAGATTCTCCACATCAATGGCCTTATCTGCTGGAACGGTATTAAGGCGGTCTTTTGTTGTGATGATAAAGCGGGCTTCGCTGTCTTCCAGAATCAGTTTGATACGATCTTCCGGATAGTCGGGGTCGCAGGGAATATAGGCAGCACCGGCCTTCATCACACCAAACATCGAAAGGATAAGCCGACTGGTACGCGGAAGTAACAAGGCAATGCGATCGCCCGATTCCACACCCTGCTGGCGCAGACCATTGGCGATGCGGTTGGTCAGCTCGTCCATCTCTTTGTAGCTGTAGGAGGCATCGCAAGCCACCAAAGCCTCTTGCTCAGGACATTTCTCTGCGAAGTGAGTGATACATTCGTGGAAGAACTTAAATGGAGCCTCATCCGTGGCCACCTGACGCAGGTGCGAGAGTTCTTTTTCCTGATTCTGGCTGACGATAGAGAGTTGGCGCACTTTTGCCTGCGGCTCTTCCATCATGCGCTCGGCAACAGCTGCAATGCTCTCGGCCAAAGCGTTGCCTAATTGAGTGGAATAGAGCGAGTCGTCATATTGAACGACAACCCCTTTTTCTTCTATCTTGATATTGATTTTGAATTTCGGCACATTCAGCTCAAGTGTCTCCTGTCCAACAGCCTGTCCGCCAACCTTATAGTCAGACAGCACGCCAACTTGGTAAGCATAGAAGATGGCAGGATGGAAGCCGAAATCGCTGGCAATGCGCGCGAAGGGATAGTTTTCGTGATGTAGTGTCTCATCGAAGGTTTCGCCAACCTGCTTCAGGTATTCGCCGACGGTCACGTCATCAATACTTATTCCAAGAGCCAATGTGTTGACGAACATACCCACCGTATCCGCGATTTTGAGATTCGAACGACCGCTGCTGATGGTGTTCAGATACACTTCACGGTTGTTGGTGTAGCGCGAGACCACATAGCTGGTAGCGGCAAGGAACAAGTGCGCCGGCGTAATCTCCTGCTGACGACAGAAGGCAGCTGCTTTTTCGTGATTTGTCGGGCAAACAGCCTCACCGATGAAGCCCTGCTGGTCGGTCTTTGGCATATCGGCAAGAATCTCGCTGGCACCCTCACAATTCTGCAATTTTTCGGCAAAGAACTGTTGTGCGGCCTTGAAGTCATCACTATCGGCAGCTTTCTGCTGATCAGATACGAAATCAAAGTAGGTGTAGTTTTCCTTTTCAACAGCCGAATTATCGAGCACGTTGATAATTTGATGGATAAATAGGTCAGCAGAGCCGCCGTCGAACACCAAATGATGGACATCCATCAGGAGTTTAACGCCGCTTTCCGTCTTCACTACTTCAAAACGATAGAGCGGTGACTTCTGAAGATCGAACGGACGGACGAACTCGTTTTTGTATGTGGCCAACTTCTGGTCGGACATCTCGGACACGGGCACTTCCACGGGAACGCTGTCCGCAAGGGTCTGCATCACGGTGTCGCCTTCCGTAGTAAAATGGACACGCAGTTCAGAATGGACTTCAACAACCTGTTTCACGGCATCCGCTAATTTCGCGGCTTCAATTACGGCAGGGAAACTCAGCAAGAAAGGAATGTTGTAAAGCGTTGATGCTGGGTTACTTACACAATCGATATAAACACCCGTCTGAGCGAATGAAAGCGGAACGCTTTGGGGAAGAGCGTTTAGGGTTGAAGGTGTAGAATTGATTTCCGTCGTTGAAGCATTAACCGGTAATTTAAATTCCTGGGCCTTGAACCCTTTCCAAATAGCGTTTTCAATGCTCTGCAGCGTTCCGTTCTTGACAAGGGCTTTTGAGTCAAGTGTCACCCCATACTTCTTATTCACTTGCACGGCCAGTTTGATGGCGGAAATAGAGGTTAGTCCCACATAACTGAGCGGGGTCGAGATTCCGAAATCAGTGGTATTCACAATGCCAGCAATCAACTCATGAAGTTCCTGCTCCAAATCATTCATCGGCACGTTGCTCTCCATTACGGCCTCGGCCGCTTTCTTTTCGGGTTTCGGCAGCGCCTTTTTGTTCACCTTCTGATTCTGGTTGAGCGGTATACTGTCAATTTGCATTGTCACGGCGGGCACCATGTAAGGCGGTTTTTCTTCCAAGATGAAATTGTTCATCGCTTCGATATCAATCTGCTCATCTGCAACGATATAGGCAGCAATGAATTTACCACCTCCCTCATCGTCGAAGGCCTGCACTGTGGCATCCTTAATGCCTGGGAACTGACGGATGACACTCTCGACTTCCTTGAGTTCGATGCGGAAACCACGAATCTTCACCTGCCCGTCCCTACGGCCCACAAACTGGATGTTGCCATC
>Ga0310696_10009791_pt1 | contig 11057 bp, 12 predicted proteins | sample AusTroGonzalo_MG_4_FD_203885 | JGI IMG/M metagenome (GOLD analysis project Ga0310696, IMG submission 203885) | Bovine rumen microbial communities from tropical cattle in Woodstock, Queensland, Australia - Gonzalo_02 (v2) (version 2) | ecosystem: Host-associated > Mammals > Digestive system >...
GATATTGATCTTATACCCCTCGTAATCAAACTCCATAACGGAAGTGGTCACAGAGATTCCACGTTGCTTCTCTATCTCCATCCAGTCGGAAGTGGCCGTTTTGCGAATCTTGTTCGACTTAACAGCACCGGCCACCTGAATCTGTCCGCCAAAAAGGAGGAGTTTCTCAGTCAACGTAGTCTTTCCTGCATCGGGATGAGAGACGATGGCGAACGTCCGTCGGCGGGCTATTTCGTTGTCGTTATTCATATTCTTCTATTAAGCTTTTCAACCTTTCATTACCTATTCTACCCCCTCATTACCCTTCATCAGCTCCTCGATGCAGGTACGAAGGCTGACTGTCCAGTGGGGAACGGCGACGCCGTAGATATTCTTTATTTTTGTCTTGTCAAGTACAGAGTATGGAGGACGACTGGCCGGCGTGGGATAGTCGGCCGTATGAAGCGGACGAACATTGCAACGTCCTGCAATGCCTGCATATTCATGAATAGCAAGGGCAAAGTCGTACCACGAGCAGACGCCCTCATTACTATAATGGTAGATGCCTGGCACCCAGGCAACACAATGGATGATACGGTCGATGGCTTCGGCAAGATCACGGGCATAGGTCGGCGTACCGATCTGGTCGAACACGACACCTGCAGAGGGTTTTTCGCGCCCCACACGAAGCATGGTCTTAACGAAATTGTTTCCGAACGCGCTGTAGAGCCATGCCGTACGGATGATGACCGCCTGCGGATGGGAGGATTGCACCAGTTGTTCTCCTGCCAACTTGGTTGTCCCATAGACCGAAGCGGGACAAGGTTCGTCGTCCTCGGTATAGGGAGTGAATTGATGGCCGTTGAAGACGTAATCGGTGGAGATGTGCACCAGCCGAGAGAACGTCTTCGTCGCTATGCGGGCAAGATTTCCGGGAGCGAGATGATTGAGGCGTTCGCAGAGGTCGACGTTCGATTCTGCACCATTCACGTTCGTATAAGCTGCGCAGTTGATTATCGTTTCCACCTCGTTCGCCTTCACGAAAAGTTCAACAGCGGTATCGTCGCAGATATCAAGTTCCTCAACGTCGGTGAAGAGCCAGGTATCGCCCTCCTTCGACCGTGAAGCAACTCCGCGAAGTTCGTTGCCCAGTTGTCCGTTTGCACCTGTTACCAATATCTTCATAGGTTATTCAAATTTCAGTTCTCCTGCATTATCCTTTATATAATAGTCGCTCAACATACCGAGAAGGGTACTGATGCGCTGTGCGGCTTCAGCGGTCTCGGTGCTGAGAGGGCGATGCTGAAGCTTAAGCATCCACACGCCATAAAGTGCATCGAAACAGTTCTCCAACTCGTTTTCATGACGTGCAGCTCCCTTGGCACGAAGCTCGACAATAGCGGGCAAAGCTTGATAGTAGGCCGTCTGGTAATAGGGGAATTTCGTGGAGTGCATCAGGCGAGCGTGGAGGTCACTGAGCTGTATGATGACGTTCTTGTTTATCTGAAGATGTCCCTCGGTCTCGACGCCGTCGTGGCGCATCATCTCGATAAGATTCTCGTACCATTCAATCAGTTCTGCGCGCTGAGCGTCGTCGAGTTGGTACTGGCTGACGACACGCTCGGTCAAGGCGTCAATGTCAAGGCGACACGAGCGCAGCAAGTCCTCTACTTGCCACATGTATAGCAAGTATTCGGCAATGTTGGTTTTGCGGAGGTTGCGCGCTACGAACATGGATTATCTTTATACTGGTTCAACAAACTCGACATCCTGTTCACTTTCCTTGGCAGCCTGGCGGGCAAGACGGGCCTGACGACCGCGGTGGATAGAGAAGATTGTTAGGGCAATCGTATCGCCCAGGCCGGAGACAATGCAACCGAGGCCGATGAAGAGCAGTGGCAGCGCGGCGGCTTTCGTGGGGTTCCAGATGGCGAAAAGGCCGAATAGAAGGGCCAAGACCGGCGCGAGGAACAGCGAGGAATGAAGTCGCACCTGACGGTGGATGTTAATCATCGCGACGAGCTGCCAGATGGCAACGAGGATAAGCACACCGCCCATGACATACATGAAGAAGCGGAGGAAACTGGCTGAGGCGATGAGGAGGACGAGGCCGAACAGCACGCCACCGATGGCAAGGAGGGGGAACGGGCCGGTTGGACGTCCGCGATTCCTACGGACGAGGTAGTCAAAGAACGTCACCAGACCGACGATGAAAAAGAGTCCGCCGGTGAGGATGACTATCCACTGGGTGGTCTGCTCACGGCAGGCAACCAGCAGCACGCCCACGACAATGAGCAGGATGGCGCGAAGCAGAGGTGACAGTAATGCCTTCATATAAAATTAGGAATTATTAATTCAGGAATTAGGATCAGGCGAACAGGCCGAAGAGCTCTGCATCGATCTGGTCGGTGATGGACTGGAAGTCGAGGGGATTGTTCTGGAAATCGAGGTGGTCGCCATCGACGATGAGCAGGCGGCCGTCGTAATGAGATATCCACTCTTCATAACGCTCGTTGAGTCCGTTGAGGTAGTCGATACGAATGCCCTGCTCGTAGTCGCGACCGCGTTTCTGAATCTGAGCGATGAGGTGCGGGATGCTGGCCCGGATATAGATAAGGAGGTCGGGCCGGCCGACGAGGCTCATCATGAGGTCGAAGAGCTCCGAGTAGTTGGCGAAGTCGCGGTCGGACATAAGGCCCATGTCGTGGAGGTTGGGCGCAAAGATGCGGGCATCCTCGAAGATGGTGCGGTCCTGGACGATAGTCTCCTTGCATTTCGAGATTTCGACAACGTCCTGGAAGCGTTTGTTGAGGAAGTAAATCTGGAGGTTGAACGACCAGCGGGCCATGTCCTCGTAGTAGTCGGCGAGATAGGGATTGTTGTCGACCGACTCGAAGCGTGGTGTCCAGCCGTAGCGTCGGGCAAGCATGTTGGTGAGTGTGGTCTTGCCGCAACCGATGTTTCCTGCGATGGCGATGTGCATGGTGAGAATGGGGGAATTAGGAGTTATAAATTAGGAATTATTCAACGGGAAGAGTCCGTAGAGCTGCGAGTCGATGCGATCGACGATGGACGCGAAGTCTGCGGGCCGGTGTTCGTAGTCGAGATTGTCCTTGTCGATGGTGAGGACGCGGCCCGGGTACTTGTTGTAGATGAAGTCGTCGTAACGGTCGTTGAGGTTACGGAGGTAGTCGATCTGCATGGTCTGCTCGTAGTCGCGTCCGCGGCGCTGAATCTGCGAGACGAGGTGCGGGACGGTCGAGCGGAGGTAGATCATGAGGTCGGGCGTGCCGACGAGCGTGGTCATCAGGCGGAAGAGGTCCATGTAGGTCTCGAAGTCGCGCTGCGTCATGTTGCCCATGGCGTAGTTGTTGGCGGCGAAGATATAGACTCCTTCGAAGATGCTGCGGTCCTGGATGACCGTCGTCGGCGAGCGGCGGATGGCGAGGGCGTCCTTGAACCTCTGGGTGAGGAAGAAGACCTCGAGGTTGAACGACCAGCGGCGTATATCAGCGTAATAATCTTCGAGATAAGGGTTCGTGGCGACGGCCTCGAACTGAGGCGTCCAGCCGTAGTGACGCGCCAGCATGTTGGTCAGCGTCGTCTTGCCCGAACCGATATTTCCTGCGATGGCTATATGCATGGTGCAAAGGTAGTGCAAGCGGAGCGGAATTGCAAGAAATCCGTCAAGAATTTTTCATTCCGGCGGCAATTTAACGGGAATGCGGTGATTAGTGAGCAGTAATTTGTGAGTAGATAATACTTCTGTTGGTATGCAAAAAGATTTCAAGCGTGCTCGTATCATGTTAAAGACTTATTAGAATTGAAGGGAGATTGGTAAAGGATTAGAGGAAGATGGTGTTTATTTTGATGAACGACCTGTGCAGAATAAGGAAGAAAGAAACCGGAGCCTCCGCAGAAACTCCGATCTCCTTAAGCATGTTTTTTTGGGGGCCGCGCTTACTTCTTCTTGAGCTTCATGACGACGCTGCCCGAATAGTTGACGCCATCCTCCTCACCCGATACTGAATGCGAGAGGGTCATCGACTTCTTTGTCAGCTCGTCAACGTGCATCACAGACTGCAAACCGTTCTCAATAAATGTCAGCTGGTCGTCAATCAGCAGGTACGTACCGTTCGACTTCTCCGTACCATGCATCTTACTGACCTCCGTCGCCGACCACGTACCGTCCTCATTGAAAGTGATAACGTTCGAGTCACCCTCCTCTAACAAGGGACTCGTCACATTGACATCGCCGATCACCACGGTCGTCGAACCGTCCACGACCTCCCAGGTGCCGATGATAAGAGCCGCTTCGTCCTTCTCGCACGAAGTGAACACGGTCATTCCACACACAATGACGGCAAGCGTCAAAAACATACTTCTTACTGATTCTTTCATGATGATGAATTGTTTAGTTATTAATGAAAAATTCCTATACCTTTTTAAATATAGCGGCGCAAAGATAAGGCGTTTTTCCAGAACATGAAAATAATTCCGCGATTTTTCTTGTTTATCCCCGACGATTGGACTATCTTTGCAGCGCTAAAGAAGAATAACAACTGAAAAAAACATTATATCGCAATGAAAAAGGAGATTAAGTTCAGTCTGGTCTATCGCGACATGTTCCAGTCGTCCGGTAAGTACCAGCCCCGTGCCGACCAGTTGGCACGCATCGCCCCCGTCATCGTCCGCATGGGATGCTTCGCCCGCGTCGAGACCAACGGCGGAGCCTTCGAACAGGTCAACCTGCTCTATGGCGAGAACCCCAACCGCGCCGTCCGCACCTTCACTGCACCCCTCCACGAGGCAGGCATCCAAACCCACATGCTCGACCGAGGCCTCAATGCCCTGCGCATGAACCCCGTCCCCGCCGACGTCCGACGACTGATGTATCGCGTCAAGAAAGCCCAGGGAACCGACATCACCCGCATCTTCTGCGGACTTAACGACGTGCGCAACATCATCCCCAGCATCCATTATGCTAAGGAAGCCGGCATGATTCCGCAGGCCACCCTCTGCATCACCTACTCGCCCGTCCATACCGTTGAATACTATTCACGCATCGCCGATGAGCTCATCGAGGCCGGTGCGCCCGAGATTTGCCTCAAGGACATGGCCGGCATCGGACGGCCCCACTTCCTCGGACTCCTCGTCAAGAACATCAAGGGAAAGCATCCCGACGTTATCGTCCAGTATCACGGCCACAGCGGCCCGGGACTCTCGATGGCCAGCATCCTTGAAGTCTGCAAGGCCGGTGCCGACATCATTGACACCGCCATCGAACCCCTCTCCTGGGGCAAGGTCCATCCCGACGTCATCTCCGTCCAAGCCATGCTCCGCGATGCCGGATTCCAGGTGCCCGACATCAATATGGAAGCCTACATGGAAGCACGCAAGCTAACCCAGGAGTTCATCGACGACTTCCTCGGCTACTTCATGAATCCCGGCAACAAGCTCATGTCCTCCCTTCTGCTCGGCTGCGGCCTTCCCGGAGGCATGATGGGCTCGATGATGGCCGACCTCACCGGCGTCATGCAGGCTATCAACATGAACCGCAAGAACAAAGGACTCGAACCCTACACCGAGGACCAGCTCCTCGTCAAGCTCTTCGACGAGGTCGCCTACGTATGGCCCAAGGTCGGTTATCCCCCACTCGTCACCCCGTTTAGCCAATACACGAAGAACATCGCGCTGATGAACCTCCTTGCCGAGTCGATGGGCAAACCCCGCTACTCCATGATGGACGATGCCATCTGGGGCATGATTCTCGGCAAGTCAGGCAAACTTCCCGGCGAAGTCGCACCCGAAATTGTCGCCCTCGCCAAAGAGCAGGGACGCGAGTTCACCGACGCCGATCCGCAGAGCTACTATCCCGACGAACTTCCCCGCTTCCGCCAGATTATGAAGGAAGAAGGCTGGGATGAGGGCGAAGATCAGGAAGAACTCTTCGAGCTTGCCATGCACGAACGCCAGTACCGCGACTACCGCAGCGGCATCGCCAAGGAGCGTTTCGAAGCCGACCTCCAAAAGGCCAAGGACGAAGCCCTTGCAGGCAAGGGAATGAGTGTTGAGCAGGTTCTAGCCATCAAGCACGCCAAGGCCGACCCGATGCCTGCCCCCGAGAACGGACAGGTCATCTGGGAAATCTCCGTCGCCGGCCCCTCCACCGAGCCCGCTGTCGGCCGACGTTACAAGGAAGGTGACCTCGTCTGCCATATCACCACGCCGTGGGGAGAAATTGCCCCCGTCCGCGCTACCATCAGCGGCAAGGTCATCGAAGTCTGCGCCAAACAGGGCGCCACGCTCCGCAAAGGCGATCCCATTGTCTATATCGAGCGCGACACTGAATAACCATTGACGTCCCGAATGATCGAGAAACACATCGTCCTCGAAGACATCGACCCCGTGGTTTTCTACGGGACGGGCAACGTCCATATGCAGATGATCAAGGCCCTCTACCCCAAGCTACGCATCATCGCCCGCGACAATGTCATCAAGGTCATGGGCGAAGAAGAGGAACTTGAGCGGTTCGAGCGGTTTATCGGCGAAGTGCAGTCCCACTGCAGCAGGTACAATCGCCTGACTGACGAGGCCATTCTCGACCTCTTCAACGGTAACCGCCCCATCGTCGAGAAAGAGAACGACGTCATCGTCTTCAGTATCAGCGGACGACCCATCTCGCCCCGCACCGCCAACCAGCTGCGACTCGTGAAGGAATACGAGCAGAACGACATGGTCTTCACCGTCGGCCCTGCCGGCTCCGGCAAGACTTATACCGCCATCGCTCTCGCCGTCCGCGCACTTAAGAATAAAGAGGTAAAGAAAATCGTTCTCTGCCGCCCAGCCGTCGAGGCCGGCGAGAAGCTCGGATTCCTCCCCGGCGACATGCGCGACAAGATTGACCCCTACCTCCAACCACTCTACGACGCCCTCGAAGATATGATTCCCGCCGTCAAACTGAAGGAATACATGGAGCTCGGCATCATCCAAATTGCCCCACTCGCCTTCATGCGCGGTCGAACGCTCAACGATGCTGTCGTCATCCTCGACGAAGCGCAGAACACTACCGTGCCCCAAATCAAGATGTTTCTTACCCGAATGGGCTGGAACACCAAGATGATTATCACCGGCGACCTTACACAAATCGATCTCCCGTCGTCACAACGTTCCGGCCTCTCCCATGCGTTGGGCCTGTTGCGAGGCATCGAGGGAATCGCCATCGTCGAAATGACCAAAAAGGATATCATCCGCCACAAGCTCGTCACCCGCATTGTCGAAGCTTACGAGCACGACCAATCTCTCGAAAAACCAATTAACCCTAAGACCTCGGCCACAACCGAGCTAAACCCATAAACCAATCATGCCCCTAACCACCACCGATTTCCATTTCCCCGGCCAGCGCAGCGTCTATCACGGCAAAGTCCGCGACGTCTATGACATTAATGACGACCTGATGGTTATGGTTGCCACCGACCGTATCTCCGCCTTCGACGTCATCCTGCCCAAAGGCATCCCCTTCAAAGGCCAGGTGCTCAACCAGATTGCCGCCAAGTTTCTTGACGATACTGCCGATATTGTCCCCAACTGGAAGCTCGCCACGCCTGATCCAATGGTCACCGTCGGTCTGAAGTGCGAAGGTTTCCGCGTCGAGATGATCATTCGCGGATATCTCACCGGCAGCGCCTGGCGCGAGTATAAGAATGGTGTCCGTATGCTCTGCGGTGTTCCTCTCCCCGACGGAATGAAGGAAAACCAGAAATTTTCTGTCCCCATTATCACTCCTACGACAAAAGCCGAAGCCGGCCACGATGAGAACATTTCACGAGACGAAATCATTGCGCAAGGCATTGTCAGCCGTGAGGATTACGAACAAATGGAACAATACACCCGCGCTCTTTTCCAGCGCGGAACCGAAATTGCTGCCCGTCGCGGTCTCATCCTCGTCGATACGAAGTACGAGTTCGGCAAGCGCAACGGCAAGGTTTATCTCATCGACGAAATCCACACGCCCGATTCGTCCCGCTACTTCTATGCAGATGGCTATGAAAAGAAATTCGCAAAGGGTGAGCCTCAGCGTCAGCTATCCAAGGAGTTCGTCCGGCAATGGCTCATCGACCGCGGCTTCATGGGTCAGGCTGGGCAGTCTATGCCCGAGATGACCGATAAATTCGTCGCAAGCGTCACCGACCGTTATGTCGAGCTATATGAACACATCGTTGGCGAGAAATTCGTCAAGGACGAGACTCCCGACCTCGCCGCCCGAATCGACGCAAACGTCAAAGCCTATCTCGCCGCCATTTAACCCCGTAAAGCCTAAATAATCTTCCTTAATCATGGAACGTTACGGCATCATCGGCAAGCCCCTCGGACACTCCTTCTCCCGCGAGTACTTTACGGAGTTCTTCCGACGAACAGGACGTGAGGCTATCTATGAGCCGTTTGTTCTTTATAGCATCGGAGAGTTCCCTGCCCTTCTCGCCGCTCACCCAGACTTTGTGGGGCTGAACGTCACCATTCCCTACAAGCAGGTTGTCATGCCCTATCTTGATGCCATCGCTCCAGAAGCCGCAGCCATTGGCGCCGTAAATGTCATAAAGGTAAATTGTGTTTCGCAAGGTCGGAAAAAGACCACGGGCTATAATACCGACATCATTGGCTTTACCCGTTCTATTTGTCCCCTACTGAAAGCGCAACATACTCGCGCCCTCATCCTCGGCACGGGAGGGGCTTCCAAAGCCGTTAGCTTCGGACTGCAGCAGTTAGGGATTCCTTCGACGTTCGTCTCTCGCACCCCTTCTGAGGGAGAACTAAGCTACAAAGACCTCTCCCCAGAACTCATGTCCCTGTATCTCGTCGTCGTCAACGCCACCCCACTCGGAACATTCCCCGAAGTAAATCGTTGCCCCGACATCCCCTACTCATTCCTAACCCCTGCTCACCTTTGTTACGACCTTGTCTATAATCCAGACAAGTCGCTATTCCTTCAGAAAGCCGAAAAGCAGGGTGCTACCATTAAGAATGGACTTGAAATGTTACACATCCAGGCCGACGAGGCCTGGAAAATTTGGACCACAGATTAACGTGAAACGGATTACCTTACTCTTTACCCTTTGTCTGACCACGCTCTGCATGAGCGCAACGGTATGGACGCCGAAAACTGTCCCAATTATCCACCTGCAGGACTCTAACCGCTACGTCTGTAATCCTGAAGGCATTCTTTCGCAGAACGCCTGCGACACTATCGATGCCATGTTCCGCGCCGTAGAGGACAGTACAGGTGTCCAAGCATTGGTGGCTGTACTTTCCGACATTGATCCTGATGATTGCCATGAATTCTCCCGTCTGCTCGGCGAAACAGTCGGCGTAGGCATCGAAGGAAGGGACAACGGCATCGTCGTCGTCCTCAGTACTACAGAACGCGATATCAGTTTTTCCACAGGTTATGGCATAGAAGGCATCGTCACGGACGCCCTCAGCAAGCGAATTCAGGTCAACAACATGGTGCCTTATTTCAAGGATAACAACTGGGACGAGGGCATGATAGAAGGCATGCGCGAACTCAGCAAATACCTACTCGACCCTGAATTGGCAGCACGTGACAATGAAGAAGACAATCCCCTTCCTTTCATGCTGGTTCTGTTCCTTTTCCTGTTTTGTGCTCCAGTGGCACTATTCTACTTGGCCTGGCGTAGTACAAGGAAGTGTCCACAGTGCGGCAAACACCAGTTAAAGCTTACCCACACCGAGACCTTATACAAAAACACGCGTGGCAAGAAAGTCCGCTACACCTACACATGCAAAAACTGCAAGAACCAAGTCTTCAAGGACCGTTACACCGACTATGGAAGCTCGTCCGGCAGCAGTTCCTCTGGCGGTGGAAGTGTGTTTGGCGGCGGCAGTTTCGGCGGTGGTGGCTTCGGAGGTGGACACTATGGCGGAGGTCATTTCGGAGGTGGAGGTGCTCACACTAAATTCTGATTATTAACCCTAAAAATATCATGTCATTATGAAAAAGAAATCTGTTCTTATTCTCGGAGTCATCGTACTTCTCGTCGTCCTCTGGGGCGTTAAAGCGTACAACAACATGGTCAGCCAGGAAGAGGGTGTCTCTACTGCCTGGGCTAATGTAGAAAGCCAGTACCAACGCCGTGCCGACCTCATCCCTAATCTTGTCAACACGGTCAAAGGATATGCTGCTCACGAAAGTGAGACCTTGCAAGCTGTTGTCAATGCACGCACCAAGGCTACATCTATCAACATCGATGCCGAGAACATGACTGCCGAACAGTTGCAGGAGTTCCAAAAAGCTCAAAGCGAAGTGGGTGGTGCACTCGGACGGCTCATCGCCATCAGCGAAAACTATCCTGACCTGAAGGCCAACCAGAACTTCCTCGAGCTACAGGCCCAGCTGGAAGGTACGGAAAACCGCATTGCTGTTGAGCGCAAGAACTTCAACGATGCGGCTAAGAAGTACAATACGTACATTCGCAAGTTCCCGCAAAGCCTCCTTGCCGGCCCGTTCGGTTTCGACAAGAAACCCTACTTCGAGGCAGAGGAAGGTTCGCAGAAAGCTCCCACGGTTCAATTCTAAACTCATAGACCTCGGTAAAGCCGAACTTAACTTATAGACCCACTCAATGAACGAGCAGCAGCGCTACATGATGCGGGGTGTCTCCGCCGCAAAGGAAGACGTCCACAAGGCCATCAAGAATATCGATAAAGGCTTATATCCAAAAGCCTTTTGCAAGATTATTCCCGACCTGTTGGGCGGAGACCCTGCGTATTGCAATATCATGCATGCTGACGGTGCTGGCACCAAGTCGTCCCTTGCCTACCTCTATTGGAAGGAGACCGGCGACCTCAGCGTTTGGAAAGGCATTGCGCAGGATGCTCTCATCATGAATATCGACGACCTGCTCTGTGTGGGTGCCACTACGGGCATTCTCGTCTCGTCCACTATTGGACGTAACAAGATGCTTATCCCAGGCGAAGTCATCAGCGCAATTATCAACGGAACGGATGAGCTTCTTTCCGAACTGCGCGAGTTGGGTATCGGTGTTTATGCTACTGTTGGG
>Ga0310696_10009792_pt1 | contig 11056 bp, 3 predicted proteins | sample AusTroGonzalo_MG_4_FD_203885 | JGI IMG/M metagenome (GOLD analysis project Ga0310696, IMG submission 203885) | Bovine rumen microbial communities from tropical cattle in Woodstock, Queensland, Australia - Gonzalo_02 (v2) (version 2) | ecosystem: Host-associated > Mammals > Digestive system >...
CTCAAGCATCAGGCATAAAATTAGGATAATGAAGAATAAATTTTCAATAATTTATTCATCTATCCACAACTTTCCAAACATTATCTCAATTCTCAATAAAATAGTCATCTAATTTTAAAGTTATCGATCATGTAAATAAACTTCATATACGAGTTCAATCACTATACAATACTCATTTTTTATCAACAAAATATTTCTCATCACTTGGTACAAAGAATCAATAATTTTTAGAAGCCGATGCTTCATTCGACAAGATATTATACATTTCTTCCTGTGAAACAGACATCCATGTTAATGATGGCACAGGTATATGCATAGCAGACAATCATCAAACAATTACATCCAACTTTGATCAATTCATAGTCATAATCGTATTAATATTATCATAATTCCATATTTTAAATTTTGGCTCAATTTTCCATAATATCTTCTTTATCTTATCTTCAGAAACCAATTGAGTAGTAGTAGTTATAATTTTATTAGAATTCGTCATCAATTTTTCAATAAACTTATTATTATCCGAAAAATATCACCATTGATTTCATCGATCATTTCAGAAATAATTCAAATATAATATGTTCAATTTATCTTCAGGGAATAAATCATCATCCACTTTAAATTGAACTGTAGTAGAAGCTGAAGGTGCCTCAACCGTCACTAAAGTTAATCAACCTCACTTTCAATATATTGGAGTATTTAGATATCAATCTTTAATATCAGCCTTATCAATCCAAATATCTCCATCATGAGAAACTGGTATAAGTTCAGGAAACCTTACTTTTCAAGGATCATATTTAACAAGCACAGTATCATCTACAGGATTTCACCAAATATCCGATACAAATATTTCAAATGGAGTAGTTTCTAATACTTCAACATATCACTCATTAATGTTAACCTCAACATTTGCCGTTGTAGCAGGGTAAACCTTTAGATTAATCACACGAGTATCAAGTCATGGGATATCTATACTTATCACATCATCTCAAGCTATCGTACTAGGATAATAATAAATCGTTGCATAACCATTGGACATATAATTTTTAGATGTATCAAAGAATATATCATTTCCTTCTTCATCTTGCTGTACTTGACCTATAATAACCAATCAATTCTGCGAAGTTACCATAATTTGACTATCTACATCAACAATACCTCAATTAGGATCTTTCATTTCGATATCCAATCTTTGTAAGTTAGATACCATTAAGTTTTTTCACTGATATATACTCTCATCTGACTTCAATCTATAAGATTGATTTGTTTCCAAATTATCTCTTCACTGTAAAATAACTGATCAATTTAATTTTACTTCTGGAGAACCCTGCACAACAAGCTGATTATATGTAGCTAGATAATTACCAGGATTTCTTGAATTTGCAATTTGGATCACAGCTTCACTTCCATCTGGAGCATCTAAAGGTGCTTGATAATAAAATCTTAAATCTCTAAAATCATTCGTAGTAAACGAATTTTGATATGATCAATCTTTTAAGAATCTTCACTGAGAAACTGTAAAATCATATTTTTCAGTTCATCGCGAAATAGGATTATCATACTTATCATATCAGACTACAGTAACAGGAGATATCATTCATGCAACAGTTTTTACATCATCCACCGTAATCTCCGCTCTTTCCAAGAAACTTGGACTTACAGTATATTTTATAATTTTTTCTATATTTCATCATCAACCACTTATTTTCATATCCAATCATACTTTTCAAGCCTTATGATCAGCAGAAGAAACCAAAGCTTTGAATGGATTCGTCTTAGGATTAAATGTTTTTGAAATAGAGCCTCCACCTCTACACAAAGGACCTTCTTGATCAATATTCAAACATCAATCTCCAGTTCAAATAAACTCTACTGTAATATTACCAATATCAACCAATGATTCTATACGCAATTCACTACCTGGATTACTATCAGATAATAAATCATTTGAATTTTCAATCTTAAGATTTTTATATAAATCAGTTCACTCTGAATCTTTGTTACGCTTTTCAGCCTCAACCTGCATTTGTGTTATTCCCTTATCGGCATCAAATTCTGTTTTAGGATCTATTATTTCATCCCGAGCATCTAAATACCTAGTCCATGCATCACCGTATTCTGTAAATACATCTGCTGTTTCTGAGAACATTGATTTTCATAGAGATTTCATAAATTCATTAAATCAGTCTGAAATAACAACATCTCACAAACTATTATCAAAAGAAAGTCTAATTTTAACCGGTTCTTCTAAAGTTTTTTTCAACCAACATTTAAATCACTCATACCAAGGAGATGAGACAGAAGTTCAACTTAATTTAAATAAAGGTAATCTTCAATTTGGCGGAATATTACACTCATCATCATAATCATTTTCCTGATCAGTTGGCTGAACAATACCTGTGCTACGTGCCTTAGAACCTTTAGTTGAAAAAGATAATCATCATACAACATTATCTGTAACTTTACTATCATCATCCGTAAAAAGATAATCCCTTCAATTAGAATTTACATAAGCCACTTCATATCAATATATTTCATACATAGGAATCACATACAATGGATTTTTAATCTCTTGCATTCCCTCTGTTAAATAATCAATCAATGTTAATTTTCTCTTTGCATTTAATCCAAACGATTTCTTTGCCTTCTTCAAATCTTTCTCCACTTCTTCATGTCAAAGCTTAAGTGGATTAGTTATACTCTGATAATATAATATATCAGAAATAACTTCCAACATCTTCTCTCATCAAAGAGCCTCTACAAATTCATCATAAGTAAACATCTCTCCACAATGATGAACTCAAGTATCAGGTGTAGCCTCTATGTATCACAAAGAAGTTAATCTATCAAAATAATTATTCATTCCTAAAGCCGCTGCACATTCTTCGTTAAGAATGCTATTATATTCTTTAACTTTTCATTTCAAATATTTAATTAAATTACTTCTAATAGCTGCCGGCTCTAATAATTCATGTATATCATAACCACCATCTTCTCATATTTTAGTATAAACCTCCACCTTGAAAAGATCTGGATAAATAAATTTCATATCTCTTCATGCAACAGACTGCATACTAATATAACGAGGAGAATCAATTGGTCTATCAGGAGTCAAAATATTCATTCATGACATATGTTCACTCACTCAAATCAAAAGATCATGATTTTTCTTAGCTCATTCAGAATCATATCATGGTCATTTTGTCCACTTCGCATATTGATTAATCCAATCTGCTTGAGAGAAACTATTAAAATCAACCGAATTCTTAAGTAACCATTTCCTAAAATCTACATCATTTTTTGCTGCCTGCTCAATTGCAGGTCAAACAGTATCAACTTCTATAAGCCATGAGAACATATCATCTATTCATAAATCAGATTCAAATCTATCAAATAATCCATAATCTCCCTTTATAGCATCAAAAGCTGCAGACTTAGCCAATGTAATCTCTGTTGGTCATCATTCTGAATCTTCATCCTCTTCATCGCTCTGATCTTCATCATCTTCACCACTTTGATCTTCAGAATCCTCATCAGAGATATTAAAAATAGCATTAATCAATTCTGTTACTTCATCCACCCTATCTGAGAACGATTCGTCAATTCACTTGAACTCTTCTGAGTTTTTCAATTCTTGTACAAAATCTTCCCAATCTGTCTGCTGTTTTTCTAACAAAGAATAAACATTTTCATAAATAGGAATAATTTCATCTCAATCAGATTTTATACCTGTCTCAATATCTTTAATATTAGATATCCACTCAGCCAAGAATCAAACCATTGCTTTATTTGGGACTCAAGCATAGAAATCCTCAGGATTTCATCATTCCATATAACATATATATTCCATTACAGTAGCAATATTGTCAACAAAGATTGACATAATCAATTTATATATATTAGATAAGTTTATATTCTCTTCAGTTACTTTTTTCTTTATCTCCAACAAAAGGTCCAAAAGTTCATCTTCCAATGGTTTTATTTTTTGTTTTTCAGTTTTTATTTTTTCTTCAGTTTCAGGAATAAGTGTTTCCACGAGATTTTTAATTCTAACTTCTAAATATTCTATTCTTTGTTGCAAGCCTTCATTACTATTATTTATTGAATCGACCTCTCACTGTAATTTTTTAGATTTATCAGAAAACCAACCCTTAAATGCACTCAAATTACCAATAGCATTTTCCAATATTTCAGAAAATTCTACATCATCATCTTCCAACTCTTCTCGCTCCAAATCATCATCTTCTTCATCAATCTGTAAATCAGTTTTCAGCTTTTCTATATCATCCTGTAATGATGAAATCTTATCTAAAATCTCTGATTTAGTACTGTTACTAAGCGATTCTAAATTTTCTAGATCTTCCAACTCACCATTCAATTTTTCTATTCTTTTATTAATTTTATTAATTTCGGATATTGATCAACTTAATGCTTCCAATTCTCAATTTGAATTACCCGATTCTTCTTGAAGTTTTAAAGTACTCAATTCAATTCTATCACCAGTTAATTCAGCATTATATCACGACAATTCAGATTCTAATCTCTTTAATTCCTTTGAAGCTTCATATAAATCCTTAACATCACCCGTTAAATCACTCTCTAATTTATTTTCAATAAGATCTTTAACCTCCTTGATTTTTTCTGTTAAATTTCCTAAACCATCCAATATCTCCTCTGTATCATCCTTAACATTTTGATAAGATAAACTTAAATCACGATAATATTGTCACAAAGTTCAACTTTCTCAATATCTATCTTTATCAATTCCATTAATTTCATCTTCAGTCGGACTTGTATGTTTTACTATAGAACTAATAACTTTATAAGTATATTGTTCCTGCAAAACACGCTCACGAATCGATGAGCAACTCAACAACTTTCATTTTGGAGAAGTAACATTAAATATACTTTTTGATTCTTTAGAAAATTTCCATCCATTAATTATAGCTGGTTTCAAATTCCAATAATCCATCTCCAAGAATGGCATATGAACATTTGGATCTTTATTTTCATAAATCCAATATCTACCTCAACTTTTCTTCCATCATTCTCTTTGCGTAGGACTAGAATACTTAATATAAGCCTTAAAACTTGTAGCAGCCCATTGAGGTCATGTTCATTCTCAATCTACCCATCATCTACCATCAATTCATTCATCATCTCAAGACAATAATGATTGGAATCATCACATATCAAAAATAGGTCTCCATGCATCCGTAGCAATATATCACTTAATCCTATATCTTCACTTTTCAACACTTTGGTCATCTAGATTTATAGGAGATGCTCATCACCACCACCTTTGCGAAAAAGCAAACAAATCCTCACAAAGTTCATCTTCATCATCATCTGAACAATCCTTTGGCCATGTCAATCTCACAACTTTCTCAAACAACGCTCTAAATCCATCAAACTGAGCTTCTTCAGTTACCTTTTCTTCATCATAAATATCCAAATCTCTGTCAACAGCATTCATCATAAATCATCTATTTCATAGAACCTGATCAGAGAATATACCATATGAAGCTCAAATTGATTTCAATTTGACATCGACTGGATCATATTCACTTATAATAGGATTATTTCATTCCTTTAATGAATCAAAAGTAACTCAATCTAAATCTAATAAATTTCTATATGTTCACCTAAAAGCACTTAAATCTTGTGCTTTATCTATATAACGAGCGTTATTTCCAAAATAATAATTATCAAAACGACTAACAAGCTTATAACACCTAAATGACATTCTCCTTCAAGAAGTTTTTATATAACTAACAGGAACAACAATATCCATATCATACTTATTCTCAGCAATTTTTTTATCAACCATTTCTTCCATGAGCATATTCAGATTTTCAATTATTCATTGTAAATCATCATTTCACAAATACATAGTATCTTTCAACTGAATCATTGAAGTACTGCTGTCAACATCAACAACATTAGAAGCCTTTCATTTAGCATCACGATACAATTTTATCCACCTTCATCACGCAAAAATATTTTCCCTAATAATAGATAAAATATTTTTTGAAAAAATTTCATTATAATCAGCCAAATAACTAGTTTCGATTTCCTGCTGATTTAATTTAGTAGTATGCATAGTATTACTACTATCAGAATATTGTGCCAATACCTCTTCAACTCAATCCATTCACATAAGATCAATTCACATATCTGTACTTAATTGTGAAATTATTTCAGAAGAATTTTCACTAGACTCTCATCAAAACAATTTTTTCATAAATGTAGAATACCTCTGATATCATATATCTTCTCAAAACATTATCTTATTCCTATAATATTGGAAATCATCATCCATAAGAGCTTCTTTTTGTGCTATAAAATCTTCATACCACATACTATCACCAATAAATTCATCAGGATCTGCAACATACGCTTTAATTTTATCAAAAAAAGCTAAATAAGCATCAATATCTGTTCAATAATCAATCAATCAGTGCCAAACTTCTGCTTGTCACTTTTTATTTCAATTAGGAATAAAATATTTAGAAGTTTCATCCCAAACGTATTTTTGATTTTCAAAATCAACATACGGATAAACCGTAGGAAATATAAATCAATCTTGATTTACAACAGGCAACGGAATTCCTCAAAACATAATTAATCAAATCAACTGAGAATTTGTATCTTTTAAACCATCAAAATATATATTTTCCATCATACGATAGATATCATACGCTTCTATATTACTCACATCAATAGGCATCACCAATGCTTTAGTATCCGCCAATTTTCACTGTATATACTCCGATGTATACCACTTTAATCAAGACTCTATTCAACTATAAATCTTACTATCCACTAAAACTGCCACAATATTTACGCGTGGAACATTCTTTTCCTTAGCCCAAGTCTGGAAAAATACAAAGTTGCTTTGAATTAAAAAAGAAGCAACATAAACCAGAATAGTAGTCAAAAGACAAATTTTCTTGAACTTTAACTGCATAGTGAATAATAAGAATTTATAAAAAAAATATATAAACAAATTCAACAAAAAAATACTAAATTTCACAATATAAAATGCAAAGAGAAATCTGAATATTCCAATATTTTCATTTGCTTTTTTTCAAAAAAATTATGAGATTATATTTATAAAAAAATATATTTAATTATACATAAACCTACAATTAAAAAACTATATATTTTAGCTTGACTTTTTGTTTATAATTTTTATAAAACAGCTACAATATAAACATAAAGTTAAACCAACAAAAATTAAAGTTATGGAAGAATTAAAATATTGTAACATCAGCCAACGCATGGGTGCAGAAATGCACACAGATCACACCATTAAATGGGTATACAAAGATGGTCTAGATGAGAGCCTAATTGAGGACAATATAAAGTACAAAGTCTGGCTTGAAGTCAACGAAAAAAAAGACCCAAAACAGCCACAAGGATACACATGTGAAGTATATTGGGTAGAAAAAGTACCTCAGCAAATCCTTGAAGCTGAGGAACTCACAGAAAAATACTGGGCCCAAAAAGAACCCTATAAGGAAGATCCCAACAAAAGTGTAAAATTGATTGGTGTAGTAAAAACTTAATTATTAAGGGAGTGCTTATTAAAGTCACTCCTTTTAATTTATTTTTCAATTGATTTTATTTAGAGTTCTAATATAATTCAACCCGTAATTTTAACCACAAAAACAGAAATGACAATTCATAAGCTACCAGATTACGTTATTAATAGATTAAAAGCTTGAGAAATAGTTGAACGTCCTTCTAGTATTTTAAAAGAATTAGTTGAAAATTCTCTAGATGCTTGAGCTCAACATATAGAAATCACGATAAACGATTGATGAAAATCTTTTTTATCAGTACAAGATGATGGAACTGGAATCGAGCTTTCAGATATGGATTTATTACTTGAAAGATACGCCACATCAAAAATTCAAACAGATGAAGATTTATACAATATTTCCAGTTATTGATTCCGCTGAGAAGCCTTAGCTAGTATATCAGAAGTCAGCAAAATTACAGTAATTACAAAAACCAAATATTCCCAAATCTGAACCAAATTACAAAAAAAATGATGAGATATAATTACTAGTCATCTTGCTGTATGATTCAACCACTGAACAATCGTAGAAGTTGAAGATTTATTTTTCAACGTACCAGCCAGACAAAAATTTCTAAAGTCAGCCCAAACTGAATATTTCTATTGTTATACTTATTTCGTAAATATCGCACTTCGACACATAGACAAACATTTGACACTCAAGAAAAATAATCGTATAATTTTTGATTTAAAACCATCAGATCTAATCTGAAGAATCACAGATTTATACAAACAAGATCGAAGAAAGAACTTGAAAGAGTTCGACACAAAAACAGACTTTGTCCACTTGTATTGAGTAGTATCAGATCCAAGTTTACGCTTTTGATCAGCAGAAAATATAAAAATATATGTCAATTGAAGACCTATTCAAGATAAAATTATAAAGAAAGCTTTAATGGATGCTTACTCTAGACAAATAACTCCATGAGAATATCCATTTGCGATTTTAATGTTAGATGTAAATCCGAAAATCGTTGATGTAAATGTACATCCTAGCAAATTGCAAGTAAAGTTTACAGACAGCCAAGTAATTTTTCAATTAGTTTATAATACCATCTCTGAAACTTTATGACAAAACAAAATTTCACATCAATCTCAACATTACAGTTTTAATAACACAAACCAAAAATTTTATTACAACCAAAATAATTGAGTAAATAAAGAAAATTCAGAATTACTTGACCAAATAGTTTCTGATTTTTGAGAAAATCAACAAGCAAACTCTCCTACTTCAGAGCAAGTAAAACTTTTTGATGAAGCAATACAATCAACAAATATCACAAATAATTCAACTCAATCTCTATTTTGATTAAATAGTTTATCGAATGAATGAACTGAATCCAATAGATTCTTCAATGAAGAAATTTGAGAATATAAAATAATATGACAATTATGGAATAGCTATATAGTAGTAGAATCAAAAGATGCTTTATATTATGTAGACCAACATGCTCTAGCTGAAAGAATAGCATTCGAAACTATGAAAAAAGAACAAAATTTAAATCCAGAACCATTATTACAACCACTAAAATATGAAATAACAAATGTCCCAAATTTATCAGAAAAGATAGAAGAACTAAATCAGCTTTGATTCGATATTTCTATGTTATGAGAAAATGTTGTAGTTATATACGCAATACCAAAAATTTTTGTCACAAATCCTGTCGATTTAATGACATTATTTAACCATGTATTATATCTAGATAAAATAACATTTGACCATTTAATGGATGGAGTTTATGCAACCAAAGCATGCAAAACTTCAATAAAAGCCTGAAACAAACTTTCTATTCCACAAATGGAAGAACTAGTAAAAAATTGATTCGAAAAAATTCCATGAATGTTTGTTTGCCAACATGGTAGACCTTTCTTTGTTAGAATAGAAAAGAAAGAAATTGACTGATTTTTCGATAGAAATTAATAAAAAATCAAGCTGAATAACATAAAAAACATTCTATATATTAAATCAGTAATTGTAGAAATATATGTAGAAATTATTGGAGAACCAGAGACTATTAATATAATTAAAATCATAGAAATTCGCATAACATTTTTTTCCATCCACTGTGCTCACTTTTTCCAAAAAATTTTTATTAAACGATATCCATCCAATGGAGGTAAAGGAATCATATTAAAAACAGCTAATGCAATATTCATAATAATAAACAATTGCCAAAACATCACAACATAATCTCCACCAATTAATAAATCTTGAACTCACATTCAAATTACTTTTCCATAGACCATCATAATAAACATTCAAAAAAATGCCAACACCAAATTCATTGCAGGTCATGCAAAAGCCGTTATTGTTTCATCTCTAACTGGATTCTTATAATATATAGGATTAATCTGAACAGGCTTTCACCACCCAAATCAAATCAAAAAAACAGAAATAAATCAGATTATATCTATATGTTTTAATGGATTTGGAGTAAGTCTTCATTGTAATACTGGAGTTGGATCTCAAAATTTATATGAAGTCCAAGCATGAGCATATTCATGCAATCAAATAGAAACTAATAAAATTATTACCAAAAAAACATAATATATTATTTGTTCTAATCCTATCGCATCAAACATTATATCCAATATTCATCAAATAAATTTACTATTTATTCAACAAAGATACGTAATCAAACACATAATATGGAATTCTAAATCCAGTTTCTTTTTCTTCTTTCTTATCGAACAAATCAAGATTAACATTTACTGCACTTAGATCTACTTCATTATTTGGTAACAAACTAGACACCAAAAACGTTTCAAAATTCTCTCTATTAAGGGCATTTTCACTATTCAAGCGTACTGAATGAACTATAGAATAATGAGAATAAATATCATATCTCCATTTATAAGCATAAACCTCTTTCTTCTCATCCTCTGTATCTGGGAATACAGATTTCTTTATTTTTTCCTGTATTTGAATAGGTTCATAAGTATTTCATATAAAAACCACAGGCATATCTTGAGCTAACAAAACATTTATCTGTGATTTAACATTCTCATCACGAGTTTTATAAAACTGATTAATTAATGAATTTAATATAGGATTTCTATATCTAGATGGGTTCAAAAGAGGATCTTCAGTTCCAAATAAAGGCAAAATATCTTTTCTAGTTCCTGGATCTATAGTTCAAACAAAAATATCATAAGTTCACATAAGAAGTTTTCATTCTAATTCCTCCGCATTATAAACAGGTTCAAAAATAAAATTATCCAATATTCAAGCTTCCTTAAATATGGACATCATCTGTTGAATCGCGAAAGTCGAAACCTGATCATTATAATACAAAATACTCAATTTCCATTGATTATCTTCGGAACTTGAATTTGATATTCTGTCAAACACATACACATCTATACTAGCTATAGTATATGTTTTATTTTTAATGAATCATGAAATAGTAAAATTATTTACTCAAACCTTAAGATTTTCTCAATTAACCAATTTATAAACAATTTTCTTGTCCG
>Ga0310696_10009793_pt1 | contig 11055 bp, 8 predicted proteins | sample AusTroGonzalo_MG_4_FD_203885 | JGI IMG/M metagenome (GOLD analysis project Ga0310696, IMG submission 203885) | Bovine rumen microbial communities from tropical cattle in Woodstock, Queensland, Australia - Gonzalo_02 (v2) (version 2) | ecosystem: Host-associated > Mammals > Digestive system >...
CTCCTTGAGGACGCCTCTTGCGGCCGTATGGATCGGACTGAGCGTGATCTCCGCCGCCACCACCTCGAGCACGGTGGTCGGATTGAACCACACGTCGGGCACCATCTCGGCATCCACCAGCCTGGGCTTCTGCTCGGACAGACCGGGGTTGAGCAACTCCGGCATGGAATCCAGGAAGGCATCGTCGAATCCTGTCCCCAGCTTGCAGACGGTCTCGAACCTTCCCGAGTCCTCGTTGAAAGCGGCCATGAGCAGCGCCCCGTACTTCCCTGCCCTCTTGCCCATGCCGTAGAACGCTCCCACTACCGAAAGGTCGAAGGAATCGGTCAGGGCCTGCTGGTAGTCCTTCTTGTACTTGATCCACAGGAATCCCCTGGATCCGGCACGGTAGATGGATTCTGGAGCGACGGACTTGGCCATTATCCCCTCGCACCTGGCGGCGATGGCGTTGGCGAAGAACTCCTCTCCCTCCTCCGCGCTGTTCACCAGGCGCATGGTAGTCATCTGGACCTTGTCGCCCAGCTCGAAGGTGGACTCCAGCTCCGACCTGCGGTCGAGATACGGGATGTTTGTCATATCCTGCCCGTCGCGATACAGGATGTCGAACATGAATATCCTGACGCTGACCTGCTTGACGGCCTCCTCCATACCATGCTTCTTCCTGCGGTGGGTGACAGCCTGGAAGGGCAGCATGAATCCCGTCTCGGAATCGATGGCGACGCACTCTCCCTCGATGATCGCCTCCTCATGCTTGCAGCGGGCCCTGAGCGCCTCCGCTATGTCGGGGAAGTTTGAGGTAAGGTCCTCGAGCCTCCTCGAATACAGCTTGACAGAATCCTTCCCTATATGCGCCTGGACCCTGATGCCGTCATACTTGTACTCTATGGCGCATTTCCCGCCCATCTTGGCCACCACCTCGGACACCGACGGCAGGCGCTCTGCGAGCATGACCTTGATGGGGTTCCCTATCGTCACCTGTATGGAATTGATGGCGTCCATGCCGCCCTCGGCGATGGTCTCCGCCACGAAACCTATGTCGCATGTGACGTTGAACGCCCTCTCGATGGCGGGCCTGTCCTCCTTGGTGGCGAACGCCTCGGCCAGGGCATCCAGTATCGTCATGTCCCCGGCCCCGACCCTCATCCTGCCCGTGACGATCCTGCACAGGTAGCGGGCCTCGATTGGCCCGGAGTCGTGGAGCATGTTGGACAGTAGCTTCATCTTCTTGTCCTGGGAATCCTTCCCTTCGGCATCCTGGATGGCCGTCAGGCCCTTGTAGACCCTCTCCACGGTCAGCTCCTCGGCGAACAGCGTCATCTGCTTCTTCTTGGAGATCAACTTCTCCGCCACCTCCCCGGGATCGCCGGTCTTGATCCACAGCTCCTCCGCCTTGGACTCCGGGGTCCCGGAGGTGAACGCTATGGCCTTCAGCACCAGCCTGTCCGCCATGCCCAGCTCCTTCGAGACGAAGTCCGGGTGCAGCTTGCCCTGGGAGAGATAGATGATCGTCCTGAGCTCCTTCTTGTCGACGCGGCGGATGAAGTCCGCGAGGATGGATGTCATCTCGAGGCGGCTTCCGGTGGCCTCTAGCCTGTCGAACGTCTCTGCGAGCTCGGAGTACAACATGGGTACGGGATTGGGGGCCCGTCTAATAAGGTTTAGTCCTGATAGTCGTCCAGGTAGTTCTGGGATGTGTCGGGGATCAGCGGCTTCCCCCTGCTGAGCTCGTAGTTGAGCTTGTCCAGGTTGGACCTCATCATCTGCTCCTTGCGCTTGGCGGCGGCCTCGATGCCCTCGTCCATGGTCCCGCTCGCTATCAGCACATACACATCGCCGTCGTTCTTCCTTCCGGTACGTCCCCTCCTCTGGATGGTGCGGATCTCCGACGGCACCGGCTCGTAGAATATCACAGCGTTGGTGCTGGAGATGTCCAGACCCTCCTCGCCGACGGAGGTGGCGACTATGACGTTCACGTCCCCGGAGCGGAGCTTCTCAAGGACCTCCTCCTGCTCCCTCTGCTTCATCCCCTCCTTGGCCTGTCCTACGAGCTTCGCCACATGGGCGCCCGATATGGCGGATAGCTTACCGACCATCATGTCGCAGGTGTCGCGGAGCTCCGTGAACACCATCACCTTGGAGCCGGGATCGTCTGCCAGTATCCTGCTGACGATGGACATCGCCTTGGAGACCTTGGGGTGCTCCACGTTGGTGGAGTCCACTATCTTCCTCATGTCGATGTATTCCTGGTGGCCGACGAGCTCCTTGGCGCTGCGGCCGCCCTGGTCCATACCGGCCTCCTCCTCGAGCTTGTCGAGGTAGAGCCTGAGCGGAGTAATTCCTTGGGTCTCGGCAAGCCTCATGGCGTGGAGTATCTTGATGCCCTTGGCCGTCAGGGCCAGCCCTTTGAATATGGCGGCCCTCCTCTCGCCGTTGCTCAGTCTGAGCTGCAGCATGCGCTGGACGTCCAGGAGGTGCCCCCTGGTGGGGGGCCTGTTGCGGTTCATGAAGCCCAGCTTCGTGAGTTCCGCCACATACTTGTCGAGCTGCTCCTTCAGGAGCTGGTCGATGGCGATGAGGTCGTCGGGAAGGTTCACCCTGACCTCGATGACGTAGGTGTCGTGCACGTAGGGCGCGACATCCCTGTCGTCCTCGGACCTGTAGTCGATGCACCTCATGGAGATGTTCTGACAGACCTCCCTAATCTTGTTGATGTTGAATCCGGGGGATGCTGTCATCCCTATGGAGCGGATACTCCTGTCGCAGAACTCCGCAATGGTCACATAGGCGTAATCGCCGACGGCCCTATGGGCCTCGTCGTAGATCACCAGCGAGAAGCCGTCGAGTGTGTACCTGCCCTGCTTCAGATCGTTGGATATCGTCTGGGGGGTGGCGATTATCACATCGTGGCCGGCGATGGCCTCGACCCTCTTCTTCGGTGTCACGGAACCGTTCACCACGCACACGGTGCGTCCGACCATCAGGTTGGAGAATGTGTCCTGGTGCTGCTCCAGAAGCGGCTTCGTGGGGGCGAGGATGAGGATCTTCCCCTTGTCCACATACTCCACGGCCACCCTCAGGGCGATGATCGTCTTGCCCAGTCCGGTGGGCAGTATGATGAGCGTGTTGTTCCTGAGGCAGCCTGCGACGATGTTGGTCTGGTAGCTGCGCTCCTCCACCGTATCGGAGACAATGTATGGGTGGACTACGTTGCTCATCGGCACCCCTATGGGGCAACGCCGTCAAATACATTTGCGAAACATGGCAAGGATGAGAAGAGTGAGGAAGAAGGTTTGGGGCCCCCTCGGGGCCGTTGGTTCAGTGGCATCCGCCGCCGCAGGAGGCGCAGCCGTTGAAGTTGGGGTTGCGGATCGTGAGACCGGTGCCGAAGTTGGGGTCGTCGATGAACTCGATGACGCACTCGTCGAGCTCCTTCTTGGTCTCCTCGTCGTAGTACATCTTGAAGCCCTTCGCGGTATCGTCGATGATGTCCCCCTCGGCCTCCTTCTCCTGGAAGGACATTCCGAACTGGGGTCCGGAGCATGCGAAGCCGGCGACGTAGACCTTGATCCCGTATCCGGTCTTCTGATTCTTTTCGAGCAGGTCGGTGATGAACTTCTCTGCCTCGGGCGTAATTGTTACCATGGCTATCGATTCGGCTTAACAATGACAAGGATATAAAACATGGCTTTGGTAAATTCGGTTGTACCGTCGCATCCCCCGCATTGGCCACACACTGAATTGAGAGGGCGGATGCCCTCTCGCTGTTCAGTAGTCGATGCCGAACGCGTCCGCGTAGGCCCTGAGGGCGTAGGACTGGGAGCGGGTCATGGACATGTACGAGCCTATCATGATGCTCTCCAGGATCTCGTCCTTCGTGGCCCCGGCCTCCTTGGCGTGCTCTATCTGGACCTTCAGGCAGTGCTCCCCTCCCACCGCCGCGGCGGCGGATATGGCGCACAGGAACCTGTCCTTCCTGGGTATGGCCCCGTCCCTCCTGTCCAGGACGGCCTGGCTGAACCCGGCGGCCGGGACATACATGTCCGGGCGCTCGCTCAGGACCTTGTTGCTGACCGGTATGAAGCCGTAGCTCTCCTGGGTCGCTTTCAGAATCTTGTCCGTGATCTCGCGTAGCTTTGGATCTTCCTGCATGGCAACGGAATCCGTGGGGGCGGTATAACGTTTTATCCCCCGGACCTTCCGCACATTTACGCGCATCATCCGCTTTATTATCCCAGTCAGAGGGGTATCGTTACCGCTCACGGACGAGCAGGACAGCCATATGACGGATGAGAAGGACATGGAGAGGATATTCGCAAAGAGAGGGATCGACCTGGGGTTCAGGGAGGTCACCGCCAGGTACTCGCAGGAGTGCGAACTGAAGGTGGGATGGAGGCGCATAGGGGGACAGATAGACTTCTGGGTCAGCGACTACCTGAGGAACGCACCGGAGGATGTCATGAGGGACCTGGCGGAGACGATCTACTCCAAGATCGCCATGGACCACGACGTACCCTACACCCCCGTCGTTCTCGAGTACCTGAACGACCCGTCCTTCGTAGCCGAGAACCAGGAGACCTACGTCGGCAGGCTGGACGGCCTCAGCCCCGGCCCCTGGGGACGGCACAAGGACCTCTGCGACAGCCTCGCCAGGCTGGAGGATGCCGGGCTCGCGATCGAGATACCTCACCTCTTCGTCGGATGGCTGCCCATGATGGACAGCAACTGCATCGGACATTCCAGCGCGCTGATGAAGACCGTCTGCCTCACCCGCCGGCTGGACGCCAGCTTCGTAGAGGACGAGATGCTCGACTTCTGCCTGTACTCGCAGCTGGCGTTCGTGTCCCTGGAATACGGGATGCCCGGCTGGGAGAGGGATGAGAAGTTCAGGGACATGCTGTTGGGATATCCGCACGGCTCCGAGCTGCTGGGAAAGCTGAGGCGGATGGGATTCAGGATGACGAGGGATGTGTCCCCCGAGTGCTAACACACTCTCTCACGGTAGCAACGATGACGCCGATCTCGGAGCACTGACTTACACCGGGGGTATGTGTCGGACCCCACGTTGGCCCTCGGTCACGGCTGTGACGACGCGTCACTGGCTCCCGCGGGAGCCCAACAGAGTTGGGATGGGGCCGCTGTACGCCGTACCGTGCACATGGCGATCACCGATCACGCCCCTACGCCGGCGCGGCGGTACCCCATCCCCGGGAGGATTATAAAACCGTTGAGAATCCGGCCCTGAACGGATAGTCTATAGGAACGGCCCATCGAGGACGGAACATCGGACAACAGCCTGTCGCCACCGACAGTTGTTTATCCCTGTACGCAGACCGGGATTCCAGATGAACCGTCTGAAGATAGACCTCGACAAGTGCGTCGGCTGCGGGAAATGCGCCCGCATGTGCATGAAGGGCCACATAGTGGTGGAGGACCGCAAGGCAAGGGAGCTCGACAACGACTGCCTCGGTTGCTCGCACTGTGTGTCATCATGCCCCAAGGGCGCCATCGTGCTGCTTCCCAAGGAAGCAGCGGACGAGGGGCTGTTCGACTCCATCAAGAAGGACAAGATGTTCGACGGCGGGATGGTCTCCGAGGAGGACCTGGAGCAGCTCTACTACGCCATGGACCACGGGAAGAGGAGGTGCGAGTTCTTCACCCTTCAAGGAGAGGAGCTGAACGCCTTCATGGAGACCCTGTGGTCCATAGTCAAGGACGCCGAGGCAGACACACCTCTGGTAAAGGAATGGGCGGCATGGAGGGACGGTCACGATATCCTGCAGCCGAACCCGGTGCTCTGGGAGGGCAACCAGGTGCTGTTCATATTCGCCGATTCCCCGGACAGGGCGTTCATAGCATCCAACAGGATGATCGTCAAAGGTCTGGACCTAGGCGTGCGCGGATTCCATTCTAACCTCATCATGACCGCTTACAAGCTGGACAGGGACAGGGTCCTCCAGCACTTCCCCCGGTCCACCAAGGAGCTGTACATGGCCTACGTCATAGGGCATGCCAGACGCCTGGTCGAGCCCGTGTTCAAGCCGATCACCAAGCTCAAGGGCCTCTTCGACCGTTTCTGACATGTTAGCAATATGATATCGTCGATCGTCGAATCAAATCGACGGCAAATGCACCAGAACCCCTATTTCTATTAGACATATGACGAATTCTACTGATTCCATAGAAATCGATAGCTGTTTTTACGATAATCATAGAATTGATACGAATAGTACCAACAATTTCTCGAATCACGCCTATATCCTTTTAATACAGGTCATAGATTACCACGCATGAAAGGACTACTAACACCCAACTCAGTGGCCATCATTGGAGCATCCAACGATGAGTCGAAGCTAGGTGGAATGCTTCTCAAGAACATGATCAACGCCGGATTCAAGGGACACCTGTACCCCGTCAACCCCAAGGGAGGGGAGATCCAGGGACTCAAGGCCTACACCTCCATCACCGAGATCCCCGAGCCCGTGGACCTGGCCGTCATCTCCATCAAGGCCGCCTTCGTCCCCGACGAGATGGCCAACCTGAAGAAGAACGGCTGCCACTGCGCGACCATCCTCACCGCCGGATTCAAGGAGGACAGCCCCGAAGGCAAGATCCTGGAGCAGAAGCTCGTCGCCGCCGCCAAGGAGGCCGACGTGAAGTTCTTCGGACCGAACTGCTTCGGTAACATGAACCCCTGGGCAGGGGTCAACGCCACATTCGCGCACCTCCTCCCCCGCAAGGGACACATCTCCATCTTCTCCCAGTCCGGTGCGGTCGGATCGTCCATCATCGACTGGGCCTACTTCAACAAGATCGGTATCGCCAACTTCGTCACCTTCGGCAACAAGGCGGACCTGGACGAGGCCGACGTCATCCCCGAGATCTCCGAGGACCCCAACACCAAGGTCATCGGAATGTACTGCGAGGGCATCTCCAACGGTCACAGGTTCGTCACGGCTATCGAGAACATGCCCGTTGACAAGCCCATCGTCGTCTACAAGTCCGGAAGGACGCGGGCCGGCGCTGCCGCCGCATCGTCCCACACCGGATCCCTGGCAGGCGCGGACGCGGTCAACAATGTCATATTCAAGAAGCTCAACGTCTACAGGGCCAGCAGCCTCGACGACATGTTCGACGTCCTGAACGTGTTCAGCGGCTGCTCCGAGATGAAGAAGGGCGGACTGGGGATCATCACCAACGCCGGCGGTCTGGGAGTCATGTCCGCGGATGCCGCCTTCGATGCCAAGAACGTCCATGCCGTCAAGTTCTCCGACGAGACCATCGCGGAGATCAGGAAGAGGGTCCCCACCGTCGCCGGAGTCACCAACCCCATCGATATCCGCGGGGACGCCAAGCCCGCCTACTTCAAAGAGGTCATCGACATCCTGTCCCACGACCCCGAGGTCGGCGCGCTGGTCATCATGGGATCCCCTCTGGACACCGCGGACCTCGAGGCCGTCGCCCAGTCCATCGTCGAGATCAGGGACGAGATCCCCGTGCCCTTCGTGGTCTGCTTCGCCGGCGGACACAAGTGCGACAAGGCCAACAACTACCTGAAGGAGGCCGGAATCCCAACGTACCCCACCCCCGACAGGGCCATCCACGCGCTGGACGTCCTCAGGACATACACCATCAACAAGGAGAAGAAGCACACTCCTATGTCCTACCCCGCGGCCACCGGAGGCGGAAGGGCAACCGTCAAGAAGCTCATAGACAAGGTCAAGTCCGAGGGCAGGTACTCCCTCTCCGAGTCGGAGGGTAAGGAGATCCTCATGGCCTACGGCGTCCCCACCCCGGGAGAGGCCCTGGTCAACTCCGCCGAGGATGCGGCCAAGGAGTGCGACAGGATCGGCTACCCCGTGGTCATGAAGATCGTGTCCCCCGACATCATGCACAAGACCGATGTCGGCGGAGTCGTAGTCGGCGTGAAGAACGCCGAGGAGGCCAAGGCATCCTACAACAGGATCATGGAATCCTGCACCAAGAAGGTGCCCGGAGCGAAGATCGACGGAGTCTCCGTCCAGCAGATGCTCTCCGGACAGGAGGTCATACTCTCCATGATCCGCGACTCGCAGTTCGGACCCGTCGTGTCCTTCGGACTCGGTGGGATCTATGTGGAGATCCTCAGGGAGATCTCCCAAGCGCATGTCCCCATGACCGAGGAGCAGCTCGACGAGATGATCACCTCCACCAAGGCGTACAAGCTCATGTCTGGTGCGAGGGGTCTCGCAAAGTCCGATATCCCTGCCATGAAGGAGACCATCAAGAGGATCGCCCTCATCGCCATCGAGAACCCCGAGATCCACGAGCTGGAGATCAACCCGGTCATCGTGCAGGTCGAGGGCAAGGGCGCCTTCGCCGTGGATTCCCTCGTGACCCTGGTCAAGGATTGATTTCAACTTCTTCTGGGGGCGAGAGCCCCCAGTCACATTTCTCCAACTACACTGGCTGCGGCATCCCCGCAATGACCGCTCCAATCCCATTGGTTTTATAAGGCGAGCGCATAGGCGCGGACGATGACCTCTGAACTCATCTTCGTTGGACTTGGACTTAGCGGAACGGACGGCATGACCGTGAAGGCGCTGAACGCCCTGAAGGAATGCGACAAGATCTATGCGGAATTCTACACCTCGTTCCTCATCGGCACGAAGGTCGAGGAGCTCGAGGAAGCCATCGGTAAGAAGATCAAGGTCCTCTACAGGGCGCAGGTCGAGGAATGCGACGATATCATCAAGGATGCCCTCGAGATGAGGGTCGGCTTCGTCACCGCCGGCGACACCATGTCCGCAACCACCCATGTGGACCTCAGGATCCAGGCCGCAGAGCTCGGCATACCTGTCAGGCTCTTCAACGGGATAACCATATTCTCCGCATGCCCGACCGCATTCGGACTCCAGAACTACAAGTTCGGAAGGGCCGTCACCCTGCCCTTCATCGAGCAGGGATACCACCCGAAGTCCCCTTACGACCACATCATGCAGAACAAGAGGATCGGGCTCCACACCATGATCCTTCTGGACATCCATGCGGACGAGATGCGCTACATGACCGCCCACGAGGCCATAGAGTGGCTGATGCTGGGCGAGGAGAAGTGGCAGGAAGGACTCATAGACGACAAGACCATCCTTTGCGTGGCATCGCAGCTCGGGTCCCCCAACGAGAGGATCACCGCAGGATATCCCCAGGACCTGCTGAAGATGGACCTCGGGGAGCCTCTCTTCACATTGGTCCTTCCGGGCAACCTCCATTTCATGGAGCAGTACGCTCTCGTGAAATTCGCCGGGGCGCCCGAGGAGATCATCGAGGACGAATGATCGAGACGAAATGACTGACCATAATGTCATATCATCCGTTCACATAATGATTCTATCAAACTCCTGAATAGGACCGAACAATTACTTCATCGGAAAGAAAGCAACAATCGAATCATTCAAGTTGCCGGTAATAAGAGGAATGTGAATGAGGAAAAGGTGATGGTTGCGGTATCCGCAACCATCGTTTGATTATCAGGCTGCGAAGGGGCTGCCGGTTGCGGTCATCCAGAGCTGAGACTCGGTGGGGTCCTTGAGGTCATAGCTCTCGTCGTACTGCGCGAAGTAGAACACAAGGGACACGGACTGGTACAGCTTCTTGGCATCGCTGCCGAATCCAGAGAAGGCATCCCATCCGTTGGACTTGATGAAGTCTTTGTATACACCGTAGTTGGGTGCGGATACGCTCGCCTCGGCAGTGGCCTTGTTGCAGTCGAACCAGTTGTAGGTGAAGGTTCCCCAGGTTCCTCCGTCGAAGTTGGGGTATCCGTACTTGCTGTAGGAGAGGGTGATTCCCTTGTCCTTGATCGCTGCGGCGAGGGCGTCATCCGCATTCGATCCCTTTGCGGAGTACCATCCGGTCTTCGCGTTGTTGTCACCGTAGTTGATGTAGAAGTAGAGGGTGAACTCCTTGGCGAAGGACACTCCCTTGACGAAGGGGCTGCCGGTTGCGGTCATCCAGAGCTTGGACTGGGTAGGGTCCTTGATGCTATAGTCCTCTTCGTACTTGGCGAAGTAGAAGACGTTGGATCCGCTCTGGTTCATCTTCTTGGCGCTGTTGTCGCCGTATCCCGCGAATGAGTCCCATCCGTTGGACTTGATGAAGTCGTTGTACACACCGTAGTTGGGCGATTTTATGCTCTCCTCGGCCGCGGTCGAGTTGCACAGGTCCCAGCTGTAGGAGAATACTCCCCAGGTTCCTCCGTCGAAGTTGGGGTATCCGTACTTGCTGTAGGTGATGGTGATTCCCTTGTCCTTGACAGCTGCTGCAAGGGCATCATCAATGTTCTTTCCGGTGGCTGTGTACCACCCAGTCTTAGGATTAGAATCCCCATAGTTGATGAAGAAATAGTAACAATCTTTGTTTGGATGGAGCGGATACTTGTCTGGGAAGAACGTGAAATACAGTAGATAGATCGCATCATTGAAATCAACATCCTGATTCAAATGGTACTTGTCAGGAAATAGCGTGCTATACTGCAAATAGACTGCATCATCCGATGTTACCTCCCCATCCTCATCGAGGTCCCCGATAAGAACGGTTTGCTTGACCACAGTCTTCTCAGCGTTGAAAGATAGAGAACCGGGATTAACGATTGAATCACATGATACAGTAAACTCATCAGCATCTCCGACGATTTTCAACGATAATTTGAATACAGCAGAGTTCAGGTTCTTATCGGAAGACCATGCTACTATCCCCTCGCCATCATTGAAATCCTCTATAACCCCAGAGATAAGCCACTCGTATCCAACAATCTCTGCAACAGCACGATCATATGACAAATTGAAATAGAGGGATTTAGCCGCTTCCACTCCGGTAAAACGGATGGAGAAGTCTATAGTCTCCCCCTCATGATAGATATCAGAAGAGCTGTCCACTACCATCCTTCCGATCGAAACTCCAGCCAACACACAATCATTACCGTTGTATCCTATGCCTACAGGGTCTTGATAGGATTGTGCTCCGTAAAGTACGTCATTCCCACCATTATTGAAACTGTCAGACGGATTCAACAATACCATG
>Ga0310696_10009794_pt1 | contig 11055 bp, 10 predicted proteins | sample AusTroGonzalo_MG_4_FD_203885 | JGI IMG/M metagenome (GOLD analysis project Ga0310696, IMG submission 203885) | Bovine rumen microbial communities from tropical cattle in Woodstock, Queensland, Australia - Gonzalo_02 (v2) (version 2) | ecosystem: Host-associated > Mammals > Digestive system >...
TGTTTTTCATTTTATTTACAGTAAGAGTCGGTTCGGGATGAATCGACTCTTACGCTTTTTTAAGCTTACTTGTGTGCCTCGTTGAATAGGCGCAGGCGCTCCTCCAGGATGGGAAACTGGTCTTCGCGGATGTTTGATGCGCAGCCACGAATACCTTGACGGGTACTTCCAGTTGATGAAAGCACTATTCCGCTTATGCCGAAATAGAGTAGCTCATGCAGCAACTGGCCTCCCTCCATAGGTGTTCCATCGGGCAGGTTGTAACCGAAGGTGAAGAAGAATCCGTCACTTACAGGCTCCTCCAGGTCCTTGTCGTATGTTATGTTGAATCCGTTGCGCAGCAGTGCGGCCTTGATCTTCTCTGTGCGGCGTGCATACTCGCGTATATCCTCGCGGAAATGGTATTCACCGTCACATGCGGCTTTGAGCATTGCTGCCATTGCGCATTGAACGGAATGGGTTACGCCCGATGACATTGCATACAGCATATCGTATGCATAAACTGCACCGAAGCGTGAAATGTTGTAACGGTTCTGCAGAGTCTCAAAATGACGCTCATAGAGTTTGTCCGATATGCAGGCTACAGCTATACGCTCTCCTGCGTAGCTGAATATCTTGCTGCCGCTGAGCATCATTATATAGTTGTCTGTGTAGTGTGACACGCTTATCTGATAGGGAGCCTTGAACGGGATACCCAAACCCTCACGACGGAAATCCATTGTCATATAGGCCAGATCCTCCAATATTATGGTGTCATATTTTGTGGCCAATCCACCAATGGTTTTTATCTCCTGCTCGGTAAGACACATCCAGCTGGGGTTGTTGGGGTTACTGTAAACGATGCAGCAGATGTTGCCTTTGCTCAGATAGCTCTCCAACTTGGGTCCCAACTTCTCGGCACGGAAATCGGCCACATCAAATTGGGCGGTCTTAACACCCATTACTTGGGCCTGCATTTTCTGAACGGGGAATCCGGGATCCACATAAAGGATGGTGTCCTTCTTGGGGTCTACCTGTGAGCACAGAAGGAATGCTGCAAATGTGCCCTGCATGGCACCGCAGGTGGGAGTGCAGTGGCCGGGCAGGATATCGGTATTGATGAATGCCTTTACAAAACGTGACGCCTGCTCCTTGAGTTCAGGTATTCCCTCTATGTTGGGATACTTGGAAGCTACGCCGCGGTCCAGAGCCTCTTTCTGAGCTTTTATACCTACGGCCGCCGGCGGAATGCCGGGCACGCCCATCTCAAAATGGATGAACTCCTGGCCTGTCACCTTCTCGGCGTTCAGTTCACAGGCCAGTACTTGGCGGATGGAAGCCTTGTTAAGGTCAGTTACCTCTATACTCTTCAGATAATCATCTATTACGTTTGCAGGAATCAGCGTTTTCATCGGTGTATTCGGATTATTCGCAGTTACGGCCTATCTCCAGTGCCTTTATGTTCATGTTAACTATAGTATCGCCTTTGGCTCCGAATATGGTGCGCACGCTCTGGCAGAGTTTGTCAAAGCTGATGCTCTTGAGAGCCTTTGATGCCGCACCCAGCAGTATCATGTTCACTGCCTTGGGCATCTTGTGCTCCTTGCCCAGGGCATCGGTATCTATCAGTATCACGTTACCCAGTTCCTTAAGCTCGTCAATAATGGCCTTCTGGTCGGGATAATTGTCTATGTTAATGAATGGGTTGGACGATGTTATAACCCATCCGTCAGTGCTCAGGTACTGCTTGTAACGCAGGGCCTCCATAGGCTCCATGGCGATTATTATGTCGGCCTGACCCAGTGAGATTAGATCGCTGGCGATGGGTTTGTCGCTTATGCGCAGGTTGGACTGCACGTCGCCTCCGCGCTGGCTCATTCCGTGCACCTCGGCCTGCTTGATGTAGAGGTTCTCCTCAAGTGCAGCCTGACCTATGACTGTGGCGATTGAGAGGATTCCTTGTCCACCTACGCCTGCAAGAATTATGTCTGTTTTCATCTGTTTACGGAATTATTTGTTGGCGGCCTTGGCTTTTGCCTTACGGGCAAGAGTCTGTATGCATTCGCGGCGCGGTATGATTACCGAGAGGCCGCGGTACTCTATCTCCTCGCGCAGGGTGCGCGTAATCTCGTCCATGTTCTGGGGTAGCGGCACAACCACCTTGAGGTGATTGGGGTCAACGCCTATTCCGCGGCAGATGGCTTCATACTTGTTGGTGCCTGCTGAGTCCTGTCCGCCTGTCATTCCGGTGGTCAGGTTATCGGATATGATGATTGTGATGGGAGCATTTTCGTTTACCGCATCCAGCAGACCCGTCATTCCGGAGTGGGTGAATGTACTGTCGCCTATGATGGCAACTGCGGGGAACACGCCGGCATCGGCTGCGCCCTTGGCCATAGTGATGCTGGCACCCATATCCACTGTGCTGTCCAAAGCTTGGAACGGAGGCAACGCACCCAATGTGTAGCAACCTATGTCACCGAACACCTTGGCTTCCTTATAATCCTTGAGAACGATGTTAATGGCTTCATATACGCTACGGTGACCGCAACCCTGACACAGGGCAGGCGGACGAGCCACAACGTTCGTGGCAACCTCGGGATGCGGCAGCAGCGCAATTCCAAGAGCGGCTTTCACAATATCGGGGTTGAGTTCTCCCTGCCGGGGTAACTCACCGGTCAACCGGCCTGTTATCCTGCATTCTGACGGAAGTATTCCTGCTACCTGTTCCTCAACAAAAGGCTGACCGTCCTCAATCACAATGATAGAGTCACATTGCTCGGCAAGCGTGCGAACTGTCTCGGCTGGTATGGGATACTGTGAGAGTTTCAGGACCGGGAAAGGTATTCCGTCCGGATAGCACTCTGACAGATAGTTGTATGCGTTACCGCATGCTATGGCTCCCATCTTGAAGCGTTTGGCCGGAGCCTTGAAGCTGTTGAACGGTGACTCCACCGAAAGGCGCAGGATCTCCGGCTGACGCTCTAGAAGTGAGGCGTAGCGACGTTTGGCTATGGCGGGCAGTAACACCCAGTCACGGACCCCGCTAACGGGATTCAGAGGGTTTTGGCTGCGCTTTTCGCCGAGAGTGACAACGGAGCGCGAGTGGGCAAGACGTGTTACGGTGCGCATCAGTACGGGGAGTTTCAATGCCTCGGACATGTTGTATGCGTATAACATCATATCGTATGCCTCCTGTTGGGTGGATGGCTCCAGCACGGGAATCAATGCAAACTTGCCGTAGAAACGGGTGTCCTGCTCATCCTGCGACGAGTGCATCGATGGGTCATCGGCCACCAGTACTACTATGCCTCCATTCACTCCGGTGATTGAGGAGTTCACGAACGGATCGGCGGCCACATTCATACCCACATGTTTCATGCAAACCAAGGCACGTTTTCCGGCAAATGACATGCCTAGAGCGGCCTCCATCGCGGTCTTCTCGTTGGTGCACCAGCGGGAGTGTATCTTTTGGTCAGGATTCCTCTTGCAGTAACCCTGAATGTATTCGGTAATCTCAGTCGAGGGTGTACCGGGATAGGCGTAAACTCCGCTCAATCCGGCATCGATGGCACCCTGCGCAATGGCTTCATCGCCAAGTAATAGTTTTTTCATAAAAAGATTCTATTGATTGGGGAGCACAAAAGTACTCATTTTTTCACTTCTTCGGCATCCATAAGTGAGGTCGATGCACGTACTGTAACCTCGCGGTTGTAGCAGCTGAACATTTTTTCCACACTCTCCTGTTCCTTGACCTTGGAGAATAGGCTCACAACAGGCACTATAACCAGTCCTGCCACCATTGACAGCACACCTGCGTTGATGGGTGAACTGAAGAAGGGGCTGATGAATGTGGTCTTGGTGAATGTGCCGTACATGCAGCCGCACATAATACCTACACCAACAATGAAACTGGCCCAGACTGATGCCTTGGTGGTTTTTTTCCAGTAGAGTCCATACAGGAACGGAGCCAGGAACGCACCTGCCAGAGCTCCCCAGCTGATACCCATGAGCTGAGCTATGAATGTTACGGAGCTCTTGGCCTGTATGATGGCCAGAACCGATGACACCACTATAAAGAATACCACAAGCAGACGTATCGAAAGTAATTGTGACTTCTCGCTCATCTCCTTGCCGCCCTTGGCCCTGAGAGGCTTGATTATATCGAGTGTCAAAGTGGAGCCCGATGTCAGGACTAGCGATGAAAGCGTGGACATTGAGGCCGAGAGCACCAGGATAATAACCACACCAATCATAAGGTCGGGTAGGGTCTGGAGCATTGAGGGGACAATACTGTCGTAAACCGGATTGCCGTTGGGAGCGAACTCAATCACATTGCCGTAAAGACGTCCGAATCCACCCAGGAAGTAACAACCGCCGGCCACGATGATGGCAAAGAAGGTTGAGATGAAGGTTCCCTTTCGTATGGCGGCCTCATCGCGTATGGCGTAGAACTTGCCGACCATCTGTGGCAGGCCCCATGTGCCCAGCGATGTGAGTAGCACGACGCCCAGCAACCAGATAGGTTGTGGTCCGAAGAACGATGTGAAGGCACCGTTAAGGGCGGGAGAGGCCTCGCTTGGAATATTTGACAGTTTCTCGATTGCTGCAGTGAAACCGCCGTTCCCGTTAAGTACGGCCAGTATCACGGCCACGATACCTATCAGCATGATCATTCCCTGTATGAAGTCATTTACGGCAGTGGCCATATAACCACCTACCAGCACATAAATACCGGTGAGAACGGCCATTCCTAGCACGCACCAGCTGTAGTCTATTCCGAACGAGAGTCCGAACAGGCGTGACAGACCGTTATACAGGGAAGCGGTATAAGGTATAAGGAACACGAACACTATTACGGATGCTGCCACCTTGAGGGCCTCGGAGTTGAATCGCTGGCCGAAGAAATCGGGCATTGTGGCACTGTGCAGATACTGTGTCATAAGGCGTGTGCGGCGTCCCAGTATCCGCCATGCAAGCAGAGAGCCTATCAGGGCGTTACCCAGACCGATCCAGGTGGCCGATAGTCCGTATTTCCAGCCGAACTGCCCGGCGTAACCCACGAAAATCACAGCCGAAAAGTATGACGTTCCGAAAGCGAAAGCTGTAAGCCATGAGCCAACCTTGCGGTCACCTAGCACGAAACCTTGCACATTGGCAGCACTTTTGCGGCAGTAAATACCTACGCCGATCATCACGGCGAAGAACAGAATCAAAATAAGAATCTTCAAAAACATGGTTGTTCAATTATTAGGGTATAATTAATTCATATTTATAAAAAAGAAGGGAATGAAAAACTCATTCCCAACCTTGTATCAGTGTAAGACCCTTCTCCGTGGCCACACGTTCCGCTATCTCCAGAGTGGCCGGACGTATTATAAGCACCAGCTTACCGTCCTTGTGGAAGGTGTAGAGGTAACTGATGGAGCATCCTCCCGATGTCAGAGCGTCGATGGCATCGGCAAAAGCTGCGGTATCGGGTTCAACCTGGATGGCAAGCACTTCGTTCAGGTTTACAAGATGCCCTTTGGACGAAAGCAGATCTGCGGCCTTCTTCTGGTCTGATGTGATAAGGCGCAGTATGCCGTATTCAGTGGTGTCGGCCACCGATGCGGCCTGTATTTCTATGTTCTGATCCTTGAGCGCGGTCAGTATGTCACTCAGCTTGCCGCGCTGGTTCTCAAGGAATATTGATATCTGCTTGATGGTCTTCATAATGTCCTTTAATTAATGGTTGTTACGTAAATCGTTTACTCTCTTGGCCTTCCCGTCAGACTGCGGGATTACGCCCTTGCCTACCAGTTTGACTCTGGGGGTGAACAGAAGTTCATCCTTTAGGCGGCGGGTTATCTCCTTGGTCAGGTTCTGGAGCATTCCGAAGTCATCGGTTGCCTGTGCCAGTTCGGCCTCGATGGTCATCTCGTCATTATCGCCGATGGTCTCGATTGTAATCAGATAGTCGCTGGCCAGTTCCGGGAACTGCATCAGGATCTTTTCAATCTGGATGGGATAGAGGTTCACGCCCTTAACTATGAGCATATCGTCGCTGCGTCCCTGGAAACGTGCCAGGCGGACATGAGTACGTCCGCAGGGGCAGTCGCCCGGCAGGATGCGGGTAAGGTCGCGTGTACGGTAGCGGAACAGCGGCATGGCTTCGCGGTTCAGAGTGGTAAGCACCAGCTCTCCCAGTTCTCCTTCCGGAACGGGCTCCAGAGTTTCGGGGTCAAGTATCTCGACTATGTAGTTGTCCTCCCAGATATGCATCCCGTTCTGTTCTTGGCACTCAATAGCTACACCGGGACCGCACATCTCGCTCATTCCGAAGTTGTTGTATGCCTTAGCGCCCCAAATCTCCTCAATACGCTTGCGCTGTGCCTCCGAGTGGGGCTCAGCACCTATGATAAGGGTCTTGACTGTGGTGTTGCGCGGGTCGATGCCCTCTTCCAGGAATGCGGCGGCCAGACGTGTGGCATAGCTGGGTATACAGTGAAGAGCGGTGGTTCCGAAGTCCGTGATGAACTTAACGTGACGCTTGCTGTTTCCTGCGCCGGCGGGAACGGTCAATGCACCCAGACGCTCGGCAGCATACTGTATGCCCAGACCTCCGGTAAACATTCCGTAGCCTGATGTGTTCTGTATAATATCGGTGTTACGCAGACCTATGCAGTACATGGAACGTGCCATGGCATCGGCCCACTCATCCAGATCTTTCTGTGTATGGAGTATCACTGTGGGGTTACCGGTAGTTCCGCTTGAAGAGTGAAGGCGTACAACCTTTTCCAGAGGAACGGACTTGATGCCGAAAGGATAGGTGGCACGCAGGTCATTTTTGGTCGTAAAAGGGAATCTCTTTATGTCAGCAACTGACTTGATGCTCTCAGGGGTGATGCCCAGTTCCTTGAATCTGGGAGCATAGAAACTGCTTCCCATTGCAATCTCCATAGTCTTCTTGAGACGCTCCACTTGCAGTTTCTCCAATTGCTTGCGTGGCATTGTCTCAATCTCTTCGTTCCAGTACTTACTGTTCATTCCTAAATATATTTTATCGTCATTATCTGTTCATTCAAAAACAGACCTGCCTCATTGTGGGGCAGGTCTATGATTGATTAAGTATATTCATGAAATCATACCTCCTTGCCCCGCATTCAGTCGCGGTAATAATAATAGAAATAGGAGGTGTAGTACGATTTCATTGTCTTCTTTCATTATTCTGTTGCAAATGTATGCACATTTTCCAGTATATCCAAAGTATTTATGCATTATTTAATAGGTTTCTGCATATTCCTTGGCATATTTATAGTATTTCCGCAAGTTTCTCAAGCAGATAATCCTTTCCTCGGTCACTCAAACCTACATAATAGCGTATTATCTGTCCGTTTTCAATCCCCTTTCTGAGCAAGACATTATCCAGTTCCCGATTCTTTGTTTTCTCGTCGGCATCGTGCATGACTATTATCCCCGTTATATTGTCAGGATACGTCAATATGTAGCCGTTCTCTGTCCCGGATATCTCTAAGGCACAGGCAGACGTCAGTCCCGCAGCTACGTTCAGCAGTTCGAATTCACCATCATAGTAGTCTATCACCGCCATTACCGGACTGTCATGGAAGAGTGTAATCTGTTTGTCCAGCATGACAGGTGCATCCAGTATTTCCCATTTGTTGTACTTGAGGTGAATAATGATACGTTCCTGTGTCTGCTGCAGTATTTCCGCGCTTGCTATTCCGTTCTCAGGCTTGTAGAGTCCGCTCGTCCCCATCGGGCATGAGGCACCGTATCCAAGTCCGCTCATGTCCGCCGGCATCCGGATGGTTTTCCCTTCCTTTGTCAGTACTGACACTCTGAACGAGTTGTTGTAATCTTTCCCCCTTTCCGGATTCATGTCGGTACTGAATTCCAGTTTACTGTTGTTCCATGATATCCTGTCCTTCCTGATATTCATGCCGAACTCGTCACCGGTACCGTCGCAGCCGCTTAAAGATGCTGCCATTAGCATTATATACAGTATCTTCTTCATATTCCCGAGAATGCGAGAGCGTATGTCTTGATCTGTTTAAGCATTGACAGCAACCCGTTGCTGCGGGTGGGGGACAGATGCTGTGTCAACCCTATGGACTCAATGAAATAGACGTCACTTTCCAGTATCTCCTTAGGGGTGTGTCCGGAAAGTGCCTTGATCAGCAATGCTATCAGTCCTTTGGTTATTATGGCGTCGCTGTCGGCCTCGAACACCAGCAGTCCATCCTGCATGAATGCGTGAAGCCAGACCCTGCTTTGGCAACCCTCTATCAGGTTGTCTTCGGTCTTGAAGCGCTCGTCAAGAGGTGCAAGCCCGTTACCCAGGTCTATTATCATCTGGTATTTGTCCATCCAGTCATCAAAAACGCTGAACTCCTCTATTATCTCATCCTGTATTTCGTCTATGCTCATATCTTCTCGTTGTAAATCACCTTCAGGAGGGTTTCCCCCACAGCTTTTAACACGTTCTTGTCTATGTTTCCTATGTTGTCCTGCAATGTGTGCCAGGTAGGCCCGAAACTGCTGTAGGATGCGCTCGGGGTGTAGGGTACGATATCGATTGCCGGAATCCTGGCCATCGTGTTTATAAAATAGTGGTCATCAGTGACATAGACTCCGCTAACCTTCATGAACAGGGTTCCGTGCCCCAATTCCGAAGCCGCGTTCCAGACTTTATCCACGACACCCTTCGCGAACATCTCGGAATATCTCTCCACACAGAACCTGGCTCCCTTTCCGCCGACCATATCGAGCAAAACGGCATATCTCGCCTTGTAGTTTTGCTTGTGGGGATTGGCTGCCCAGTATTGTGTACCAAGTCCCCAATATTTTTCGGCATCTGCTCCCCGGTAGTCATCGCCGGGACCCCAGTCCTCGGCATCGAAGAATATGCAGTCCACTCCCACCTGTGGCGCTTTTGCCTGAAGCTGGCGAGCTATCTCAAGGATTACGCCCACGCCGCTGGCTCCGTCATTGGCTCCGTCAACGGGGGTCTTGTGGTTGGCGGGGTCCGGGTCGTTGTCAGCCCAGGGACGGCTGTCCCAGTGAGAGCACAGGATTATGCGGGTGGGACAGTCAGGGTTGTAGCTGCCGATAATGTTGTAACACCGTATTTTGGTCTTGTCAAAGGTTACTGTCTCGAACCCTTGCAGGAATGTGTCTGCCCCAAAACCTTTCAGTTTCTTCATTAGCCAGGCGGCGCAGTTCACCTGTGCATCAGTATTTGGTACACGCGGACCGAAATCGGTCTGTGACTTGACATAGCTGAATGCACTGTCTGCATTAAACTCAGGGGCTGATATCCCCTGAATGGGGACAGTTGTCTGGGGTGTAGCCTTACGGCCTCCGCAGGATACTGCCAGAAACAGCGTCAGGATTGTTATGACATGATTCTTCATAATTATGTTCAGCGGTTAAGTTTCCATGTTGCGCCGTCCTTGGTGTCCTTGATCTCGAATCCAAGCGAGGTCAGCTCATTGCGTATCTTGTCACTGGTCGCCCAGTCCTTGTTTGCCTTTGCAATGGCACGTTGTTCAAGTAGCATGTCTACCACCTTGCCGAATGCCTCTTCCCGGCCGCTTCCGCCGCCCTCTTCGGCTTTGATTCCCAAAATCCCGAACAGGAATGTGTCGAACAGTGATTTAAGCTCTTGAATATCGGCCGCCGTAAGATGAGCGTGTCCGTCCGCCGCCTGGTTGATGATTTTGGCGGCATCGAACAGATGGCTTATCACAATCGGGGTGTTCAGGTCATCGTCCATGGCCTCGTAGCACTTGGTCTTGAACCCGCTCACGTTCACGCTGCTATCGGCAGAGGGCTGTATGCGGTCAATGGCGTTGTAGGCTTCCATCAGGCGGGACATAGCCTTCTCTGCGGCTATCAGGGCGTCGTTGCTGAAGTCAACGGTACCGCGATAGTGGGCCATCAGTATGAAGAACCTTATGGTCATGGGGCTGTAGGCCTGTTTCAGGTTCTTGTTCTGGCCGGTAAAGAACTCGTTCAGGGTGATGAAGTTACCCAGAGACTTGCCCATCTTCTGACCGTTGATGGTGATCATGTTGTTGTGCATCCAGTAATGCACTATGTCATGACCCTGGCTGGCAACGGCCTGCGCTATCTCGCACTCGTGGTGCGGGAAAATAAGGTCCATGCCGCCTCCGTGTATGTCAAAACGCTCACCCAGATACTTGCGGCCCATGGCGGTGCACTCGCAATGCCAGCCCGGGAATCCGTCGCTCCAGGGTGACGGCCAGCGCATTATGTGCTCGGGCTGGGCTTTTTTCCAAAGCGCAAAGTCGGCGGGGTTGTGTTTCTCCTCCTGTCCGTCAAGTTCACGTGTGGTGTTGAGCACGTCATCCAGGTTGCGGCCTGACAGTATGCCGTAGTGATGGTCCTTGTTATACTTGTTCACATCAAAGTAGATGCTGCCCTGGCTCTCGTAAGCGTAGCCGTTGTCCAGAATCTGCTTTACCAGCTCTATCTGCTCTATGATATGGCCCGATGCGTGCGGCTCTATGCTGGGCGGCAGCACGTTCAGCGCCTCCATAGCCTTGTGATATCGCAGAGTGTAGTACTGGACCACCTCCATAGGCTCCAGCTGCTCCAGACGGGCTTTCTTTGCAATCTTGTCCTCACCCTCATCGGCATCGTGCTCCAGATGGCCTACATCGGTTATATTGCGTACGTAGCGTACCTTGTAGCCCAGGTGCTGCAGGTATCGGAACAGGATATCGAAAGTGATGGCGGGGCGTGCGTGACCCAGATGCGGGTCACCATATACCGTGGGGCCGCACACGTACATTCCCACGTGCGGCGGGTTTATAGGTTCAAACAACTCTTTCTTTCTGGTAAGAGTGTTGTAGATTGTCAGTTTGTGTTCCATAATCAATTGTGTAATGTGTTTTCTATAAGTTGGAGTAGCCGTTCTACTGCGTTCTGCTCCGGGATATTCTTCTCTATGCACTCCTTGCCGCGATACAGGCTTATCTTGCCGCGTCCTGCGCCCACATATCCGAAATCGGCGTCGGCCATCTCGCCCGGGCCGTTCACAATGCAGCC
>Ga0310696_10009802_pt1 | contig 11052 bp, 14 predicted proteins | sample AusTroGonzalo_MG_4_FD_203885 | JGI IMG/M metagenome (GOLD analysis project Ga0310696, IMG submission 203885) | Bovine rumen microbial communities from tropical cattle in Woodstock, Queensland, Australia - Gonzalo_02 (v2) (version 2) | ecosystem: Host-associated > Mammals > Digestive system >...
ACGGCTGACTGCATTGTAATTACGAGAGAGGTAGAGCCAAAGGTGCTACTCATTCAAAGAGGAAACGAACCATTCAAAGGATGCTGGGCATTCCCTGGCGGTTTCATGGAAATGGATGAGACTACGGAGCAATGCGCGATCCGGGAACTGAAAGAGGAAACAGGACTGATTGTATCAGACCTGCAACAGATAGGCGCATATTCCAAGGTAGATCGTGACCCAAGGGGACGTACTATCACAGTCGCATACCTCGCCATCATTGATGAACCTGTTACCGCTCATGGCCAAGATGATGCAGCAAAGGCTGAGTGGTTCCCGCTATCAAAGCTACCTGAACTGGCCTTCGACCATGCAGACATCATGCAGGACGCACTCGGATTTTTTAATTTATATGAGAATCAATGAAAAGAGAAAACTATAAATTTTCAGCTGAAGAACTTGAACGGTTCGCTGACAAGTATATCGATTACTTCAGAAACCACTTTAAGAGTGAAGGGGAAGCGTATTATCGCTTCTTCGATGGCAACGCTTTTCCAGAAGAATGTAGAAAATTGGGATTCGAGATGGATTGTGGCCACTCATTTGAAGAAGCTTACGATGCTGCATGGCACAATTTAGAAGTTCTAAAAGAAAAAATTGACAGTATCAACGACATCAATATCATTGGCAATGGTCTCTTTTCTCAGTGGAGATATTATAACCACTGGGCTTTGGGACATGCTAACGAGGAGTCAAAGGAATGGTTTCTGATTCTATTCCTCAAACTGAAAGAATTGAGTTTACAAATGAATTGAACATGAGTTTTTATCTTTCTTGCTGGCCGATATTTATTATAGGAATAGTTCTCGGGCTTGTCTGTTATGGAATTAGCCAACACCTGAGAAAAATACAAAATGAAAAAGGTGAACTGACAAAGCTCCAGAAAGAATGGATGTCAGCAACAACAGTTATGAAATGGGGATTTCCTATATTGGTTTTTCTCATGCCATTGATTGTTCAGATAGACATAACAGGAATTATATTGTTTATTGGGGCAATATTTGCTCTTCCGAGTCTGATAAAAAAAGGATGATTATATGGATAGAAGTGATATTGAAGAGATGGCCAAAGACCTAATACCTTTGGCAGAATCAAAAAATGCAAGTGAAGCTCTGATGACCGCCGACTATGATGATAAGTGGGAATTTATCATGGGCTTCAGGAAGAAAAAGAAATATAGAACGTAACCCTCCCGTGGGGTCATGTATAAGTTTTGACGACTATTTGAAATTCGAGTCGTGAGACTCCACTTCATTTTATTATTCACGCGCGTGGGCATTGCTACATATTCTGAGTGTTGTATCTTTGAATTTCCTGCAAGGCTTCTCGGACGCTGAATGATAGCGAATGCTATATTATTCCACAAAAGTCAGAAACGGCAGACCGTGAGGCCCGCCGTTTCACCTTTTATGTTATAGTCTTGATCTATTGGTACATCGGCCACTCAAATCCCAGACCGATGCCAAAAGTATGAGCTGTTACCTGACCAAAGATTACAAAGTATTTGGCAGGATTGATAACCAGCTTGGCACCGTAATCAAATGAACTGAAGCTTTCCTTGCTGTCGAAATGGTTTTTGATACCATTGTTAGTGACAGTCCAGTTCCAGCCATCTGTCACACCATAGTCACCGCTGACATAGCCAATCTGGGGGATGATTCTAAAGGCTTTTGAGATAGGTATCTGGTAGCCTGCATGGAATGCCCAGCCTCGCTTGTCATCCCATTTATCCACCCTGACATCGCTTTCATGGGTGTTTATAAGAAACGAGTAATCAAGATATACTCCATAGCAAGTGAAATCTACTCCCATTCCCCACTCACTGAAACCATCACTGCTTCTGCCTATCTGGGTTCCTTGGAAACCGATTTCTACAGCCTTGTTGACCTTCCAGACATCTTTTGTCTGAAAGATGGTTTGGGCATTGACCGTAATAGTCAATGCAAGAAGGCTTATTAAGAATAACGCTTTCCTCATAGCCAGTTATTGTTTGGCTGCAGCCATCAGTTCTTCAATCTTCTGTTGGGCTGCAGGGAAGTTGGTTGTCAGGACTTCCGCATTCTTGATGAAGACAGTGCTGCTCTTATAGCGCTCCAGCTTCAGATACCAGCTCGCTTTGCCTTTTGAAACATAGTATCCAATCTGAAACCCGTCTTCTGTGATGAAACGGTTCTCCAGATAGTCTGGATTTGCTGCGCAGTCCGACTCAACTTCACCAACAAGCTTGTTCAACGCTTTGTTGATTTCAACAAGGTCCGAATACTCAATCATGGCAATATGGGCGATACTGCGATTTGTCTCTGCTTCTTCTATACGATAGAAGTAGTGGTTTTCTTCCTCGCCCATAACTGTTCGGACACTTGCCTGAACACTCCCCATGAAACTGAGAGGCAGATTGGGCATCTTTACATCTACAAACTTGGAGATACGACCAGTCTTTGAGGTGAATTGCTCAAATTTGGTCAGTTTGTTCTCTGATTGTTCACTCTGAGCAACGACTGCTAACGGAAGCATCATTGCAAACATAATTAGTAGTTTTTTCATCGCTTCATAAATTTGGTTATACAAATATTTCTGCAAAGATACCCTTAATATGCGCAGTCAAATTGCGCCTTTCATTCTTTTTTCTCTTTTGCTGTTTTTTCTTGTTGTTGGCTTGTCATGCTCATCTGCTCGTAACGTCTGCCGTGCCAGTACTGACACCAGCCCTTCAATCTTAATGTACTCCTGAACCACGCCGCTTCTTACTGACCCAATCGGAACAGTCCTTTATCTTCCTCCTTTTATTCTAACCAAGGGAATACCGAACAATCAAGATGTAGTAGCCCCACCATGCGCTCCTTTGCAGGTAACAACTTATTTGGCCAGTACACGCTCTTTTTACAGATGGGCTGCTCCTTGTTATCCTCGTCTGCCACCGCCCAGATGTATTCTTGCACGTCTTGACTCATGCGCCTGTCTATGCTGTCTCTTGCATCCAATTCTTGGTCAATGCCCTTAACTGTTATACATTGAAGATTCTCTGGTATGTTTCAATTTAGTCCTCGAACATTGGCTATCCACCTAACTCATTGGTAATGCGGCCCTTTATCTCTGCTGCCAAGGCGAGTGTCTTAGCCTCCTGATGCCCCGTTCTCTATTCGTCATCGTCCTTGATGTGTATGATTACACCAACATGGGAGATTGCCTTTCCATGCTTCATTTCAGTTTTTGTTTTGGGCTATGCGCCATTGAATCGATAATTTGGTTGTTAGCCCTGTCTGTCATCGTCACTTGTTTTTCTTCACATTCATTTTGTCACTCAAACATTATTATGCTAATGCCAAAGTCACGCTCATTTATTTTTCCTTTGCAAAGATAGGCGGGCCCGTTCCCGGCAAGTACTGGTCTCAGGTTCCCGATTTCTACACAAAATTTCAGCAGCCTTCCGCATTTATTTTCCGGCAAGCGATAAAGGCCAAGGCCAAAATAAATGTGGTTTTCCGAAATTTTCCTTGAAATTCCTTGCCTCATGTCACTAACACCCCTGCCTCCATATTGCACGTAAAAATTACAGAGCGCTTCGGCGCAAATAAGTTTAACAAAATAAATTAAAAACAATATGACACATCCAGTTCAAACATTATCGCTTTTCAACAGCTGCAAGCTCCGTCACAAGAAATGCTACATGGGCAATCTCTACCAGGTGGTGGTCAACACGGAAGATGGCGAATCATACGAGTACGAGGTCGAGGCTGACACTTTCGCCAAGGCTACTGAGATTGCAGAGGGCTTCGCTAATGATCTCATGGTGGATATTACCTACGTCGAGGTCTATGAATTGGACTATTATATGAATCTTCAACATTAAGTATAACAATTAAAAACATTAAGAATTATGGAAGCAAGAGTTATTACAGCTACAGTCGCTAAGACAACACGTGAGAACAACAAGATCTGGTCAGTAGGCATCGAGGGCGAAGAGCAGCCCCAAGCATTCTGCAAGAGCGCGTACAAGGCAATGCGTTTCTGTTTCCTGCTGAAGAAGCGCACGGAAGGAGCAAGCATCTCTGAGGATTGTCTGATTCTCCTCTCGGCTGAAATCAAGGAGGAAAAGGCCAAGAAAGCCGATGAAGAAGGTCAGAAGAAGCTGGCCGAGGTGACACAGGAGTTCATCGAAGAGCACAGTGTCGATAACGTACTTGCACAGCAGCCGGAGCAGGAGCCGATGGCTGAGCCTGAGAAGCCGAAGCGCCAGCGCAAGGCAAGAGCGAAGAAGAATGAAGAAGTCGCAAATGTGATAGCCTTCCAATAAGGAGGCTATCACTTTACTTTCATCAATGTCTAATCTTTCAATTCCTGCAGTTATGAAAGACATCAAATCAAAATATGATGAATTTAAGCAGAAGTATCCTGATGCCATAGTTATCTTCCGTCGCAATGACTGGTACTGCCTCTATGGTTCCGATGCAGAAGTGGCATCAAAGGTGCTTGGTATAACACTCCAGCAAAGCATCGGGATGTTTCCGATGCAGGCGGAGTTCCCAAAACACGCTTTAGACATCTACCTGCCGAAGCTCGTCAGGACAGGTCATCGTATCGCAATATGCGATGATGTGTAGAAGAGCGTCCGGCGGTTGATTTGCCGTCGGACTTCTTCTTGTCTTTTCCCCACCCACCGCCCTTTTGTACCTTTGCGTCAAAAAAGGAACGCAATGGCTACAAACATCACAACTTCTTTCAATGATATTTACCTTTCTGCTCACCTCCCCGAAAAGGTGTTTATCGGGTCATCGGCCTCTCAGGTCGAGGTGAAGGTATTCGTCGATGGGGACGAAGTGTTCAAATCGACATTCTACCCATATAACCAGGTGTGCTGTCTGCGCGACCTGCGCTCTATCGTTGAACAGGGTTTGTATGACGAGGGTCTGGACATCTGTACGCTGTCTATAGAGGCGAAGGGAGTTGGCGATAGCACAACCAGCGTGATCGATGACGTGAGGGTGATTTACTCCAGCTTCAGAACGAAAGAAGGATCGGCAGCGTATCTGAGGAACCACTTCCTTATAACAAGGAAGAGTGCTTTGCTGCCCAGAGACGGCGGGAATCTGACTGTCTACAACTATCAGGAGTCTCAGGAGTTCTGCCATCTCAATATATACTACCGATTTACGAACGAAAAAGATATAGCTCGAGAGTTTATCTATCCAAATCAGGTATCTGGCCACGACCTGGATAGTATGAGCCTTTCTTACACGGGGCTTTCTTATTTTGTGAAGAATGGTATCGGAAGAAACGATGTGGTCATTCTGGGAGCTGAATACTATTATGGGCCGAGACAGTTCAACGTGTACTTTACTGATGAGAAACCATCGGATGTGTTCCAGTTCTACAACGCTTTCGGAATGATAGAGACGATGTATCTCTTCGGGGCGACGTCCATCAAGACGGAGGTAGACCGCAGTGAGGCGATATGCGGGAATACCACACAATTCTATGATGAGAGCATAAAGGTGAAGCATGAGGTCGAAACGGCACCGCTGACATACGAAGAGGCAAAGTCAATGACGGAAATGCTGACGTCGAAGTATGTGACGAGACGAGTGGGTAATTCGACATTCGAAAAAGTGCTGATAACGGACATCACTTCAGAAGTGACCGACAGCAACAAGGAACTGACAAAAATAAAGTTCAGCTGGAAATATGCTGAAGGTACAGAATGGAACGAATAAACATCTACATACAATGAACAGTATTCATATCAGTACAGCAAGGATGATGCTCAACAGACCAGAGCCTGTGGACATCAAATTATGGACTCGCACAGGTGAAATCCAGGAATGGAAACGGTGCATCTGTATCAAGTACGAACACTATAAAGGAACACGGAAGTTCAAGCTGCTCGATAGCAACCAAATTCGGCAATGCCGGGAGTGTTGCATTTTCATGGTCAACGGAATGGAAGTGTTTTTATGAAAAAAATGCAATATTTTGGCACTTCTGGTTACAATGTGACAAAAAATGACTACCTTTGCACCATGATTTTGCTGTGCAGTGGCACATCGGCTTAATCTATTTCGAGGGAACTGAAGCGTTGCGCTTCTGTCTTGTGAATCTGAATCCGGAAAATTCAATAGCATCCAAGACGGGGTACGACGGTTCACGTATATACGTGGGCTTGTCGTCTCATAGTCTGATGCAGGGTCTTTCCGGAACCTAGATTCAAAGACGTGGGATGATGACCCACGTTCTTTGTCGTGGTACCTGAAAGACAGAACGCAAGCCCAAACATATTTTTGCATAGGATGCTGCCCGCTGGGAAGTCCGCTGCATCCGGCGGCTATCTCTTTGAACCATATAGCCGCTGTTCAAATTTTACATGTAGCGAAGTGGCTGTCTGCGAAGATGGCCACTTCCAATATCCAGACGTTTTTGGTTGTCTTTTCGTGGATAACCACTCATTCATACCTTTGCGAAAAAAATTAGCAAGATATGAAACCAACCAACAACAGAAACTATTATTCGTTCAACTCTGTAGAGAACATCCCTGAACTAAAGGCGAGTGCTGCCTTTACGGTCAAATCCTCCGAGGTGTTCAAGGAACAGGAGGATATGGTGCCAGTCACCATTGATGAGGGCTATCAATATATGCCCTGGGGTGCAGATAACCAGATGCCCTATAAGATACTGGAATTGATTGAAAGCGACGAGACGCTTTCTACATGCCAACTATTTAATGCCGAGGTGTGCTATGGCTCCGGCCTGGTCTATGACACGACGGAAGCCAAAAGCAACGTCCAACAGGAAGTGAAGGACTACCTGATGGACAATGATATCGCCAGCTACTTTCTTGGGGTATGCCAGGACTTCAAGCATTTTGCTTTCTGTGTCACTGTCATCATTCTCAATAGCGACGGCTCGAAGATTGTGCGCATTCTCCGAAAGGAGGCCTGTTACTGTCGCTTTGCACCTGCAAAGTCGGATGGCACAATTCCGTACCTGCTCTATGCCAACTGGAGAAAGGCCATCTCGTCAAAGGACGAGGTGGAGAAGATTGAACTGCTGGACGGTCATTCCCCATGGTCTGACCTGACAGAAAGAATGCAGGCAAACAAGGGGAAGAAGCCAAAGACTTCTACCCGTAAGTTTGCCATCGTCAGCCGTGTGCCGACACCTGACAGCACCTATTATCCCATCCCTTACTACGGTGCCTTGTTCAAGGGGAATTGGTACAACATCAAGAAACTGATTGGCATGGCGAAGGAGGCCAAGCTGAAGAACTCAGCGCCAATCAAGTACCACATCGAGATAGCCAACCGTTACTGGGACGGCATCTTCAAGGCAGAGGGTATCACCGACCGCAAGAAACAACAAGAGCGCGTCGTGGAGGAGAAAGAGAAGATCATCAATTTCCTCACAGGCATGGAGAACTCAGGCAAGGCCCTGTTCTCCACGTTCTACATCAATCCCAACGGGGACGAGCAGCATGATGTGGTGATCAATAAGGTTGAGACAGATAAGGAGGGCGGCGACTGGTCGACGGACATCATCGAGGCCGTCAACATGGTGTGCTTCACGATGCGCGTACATTCGAACCTTGTGGGTTCTGTGCCTGGCAAGAGCCAGAGCAACAACAGCGGTAGCGACAAACGTGAACTCTACACCATCGCCCAGGCCCTCCAAAAACCGTATCACGACCTGCTCTTCACCGTACATTATATAATAATAAGGTATAACGGATGGCAGGGCGTGAAGCCGGACTGTCCCTTCATAATGCTCTCGACACTCGATGAGAACCGTGACGCTAAACTTGTAACACCTAATAAAAATACTGAAGAATCATGATGCTCATAACATCGGACGAGCAACTGCGCCGTCTTATTCCAAATGTATTCGTCACAGTGGAGGGCGAGCCAACCATTTTTGAGAAGCTTACCCCATTCCTCGAAACCTCCGAGGATTGGGCCAAGCAGCACTTTGTGCCTGATGACCTTTTCGAGCTGATTGCAGAGTTATCGGCGTCGGCAGAGACCGAGGCCGATAACTCCACCGTGGCAGCGCTGTGCTTGCCGCTCGAAAAAGTCATAGTATGCGAAGCATATAAGAACGCCATCCCTTCGCTCGATCTGGTACTGACACCAAACGGCTTCGGAATAGTGTCTAACCAAAACGTAGCTCCGGCATCCAAGGAGCGCGTAGAAAGGTTGCTGGCCTCGCTCGAACAGGAGCGAGACCGCAACATCGAACAGCTGCTGCTTCGTCTGCCTGCCGTTGAAGGATGGGAGCAGTCACCACAGGGCAAATACTTTGCCGCTACGATGTTCCCGTTCCTGGGCCTGTGCCGTAGGCTGGCCATCCGCGAACATCTTTGGGACGAGTACCAGCACCTGCATGACAGACTCATCAAGATAGAGAACGTACTAGCTGAGACATACTTCTCGCAGGAGCAGATGGACGTGTTCAGGCAGCATGTGATGAATCAGATGCGCCTTTGCCATCCGCTCGAAGAGAAGGTAATCCGCTCACTCCAGTCACTGGAGATGATGCTGGTGTCTGACATGCAGGTTCACAACCAGTCGTTTTACGACCTGGTGAATATCATTCGTGAACACGCTGATATTTTCCTCGCCTGGCACGTTTCGGAAACGGCAAAACTGTACTCTCCAGCCGTCTTCAGGAACAAAAAGAGGTCTGGAGGGTACTGGTTCTGAACAAAATGATCAATATTTTTTTGTAGCTACAAAAAAGTTTGTACCTTTGCAACCTAAGAACGACCTTGTGATGCATGCTCCTTGGATTGCAGTTCCTTGGGTTACTGTTACGAGGTTTTCAAGATTCTCAAATACCGCGTCGGATTGCATCTCCGAAGGGAAGGGTTTGGAATCTTTATAAAAGGAAGGATATGTAAGGTCTGTCGGAGCAGCGATAAGCAGCAAAGGGCAGCTTCTCTATCCTTCCTTAATTGTGTTTATAATTTGATTTGTCCCAAAACAAAAAAAATCATCCGCTTATTGGTTTTAAGCGGATGAATTATATTATGAAAGAATTATAAAACTAATATCCAACAATAGTGAAAGCTTTCCAACCTCTAGCATTATCATATTGTTCCACTGCATCCATAGGTACGTGAATTTCTACATCATATGGTTCTACCTCCATTTTATTGAACGTGGCATAAGCAAGTGATGGGGGCGTTGTTGCTGAAATGATAATTTTACTTAAGTTTGGACAACCTTCAAAAATTTCTTCACCTAAATAATCTATACTACTTCCTAATTTGACAGTAGTCAAATTTGTGCAACCAGAGAAAGTACGGTCTTCAATTTTACTAACCTTATCGGGAATGGTAATAGATTCTAATTTTGAGCAGCCAGAGAAAGCCATGTATCCAATTTCTTTAACTGAATTGGAAATCTTTAGAGAATTAAGCTCCTGACAGTTATCGAACGCACCATGCCCTATTGAAACCACACTATTGGGAATAACCATTGAAGTTAGGTCTTTACAGAACCGAAAAGCTCCAGGTCCGATTTTTACAACATTATCAGGAATAACTGTTGATTTACACCCTTGAATAAGAGTGTTAGAAGCAGTCTCAATAATTGCATTACAATTATTTCTTGAATCATAAATCTCATTTGAATTCTCTACAATTATAGACTCCAATGAGCGAGTACTTCCAAAAGCGTTCTCACCTATATTATCAACACTGGAAGGAATAATTATAGAAGTTAGCTTTTCACATCGAGAAAATGCTTTTTTTCCAATGCTCTTTAGACCATTGGATAATTTTACACTAGATAGATTGGGACACCATTCAAAGGCAGATTCAAGAATTATTCTAACACTACTCGGAATGGAAACCGATGTAATACGCTGACAGCCATAGAATGCATTTTCGCCTATTCTCAAAACATCGTATGTATTATTATTTCTTTTAATCTTACTTCCAATTTTCACATCTCCTTCTATTGCCGCCAAATCATAAGCCTTAACGTCAATATGACTTTGAACTATTTCATATCCAACATAGTCTAAATAGAAAGAATTTTCATCTTTTGTAACATAAACATGATTACCATTTGTGGTACCATCATCATTGATTATGACTATAGGATCTTCTATCTCATTATTATCAACTAATTCAGATTGCTCATTTTTCAGGCTATCTGCTTGTGTAGAATCGTTGTTAGTATTGTTCTTGTTACTACACGAAATAGTTACAAGAATAATAGGTAAAGAAACTGCTATTAAAATAAATATCTTTTTCATTTCATTCTGTTTATAGATTTTGCTTTGCAAACTTACATATAAATTCTGAATTATCCACCTGTCAAATAAAAGAATTAAGTTTTCTTTAGAGGACATCCGTTCGTAGACTTAATTAGCATCGTTTTCATTTTTATTCTCAAAAAACTTCTCATTCTCTTGTGCCGTCTCATTGATAGACTCTTCGTAGCCCGTCAAGGCTGCGAAGGGGGCAAACTGAGCGGCACGGTTCCACATCGACATCTGAGGATGACGCTTCGACACATGGTGCGGCAGGTTGATGATATCGTCATAGTTACTCATGCCTTATGTCCTCCTATCTGACTATTACGCTCCTTGGCTGTGGCTCCTTCCTCGAAGTTTAGACCTCGAAGAAGGGCGTTCTTGCCAAAGCGCTGCTTGATTTTTAACTGTACCTCCTGCATACGACGCTCCTTTTCCAGCCTGGCTTGCTCCTCCTGCTTCTGCTTTTCCAAAGCTTCATAGTCGGTGAACAAGTCCAGCTGCTGGGGAGCCTCGTGCTGTGAGGCAACGGCTGACTCTGGTACAACATGGTTGACAGAGATATTCAGCCGACGGATCAATAGGTCTGGATTAACCAATCTGTCGAAGAGTTCTGCAGCAGCTGTCATCATCAGTCGTGATGAAGACGTTGGCTTGTCGAAGTTCGACGTGCCGTGAGCATGTTTGGGCACAGGCTTTCCATAGTAGTTGGTGACAATCTCGCCATGATACTTGGCTCGTATATCAGGACGTGTCAGACAT